>Ga0105046_10000613_pt1 | contig 50917 bp, 5 predicted proteins | sample MAT03_FD_78385 | JGI IMG/M metagenome (GOLD analysis project Ga0105046, IMG submission 78385) | Freshwater microbial communities from Lake Fryxell liftoff mats and glacier meltwater in Antarctica - MAT-03 (megahit assembly) | ecosystem: Environmental > Aquatic > Freshwater > Ice > Liftoff... | reverse complement strand
TAGGCAGGCTAGGTAAGGAACGGGCAAATAATAACTTGTAAATTTGATATGCTTTCTTTTCACCCAGATGACCCATCTTTTTGATTAAATAGCCCCACTATTCGCTCAAAAAGATAGCCCATCAGAGCAAAAACCAATCTATCTGAAACTTACAAGTTATTATTTGCCCGTTCCTAAGCAACAAAAGTAGCGTATGGTTGAAATTTTGCAGATAAAATTTTTGGCCTGCCTGTACCCCGGTCGTCCCCACCAGTGCACATTTCCCCGCTCGGGACGACCGGGGCACAGGTCACGTGCTTCGCCAACGCCACAATATCCGGCACCTCCAGCACCTGCTTTTCATACTCAGTGCTGTCGGTGCTGGCACCGGAGATGTAGCCGAAGGTCATGTCCGGATTCAGGCGGCTGACCGTCTCCGCAAAATGCAGGGTCAGGTCGCAGGTCATTCGGGTACAATCCGGTTCTTTCATCCCCACCGAGGATACACCAAGGCAGAAAAAACAGGCATCGTAACCCGCTAACTGTGGTTCAATGGGGCTCAGGTCGAAGAAGTCCGCATGGAGGATTTCCTTCAATTTGGGATGCCAAACGCCGCAACGCTTGCGATTGACCACTAAAACGGCTTCTATTTGGGTGTGCTGCAAACATTCGTACAAGACGCCTTCGCCAACCATTCCGGTGGTGCCTGTGAAAATGACTTTCATGGATTTATATTTTTTGTCCTTTTTGCCCATGTTGGCATCCTCACCATAGCCTGACGGCTATGGTGAAAACACCAAGCGAGGCAAACCTCTTGGAGGAGTGGCATGCCCGGCACACCAAAAAAAATTCGGCTACGCCGAATCCAGCCCCCTCACGACATACGCCTACACCGCTTCTCCACTTCGCAGTCGGTCGTCCCTCCCCTCCTCGCTCGCTTCGCTGCGGTGTATGCGTTTTTTACCTCCTCTCCCTTTGGGGGAGAGTCGGAGTATCTCTTTGCTCACAGGAAGACCCGAATAACCCCCACCTCACTGCGGAGCAAGGGCAAGGCGGAAGCCGATATGGCCGTAGCGGTCGGCCGGTAGCCAGCCGCTGCGGCGCGCGGAGCGGCAGATCCGCGCGGTGCCGTCCCAACCGCCGCCGCGACGGACGCGGCCCGCGCCCTCGCTGCCAGTACATCCTGGATACGGCCCGTATTTGTCCTGGCACCATTCATAAACATTGCCGCTCATGTCGTAAATCCCCAATTCGTTGGCTTTTTTACCACCAACGGGATGCGTTTTTGAGCCAGCATTATTGTCGTACCAGGTCACTTTGCTGATATCATCACTACCCGCATACCGGAATCCGCCCCCGGTAGCAATGGCCGCATTTTTAGCACCGCCTCTTGCTGCGTACTCCCACTCGGCTTCAGTGGGCAGGCGGTATTTTTTGCCCGGGTATTTGGTGTTGAGTTTTTTCAGGAAATCCTGGATGTCGTTCCAATTGACGCTTTCCACCGGGCAGTCGTCGCAGCCTTTAAATTCCAATTCTGGCGGATCGCTGCCCATCACCTCCCGCCAGTCAGCCTGGGTCACTTCGTATTTGCCGATGGAAAAGGTTTTGACGGTGACGGTGTGCTGGCATTCGTCTATCGCTCGGTCTTTTTCGCTGTCCGGGCTGCCCATCAGGAAGGTGCCGCCGGTGACGGAGACCACGTCGTGGATGCCGGACTTGCGGAACGAGGAGCCCCCCCCTGCCCCCCCATTCGAGGGGGTGAGAGCTTCGGGCTCGGGTGCCGAGGATGTTATTGCAGGTGTGGTTGTGGGTGTGGGATTCGTGATAGGCTCACTTGAAGTCAGTCCATCACTGGGCTTCGCTTGCTCGGTTTTGATGCGGGCGGCGGCGGCGGCTTCGAGGCGGAGGCGCTGTTTCTTGTTGAGACTGAATGTTTTGATGCGCTGACGCGCTTCGGAAGCGTGTGCGCTCTGCGGGTATTTTTGCACGAAATAAATGTAGTTCGGCGCGTTGTTGTCGAACGTAGCATCGGTCCATGCTTGCTCGTCGGGGCTGGCGGGGCGGAGAGCCAGCACCCGCTGGCGGGCTTCGGGGCGATGGGAGGAGGTTTTGTACTTGTTCACGAAGGTGGCGTAGGCTTCGAGGGTATTGGCGGAGAGGGCGGTTTGCCAGTCTTGTTCTTCGGCTGAACTTACGGGAAGTTTAGAAGTTGCGGGGAGTTGCGCGTTCTCAGAAAGCCGCTGCACTTCGTTTTTTCGCTGTGAATCGGGGAATACGGTGCGGAACAACTCGATGTTGCGGGCGGTGGGCTGCTGCTGCAAGGCTTCGAAGGCGCGGGTCTCGGCAGCGGCGCGGAGTTCGGGGTGGGCGGCGACGGCCTCGACGGCTTTTCCGAGTTGTTCGCTGTGCGGGAAATCTTTCAGGAATTGTTGCAGGTGCTCTGAGGTGGGGTTGGCCCGCAGGGTTTGCAGTTCGGAGATTTCTACTTTGTTTAATTTCTCCAGCACGGCGGCGCGGCGTTGCTCGTTGCGGACGAAGGTCTCGGCCACGCGGAGGTTGCTCACTGTGGGTGCTATCAGCGTCCTGCGGTACGCTGCATCTTCAACGTATTTGCTTTGCGGATGCTTGTCTATAAAATCTGTGTAAGCGGTTTCATCGTCCTGGATGTAGCGCGCCCAGAGCCAGTCTTTGGTATCTTTTGGGCTGAAGGCAAAAGTGGCGGTGGTGCCAACCATCAGAAAAGCGAGGAAGAGTGCTGCTGCGCGGAGGGGGCTTGAACTTCGGGGTTGAGCGGTTGAAGGTTGATCGTTCAAAGTTTGAAGTTCGAAGTTCGGGAGTTCGAAGTTCGGGAGTTGGTCACTGCTTATGGCCCCTTTCTCTGCGGGGCTTAAGGAGAACTGGTCTCCAGTGGCGCGCAACGGCGTGTCTTGGATGTCCGACGGTGCGGGTGCTTCGGTGACGATGGTGACGGTTTCCAGGATGGACACCTCGCGGGGCACGTACTCGCGGATGTTGGGGTCGAACTCCATGAGCGATACCTTGACCATGAGTTGATGCTCGCCTTCAATGAGCGGGACGACCCGAAAAAGCCATTGGGTATAGCCGGTGTCGCGTACCCGCTGGCGCGGTGTATTGAGTGCCACTACGTCGAATACATGGCCTTCCATATCCACCAGTTCGGCGCTCATCATGTCGGATACTTCAACCCGGTTTCGAATCCGTACGCCATCGTCGAGCAAGAGGTCGTCGAGAATGGCTTCTTCATCCACAGCCACCCGGACGGTGCAGAGCGACACCTTGCGAAGGGGCATCCGGCGGGGTATCTTGTACAACACGCTGCCGCGTTTGGGGCCGGACGGGGCGCTTTTAGCGATGGCTGGCATTTCAAAGTCGGCTTCTGTGAGGGCATCCAGCAGGTCTATGAAGTTGGCATTGATCTGTGCCAGCCGGAGGGCGTAGGCGCTCTGGTCAATCACCCCCCGGTAACTGTCTTTGTTGAGTTGGTTGAGGGCCGCCCGCAAGGCGGTGACGACGGCTTTCTTTTCCGAACCGTCGGGCAGCAGTTCGTCGAGGGTGAGCAGCGCGGTAGGGAGGTCCGCTATGGCGGTTTCGCGAAGTTCGGGGCGGAGGACGGAGAGCGGGCGGGCGAGTGTCATGGATTGTTTTGTTTGGTCGGAACTGTGTTGCTTTCAGCGACAAATGTAATAGGGTTTTTTGGGTTATACACCGAGACGTGGACGGATCCCGTCAGGAGGACAAAAGCGACGTGGACGGATCCCGTCAGGAGGACAAAGTCTGGTCAATCACAAGCAAGGGCCGCTCCGTTACCGGGCGGCCCTTGCTCCATAAACACGTCATTTTCAGGGCGATGGGCCGGGGCATTTAATCCCCGGCCGCATCCACCCTTACTGCCTTACTTTTTCATCAAAATCATCTTCCGCGTCGCGCTGTCTGTCGCCGTTGTGAGGCGGTAGTACAGCGTTCCGGAAGCCCCTTGCAACTCGAGTGCGGTGAGGGTGATCGAGTTGTCCCCTTTCGCATAATCGCCTTGTTCGGTGTACAGCATCCGACCACTTTCGTCGAAGAGGGTGAAGGTGGCGCTCGCTGCCTCGGGCAGGTAGAAACGCACCGTCGTCTGATCTTCAAACGGGTTCGGCTGGTTTTGGTACAGTTGGAACTGATCGTTCGAATCGCCCTGTTCGCTGTCGCTGCGGTTATTGGCCGGGCCAGTCACCTTGGGCGAGCAAGCATCGATCGGATCGGTCACGGTCACGGTCATTTTGCAGAACTCCATATTGCCCGATTTATCGGCTATCCAGACTTCCACGGGGTTGTTGCCGAGATGCACACAATTGAAGGTCAATTGAGACACAGGCTGGCCGTTCACGAGCGGCATACCGGTGCCGGTGCCTTCGCGGCGGAGCGAGATCGCCAATTGATCAAACGGTGTGCAGTTATCGGTGGCCGCGCGCAGCATCGCCTCGGCTTTCACCGTGACTTTCGCAGCTCGGGTAAGCGCAACGGTCATGTTGCTGGTGCAGAGCATTTTCGGCTTGCTGCAATCGCGGAGTTCTACGATATTTTCCTTCACGAACTTGTCTTCGCAACTGTCGAGCATGCTCCACACGATGCGGTGCAGGCCGAGCGGGATTTGCGGTGCGATGTAGTGGTCAGGAGCGGCAGTGGTGGTCCAGCGCACTTTTGCGAGGTATTTAGTGCCGTTGTCCGTCACTTCTACATCGAAACGGTATTTCTGATCTGTCGGCAAAGCGCGATCATCAAACGATACGATCGTACCGCCTTCATGGTTTGGTGTGTGTTCGTTGCCGAAGTTCACCAGACCAGCCGATTCCACACCGGGTTTGCTTGTGACCATTGTTTCCGTTTTGCCATCGCCGTCGAGGTCGAGGAACAGTTCGTAGCGCACATACTGGTTGCCTTTCGGGCAGTGGTACGGCAGTTCCCAGGTGATCTCGGCTTTCGACTCGCTCAGGTTTTGCAACTCGTGCAGGTTGTCAAAGAATTCAGGCTGGTTCCACAGCGCGAACTCGTTGCCGCTTTCAGCGCAGAAGGTCGGAATGGTCACCGTTGCTGTGCATGTGCTGGTGTTGCCGCCTGCATCGGTTACGGTGAGCGTCACCACGTTCACACCCACATTCGCAGCCGTGAAGGTTGTTTGCGAAGCGGAGTAAGTCAGTGAACCGGGGCAGTTGTCTGTCGAGCCGCCATTGAGTTGGCTGGCTTGTATCGTCACCGTACCGTTCGATCCAAGTTCCACCACGATGTTTTTACAAACCGCGTTCGGCGCCTGCGCATCCATCACCATGACCGTGAAGGTGCAGGTGGCGGTGTTGCCGCTCATGTCGGTGGTCGTGTACGTGATCGTGTGCGTGCCGACCGGGATGGCCGTGCCGGAAGCCGGACCGCTGCTCTGGATGGTGTTGACCATGCCGCAGTTGTCGGTAGCGACCGGAGCCGACCAGTTGACTTTCGCCGAGCAGTTGTTCGGATCAGCCATTTCCATCACAGGGGTCGTCGGGCAGTTGGCGAATTTCGGCGCCAGTTTGTCCTCCGCTGTCACGGTGAACTCTTCCGTGTCTTTGCAAGCACCCATCGTAGCCGTCACGATCACCGTTGCCACACCGAAGGCGTTGAAGGTCGGGATGATCGGATTCAGCGCGTTGGCGCCGCCGTCGGCCAGACCCGCCGCTCCCCCACCCTTCCAGGTGAAATCGGCACCCCAGATGTTGGTTTGCAGCACAATCGGACCGAGCGGCGTGTTCGGGCAAACCGGACCGAGGTCGGCGATCGGGATGATCATGAACGGAATGCCGTCTTTCACTTCTTCAAACGCGGTGGTCGTGCACCCGTTGCCGTCTGTCACTGTGACGGTGAAGATACCGGCAGCCAGGTTGCTGAGCGTCGCGGATTTCAGCGCAGTCGGACCAGCCGTCGTGCCGTTGCTCCATTGGAAGGTGTAGTCAGCCGGGCCATCAAAAATGATGGCTTTCACGGTGCCGTCCGCCGCTCCGGTGCAAGTGGTCTTCGTCGGGAAGAGCACCACGCCGGGGCTTTGCAGCACCACCAGTTGAACGATGTCAACGTCGTAGCATTCGCCACCGGCAGCCACCCGCGACCAGATGTTTTTGGTCACGGAGATGTATGGCGACGAGAGCGGGTTGATACCCAGTTCGGCTTCCGTTTGCGAAGCGTAGTAAGTCACAGAAAGACCCGCCACGTTGCCATTGGCTTGTGCATCGGCATTTGGCAGCATGAACGTACCAGTGAGGCCGTCGAATACATCCGGGCAAACGTGCAGTTCGGCGACATAAGCCACCGGCTGCGGTTTGACCTGAAGCGTGATGGACACCACTTTCGGCAGTTGACCGACTTTTTGCACCCGGGCAAACACGGTCTGGCCGTCGTTGCCGAGGTACGGGCTTTGCAGCGCGTTGGCGCCGGATTGTGCATCTACCGCCGTCGGGTGGTAGGTGACAATGGCCGTGCCGGTCGGGTCGGCGTACAAGTTGGCTTGCGTCAGGATGAAGTCGCCTTGTTTCGAGTTCAGCGTCGTTTCGCACGCTACGAGGATGCCGCCTTCGGAAATGAAGCCTGCGTCGAGCGTGTGATCTGTGCAGCCAGCCATGCCCGTGATGTAGGCGATGGTCGGGAAGCCGTTCCAGGGCTGGTTGATGCCGGAGCCGATGAGGGCATCCGAGTCATTCCAGTCCGGGCGGGCGCCCGCACCTTTGTTCGGGATAGTCAGTTTGAAATCCTTCGCGTTCACGGTCAGTTTGCCGGTTGAAGCGTTCCACTGGCCGTTTTTACCAAATACGATCTGGTAAGGCGTTCCAGCGGTCAGACTATCGTATCCGGGTGTAGCGGTCCAGTTTTCACCCTGCGTACCGAGGCCAGTGAAGTAGTATTCTCCTTTTGCGTTTGTGTTGGTCGTCGCCAGCAGCGTACCGATGGTGTTGTAGAGGCTGACCAGCACGTTCGGGATCGGATCTTCGCACGGGTCTTGTACGCCGTCGCCATTGATGTCGTCCCATACGTAGTTACCGATCTGGATCGGAGCGTCGTCGCAGAGCGCTTCGAGGTCACCGATGCTGTTTGCCATACCGAGGCCGACCGAGTTATTGGTCGGGTCGAGGATGGTGAGGTCCGTGCGGGACGATGCCCCCGTGAGGAGGTCGTAGTACACCACGCCGCCGCCGAAGCCGTACTCGGATGTATTCGGGTTGACGACCGCGCTCAGCACTTCATGGGTGCCCGGCACGTGTAACAGGCCGCCCGCATCCGCGTCCTGGTGGAGTTGGCGGGTGTTGTCGAAGAAGAACTCGCCGCCGCCGGGACCGTCGTTGATGCCCACACCAAATTCGCTGGTGCGGTTGAGGCCCGGGATCGTGCCGTTGTTTTCCAAACGCCACTGACCGTTCACGCGGTAGGCTGCCACGATGTCGCCGCCTGCGCTCGCAGAGATCGGATTGCCGACGGTTGTGTTCGGACGCATTTGGCGATAGCCAAACTGGTGGCCGGTACGGTCCATCAGCGCGATCACCATCATTCCTTCGCGGTTGATTTCGATGTCGGAAACCATGGCTTGAGCGCGGCAACGGAACTCTGCGCCGGTTGGGCCGCCGCCAATGATCTCGAAGTTGCCGTCGAATTTGCCGGAAGGTTCGCCCATGCCCGTGTTGGCCACCTGGTTGCGCTCCACGTAGGTGTCGGCCCAGGTCTCCCACTCGCGGCATTGTGCGAGGTTGAAGTTCACACTGCCCACCACGTCGCCGTGGTTGTAAGAAGGTTGATGCAGGTCAAATTCCAAACCTTTCGCCCATTCGCCAGTCGTCAAATCGTAGATATGTACCGAAGCCGTCAGGTCATTGCTCGTACCACCGTTTTCACCTGTGCATACACCACCGACGTACACTTTGCCCTGGTAAATTTTCAGCGCAAACGGACGGAACAGACCACCGGCGCAGTTCGGAGCAGAAGCGATCGGAATTTCTACCGAAGTCGGGTTGCCGCTCCGAATGTTGTCCACACGGACCAGGTTGCGGGTATTCAGGTTGATGGTAAACAGCGTGTTGTAATCGCTGAGGATGTCAATGTCACCCAAACCTACCTTGCCCACTTTTTCAAAGGCTTCGCTGTCCTGGCTCGGTTGACCCGGCGCACCGAGATCTGCCGGACGGTTCACATCGCCGACATTCGGAACGGTGTAGATGCCTTTCAGAACAGGGTTTTCACCCGTATAGTCAATGCGGTAGATGCCGCCCAAGCCCAGTTTGCCGAGACCCACGTGGCGTTTCAGGAATGCTGAAGCATAGAGATAGCCATTGGCGCGGTCGTAAGCCAGGCCCCAAACGGAGCCGATGCTGTCTTTCACCAACACTTCGTCGTGTATCTCCGAGCGATCTTGTGCGTCGTACGGGAACAAGCCGACTGCTGTGCCGTCCACCAGGTCCGTGCGGCCTTGTGCGAAGGCAGAGAACGCGATGTTTGGTTTGTTCTGGCAATAATCGTCCGGATTGTAGAATCCAACTTTGACGTTGCAGTCCGCCGAATTGATGAACTGAACCGTTGTGCCATTGTCCGCGCCGTGGAACGAAGGTTTGAGCCACGGGAACGCAGCCGCCGAGAACTCAACGCGGTACGGGTAGTGGTTCAGCCCGGTGAACAAGTAGTTGCCGCTCGCATCCGTGACGGTAGAATCTACCGGGTTCGGGTTGTTGCACTCGTAGAGGTAGACTTTCACCCCTTCCAAACCTGCGTCGTCCGCGTCGAACGTACCGTCTGTTTCGAAGTCGTTGAAGGCCAGACCGCCGAGGTTGCCGCCGACCGAAGCGTTCACAATAGACTGACAGCCGCTTGCGTCTGTCAGCGTGATAACATATTGGCCTGCGGCCAAACCGCTGATCGTAAAGTTGTTAGACGTGCCGGTGCCGGAGCCTGTTGCCGTGCCATTGTCCCAGGTGTAGGTATAATTCGGCGAGCCACCTGCCACGTTGATCGTAATCGAGCCTTCGTTGGCGCCTGCGCAGGAAACACCGGTCGTCGTGACGGTGGCATTCAGTACGCTCAGGTTGGGCACCACGGTCGTGATCACACCCTGGCATCCGTTGGCGTCTATCACCGTGATGGCGTACGAGCCGCCACCCAGGTTTTTGATGCTGAACTGCGGATTGCTGGAGGTACCCGTTCCGGTTGCCGTGCCGTTGGTCCAGTTGTAGGTGAAATTCGGCGAGCCGAACAACACTGTAATTTGAACACAACCGTCAGACGCGCCGCAGGTCGAGCCGCAGATCAGGTGACCGTCGAGTACCACGCCGGAAGGATTCGGAATGACGACTTCGACCGTCCCCATACAACCGTTGGCGTCGGTGACTTGCACCGAGTAGGTACCGGCTGTGAGGCCCGTGATATTGAACGGCGCTGGTCCGCTGCCTGTACCCGTTTGGCTGGTGCCAACTTTCGTCCACACGTAGGTGTATGGTGCCGTGCCGTTGGCGACCAGCAGCACGAAACGTCCATCCGTCATGCCACAAGCCGGGGCGCAGATGTTTGCCGTCGAGAGCACAAGACCACCGCCCGCATTCACAGTAGCCACTGCTGTTCCTGTGCAGCCGTTGGCGTCTGTCACTGTGACCGTATAAGTACCGGGGGCTACATTTGTCAGGTTGGCCGTGATGGCGCCGTTGTTCCACTTGTAGATGAGCGGTGTCGTGCCGCCCGTCACCGTGGTGGTGATGGTGGCCGCGCCGCCAGTGCAAGAGCCGCCGGTCGCGGTGGCTGTCACGGTGAGACCGCCGCTTGCGCTCACGGTTGCCGAAGCCGTACCGGTGCAACCGCTGGCCGCCGTCACCGTGACGGTGTAGGTGCCAGGTGCTACGTTGGTCAGGTTGGCCGTGACCGCGCCGTTGGCGTTGACACTCCACTGGTAAGTGAGTGCCGTGCCGCCGATGACGGTCGTCGTGATGCCGCCCGTGTTGCCTGTGCAAGAGCCGCCTGTCGCGGTGGCCGCTACGGTGAGGCTGCCAGACTGGGTGATTGTAGCAGCAGCCGTGGCCGTGCAACCATTCGCGTCGGTGACGGTGAAGGTGTGCACACCTGCCGACAAACCGTTGACGGCGAATGGATTGACCGTTGCGCTACCAGTCCCGCTGTTGTTTTTCACCCAAGTGAACGGCAGGGTGCCGCCCGTGACGGTCACGGTGACGCTGCCGTTGGTGGCGTTGCAAGCGATGTTCGAGCCGGTGGCCGAAGCGGTGATGGCCGAAGTCTGACCGACTGTGACGATTGTCGTCGCAGTACAGCCGTTGCCGCCCGTCACGGTCACCGTGTAAGTACCCGCCGCGAGGTTCGAGATGGTGAACGGCTCGGTCGCGCTGTTGCCAGTGCCGTTTCCACCGCCATTTTTCACCCAAGCGTAGGTATAAGTCGGTGTGCCGCCTGCCGTTACGTCCACTGTGATGGAGCCATTGGAGAGACCGCAGCCAGCCGCCGAAGCAGTAGCCGTGATCGTCATAGCCGTCGAAGCGCTAACGGTGGCCGATGTTACTGCCACGCAACCGTTCGCATCCGTCACGGTGATCTGGTAAGTGCCAGCCGCGAGGATATTGATGCTGAACGGATTGGCCGCGCCTGTGCCGCTGCCGGTAGCCGTGCCGTTGCTCCACGAGTAGGTGAAGCCCGGTGCGCCGGTGGTCGTCACGGTGATGCTGCCGTTGGCCGCGCCGCAGGTAGTCGCTGTGGCCATGGCTGAAGCAGTGATGCCGCCCGATTGGGCCACTACGACGCTCAGCACTGTCGAGCAGCCGTTGCCGTTGGTGACGGTGAGGCTGTACGCGCCTGCCAGCAGGTTCGGGATCGTGAACGGTTCGGTCTGGCTGTTGCCAGTGCCTGTGCCGCTTGTACCTGCCCAGTTGTAGTTGTACGGAGCCACAAAGCCCGAAGTGATGTCCACCGTGATAGAGCCGGTCGAAGCACCACAACCAGCCGCCATAGCGGTTGCCGTTGCGCCAAGGCTTTGCGAACCGGTGACCGTCGCCGAAATGGTAGCGGTACAACCGTTCTGGTCTGTCACTGTGACCGTGTAGGTATCAGCGGCGAGGAACATAGCAGTTTGTGTTTTTTGACCGCCTGGCTGCCAGTTGTAGCTGTAGCCTGGAGTACCGCCCGTTATGTTCACTGTAATGGAGCCATTGTTCAAGCCGCAACTGGTGTTGGTCACTGTCGTCGTCAGCGAAATGGCTTGAGCCGGTTGACCGACTGTTGCGCAGGTGCTGGCAGAGCAGCCGGTAGCATCCGTTACCGTCACACAGAAAGTACCCGCCGCAAGGCCGGTCGGATCCTGACCCGCGAAGCCGTTGGGCTGCCAGTTGTAGGTGTACGGAGCCGTGCCGCCGGTGACCGTCAGGTTGACGGAGCCGTTCGAACCGCCAAAGCAGGACACGTTGGTCACTTGCGTCGTCAGGTTAAGGCCCGCAGAGGAGCCGACTGTTGCGGAAGTGGTGGCCGTACAGCCGTTTGCATCCGTCACCGTCACCGTGTAAGTACCGACAGCAAGATTTGAAACATCCTGCGGGTCATTGCTGCCCGGCAAGTGGCTCCAGTTGTAGGTGAAGCCCGGCGTTCCACCCAGCACGGTCAAATCTATTGCCCCGTTGTTCAGCGCACAGGAAGCATTGGTCACCGCAGAAGTCAATGCCAGGCCGGATACCGGCTGAGCGACATTGACGGAAGCCGTTGTCGTACAGCCATTTGAGTCGCTAACAGTCACGGTATAGGTACCTGCGGTGAGGTTCGTACGGTCTTGCGTCGTTGGTTGGCCTGCACCCCAGTTGTACGTGTAAGGTGCGGTGCCGCCCGTTACGCTCAGGTCAATCGCGCCATTGTTTCCGCCGAAGCAGGAAACATTGGTCACCGAAACGATACCCGTCGTCAGCGCCGAAGCAGGTTGCCCCACTGTTGCGCAATGAGTACCGGAGCAGCCTGAACCGTCGGTCACCGTCACACAGTATTGGCCTGCGGCCAGATTGCTGAGGTCCTGAGTAGTCGCGCCATTGCTCCAAATGTAAGTCAGCGGAGCCGTGCCGCCCGTTACCGTCAGGTTGATCGCGCCGTTTGTACCCCCGAAGCAGGAAGCGTTGGTCACGATCGAAGTGAGACCGAGGTTGCCGCCGCCCTGAATGCTGGTGGTGACCGTACCGATACAACCGTTGCTGCTGGTGACGACTACGGTGTAAGTACCGGCTGCCAGGTTGCTGATCGTGAATGGATTGTCGCCAATGTTGCTGGCCGCGCCGTTTTGGCCGTTGCTGTTCGTCCAGGTGTAAGCGTAGTTGGGCGTACCGCCTGTCATCGTCAGCGTGATGGAGCCTGTGTTCGTGCCACAACCTGCCGGTGTTACGGCGGCTGTGACCTGCATGAGTGCCGATTGCGCTACACCCGCTGTCGTGGTCGCGGTACATCCGTTGCCGTTGGTCACCGTGATCTGGTACAAGCCTGAGGTCAGGTTGGTGAGGGTGAACGGTTCCGTTGCGCTGGCGCCTGAACCCGTTTCCGTGCCTTTCACCCAGTTGTAGGTGTAATCAGGCGTATTGCCCGTCGTTACATCCACGGTGATCGTGCCATCGGCAGCACCGCAAGCGGAAACGCTCGTTGTCGTTGCTGCGATTTGCATGGGTGCCGGTTGGGTAACGGTGGCAGAAGCAGTCTTCGTGCAGCCGTTCGCATCCGTCACAGTCACGGTATACGTGTTCGGAAACAAGTTGGTCAAATCTTCCGGATCGTTGCTGCCCGGCGTGTTCGACCAGTTGTAGGTATAAGTTCCTGTACCGCCCGTTGCTGTCAGGTCAATGGCACCGTTCGTACCACCGAAGCAGGAAACATTCGTCACAGAAGTGGTCAAGTTCATCTCAGCCGGTTGGCCGACCGTTGCAGAAACCGTTGCCGTACAGCCGGTTGCGTCTGCCACGGTCACCGTGTAAGTGCCTGCCGTCAGACCTGAGCGGTCTTGAGCCGTTGCGCCGCCCGTCCACAGGTAGAAGTAGTTCGGCGTTCCACCGGAAACCGTTACATCAATCGCGCCGGTGTTGCCACCGAAACAAGTTGCGTCGGTCGCAGTAGCCGTCACGACGAGGGCGGTCGGTTGGGCCACCGTGACCGAAGTTGCTGCCGTGCAGCCTTTCGAGTCCGTTGCTGTTACGGTGTAGATACCTGCCGTCAGACCGGTGCGGTCTTCCGTAGTCACCCCGTTGTTCCACAGGAAGGTATAGCCTGGGGTACCGCCGGTGGCCGTCACGTTGATCGAGCCGTTCGAGCCGCCGAAGCAGGTCACGTTGGTTGCTAAGCCGCTGATTGCGAGCGGCGCAACAGGTTGTGTGACCGTTGCACAAATGGTCGCCGAGCAACCGCCGCCGTCCGTGACCGTCACGCAGTAAGTACCTGCGATCAGGCTGGTGCGGTCTTGTGTGGTCGGCTGGCCTGCGCCCCAGTTGTAGGTCAATGTGCCTGTACCACCCGTTACCGTCAGGTCAATCGCACCGGTGTTGCCACCAAAGCAGTTGACGTTGATTACAGACGTTGACAGCACGATGTTCGAAGGTTGCGTAACTGTTGCCGACGTGGTGGCCGTACAACCATTTGCATCCGTCACGGTCACGGTGTAAGTTCCGCCGCCGAGGTTGGCGAGGTCTTGCGTCGGGAGGCCATTGCTCCACAGGTAGGATGCCGGTGGTGTACCGCCCGTCACCGTCAGGTCAATGGTGCCGTTGGTTTGGCCGCAGGCCGCGTTGGTTACGACTGTTGTCAGGTTCAGGCCAGCCGGTTCGGTCACCGTTGCAGAAATCGTTGCCGAACAACCGCTTGCGTCCGTTACCGTCACCGTGTAAGTACCGGCAATGAGGTTTGTACGATCTTGCGTTGTGGTCGGACCGTCGCTCCAGACATAGGTGTAAACCGGTGTACCACCCGTTATGGTCAGGTCAATGGCGCCGTTGTTGCCACCGAAGCAGGACACATTGGTGATGGTACGGCTCAATGCCAGCGTTGCAGCAGGCTGCGAGATGGCGAAACAAGCCGTTCCGGTACAGCCCAGGAAGTCTGTGACTGTCACACAATACGTTCCAGGTGTCAGGTTAGTCAAATCCTGCGGGTCGTTGTTGCCCGGCAGGTGGTTCCAGTTGTAGGTATAAACACCGTTCCCACCCGTAGCCGTGATGTCAATCGAGCCATTGGCTGCGCCGAAGCACGTGATGTTGGTCACGATACCCGTTACAGCAACCGGCGTCGGCTGACCGACCGTTGCGGAAGTTGTTGCAGAACATCCGTTTGCATCCGTTACCGTCACCGTGTAGACACCGGCCGGGATGTTGGTCAGGTCTTGTGTGGTGCGGTTCTGATACGACCAGAGGTAGGTGTATGGTGTCGTACCACCCGTGACCGTCAGGTTGATGGCGCCGTTGGAGGAGCCGTTGCAACCCACATTGGTGATGATAGTAGTCAAACCGAGCGGGGCTGGTTCGGTAACCGTTGCTGACGTTGTAGCCGTACAACCATTCACATCGGTCACCGTCACGGTGTAGGTGTTGGGTGCGAGGTCAGCGATGTCCTGCGTGGTTATACCGTTGCTCCACAAGTAGGAAGCAGGCGGGGTGCCACCGGTCACGGTGAGGTCAATCGCGCCGTTGTTCAGGCCGTTGCAAGTCACGTTTGTAACCACTTTCGCGAGCACCAGCGGGTTGGGTGAAGTGACGACTGCCGTAGCGGTAGCCGTACAACCCGCAGCATCGGTTACCGTCACCGTGTAGGTGCCGGCCGTCAGACCCGTAGCCGTCTGCGTCGTTTGGTTGACGCTCCAGTTGTAGGTGTAACCCGGCGTGCCGCCCGTTGCATTCACCGTAGCAGTACCGTTGTTGTTGCCGTTGCAAGCAACCGGTGTGGTCGAAGTAGTCAGCACCATCGGAGCAGGCTGACTGATCGTAGCCGAAGTGGTAGCCGTGCATCCGTTGGCATCCGTTACCGTTACGGTGTAGATGCCTGCCAAAGCCGTCAGGTTCTGGGTCGTTGCAGCATTGCTCCATAAGTAAGTGTAAGCAGGTGTACCGCCAGCAACTGTCAGGTTGATGATGCCCGTAGTGCCGTTGCAAACCGCGTTGGTAGCGGTAGTTGTCAAAGCGATCGCTGCTGGTTGTGTCACCGTTGCAGAAATCGTTGCCGTACATCCGTTGGCGTCCGTTACCGTTGCCGTGTAAGTGCCTGCGACGAGGTTGTTTCGATCCTGCATCGTCAGGCCATTGCCCCAGTTGTAGGAATAGCCCGGTGTGCCGCCCGTTGCGGTCAGGTCAATCGCGCCGTTGGTGCCGCCGAAGCAGGTCACATCGGTCACACTGACGCTGAGCGCCAGCGGAGTGGCAGGTTCTGTTACCACTGCCGTAGCAGTCGCCGAGCAGCCGTTTGCATCGCTTACCGTCACCGTATAAGTACCGGCAGCCAGGCCAGTAGCGGTTGCACCGGTTTGGCCACCCGTCCACCCATAGGTGTATGTCGGCGTTCCGCCGGACACAGAGACTGTCGCAGTGCCGTTGTTACCGCCGAAGCAGGAAACATTGGTCACAGAAGTAGTCAGTACAAGTGCATTCGGCTGGATCACCGTGGCGCACACCGTTTGGGTGCAACCGTTCGCATCCGTTACCGTGACACAGTATTGGCCTGCGGCCAAATTGCTGATGTCCTGCGTGGTCGCGCCGTTGCTCCAGAGGTACGTGTAAGCAGGTGTGCCGCCCGTTATCGTCAGATCAATCGCACCGGTATTCGCGCCGTTGCAGGCGGTATTGGTCACCGTTGTGCTCAGGGCGAGGGCGGTCGGTTGCGTCACCACTGCCGTAGCAGTTGCGGAGCATCCGGAAGCATCCGTTACCGTCACCGTGTAAGTGCCTGCTGCCAGACCCGTTGCAATAGTGCCGGTTTGGCCGCCCGTCCACCCGTAGATGTAGGCTGGCGTACCGCCGGAAACACTGACGGTTGCGCTGCCATTCGTTCCACCGAAACAAGCGACCGGCGTGGTGCTCGTCGTGAGCGAAAGCGCGGCAGGTTGTGTCAGCGTAGCCGAAAGGGTCGCCGTACATCCGTTTGCATCCGTCACGGTCACCGTGTAGTTGCCCGCCGTCAAACCAGTCTGGTCTTGCGGATTATTAGCACCGGGGATATTGTCCCAGTTGTACGTGTTAGTCGCAGTACCACCGGTCACGGTCAGGTCAATCGCACCCGTTGCTGCGTTGTTGCAGGCCGGGTTGGTGGTGCTGACAGAGAGTTGAAGCGGCGCGGGTTGATTTATCGTAGCGCAGACCGTTTTGGTACAGCCGCGCAGGTCAGTCACCGTCACACAATACGTGCCAACGGTCAGACCGCTGATATCTTGCGTCGTTTGTCCGTTGCTCCACAGGTAGGTGTATGGCTGGGTGCCGCCCGTCACCGTCAGGTCAACTGCCCCGTTTGAGCCGCCGTTGCAGGAAACCTGGGTGACAGCAGTTGTGGCCTCCAGTGCGGGCGGTTCGAGCACGGTTGCGCAAGAAGTTTTCGTGCAGCCGTTGGCATCCGTTACCGTGACGCAGTAAGTACCTGCAACCACATTGAGGATGTCTTTCGTCGTCGCGCCATTGCTCCACAGGTAGGTGTAAGCAGGCGTACCGCCTACGACCGTCAGGAATACTTTGCCGTCGGTACCGCCATGACAGGTCACATTGACCGATTCAGAGCCGAGCACCATGACCGTCGGTTGCGTGATGGTGGCACAAACAGTTTTGGTACAACCGTTGGCATCCGTTACAGTCACGCAATACTGACCGGCAGTCAGGCCGCTGATGTCCTGTGTTGTCTCGCCATTGCTCCAGAGATAGGAGTAAGCCGGTGTGCCGCCTGTCACGGTCAGGTCAATCGAACCGTTGTTGCCACCGTTGCAATTGATATTGGCCTGTGTTGTGGTCAAATTTAAGGCTGCCGGTTGCGTCACTGTTGCAGAGATCGTTGTAGAACAGCCGTTTGCGTCCGTGATGGTCACCGTATAGGTGTTTGCCGCCAGGCTGGTCAGGTCTTGAGTGGTTGCGCCGCTGGTCCAGAGATACGTGTAAGTACCCGTGCCGCCTGTGACGGTCAAATCCACCGCAGCATCCGAGCCGCCGAAGCAGGAAACATTCGTCACCGTCACACTCGGAACGAGCGCGTTCGGCTCGGAAAGGGTGACTGAAACAGTCGCCGTGCATCCGTTCGCGTCGGTTACCGTGACGTTGTACACACCGGTCGTGAGACCGCTGAGGTCCTGCGTCGTGAGACCGTTGCTCCACAAGTAGGTGTAGGTTGGCGTACCGCCTGTCACCGTCAGGTCAATCGAACCGTTCTGGTTGCCATTGCACGACGGGTTGACTTGTGTAGTGCTCAGGCCCAGTGCGGTCGGTTGCGCCACCGTAGCAGAAGCAGTTGCCGTGCAACCGTTCGCATCCGTGATCGTCACCGTGTAGGTTCCTGCGACGAGATTCAGCAGGTCTTGCGAAGTTGAGCCGCCCGTCCATCCGTAGGTGTAACCAGGCGTGCCGCCACTTACCGTCAGATCAATCGAACCATTGTTACCGCCGAAGCAGGAAACGTTGGAAGCAATTGCGCTGGCCTGGAGGGCTGCTGGTTGAGTGACTGTCGCGGAGATCGTTGCTGCACAGTTATTTGCATCCGTGATGGTCACGGTATAAGTACCAGCCGTCAGACCGGTGCGGTCCTGTGTGGTGATGCCGCCGCCCCAGTTGTAGGTGTAGTTCGGCGTACCGCCTGTTACCGTCAGATCAATCGCACCGTTCGAGCCGCCGAAGCAGGAGACCGGAGTCGCTGCCACCGTTGGATTGATCGCTGTCGGCTGTGTCACTGTTGCTGAAATGGTTGCGGAACAACCGTTTGCATCCGTGATGGTCACCGTGTAGGTACCTGCCGTCAGACCGGTGCGGTCCTGTGTGGTGATGCCACCGCCCCAGTTGTAGGTGTAATTCGGCGTACCGCCGGAAACGGTCAGATCAATCGCACCATTCGAACCATTGAAACAAGTCACCGGAGTGACTGCAACACTCGGCGCGATCGGATTCGGCTGTGTGAGGGTGGCCGAAACAGTCGCCGTACAGCCGTTTGCGTCGGTAACGGTAACGGTGTAAACACCATTCGTAAGACCCGTGAGGTTTTGCGTCGTTAAGCCGTTGTTCCACAAGTAGGTGTAGGCTGGCGTACCACCGGAAACGATCAAATCAATCGAACCGTTCTGGTTGCCATTGCACGGCGGGTTGACTTGCGTGGTGCTCAGGGCCAGTGCGGTCGGTTGCGCTACCGTAGCAGAAGCAGTTGCCGTGCAACCGTTCGCATCCGTGATCGTCACCGTGTAGGTGCCTGCGACGAGGTTCAGCAGGTCTTGCGAAGTTGAGCCGCCCGTCCACCCGTAGGTGTAACCAGGTGTGCCGCCGCTTACCGTCAGATCAATCGAACCATTGTTACCGCCGAAGCAGGAAACGTTGGAAGCGATTGCGCTGGCCTGCAAGGCTGCTGGTTGAGTGACCGTTGCGGAGATGGTTGCTGTACAGTTATTTGCATCCGTGATGGTCACGGTATAAGTACCAGCCGTCAGACCCGTGCGGTCTTGCGTGGTAATGCCGCCGCCCCAGTTGTAGGTGTAGTTCGGCGTACCGCCTGTCACTGTCAGGTCAATCGCGCCGTTCGAGCCGCCGAAGCAGGAGACCGGAGTCGCTGCCACCGTTGGATTAATCGCTTCTGGCTGTGTCACTGTTGCAGAAAGGGTTGCGGAACAACCGTTTGCATCTGTTACCGTCACTGTATAGGTGTTTGCCGTCAGGCCGGTCAGGTCTTGCGTCGTTGCACCGCCGGTCCACCCGTAGGTGTATGGCAGGGTACCGCCGGTTACTGTCAGATCAATCGCGCCGTTCGAACCGCCGAAGCAGGTCACGTTGGTGATGGATTTATCCAGCACCAGTGCGTTTGGTTGTGCGACGGTTGCAGTGGTGGTCTTCGTGCAACCGTTGGCATCCGTGACTGTCACCGTATAGGTGCCACCGGCCAGGCCGGTGAGGTCCTGAGTCGTTGCACCGGTGTTCCACAGGTACGTGTATGCGGCTGTACCACCGGTCACCGTCAGGTCAACGGCGCCGATGTTAGTGCCGCTGCACTGGTTGGGTGTCGTCGTTGTGCTGAGTACCAAAGCCGTTGGTTCTGTTACGACGGCTGAGGCCGTTGTCGTACAACCGTTTGCATCTGTAATGGTCACCGTGTAAGTGCCAGCGGTTAAGCCGGTACGGTCCTGGGAAGTTGCCCCGCCTGTCCACCCGTAGGTGTAACCCGGGGTACCGCCCAATACCGTCAGGTCAATCGTGCCGTTCGAACCGCCGAAGCAGGAAACCGGAGTCGGGATTGCGCTGGCTGTGAGTTGGGCTGGTTGATTTACCGTTGCACAAGTGGTTGCCGTACATCCGTTTGCGTCGGATACCGTCACACAGTACGTGCCCGCAGCGAGGTTGTTGCGGTCTTGTGTAGTCGGCTGGCCTGCGCCCCAGTTGTAGGTGAACGGAGCCATACCACCCGTCACAATCAAGTCAACTGCACCGTTGGTGCCTCCGAAACAGGTTACGTTGGTCACATTGCTGCTGAGTTGCAGTTGGTTGGGTTGCGTCACAGTAGCCGAAGTGGTCTTCGTGCATCCGTTTGCATCCGTCACCGTCACCGTATAAGTACCTGCGCCAAGACCTGTGCGATCTTGCGTGGTCGGGCTGTCTGCCCATGCATAGGTGTAGTTCGGTGTGCCGCCGCTTACCGTCAGGTCAATTGTACCGTCATTCACACCGTTGCACATTACGTTGGTAACAGTTGCCGAAAGTACGAGGTCCGTCGGTTGTGTCACCGTTGCGGAAATCGTTGCCGTACAACCGTTTGCGTCCGTAATGACTACCGTGTAAGTGCCCGCCACGAGGTTCGTGCGGTCTTGCGACGTGTTCGAGTCATTCCAGAGGTAGGTATAGCCCGCAGTTCCGCCGGTTACCGTCAGGTCAATCGCGCCCATGTTACCGCCGAAGCAGGCAACAGGGGTTACTTGTGCCGTCGGATTCAAAGCAGCCGGTTGTGTCACGGTTGCAGAAATCGTTGCAGTACAACCATTTGCGTCCGTGATTGTCACCGTGTAAGTACCTGTTACCAGACCCGTACGATCTTGTGTTGTGACACCGCCGCCCCAGTTGTAGGTGTAATTCGGCGTACCGCCGGTTACCGTCAAATCAATCGCGCCGTTCGAGCCGCCAAAGCAGGCAACGTTGGTTACCTGAACCGTCGGAGTCAAAGCTGGCGGTTGTGTTACTGTCGCAGAGATCGTGGCCGTACAGTTGTTGGCATCGGTGATGGTCACCGTGTAAGTACCCGCCGTCAGGCCTGTGCGGTCTTGCGTGGTAACACCGCCACCCCAGTTGTAGGTGTAATTTGGCGTACCGCCGGTGACCGTCAGGTCAATGGCGCCGGTCGCGCTGCCGGAGCAGGCAACATGGGTCACTTGCACCGTCGGGTTGAGTGCGGCTGGTTGGGTCACTGTTGCAGAGATGGTTGCCGTACAACCGTTTGCATCCGTGATCGTCACCGTGTAAGTGCCCGCTACCAGACCGGTGCGGTCTTGCGTCGGGAGGCCGCCGCCCCAGTTGTAGGTGTAGTTTGGCGTACCGCCCGTTACCGTCAGGTCAATGGCGCCATTCGAGCCGCCAAAGCAGGACACGTTGGTTGCTACGACCGTTGGATTCAAAGCAGGCGGTTGAGTCACGGTCGCGGAAATCGTGGCCGTGCAGTTGTTGGCATCCGTGATGGTCACGGTGTAAGTGCCAGCCGTCAAACCAGTGCGGTCTTGCGTCGGGAGGCCGCCGCCCCAGTTGTAGGTGTAACCCGGTGTGCCGCCCGTTACCGTCAAATCAATCGCACCTGTGTTGCCGCCGAAGCAAACAACGTTGGTCACTGTTACCGTCGGATTCAAAGCAGGCGGTTGAGCCACCGTTGCGGAAATTGTTGCGGTGCAATTATTGGCATCCGTGATGGTCACCGTGTAGGTACCCACTGTGAGACCCGTGCGGTCCTGCGTGGTGATCCCGCTGCCCCAGTTGTAGCTGTAGTTCGGCGTGCCACCCGTTACGGTCAGGTCAATCGCACCGTTCGAGCCGCCAAAGCAGGATACGTTGGTTACCGATACGGTCGGATTCAAAGCAGGCGGTTGCGTCACCGTTGCGGAGATCGTGGCCGTACAGTTATTGGCATCCGTGATGGTCACCGTGTAGGTGCCCTCGGTCAGGCCCGTGCGGTCTTGCGTCGTGATACCACCGCCCCAGTTGTAGGAGTAGTTCGGCGTACCGCCCGTTACTGTCAGGTCAATCGCGCCGTTCGAGCCACCGAAGCAGGACACGTTCGTCGCTATTACCGTCGGGTTCAAAGCAGGCGGTTGCGTCACTGTTGCAGAGATCGTGGCCGTACAGTTGTTGGCATCTGTGATGGTCACCGTGTAGGTACCAGCCGTCAGACCGGTGCGGTCTTCCGTGGTAACGGCGCCCCAGTTAAACGTGTAGTTCGGCGTACCCCCCGTTACAGTCAGGTCAATCGCGCCATTCGAGCCGCCAAAGCAGGACACGTTGGTCGCTACGACTGTCGGATTCAATGCCGGTGGTTGTGTTACCGTTGCCGAAATCGTGGCCGTACAGTTATTGGAATCCGTGATGGTCACCGTGTAGGTACCAGCCGTCAGGCCGGTGCGGTCTTGCGTCGTCATACCACCGCCCCAGTTGTAGGAGTAGTTCGGCGTACCGCCGGTGACCGTCAGGTCAATCGCGCCGTTCGAGCCGCCGAAGCAGGACACGTTCGTCGCTGCGACTGTCGGGTTCAATGCAGTTGGTTGTGTTACCGTTGCGGAGATCGTAGCCGTGCAGTTGTTGGCATCTGTGATGGTTACCGTGTAGGTACCAGCCGTCAGACCCGTGCGGTCTTGTGTCGTGATACCGCTGCCCCAGTTGTAGCTGTAGTTTGGCGTACCGCCTGTTACCGTCAGGTCAATCGCACCGTTCGAGCCGCCGAAGCAGGACACGTTGGTGGCTAAGACTGTCGGGTTCAATGCAGGTGGTTGTGTGACCGTTGCGGAGATCGTAGCCGTGCAGTTGTTGGCATCGGTGATGGTCACCGTGTAGGTACCAGCCGTCAAGCCCGTGCGGTCTTGTGTCGTGATACCACCGCCCCAGTTGTAGATGTAGTTCGGCGTACCGCCGGTGACTGTCAGGTCAATCGCGCCGTTTGAGCCGCCGAAGCAGGAAACCGGAGTGGCTTGCACCATCGGATTCAAGACAGTCGGTTGTGTCACCGTTGCGGAGATCGTTGCCGTACAGTTGTTGGCATCCGTGATCGTCACCGTGTACGTGCCAGCCGTGAGACCCGTGCGGTCTTGCGTTGTGATACCACCGCCCCAGTTGTAGCTGTAGTTGGGTGTACCGCTGGTGACTGTCAGGTCAATGGCACCGTTCGAGCCGCCGAAGCAGGAAACGTTGGTCACTTGTACGGTCGGGTTCAATGCTTGTGGTTGTGTAACCGTTGCAGAGATCGTTGCCGTGCAATTGTTGGCATCCGTGATGGTCACCGTGTAAGTACCAGCCGTCAAACCGGTGCGGTCTTGCGTCGGGAGGCCGCCGCCCCAATTGTACGCATAGCCAGGAGTGCCACCTGTCACCGTCAGATCAATCGCACCTGTATTGCCGCCGAAGCAGGCAACATGAGTCACTTGTACAGTCGGGTTCAAAGCAGTTGGTTGCGTCACTGTGGCGGAAATTGTTGCTGTACAGTTATTGGCATCCGTGATGGTCACCGTGTAGGTACCCGCAGTCAGACCGGTGCGGTCCTGCGTTGTGATACCGCCACCCCAGTTGTAGGTATAGTTGGGCGTACCACCCGTTACCGTCAGGTCAATCGCGCCGTTCGAGCCGCCGAAGCAAGACACGTTCGTCACCGTTACGGAAGGATTCAAAGCAGGTGGTTGTGTCACGGTTGCAGAAAGGGTAGCCGTACAGTTGTTGGCATCCGTGATCGTCACTGTGTAGATGCCAGCCGTCAGACCGGTGCGGTCTTGCGTCGTAATACCACCGCCCCAGTTGTAGGTGTAATTCGGTGTACCGCCCGTTACCGTCAGGTCAATCGCGCCGTTCGAGCCGCCGAAGCAGGACACGTTGGTCACTTGTACCGTCGGGTTCAATGCAGGTGGTTGTGTGACCGTTGCGGAGATCGTAGCCGTGCATCCATTGGCATCGGTGATGGTCACCGTGTAGGTACCAGCCGCCAGGTTGCTGCGGTCCTGCGATGTGATGCCGCCGCCCCAGTTGTAGCCGTAGTTCGGCGTACCGCCTGCTACTGTCAAATCAATGGCGCCGTTCTGACCGCCGAAGCAGGACACGTTGGTTACGGTTACCGTTGGGTTGAGCACAGTCGGTTGTGTTACTGATGCAGAGATTGTGGCTGTACACCCGTTTAAGTCCGTGATGGTCACCGTGTAGGTACCGGCCGTCAAACCGGTGCGGTCTTGCGTCGGGAGGCCGCCGCCCCAGTTGTAGGTGTAGTTGGGTGTGCCGCCTGTGACCGTCAGGTCAATCGCGCCGTTCGAACCGCCGAAGCAGGATACGTTCGTTACTTGTACCGTCGGGTTCAAAGCCGGTGGTTGTGTCACCGTGGCAGAGATCGTCGCGGTACAGCCGTTAGCGTCTGTGATGGTCACCGTGTAAGTGCCAGCCACCAGACCGGTGCGGTCTTGCGTCGTAATGCCGCCGCCCCAATTGTAGGTGTAGGCGGGTGTGCCACCGGTTACCGTCAGGTCAATCGCGCCGTTCGAGCCGCCGAAGCAGGATACGTTGGTCACTTGTACCGTCGGATTCAAAGCGGGTGGTTGTGTCACGGTGGCAGAAATCGTGGTCGTGCAGCCGTTGGCATCTGTGATAGTCACCGTGTAAGTGCCAGCCACGAGACCGGTGCGGTCTTGTGTCGTGACACCGGCACCCCAATTATAGGTGTAGGCCGGTGTGCCACCCGTTACCGTCAAATCAATCGCGCCGTTCGAGCCGCCGAAGCAGGACACGTTGGTCACTTGTACCGTCGGATTCAAAGCGGGTGGTTGTGTCACGGTGGCAGAAATCGTCGCCGTGCATCCGCCAGGGGCGGAGTCCGTGATCGTCACCGTGTAGGTGCCTGTTGAGAGACCGGTGCGGTCCTGCGTTGTGATGCCGCCGCCCCAGTTGTAGGTATAGGCTGGCGTACCGCCCGTTACCGTCAGGTCAATCGCGCCGGTGTTGCCACCGAAGCAGGAGACGTTGGTTACTTGTACCGTCGGGTTGAGCACTATCGGTTGTGTCACCGTGGCAGAAATTGTTGCTGTACAACCGTTTGCGTCCGTGATGGTCACCGTGTAGGTGCCAGCCGTCAGACCTATGCGGTCTTGCGTCGTAACACCGCTGCCCCAGTTGTAAGTGTAATTCGGTGTACCACCCGTTACGGTCAAATCAATCGCACCGTTCGAGCCACCGAAGCAGGAAACATGGGTCACCTGGACCGTCGGAGTGAGTTGGGTCGGTTGCGTTACTGTGGCAGAAATTGTTGCTGTACAGTTGTTGACATCCGTGATCGTCACCGTGTAGGTGCCAGCCGTCAGACCCAGCAAATCCTGCGAGGTGCCGGTATTGTTCCAAACATAGGTGTAGCCGGGAGTGCCACCCGTCACCGTCAGGTCAATCTGACCGCTTGCACCGCCGAAGCAGGATACGTTGGTCACCGTTACCGCCGGGGTGAGCACCGTAGGCTGTGTTACTGTGGCAGAAATCGTGGCCGTGCAATTGTTGGCATCCGTGATGGTTACCGTGTAGATGCCTGCCGTCAGACCGGTGTGGTCTTGCATGGTGATGCCGCCGCCCCAGTTGTAGGTGTAATTCGGCGTACCACCCGTTACTGTCAGGTCAATCGCGCCATTCGAACCACCGAAGCAGGAAACCGGAGTGGCTTGCACGGTCGGATTCAAGACCGGTGGTTGCGTGACTGTAGCAGAAATGGTTGCCGTACAAGCGTTTGCGTCGGTGATGGTCACCGTATAAGTACCAGCCGCCAGACCTGTCCGGTCTTGCGTCGTGATGCCGCCGCCCCAGTTGTAGGTGTAGGTTGGAGTACCGCCGGTTACCGTCAGGTCAATGACACCGTTCGAGCCGCCGAAGCAGGCAACCGGAGTCACCTGGACGGTTGGATTCAGCGCGGTCGGTTGGGTCACCGTGGCGGAAATGGTAGCCGTACAACCGTTCGCGTCGGTGATGGTCACCGTGTACGTGCCAGCCACGAGACCTGTGCGGTCCTGGGTCGTTTGACCCATGTTCCACAAGTAGGTGTAAGCCTGCGTTCCGCCCGTAACCGTCAGATCAATCGAGCCGTTCGAGCCGCCGTTGCAGGTCACGTTGGTTACCTGAACACTTGGATTCAACGCAGTCGGTTCCGTGACTGTAGCCGAAATCGTTGCCGTGCAACCGTTAGCGTCCGAGATGGTCACCGTGTACGTGCCAGCCGTCAGGTTGTTCAAATCCATGGAGGTCATGCCGTTCGTCCACAGGTAGGAATAGTCCGGTGTGCCGCCCGTTACCGTCAGGTCAATCGCGCCAGTATTGCCGCCAAAGCAAGCGACCGGAGTCACCTGTACGCTCGGGTTCAACGCCGTCGGCTGTGTCACGGTGGCGGAAATGGTGGCCGTACAACCGTTTGCATCCGTGATGGTCACGGTGTAGATACCAGCCACCAGGCCAGTACGGTCTTGCGTTGTGATGCCGCCGCCCCAGTTGTAGGTGTAATTCGGTGTACCGCCGGTTACGGTCAGGTCAATCGCACCGTTCGAGCCGCCGAAGCAAGCAGCCGGAGTCGGCTGTACGCTCGGAGCCAATGGATCGGGTTGAGTCACTGTTGCGGAAGTTGTTTTGGTACAACCATTTGCGTCCGTAACAGTCACCGTGTAGGTACCGGCGATCAGGCCGCTGATGTCCTGTGTCGTAGAAGCAGCAGCATTTGACCACAAATATGTGTAGCCCGGTGTGCCGCCACTGACTGTCAGGTCAATCGAACCGTTGGCAGCGCCACTGCAAAGTGCAGGCGTAGCGGTGCTCGAGAGTGTCAAACCTGTCGGTTCGGTCACCGTTGCAGAAGTCGTTTTGGTACACCCGTTTAAGTCCGTAATGGTCACCGTGTAAATTCCAGCCGTGAGCCCGCTAATGTCCTGCGTCGTCGAGCCGCTTGCGTTGCTCCACAGATAGGTATAGCCCGGCGTGCCGCCGGAAACGGTCAAATCAATGGCGCCGTTGGAGCCGCCGTTGCAAGCAACCGGAGTTGCTACTGCGGTTGGATTCAAGACCGGTGGTTGCGTCACCGTTGCGGAAGTTGTTTTGGTACAACCGTTTGCGTCGGTAATGGTGACCGTGTAAGTGCCGATCGGGAGGTTGCTAACGTCTTGCGTAGTGGCACTGCCCGCGTTGGCGGACCAGAGGTAAGTGTATGCGCCTGTGCCCCCCGTTACCGAGAGATCAATCGCGCCGTCGCTGCCGCCAAAACATTTTACGTTGGTCACAGTCGTCGTCGGTACAAGGACCGGCGGTTGTCCTACGGTGGCCGTAATGGAAGCCGTACAGTCGTTTTGGTCGGAGACCGTCACGGTGTAGATGCCAGCGGCAAGGCCGGTTACATCCTGTGTGTTGGTTCCATGACTCCAGGAATAGCCGTAAGCAGGTGTACCGCCGGTCACTGTCAAGTCAATCGAGCCGTTGTTGCCACCAAAACAAGTCACATCTACTATCGTGCGGCTGAGCACCAGTATAGGCGGTTCGGTGATGACGATGTTGCTAACGACCGTAGAGCAGGCGTTGCTGCCTGTGATGGTCACCGAGTAAGTGCCAGCCACAAGGCCGGAGACGAAGAAGGGTTCCGTAGCGGAAGTACCAGTGCCTGTTTGAGCGTTGGCATTCACCCAGTTATAGGTGAAATTCGGAACGCCGTTCGTCAGGTCAATCCTGATTTTACCCGTATTGCCGCCGTGGCACAACACCGGAATAGCGGTTGGATCGGCAGTCATAGCCGGCGGCGGTGCGATGGTCGCCGTCGCAGTTGCCGTACAGCCATTGCTGTTGGTCAATGTGACGGTGTAAGCACCGGCAGGCAAGTTGTTGATTGTGAACGGCTCGGTAGCGGAATTACCCGTACCGGAAGTTGCGCCCGACCAGGCGTACGTGTACGGGGCAATGCCGCCGGTCGCGTCCACAGTGATCGTGCCCTGACTACCGCCACAGGTGGTAGCAGGCGTGGTGGTCGCGCTGATGGTCAGCAAGGCCGGTTCGGTCACTGTAGCCGATACCGTTTTGGTGCAACCTTTCGAGTCCGTCACCGTCACCGTGTAGGTTCCTGCAATCAGGTTGGTGATGTCCTGCGTGGTCTGGCCATTCGTCCAGGCATAAGTAAACGGAGCAGTGCCACCGGTTACGGTTGCGTCAATTGCGCCATTGGCCAGGCCAAAGCAAGTGACGTGGGTCGGAACTGCCGTGGCGTTGAGCACCGGCGGTTGTGTAACGGTCGCCGAAACAGTTGTCGTGCAGTTGTTCACATCCGTCACCGTAAGGGTGTACGTGCCGATGGACAAACCGCTGCGGTCTTGTGTAGTCGGGCCGTCGTTCCAGATATAAGTAAACGGAGCGGTACCGCCCGTCACTGTCACATCAATCGCGCCATCGGCGCCGCCGAAGCAGGAGACGTTGGTCACAGTTGTGGTGGCTACCAGCAGGTTAGGCTGTGTCACAGTGGCCGAAGTTGTTGCCGTCAGGCCGCTGATCAAGTCAGTAACCGTGACGGTATATGTCCCCGGTGCGAGGTTGCTCAAATCCTGCGAGTCAGTATCCGGGTTTTGTGCGCCGTTGTTGCTCCAGTCATAGGAGAAAGAACCGGAACCGCCCGTCACCGTGAGGTTCAGGATACCGTTGTTGTATCCGAAGCAGGTGATATTGGTAATGTCCACAGCCAGATCAATGGTCGGGAACTGCCAGAAGCCGGCATCCACGGTCAGGTCAGTTTGACCCGAAACGAGGGTGTAGTTGCCCGTCATTTTCGTCACCGGGTCTATGTCGCTGTCTACCGCATCGTTGGGGGGAACATTGGCCAGCGTCACCGTCCAGGCCGAGCCGGGAGCAGTAAAGGTGACTTTATAGACACCCGGCTCGAGGTTCGGGAACAGGTATTCCCCGTTCGCACCGGTCGTGGTGTTCAGGTTGACCGCTGCGCCGTCGCCGGTCGTGCCGGTCAGGTTGACATTCAAACCTGGCAAGCCCGGTTCGCCGCTGTCCTGAATACCGTCCTTGTCGAGGTCATTCCACACAAAGTCGCCGAGTGAAGCGGGCTGGAAGAAGCCGGCATCCCAGGTCAGGTCGGTTTCGCCACCCACCAATACGGTGTTGATGGTCATGCCGTTCGCCGGGTTGGCATCGCTGTCGGTGTTGTCATTTCCACCCAAATCCTGCGCTGTCGGGGTAAATCCGGCGGGCGTGGTGAAGGTCAGTTTATAAGTACCCGGTACGAGGTTCGTAAACCCGTAAAGGCCGGTGCCGTCGGTGGTCGTGGTCAAGTTGACGGACGAGCCGTTGCCGGTCGTGCCGGTCAGTACGACCGGCACATTCGGGATGCCTGGTTCGCCGCCATCCTGTATGCCGTCGCCATCTGTATCATTCCAGACGAAGTTGCCAATAGCAGCGGGCTGGTAGAAACCAGCGTCCCAGGTCAGGTCGCTTTCGCCGGAGACAAGGACGGTATTGATGGTCATGCCGTTGGCCGTGTTGGCATCGCTGTCCACCGCATCGTTCGCGCCCTGATCCTGATAGGTCGGGTTGAAGCCCGCCGGGGTCGAGAACGTGACTTTATAGGTGCCTGGCTCCAGGTTCGGGAACAGGTAGAAGCCCGAGGCATTGGTCGTCGTATTCAGATTCACCGAAGCGCCATCGCCAGTAGACCCTTGCAGGGTGACAAGAACCCCGGAAATACCGGGTTCGCCAGCCGTCTGGATGCCGTCGCCGTTTTGGTCGTTCCAAACGTAATCGCCCAGTTGAGCCAGTTGGAAGAAGCCGGCATCCCAGGTATTGTCCGTTTCACCGGAAGTCAATACGGTTGTGACCGTCATGCCTGTAGCCGGGTTCGGATCGCTATCGGCCCCGGGGTTGCCACCGAGGTTTTGGGCGGTCGGCGTATAACCAGCCGGAGTCGTGAAGGTCAATTTGTACGTGCCTGGCTCCAGGTTGGTGAACGAGTAGAAACCCGTTCCATTGGTCGTCGTAGTCAGGTTGACAGGTGCGCCGTCGCCGGTGGTGCCGGTCAGTACGACGGTTACGCCGGAGATGCCGGGTTCGCCGCCATCCTGCGTACCGTCGCCATCGAGGTCGTGCCACACATAGTCGCCAATCGCAGCCGGTTGGAAGAAGCCGGCATCCCAGCTCAGGTCGCTTTCGCCGGAAACAAGAACCGTATTGATGGTCATGCCGTTGGCTGGATTTGCGTCGCTGTCCAACAGGTCATTGCCACCTAAATCTTGCGCCGTCGGCGTGAAGCCTGCCGGTGTGGTAAAGGTCACTTTATAGGTGCCGGGTTCCAGATTCGGGAACAGGTAGAAGCCTGTGGCACTGGTCGTAGTATTCAAATTCACCGAAGCGCCGTCGCCAGTGATGCCCGTCAGGTTGACTGCCACGCCGGGGATACCGGGTTCACCGCCATCCTGAATGCCATTGCCGTTGAGGTCATTCCAGACGTAGTCGCCGAGTTGCGCGGGCTGGAAGAAGCCAGCGTCCCAGGTCAGGTCGCTTTCGCCCGGAGTCAGTACGGTCGCGATGGTCATGCCGTTGGCCGGGTTCGCGTCGCTGTCCACGCCGTCGTTTACACCCTGATCTTGTGCAGTCGGGGTAAAACCTGCCGGAGTCGTGAAGGTCACTTGATAAGTACCCGGAACGAGGCCGCTGAACAAATAGCCGCCTGTGCCATCGGTCGTGGTGGTGAGATTCACCGCGTCGCCGTCTATATCAGTGCCCGTCAACCCGACTGTTACACCGGGGATGCCGGGTTCGCCGCTGTCCTGAATGCCATCTGCATCGGTGTCGTTCCAGGCGTAGTTGCCAATTTCCGCGCAGCGGTTTGGATTCACCGTAACCGTCACCTCATCGTTGTTTCCAACGTTGCCAATGAACGTTTCCACACCCGTTACCGGGTCCACATACCATACCTCGCCCATGTCATTGGCCGTGTTGGTGGTGGTCACATTGATGGGGATGGTGTATTTCCATTTGAATTCCTCTTCTGTCACGCCGTTGTTGTCGGCATCCGTGAAGTCGAGGATACAGTTGCCGTTGAGGTCGCACAGCGTGCCGCCGTTTTGTGCGCAGGTCACCCAATGGGTGCCGTTGCAGACAAAAGTGCCGGGCATATTGTTATCCATAGCCATGATGTTGCGGATCTGGATACCGGGTGCACCACCCAACATGCGGGTAATGATTGTGTAAGTCACGTTTTCACCCGCACAGACTTCCGTCTTGTCGGCTGATTTATCCATGTTGATAAACACACCCGTGTAGTGCGCCGGGTCTTCGTCGTCGAGCGGCGGGCCAAATGGCGTGTCGTTCGGAAGTTTCGGCTGCGCCGTCACCGTCGCGAGGTTCATGTGCATCCCGCGTTGAGCAGGCGCCGTGATGGTGCAGGTTTGCGAAGCACCCGGAGCGAGCAACGGAATGGTGCATACTGCGCCGTAGACGTTGTCGGTCACCACGACGTTCGTCAGCGGGAGGTTACCTGTGTTGGTGGTCGTGAACGTGAAAGTCATCGTCGGTGGCGTATTTGGTACGATCACGATCACGCCGGGCGAGTTGTCCGCGTCCTGTCCGTTGACGTATTTTTCAATGTTCACAGAAGGATTGGGCAAGAAGAAGCCGGCATCCCAGGTGCGATCGTCTTCACCGGAAATCAGCACCGTGTTGATGGTCATGCCGTTGGCCGGATTTACATCGCTGTCTTTCGCGTCATCACCGCCCTGGTCTTGCAAGGCTGTCAAATAGCCGCCTGCCGGGGTACCAAAGGTCAGTTTGTAGGTCCCCGGTTCGAGGTTCTGGAACAGGTAGAAGCCTGTGCCGTTCGTCGTCGTGGTCAGGGTGACTGCCGCTCCATCGCCCGTGGTGCCGGTCAGGGTGACAGTCACACCGGAGATACCCGGTTCGCCCGCATCCTGTTTACCGTCGAGGTCGAGATCGTTCCACACATAGTCGCCGATGCTGGCAGGCTGGAAGAAGCCGGCATCCCAGGTCAGGTCGCTTTCGCCGCTTTCCAGAACGGTGTTCACCGTCATGCCCGTCACTTCGTCCGCATCGCTGTCGAGCGCGTCGTTCACGCCGGTGTTGGCTTGTGTGGCAGAGTAACCTGCTGGTTTCGTGAATGTTACTTTATAAGTACCTGGCTCCAGATTGGGGAACAGGTAGAGACCGCTGGCATCGGTGGTCGTGTTCAAATTAACTATATCGCCGTCGCCAGTTGTGCCGCTGAGGTTGACCGCCACATTCGGGATACCCGGTTCGCCGACCGTTTGCAGGCCATTGCCGTTCAAGTCATTCCACACATAGTTGCCGAGTTGGGCAGGTTGAAAGAGACCCGCGTCCCAGGTATTGTCGGTTTCACCGGAAGTCAGCACCGTAGGCGTGGTCATCAGCGTCACCGGATTCACGTCGGTGTCGAGCGCGTCGTTGCCGCCCTGATCGGGCGTGCTGACGGTATAACCCGAAGGAACGGAAATCGTGATTTTGTAAGTGCCCGGTTCGAGACCCGTGAAATTGTAATTGCCTGAAGCATTGGTGGTCGTGCTCTGGTTAACCGGTGCACCGTCACCGGTCGTACCAGTCAGGGTCACAGTCACGCCAGGAATACCCGGTTCGCCAGCATCCTGTACGCCGTCCGCGTCTTTGTCGTTCCAGACAAAATCGCCGATCGCGGCAGGCTGGAAGTAACCAGCATCCCAGGTCAGGTCGTTTTCACCTGAAATGAGGGTGGTGTTCACCGTCATGCCCGTCACTTCGTCCGCGTCACTATCTGCGGCATCATCAGGAGCCACATTGGCTTGCGTCGTGCTAAAGCCTGTCGGTTTGGTGAAGGTCACTTTGTAAGTGCCCGGTTCCAGATTTGGGAACAGGTAGAAGCCGCTGGCATTGGTCGTCGTGTTCAACGTCACAGCCTGACCGTCGCCCGTAGTACCCGTCAGGTTGACGGCTACGCCGGAAATACCGGGTTCGCCAACCGTTTGCAAGCCGTCGCCGTTGAGGTCGTTCCAGACGAAGTTGCCCAAAGAAGCCAGTTGGAAATAACCGGCATCCCAGGTATTGTCGGTTTCACCGGAGGTCAGGACGGTATTGATCGTCATGCCCGTCGCCGGGTTCACATCGCTGTCGAGTGCGTCGTTGCCACCCAAATCCGGGGTGCTCACCGAATAGCCCGACGGAGCCGTGAAAGTCAGTTTGTAGGTGCCTGGTTCGAGGCCGGTGAAGTTGTAGCCACCCGTACCGTTGGTGGTTGTGGTCAGGTTGACGGCCTGGCCGTCGCCAGTTGTGCCGGTCAATACGACCGTCACACCCGGAATGCCCGGTTCGCCTGCATCCTGTGTGCCGTCGCCGTCGAGGTCGTTCCACACGAAGTCTCCAATCGCTGCGGGCTGGAAGTAGCCGGCATCCCAGGTCAGGTCGCTTTCGCCGCTTTCCAGCACGGTGTTTACCGTCATGCCCGTCACTTCGTCCGCATCGCTGTCGAGTGCATCGTTCACGCCAGTATTTGATTGCGTCGTGCTGTATCCGGTCGGTTTGGTAAACGTTACTTTATAAGTACCTGGCTCCAGGTTCGGGAACAGGTAAAGGCCCGAAGCATTGGTCGTGGTATTCAAATTAACCACATCGCCGTCGCCGGTCGTCCCGCTGAGGTTAACAGCCACGTTCGGAATACCCGGTTCTCCAGCCGTTTGCAGGCCGTCGCCGTTCAGGTCGTTCCAAACGAAGTTGCCGAGTTCGGCCAGTTGGAAGAGACCTGCGTCTACGGTGTTGTTGGTTTGACCGGACGTGAGCGTGTAATTGCCGCTCATCAGCGTAGCCGGGTTGATGTCGCTGTCGAGCGCATCGTTGCCCTGATCAGGCGTGCTGACGGTGTAGCCCGAAGGAACGGAAATGGTAATTTTATACGTGCCGGGTTCGAGACCGGTGAAATGATAGTTGCCGTTTGCGTCGGTGGTCGTGGTCTGATTGACAGTTGCGCCGTCGCCGGTGGTACCGGTCAGTACAACCGTTGCGTTCGGGATACCGGGTTCGCCTGCATCCTGTACGCCGTCCGCGTCTTTATCGCTCCAAACGAAGTCGCCCAAAGCAGCAGGCTGGAAGTAACCGGCGTCCCAGGTCAGGTCGTTTTCGCCTGAAATGAGCGTCGTATTCACGGTCATGCCGGTCACTTCATTTGCGTCACTGTCGAGCGCGTCGTTGCCGCCCTGATCAGCCGCCGTTGCGCTGTAACCTGTTGGCTTTGTGAAGGTTACTTTGTAGATACCTGGCTCCAGGTTCGGGAACAGGTAGAAGCCGGAAGCGTTGGTGGTCGTATTCAACGTCACGGCCTGACCGTCGCCGGTAGACCCTTGCAGGGTGACAAGAACGCCTGCAATGCCTGGCTCGCCGCCATCTTGTTTGCCATCGCCGTTGAGGTCGTTCCAGACATAGTTGCCCAAAGAAGCCAGTTGGAAGTAACCTGCATCCCAGGTATTGTCGGTTTCGCCGGAGGTCAGGATGGTGTTGATTGTCATGCCCGTCGCCGGGTTCACGTCGCTGTCGAGTGCGTCGTTGCCACCCAGGTCGGGGGTGCTCACCGAATAGCCCGACGGAGTCGTGAAGGTCAGTTTGTAAGTGCCCGGTTCGAGGCCGGTGAAGTTGTAACCACCCGTCCCGTTGGTGGTCGTGGTCAGGTTAACGGGTGCGCCGTCACCCGTGGTGCCGGTCAACACGACCGTCACGCCGGGGATGCCCGGTTCGCCTGCGTCCTGTGTACCGTCACCGTCAAGGTCGTTCCACACGAAGTCGCCGATGGCTGCGGGCTGGAAGTAGCCGGCATCCCAGGTCAGGTCGCTTTCACCGCTTTCGAGCACGGTGTTGATGGTCATGCCCGTCACTTCGTCCACATCGCTGTCGGTCGCGTCGGTGCCGCGGTCAATGGCGGTGGTGCTGTATCCCGTTGGTTTCGTGAAGGTCAGTTTGTAAGTTCCCGGTTCAAGGTTCGGGAACAGATAAAGTCCGTTCGCGTCGGTGGTGGTGCTCAAATTCACTACATCGCCATCGCCGGAGGTACCGGTGAGTTGGACCGATACGTTGCCAATACCCGGTTCGCCCGCATCCTGAATACCGTCGCCGTCGAGGTCATGCCATACGAAGTTGCCGATTTCGGCCAGTTTGAAGAAACCTGCATCCCAGGTATTGTCGGTTTCGCCCGAAGTCAGCACCGTAGTTACGGTCATACCCGTCGCCGGGTTTACATCGCTGTCGAGTGCGTCGTCGCCGCCCTGATCGGGGGTTGTTACGGAGTATCCGGAAGGTGTGGTAAAGGTCAGTTTATAAGTGCCGGGTTCGAGGCCGGTAAACGTGTATTCGCCGTTCGGGCCGGTGGTGGTGCTCACATTAACCGGTGTACCGTCGCCGGTCGTACCGGTCAGCACGACCGTCACGCCGGGGATGCCCGGTTCGCCAACATCTTGTTTGCCGTCGCCGTCTTTGTCATTCCACACGAAGTTGCCGATCGTAGCAGGCTGGAAGAAGCCTGCGTCCACCGTCAGGTTGTTGTCGCCTGAAACAAGCGTGTAGTTGCCAGTCATTCCGTTGACTTCGCTCGCATCGCTGTCTTTCGCGTCATCAGTGCCCTGATTGGCCGCAGATGCGCTGTATCCTACTGGTTTTGTGAAAGTTACTTTATAGGTACCTGGCTCCAGGTTCGGGAACAGGTAGAGGCCGGAAGCATTGGTTGTGGTGTTCAACGTCACTGCTTGTCCGTCGCCGGTGGTTCCGGTGAGGTTGACCGGCACACCGGGAATACCCGGTTCACCAGCATCCTGTTTGCCGTCGCCATTGAGGTCGTTCCAGACAAAATCGCCGAGTGAAGCGGGTTTGAAAAGACCTGCGTCAAGCGTGTTGTCGGTTTCTCCGCTTTCCAGCACGGTAGTCGGACTCATGTTTGTAGCCGGATTGATGTCGCTGTCAATGTTGTCAGCAGCGAGGTCTGGCGTGGTCACAGAGTAACCGCTCGGCGGCGTGATCGTGATTTTGTAGGTGCCGGGTTCGAGGCCGGTGAAGGAGTATTCGCCATTCGGGCCGGTGGTTGTAGTGGTGGTCACTGGGGTACCGTCGCCGGTGGTGCCAGTCAGGACAACCGTCACGCCGGAGATGCCCGGTTCGCCGGCATCCTGTTTGCCGTCGCCGTTTTTGTCGTCCCAAACGAAATCGCCCAGAGCGGCAGGCTGGAAGAAGCCTGCATCCCAGCTGCGATCGTCTTCGCCGCTTTCCAGGATGGTCGGAGTGGTCATACCCGTCACTTCGTCTGCGTCGCTGTCAATAGCATCGTTTACGCCCATATTGGCTGCCGAGGCGGAATATCCGGTCGGTTTGGTGAACGTCAGTTTGTAGGTACCCGGTTCGAGGTTGTCGAACAGGTAGAGACCATTTGCGTCGGTGGTGGTGGTCTGGTTGACCGGAGCGCCGTCGCCAGTCGTGCCGGTGAGTTGCACGGTCACGTTGGGAATACCGGGTTCGCCGGCATCCTGGAGGCCGTCTGCATCTTTGTCGAGCCACACGAAGTTGCCGATTTTGGCGGGGAGCAGCAGACCGGCATCCACTGTATTGTCGGTTTCCCCACTTTCGAGGACGTAGTTGCCGCTCATGTTGGTGGCCGGGTTGATGTCGCTGTCGAGCCCGTCGTTGCCGCCCTGATCGGGCGCCGTGACCGAATATCCGCTCGGAACGGTGATCGTGATTTTGTAGGTGCCGGGTTCGAGGCCGGTGAAGGCATATTCGCCATTCGGGCCGGTCGTGGTCGTCTGGTTGATCGGAGTGCCGTCGCCGGTGGTACCGGTGAGCACAATGACTACGCCCAGGATACCCGGTTCGCCGGCGTCTTGCACACCGTCGCCGTCTTTGTCATTCCAGACGAAGTTGCCGAGTGCCGCGGGCTGGAAGAAACCGGCGTCCACAGTCGGGTTGTATTCGCCCGAAACGAGGGTATAATTGCCGGTCATGCCGTTGGCTTCGCTGGCATCGCTATCCACTGCGTCATTGCCACCCTGGTTTTGAGCAGATGCGCTATAACCTGTTGGTTTTGTGAAGGTTACTTTGTAGGTGCCAGGTTCCAGATTCGGGAACAGGTAGGCACCGTTTGCGTCGGTGGTGGTGTTCAAGTTGACGGCCTGACCGTCGCCGGTCGTGCCCGCCAGGTTGACCGCCACACCGCCAATACCGGGTTCGCCCGCATCCTGAATGCCGTCGCCGTCGAGGTCGTTCCACACGAAGTCGCCCAAAGAAGCGGGTTTGAAAAGACCGGCGTCCACCGAATTGTCAGTCTCGCCACTTTCCAGAACGTAGTTGCCGCTCATGTTCGTAGCCGGGTTGATATCGCTGTCAACATTGTCGTTGCCACCCAGATCCGGCGTGGTCACAGAGTATCCGCTCGGCGGGGTGATCGTGATTTTATAGGTGCCGGGTTCAAGGCCGGTGAAAGAATATTCGCCGTTCGGGCCGGTGGTGGTGGTCTGGTTGACGGGTGTGCCGTCGCCGGTGGTGCCGGTCAGCACGACGATCACGCCAAGGATGCCGGGTTCGCCGACATCCTGTTTGCCATCGCCGTTTTTATCGTCCCACACGAAGTCGCCGAGGGCGGCGGGTTGGAAGAAACCAGCGTCCCAGGTCAGGTCGGTCTCACCGCTGATAAGGACGGTGTTGATGGTTTGACCGGTTACTTCGCTGGCATCGCTGTCAATGGCGTCGTTCGCGCCTTTGTCCTGTGCCGTAGCGGAATAACCCGCTGGCTTGGTGAAGGTTACGTTGTAGGTGCCTGGTTCGAGGTTATCGAAGAGGTAGCCACCGTTGGCAAACGTAGTGAGGGTCAGGTTGACAGATTGGCCGTCGCCCGTAGTACCGTTCAGGGTAACGGTTACGCCCGCAATGCCCGGTTCGCCTGCATCCTGGATACCGTCGCCGTCTTTGTCATTCCAAACAAAGTCGCCCAGTTTGGCGGGTTTGAACAGACCTGCGTCTACGGTCAGGTTGGTTTCGCCGGAGATGAGGGTGTAATTGCCGCTCATCAAGGTGGTCTGGTTTACATCGCTGTCGGTTGCGTCGTTGCCGCCCAAATCGGGCGTCGAAACGGTGTAGCCACTCGGCACCGTGATCGTGATCTTGTAGGTGCCGGGCTCCAGATTCGGGAAATCATAAATACCGCTGGCGTTGGTCGTCGTTGTGAGGTTGACCGATGCCGCGTCGCCGGTGGTGCCGGTTAGCACGACCGTTACGCCCGGGATACCGGGTTCGCCAGCGTCTTGTACGCCGTCACCGTCCAAATCATTCCACACGAAGTCGCCGAGGCGAGCAGGCTGGAAGAAGCCTGCGTCCACCGTCAAGTTATTTTCACCCGAAATCAGGGTATAGTTGCCGGTCATGCCGGTCGCTTCGCTTGCATCGCTGTCTTTCGCGTCATCAGCACCCTGGTTAGCGGCTGTTGCGCTGTAACCACTTGGTTTTGTGAACGTTACTTTATACGTGCCTGGCTCCAGGTTCGGGAACAGGTAGGCACCATTCGCGTCGGTGGTCGTGTTTAATGTCACAGCCTGACCGTCGCCAGTGGTACCCGTGAGTTGTACCGCTACGTTGCCGATGCCCGGTTCGCCCGCATCCTGAATGCCGTTGGCGTTTTTATCATTCCAAACAAAATCACCCAGAGAAGCGGGCTTGAAATAGCCGGCATCCCAGGAATTGTCGGTCTCGCCGGAAGTCAGGACTGTATTCACCGTCATGCCTGTCACGACGCTGGCATCACTGTCGAGGTTCGGGTCGCCGCCCAGGTTGGACGTGGTCGTGGAATATCCGGTGGGTTTGGTGAAGGTCAGTTTGTAGGTGCCAGGTTCGAGGCCGGTGAATGCGTATTCACCGTTCGGGCCGGTCGTCGTGGTTTGATTGACAGGGGTACCGTCGCCGGTGGTGCCGGTCAGCACGACCGTCACGTTTGGAATACCCGGTTCGCCTACATCCTGCGTACCGTCGCCGTCGAGGTCATTCCAAACGAAATCGCCGATGGCTGCCGGTTTGAAGAAGCCAGCATCCCAGGTCAGGTCGGTTTCGCCGCTTTCCAGCACGGTGTTTATGGTCATGCCGGTCGCCTCGTTGGCGTCGCTGTCGAGTGCATCGTTGGAACCTTGATCGGCAGCCGTTGCGCTGTATCCCGTTGGTTTCGTGAAGGTTACTTTATATGTACCTGGTTCCAGGTTCGGGAACAGGTAGAAACCGCCTGCGTCGGTGGTCGTATTTTGCACCACGACATCGCCGTCGCCGGTGGTGCCATTGAGTTGCACGGCTACGCCTGGAATACCCGGTTCGCCCGCATCCTGAATGCCGTCGCCGTCGAGGTCGTCCCATGCGTAGTTGCCGAGTGTGGCAGGCTGGTACAAGCCTGCATCCACGGTGCGGTTGTCGTCGCCGCTCACGAGCGTATAGTTGCCGCTCATGTTGGTTGTTTTGCTGATGTCGCTGTCTTTTGCGTCGTCGCCGCCCAGATCGGGGGTAGAAACGGAGTATCCGGCCGGAGGGGTAACGGTGATTTTATAAGTACCCGGTTCGAGGTTGCTGAACAGGTAGAGGCCGTTCGCGTCGGTGGTCGTGGTCAGGTTGACGGGAGTTCCGTCGCCCGTAGTGCCCGTGAGTTGAACGTTTACATTCGGGATGCCCGGTTCGCTGGCGTCCTGTACACCGTCGCCGTCTTTGTCGTTCCAAACGAAGTCGCCCAGTTTGGCCGGCACGAAGAAGCCAGCATCCCAGGTCCGGTCGTCTTCACCGGAAATCAGGATCGTATTGATGGTCATCAAGGTGACCGGATCGGCGTCGCTGTCGGTCGCGTCGTTGCCGCCCTGATCATTGAGGGTGATGGTATAACCTGCTGGTTTTGAGAACGTTACCTTGTAAGTACCCGGTTCGAGGTTGCTGAACAGGTAGAGGCCGTTTGCATCCGTGGTGGCCGTCAGGTTGACCGCCTGGCCATCGCCGGTGGTGCCCGTGAGCAGGACGGATACGCCTGCGATGCCGGGTTCACCGGCTTCCTGTACGCCATCGCCGTCTTTGTCGTTCCAGACGTAGTCGCCCAGTTTGGCAGGAATGAACAAGCCTGCATCCACGGTCGGCTCATCCTGACCCGAAACCAAGGTGTAGTTGCCGCTCATCAGGGTAGCCGGGATGATATCGCTGTCTTTGCCGTCGTTGCCGCCGAGGTCGTTTTGTGAAACGGTGTAGCCGGAAGGCAGGGTCAAGGTGATTTTGTAGGTACCCGGCTGCAGGTTGGTGAACTGATAAAAGCCTGTACCGTCTGTCGTAGTGGTCAACGTTACCGAAGTTCCGTTGCCGGTGTTGCCGGTCAGGGTGATGGTGACATTCGGGATGCCAGGTTCGCCAGCATCTTGCACGCCGTCGCCGTCGAGGTCATTCCATACGAAGTCGCCCAGTTTGGCCGGACGATAGTAGCCAGCATCCCAGGTGCGATCGTCTTCGCCCGAAATCAGGTTGGTGTTGATCGTCATGCCCGTCACCAGGTCTGCGTCGCTGTCCACGGCATCATTGCCGCCCTGATCTTTCGGAGTGGGGTTGTAATTTGCTGGTTTCGTGAACGTTATTTTATAAGTGCCCGGTTCGAGGTTGGTGAACAGGTAGAGACCTGCTGCGTCGGTGGTCATGTTTTGCACGATGATGTCGCCGTCGCCGGTCGTGCCATTGAGTTGCACGGCTACGCCGGGGATACCGGGTTCGCCAGCATCTTGAAGGCCGTCGCCGTCGGTGTCGTCCCACACGAAGTTGCCAATCTTGGCAGGCTGATACAGACCTGCGTCCACGGTCAGGTTGGTTTGGCCCGACACAAGCGTGTAGTTGCCGCTCATGTTGGTGGCCTTGCTGATGTCGCTGTCGGTCGCGTCGTTTCCGCCGAGGTCGGGGGTGCTGACCGAGTAGCCACTTGGGACGGTTACGGTGATTTTATAGGTACCGGGCACGAGGTTCGGGAAGTCGTAAATGCCGCTGGCGTTGGTGGTCGTTGATTGATTGACAGCCGTACCGTTGCCGGTCGTTCCGCTCAGGGTGACGGTCACGCCCGGAATACCGGGTTCGCCGGCATCCTGTACGCCGTCGCCGTCCAGATCATTCCATACAAAATCGCCGAGGCGGGCGGGCTGGAAAAGACCAGCGTCCCAAGTCAGGTCATTTTCACCCGAAATCAGGCTGGTGTTCACGGTCATAAACGTCACAGGATCCATATCGCTGTCCACGGCATCGTTGGGGCCCTGGTCTTTCGCTGTCACCGTGTAGCCGCTTGGGACAGAGAAAGTGACTTTATAGGTACCCGGTTCCAGATTCGGGAAGAGGTACAGACCGCCCGCGTCGGTGCTCACCGACTGATTGACTGGTGCGCCGTCGCCGGTGGTGCCGGTCAGGGTCGCTTGAACGCCGGGGATACCGGGTTCGCCCACATCTTGAAGGCCATCGCCGTCGAGGTCGTTCCACACATAGTTGCCGAGCGAAGCGGGCTGGAAGAAGCCGGCGTCCACCGTGCGGTTGTCATCGTTGGAGACGAGCGTGTAATTGCCGGTCATGCCGGTCACTTCACTCGCGTCGCTGTCTACGGCGTCATTCGCGCCCTGGTTGGCTGCGGAAGCACTATATCCGGTTGGTTTTGTGAAAGTTACTTTATAAGTACCTGGTTCCAGGTTGGTGAACAGGTACAAGCCAGAAGCATCGGTTGTGGTGTTCAGATTGACTGGTTGACCATCGCCCGTGGTACCGCTCAGGTTGACGGCTACGCCGGAAATACCCGGTTCGCCGGCATCTTGTTTGCCGTCGCCGTTCAGGTCGTTCCAAACGAAATCGCCGAGTTTGGCGGGGCGGAAGTAGCCTGCGTCCCAAGTCAGGTCGTTTTCACCTGAAACGAGCGTCGTCGTGGCGGCAATACCGGTGGTTTCATTGGCATCGCTGTCGATGGCATCGTTGGCGCCGGTGTTGGCCTGCGTCGTGACGTAGCCGGAAGGTTTGCCGAATACGAGGGTATAGGATCCCGGCGGCAGGTTGGGGTGGAGGTAAAAACCGTTGGCGTCGGTGAGCGCGATTTGTGTGAATGGAATACCGGTTCCGGTAATACCGTTCAACGTCGCACTCACGCCCGGAATACCCGGTTCACCGCTGTCCTGCAGGCCGTTGCCGTTCAAATCTTCCCACACAAAGTTGCCGATGGAAGCGGGCAACCAGTACCCTGCATCATAGTCGAGGTTGTTTTCACCGGGGGTAAGGATTTCGTTGACGGTCATGCCGGTGGTTGGGTCGGCATCGCTGTCGAGCGCGTCGTTGCCGCCCTGATCTTTCGTCGTGGTGACGTAGAGGGCCGGTTTGGTAAAAGTCAGTTTATAAGTACCTGGGACGAGGTTTTGGAACAAATAAAGACCGGTGGCACCGGTGGTTTGGGTCAAATTGACCGAAACGCCCAGTTGATCCGTACCCGTCAATTGCACCGAAACGCCTGGGATACCCGGTTCGCCAGCATCCTGAATACCGTCGCCGTCGAGGTCATTCCACACGAAGTTGCCGATGGAAGCAGGGGTACAGTTCAGCGGTGCGTTGTAAGCGTCTGGTTTTGTGTTGAAACAAACGAGGGTGAATCGCGCCGTCACGTCAATGTTCTGCACCCCGTTGGAAGTGAGGCCCGTGATGGAGATGGTCTGGGTACCCGAAGAGCCGGGTGCGACGGCCATTGTAGCCGAGCCGCCCTGATCGGTCACCACCGTGATGCTGGTGGTCGGGGAATTGGTCCAGGTCACGACCACGTCCACGCTGTACTGGTTGTTGGCCGGGTTGCAGAGCGATGGGGTCGCGCTGACCACTAAAATGGAAGGTTGAATCACGGTCGTGGAGGCCGTCGCCGTACAACCGCGCGAATCTGTCACGGTGAACGCATAAGTGCCTGCCGCCAAGCCTGTTACGCTGAACGGCTCGACCGAGATGTTGCTGCCGGTGCCCGTACCGCCGCCAGATTTTATCCAGGTATAAGTGTAATTTGCTACACCATTGGTGATATCTACGAGGATGCTGCCATCGCTGGCGCCATTGCAAGTCGCAGGTGTGGGGGTGAGGGTCAGGGCGACTGCCGGAGGTTGTGTCACCGTCGCGGAAATCGTTGCCGTACAGTTGTTCGCATCCGTCACCGTGACGGTGTAAGTGCCAGCCGTGAGGCCCGTGCGGTCTTGCGTGGTCACGCCGCCGCCCCAGTTGTAGGTGTAGCCGGGCGTGCCGCCGGAAACCGACAGGTCAATCGAGCCATCGCTTCCGCTAAAGCAGGTGACATTGACGATGGTGCGGCTCAGGTTGAGGGTAGCGGGTTGTGTCACCGTTGCGGAAATCGTTGCCGTACAGTTGTTTGCGTCGGTCACAGTTACCGTGTAGGTGCCTGCTGTGAGGCCCGTTCGGTCTTGCGTGGTGATGCCGCTGCCCCAGTTGTAGGTATAGCCGGGCGTGCCGCCGGAAACCGACATGTCAATCGCGCCGTCGTTGCCGCCGAAGCATTTGACGTTGGTGATCGTGCGGCTCAGGTTGAGGGCAGTCGGTTGTGTCACCGTTGCGGAAATCGTTGCCGTACAGTTGTTTGCGTCGGTCACGGTCACCGTGTAGGTGCCTGCTGTGAGGCCCGTTCGGTCTTGCGTGGTGATGCCGCTGCCCCAGTTGTAGGTATAGCCGGGAGTGCCGCCGGAAACCGACAAGTCAATCGCACCGTCGTTGCCGCCGAAGCATTTGACGTTGGTCACCGAAACGGAAGGCACCAGCACGGTCGGCTGGGTCACCGTCGCGGAAATCGTTGCCGTACAGTTGTTTGCGTCCGTCACCGTGACGGTGTAAGTGCCTGCTGTGAGGCCTGTGCGGTCTTGCGTGGTCACGCCGCCGCCCCAGTTGTAGGTGTAGCCGGGCGTGCCGCCGGAAACCGACAAGTCAATCGCACCGTCGTTGCCGCCCAAGCATTTGACGTGGGTGATCGTGCGGCTCAGGTTGAGGGCAGTCGGTTGTGTCACCGTTGCGGAAATCGTTGCCGTACAGTTGTTGGCATCGGTGATGGTCACGGTGTAAACACCTGCCAACAGGCCTGTCCGGTCTTGTGTCGTCACACCGCCCGCCCAGTTGTATGTGTAGTTTGGCGTGCCGCCCGAAACGGTCAGATCAATTGCACCGTTCGAACCACCGAAACAGGAAACCGGGGTCGTTGAAACAGAAGGATTTAGTGCAGTCGGCTGCGTCACCGTTGCAGAAATGGTCGCGGTACATCCGCCAGGGGCGGAATCGGTGATGGTAACCGTATAAGTACCTGCCACCAGGCCTGTCCGGTCTTGTGTTGTGACACCGCCACCCCAGTTATACGTGTAGTTCGGCGTACCGCCGGAAACGGTCAGATCAATGGCGCCGTTCGAACCGCCGAAACAGGAAACGTGGGTCACAGACACCGAAGGATTCAGCACGGTCGGCTGCGTCACTGTTGCAGAAATTGTTGTTGTACAGTTATTTGTGTCTGTGATGGTCACCGTGTAAACGCCCGCTACAAGACCCGTACGGTCTTGTGAAGTTGCGCCTCCCGTCCATGCATAGGTATAGCTCGGGGTACCGCCAGTTACCGTCAGATCAATCGCGCCGTTCGAGCCGCCGAAGCAGGAAACGTTGTTCACAGACACCGAAGGATTTAACACCGTCGGCTGCGTCACTGTTGCAGAGATCGTAGCCGTGCAATTGTTGGCGTCTGTTACCGTCACGGTGTACGTTCCTGCGATCAGGCCGGAGCGGTCTTGTGTGGTAATGCCGCCGCCCCAGTTATAGGTATAGTTCGGCGTACCACCGGAAACGGTGAGGTCAATCGCGCCGTTCGAACCGCCGAAACACAACACGTTGGTGATCGTGCGGCTCAAATTCAGGGCAGTCGGCTGGGTTACTGTAGCAGAAACCGTCACCGTACAGTTGTTGGCATCGGTGATGGTCACGGTGTAAACGCCCGCCACGAGACCCATTCGGTCTTGCGTGGTGATGCCACCGCCCCAGTTGTACGTGTAGTTCGGCGTGCCGCCGGAAACGGTCAGGTCAATCGCACCGTTCGAGCCGCCGAAGCACAATACGTTGGTGACCGATACGGAAGGATTCAAGGCAGTCGGCTGCGTCACCGTTGCAGAAATGGTTGCCGTACAGTTATTGGCATCCGTGGCCGTAACGGTGTAGGCGCCTGCGGTCAAACTTGTGCGATCCTGGGTAGTTTGGCCTCCCGGTGACCAGATATAAGCAATCGTACCAGTACCACCTGTTGCAGTGACATCAATCGCGCCGTTGGAACCGCCAAAGCATAAAACATTGGTGATGGTGCGGGAAAGCGTCAACTGTGCGGGCTGGGTCACAGTGGCAGAAATTGTTGCCGTGCAAAGGTTGGCATCTGTTACGGTGACCGTGTAAGTTCCCGCCGCAAGGGTGGTGCGGTCTTGACTGGTTTGCCCGCCCGGCAACCAAACGTAGGCATAGTTAGGTGTACCGCCACCAACCGTCACGTCTATGGCGCCATTGCTGCCGCCAAAGCAAGAAACGTTGGTGATCGTGCGGCTGACGCTGAGCGCAGTTGGCTCATTGATCGTGACAGAGGCTGTACCTGTGCAACCAGAGCCGTTCGTGACGGTGATGGAGTAAGTACCAGCGGTGAGACCAGTAATATCAAAGGGCTCAGTAGTGATAGTGCTTCCACTGCCAGTGCCGCCGCCAGATTTTGTCCAGTTGTAACTGTAGTTCGGGGTAGTACCCGAGACGATGTCTACCGTAATTTTACCATTGTTGCCACCAAAGCACTTGGGCTGTGTGGGCGTGAGGCTGATGGTAACACTTGGGTTGACGACAACGCTGATGATGTTGGATTCACCAATATAGTAGGAACAACCTGCGCGACGAGCGCACCGGATGAAGCAAGTAGATTGAGTGAGTACTCCGGGCGCATAGGCAGGTCCTGTTGCTCCGGGGATAACAGTCCAGTTCGGGTCGCCAGGTAGTGGTGGCGTTGATGGGCAAGGCAATACTGTTGATTGTAACCAGACATACTCTGTAGCCCCCGTGCCAGTGCCTCCTGACGGAAGTGAAATGCTGGTGAACGGAGCAGCCGTCTGGCCCAGACAGATGGTTTGGCTGGTACCAATCTCGCCACCATTCGCAAAATTGAGGTCGGGGGTCAGCACGATGTTGTCCGTAGCCGTACAACCCTTCGAGTCTGTGACAGTAACCGCCACCGTGATCGGTGATTGGTTTACATTCACAACCGTTGTATTGCCACTTGGTGTACCTGTATTCCATGAATAGGTATAACCTGGAGTACCACCTCCCGCAGTAGCCGTGACGGTGTAGTCTTGAATACTACAAACCGAGACATTGGGGCCGAGGTCAGCCGTGACCGCTGTGGGTTGGGTCACAGTGGCCGAGATGGTCGCCGTGCAACTGTTGGCATCCGTAACAGTTACGGTGTAGGTACCTGCCGTCAGACCGGTACGATCCTGGGAGGTTTGACCGCCGGGTGTCCAGAGGTACGTATAATTGGGTGTACCGCCTCCTACGCTCAGGTCAATGGCGCCGGTGTTGCCACCATTGCAGTTGACATTGGTAATCGTGCGATTCAGGGAAAGGGCGGTGGGCTGGTTGATCGTTGCCGAAGTCGTGGCGGTACAACCGTTTGCATCAGTTGCCGTCACCGTATAAGTACCGGCCGTCAGACCTGTCCGGTCCTGAGTGGTTTGCCCGCCCGGTGTCCAGAGGTAGGTAATGGTCCCGCTGCCGCCGGTGGCCGTTACATCAATGGCGCCATTCGAACCGCCATTGCAGGAAACATGGGTGCGGGTGTTGGTGAGTGCAAGTGAACTTGCGGGTTGGGTGACGGTCGCCGAGATCGTAGCCGTGCAACTGTTGGCATCGGTCACAGTGACGGTGTAAGTACCCGCCGCGAGACCGGTCCGATCCTGGGTGGTGGGTTGGCCGCTGCCCCAGTTGTAAGTGAAATTAGGCGTACCGCCAGTCACCGTTAGGTCAATGGCACCATTTGAGCCACCGAAGCAAGTGACGTTGGTGATGGTGCGGGTCAGCACGAGCGCCGGTGCTACCGTTATGGTCGCTGAAGTGGTTTTGGTGCAACCCAGCGCATCGGTCACCGTGACCGTATAAGTGCCTGGAAGCAGGAGCGTCCGGTCCTGCGTGGTCGGCTGGCCGACACCCCAGTTATAGGTGTAGTTCGGCGTACCCCCGGAAACCGTCAGGTCAATCGCGCCCGTTGCAGCGCCATTGCACAGAATATTGGTGACGGAAGTGGAGAGGTTTACACCGGTGGTCGGCTGCGTAACAGTCGCAGAAGTTGTTTTTGTACAACCATTCCCGTCGGTGACCGTCACCGTATAGGTACCTGCAGCAAGGCTGGTGCGGTGTTGTGTCGTGATGCCGCTTCCCCAATTGTAGGTGTAGCCACTTTTTCCGCCCGATACCGTCAGGTTGATGGCGCCCGTGGAGGCGCCAAAACAATTGACATGGGTAACTGATGTGGAAATTACAATGACCGGGGGCTGGTTGATGGTCGCCGAAGTGGTGGCCGTACAACCATTAGCGTCCGTTACGGTGACCGTGTAGGTGCCAACAGGCTTGTTGTTCAAGTCCTGTGTGGTCGTGCCGCCCGTCCAATTGTAACTGTAGCTGGGTTGACCGCCACTGACGCTCAGGTTGATGCCCCCGGTAGAGGCGCCGTTGCACAATACATCCGAAACCGTTTTGGTCAGCACAATCGTGGATATGCAAAACGGACCGGTGAGGCATACCGCATCCAGTTTGAGGTAGTCTCCGGTGGCACGGGCTTTTACCTTGACATACGATGTTCCCGGAGGCGCAATCGCAACCAGGTTATAGTTGGCCAGTGTATAAGGCGGGATGTCCACATCCAGATCTGCTTCGGGTGAATTGAAGGCCCCCACCAGCGTATTGCCGACATTGTAAAATTCCAGCCGCATGTAGTGCGAGAAAGAAGGGTTGTGCGTACCGCCATAAAAATTCAGGGTGTAAGTGGCTCCCGCCACCATGCCCGTCACGGTCTGGGAAATTTCTCCGTAAGAACCACCTCCATTGCTGACAAAAGCATTGTAGTCGCCATCAACCTGAAAACCATTTCCGACAGAAGCATCCGCCAGCGTCTCCGTCCAACCGGGCGAGAGCGATCCGGTTTCAAAACTGCCATTGACCAGCAGGTTGTTCGGGCAGAACTCGACGGTGACAGTCACAGTATTCGATTCACCATCGTAATCAACACATCCGGAACGACGCGAGCACCGCATAAAACAGGTAGTCTGCGTAAGTGGACCCGAGTTGTAGGTGACGGAAGTAGCCCCTGAAACGGTCTGCCAGGAAGAATGCCCTACCGGCGGGCAAGGGATGGTCGTGCTTTTCAGCCAGAGGTACTGGATCGTACCACTTCCCCCTGAAGGAGCAGAGATACTCACAAATGCAACCGGATCACCGCCACTGGCAATGTTCTGGTCATCACCGATGGCGCCGCCATGGGTTACGTTGTTGCAACCAGTAATCGTAAAGTTGTAGGTGGATTGAGCGCAGATACTCCCGGTGCCCCCTGAACCGGAATACACCTTCACATTGACTGTGTAGGTACCCACATTGGGTGTCCAGGAAGTACCTGAACCGGGGAAATTATATGGAGCCGTATTTTCCGTGTTGGAAGCCGTTTCTGCACCGGTAACGGTAAAAACGACGCTACCAACTGTGCCGGTGACGAGGGCTTCCAGCAAATAATCATCCTGCAGGGTAGATTGCGCATAACTGCCACCGTTCGTAATGCTGATATTGCTACCACCCACCTGGTTTTCAAAGCGTATCCCTGTCAGAGACACCCCTCCACAGGCGCCTTCACCGGCGCCGGTCCCAGAACCGGTCTTTATTTCCGGCGTACCTGAGACGGCGTCTGAATGCTCATATACTTCCCCACCCAACCTGTCGAGAGCGGCCACAAGGCCATCCTGTCCCCTGCTTTGGGCGTTAGGTTCCTGAATCTTTGTGCTACCCCAAAAAACGGGCGCTTCCATGACTGAAGCAATTACTTCATGATCAATGGAGGCGCCCGTTTTTACAGCCTGACCCAAAATATTGCCTGGAAAAAAGCAAGCGGTAATTGCTGCGAAAGCAAATGGAAAGGCGAAATTCAAATTTCTTTTCTTGGAAAAGATCGTTGAAGTGCACACGTATGTGCACCCCTCCCCTGCGTGGGTGAGTAAGTGTTTGTTCATTATTTTAGTGTTTGTTCTTTGCCAGTGTTCCCAATACCAGATGTATGGCTGGAAAACACTGAATTAACTCCATTTACGTCGTGACGTATCACGAACATACATCCTCGTTCGGATCAGCCTAAATAAAGACCAAAACGAAGGAAAGCCTCCACCTGGAGGATACCTAAAAATCAAAATCAAGAGAAGAAGAACGTTTCCCGAAATAGTCAGGGAAAGATTATGGAGAGGTTTGTCTACCTAAAAAACAAATGCCTCTAAAGACTGCGTGGGGGGAAGATTAGGTACCAGTTGCACAAAAAAGTTGTGCGATTGGTAAAAGCGAGCACATAAGCCCGCTCTTGGGAAATTGCATTCATAAGCGTACAGCAGGGATTAAAATGAGCATCAAATAAGCACTTCAAAAAGGTTGCAATTAATATGTTGTGCTCTAAGACAGCGCAAAAGTACCCATGTCACACATTCCTCAAAGTTTTTTTATTCAATTTTTTCAACAAAAAAACACATACAAGTATTTTCCTATCCTTATTAACTTATTTACAAGTGATTTTGGTGGAAAACCCTGGAATGGCTCCCGGGTTTTCCCCTATGCTTTTTTGGGAGCACTCAAGGCAAATCCTTAAAAAACAAAAATCGGCCAGGCAGTTTGGATGTCTGCCTGGCCGATTTGCGACCTAAAAGCCATTGTGGTGGCAGGTTCCCTCCGACTTTATTCAGAAGACATTTTCACTACTTTTTTCACCGTTGTTTTTTCACCACTTCGGCACTGTACAAAATAAACGCCGGGCAAAAGATTGGGAAGTTCGAGGCGATACATGCCCGGAACCAGATTTTTGCGTGGCAACACGACTGCTACGATCTGGCCCGTCTCATTGGTCATCTCTACGGATACCGTCGTCGCCCGGTTCAGATCAATATCCAGCGTGGCTTTGCTCACGTAGGGGTTGGGATAAATCCGCAGGTCAAACACTTCATTTTTGTGTGTGCCGCTGCCGGCAAACAGGACTTCTTCGCGCCGTTGTTTGACAAAACGGCTGGTACTGATATCTGGAGCAGTGGGTGGCGAGGGCTGCACCTTTACAGGGGTAAGCCATTGCAGCGTGTTGGTCAGGATTTGATTGGGCTCCGCCTCGTCATAGTAATATTCCAGGCCGAGGTAAACGATTTTGCCAGCCCCCGAAAGTTTATAACCCATGACAGGATAACCGCGCACGTCAGCGAGTGTGACAAAATTCGGGTCTGATATATCCAGCGGATACGCATAGTTGCGCAGGTTGAAGGCTGTAGTAGTGCCCACCAGCACAGGATGCGGGGAAGAAGTTGCGGACTCCCGTGTTTCTGAATCGTTCGTTCCTGTTTTAGATGTACTGGAGTGGTGAATTTCCGGATCGGCACAGAAGTACCCAAAATCCAGATCAAACAGGCCATACTGCTGGAGCATGCCGTATTCATGTGTCCCCGTAATCACCACTGCCCCACCCTGGCGGACGTATTGCGCCAGCACTTTGCCGTACGACTTGATGACAGCCGCGTTGCCACTGGACGGATATGCCACGACCACGATGTCCTGTCCAACGATGGCCGATGTAAGGTCATCCGACGAGCCATCCCAAAAATCTGTGAGCGAGCTGGCCGGCATTTGACGCTGGATGAGCTGGTGCATTTTATTGGCGTAGGCACTGTCGTAGGTGCTGTAGTTGAGGAGCAGGATGCGGGGAGCGCTGACGGAAGAGTCACTGCCGGGCAAAAATTCGGATTCTATGGGCACACTACGCCATTCCGACAGAAAAAAATGGGCAATCGTAGAATTCACCGGGACAGGCTGGTCGCCAAACGCTGGATGCCCCGCCTGATGCGCTGCAAGGCACACTAGGCTGAATACCAGCACCATTAAAGTAGCAACACGAGACATGAGATGTATTTTTTTGAACGATATAAACTGTTTTGCCCGTACAACGCCCGGATTACCTTTGTTCGTACATCCAGTTGACAAGCAATTTGCAACAGTCTGTTTTTTGAGAATGGGGGCAAAAGTAGTGCCGTTGTGGGAGGAAGTTTATATTTACCGGCAAGAAGTTTTAGACTTTGGACACAAATGCTGGCCGTGTCACCAAAGGTAACTATCCAGCCGCCCTGCTCCATCGGAGCAACATCTTTGTAGCATTAGAGGAATGGGCGGTCCTGCGTGCCGTAGGTACG
>Ga0105046_10000610_pt1 | contig 50972 bp, 41 predicted proteins | sample MAT03_FD_78385 | JGI IMG/M metagenome (GOLD analysis project Ga0105046, IMG submission 78385) | Freshwater microbial communities from Lake Fryxell liftoff mats and glacier meltwater in Antarctica - MAT-03 (megahit assembly) | ecosystem: Environmental > Aquatic > Freshwater > Ice > Liftoff... | reverse complement strand
TCTCGGCGGCCGGCTCGAAGTTCGCGACGTCGAGCTCGACGCCTTCGCGTGAGGTGCCGCCGAACTTCTCGCGCAGCGACTCGATGACCTCCCACAACGTCAGCTCGTCGACGATGCCGCCAAAGCCGAGGTCCCACGTCTGGAGGCGTACGATCGCCATCGTGTCGGTGTTGCTCCAGTCATAGATGAGGCCCTTGCCAAAGACCGTGATCTCCGGTGCCTGCACCTCGAGCCCACCCGCGCGCAGACGCCCGAGGTAAGCGTTGACGCCGGCCGTGTAGGCGTCCATCGACTCGGCCAATGCGGGGTCGTTGGCCGGCGTCGCCGCCGCCATCTGCTCGGCCACCCTGCCGAGCTTCAGCAGGCGCAGGAACACGTCACCCGAGAGGCTGCCGGCGCCCGCGTACTCCGCGAGGCGTCCCTTCGCCGCCGAGCGCAGCGTGTGCATCTGGAACATGCGGTCACGGGCCGTGACGTAGCCCTGGACCCACGACACGTCCTTCCGGTTCTGGCTGTAGATGTGCGGGATGCCGCGGTTGTCGTACACGACCCGAACGGGCTGGGTCAGCGCATCGAACGTGAGCACCTCGTCGGCATCGGACTTGTCGGGGAAGTGGTCCGGCTTTTCGTAGACGATCGCGGTCTCGCCCGTGTCGGGCGTCGTGTCGGGCGACGCCGTGTCCGCCGTCTCGGGCTCGGCAGTGTCGGTGGCGTCGGGCTCGATCGTCTCGACCTCGGCCTGAACTTCGACCGAATCCGCGGTGTCGGTCACCTTCTTGTCGTCATCGCCGCAAGCGGCCAACGTTCCAGCAGCAACGACTCCGATCATCCAACGGCGCATAGACCCTCCGAGCGGGCGGCGCTGTGACAGAGCCCCCGCGCCTCTGCATAGCCGAAGATCGCGGCTCGGAGCAATCGGCTCGGGCACTAGCGAGCTCGTGGGCGTGGGCTTAAACGAGATAGGCCCGCAGTAGTTTCCCACTGCGGGCCTGTTGGATGGCTCCATCGAGCGCGCGAACCACGGGGGTAGGGCGATTCAAGTAAGACTCGATCAGTGCGTATCCGAGCGGTTTTCAGTCCGCATCGGCCTTTCCCATCGCGTTTCGTTGGATTCCAGAGTGTTGATCCCGATGACCGCGCGCCACATTGGTTCGGCGCAACCACCTCGACCTTTGCCCTCGCGGGTTGATCCTCGTGGTCTCTTCATCGGGGTGGTGACACGGTTGAACGTGCACCCTCCTCTCATATCCTTGTCGTTCGCGTACGGAATCTGTCCGCCTTGATCCTCACTCCAGCTGACTCTGTCTTCCTTGCGGTCGACTTTGCCCGACATCTCCCAAAGGAGTTGTCATCCTGGAGCACGCCTTCATCCGGCTCTCCCGGGAGGCTGCCTCGTAAACGAGTCGTTGCCTTGGTCCCGATGTCATCACCTGGATGGATGTGCTTCGTCCGCTTGCGCGGCACGGCATCATCACGTCGCCTGTGGGTCCCTACGACGCCTTCCAAACCACAATCACGCGGCCACTCGTGCGACATTGCTGCCTCACGCCAACCGGCCAGGTTTACCTCTCCTGGCTCCGCTCGTGTCGTGGATCTGCCAGCCTTGTTTCATGCCGGATCGTCCATGGGTACCCGCCCTTCAGAGGTTTCTCCCCGTTCGCCGCCGCCAGATCCTCTCGGATCGTGCCGTCCTCCCTGCCGTTTCCCATCACCTGTGAAGGTGATGCCGCGGCTCCGAGGATTTGAGCTGTCCAGTGTACGCTTCGCCTTGCGACGGTTCGTCCACTCATTGAACGGATGCGTTCTCCGACGTTGGCGTTGTTCACGCCTACGAAGGGTCGCTCCTCTCTTGGTCGTTTCCCCCCTTCGAGGTTGACCTTCCGGCCTCGTCCCACACTTCTGCAGGACTCCTCTCTTGGGCTTCTATCGTGCATGCGAGCCTTCGACTCCCCTTGCGGGTCATCGCCAGCCCCCTTGCACGTGCGCTCTTCAGAGTTTCAGAGATCCGGAAGTATGACTCGTGTTACCGAGCCGCCCTCCGTGGGGTTTCTGTCTCCGCCACCCAGCCTGCTAGAGGCTCGGGCCTTCGACTCCCCGTGGACGCGACCGACGTCGCCACCCGCAGCGACTTCTGCCCGACGCCCCACCGACGCGCAAGCACCTTTTCGCTTGTCGCCTTGCGACTCCCGGTTTACGCCCTTCGGTTCAGCGACATCCCGACTTCTCGACAGGTTTTCCACTTCTCACGCGAGCCTGTGGATAACCGGACCGCCCGCCAGATACCTGTCACAACTGTACGGAACTACGAACGATCCGGAATCGATGCGACACGTATCGGCAAGCCCATCAGCGCCTTCCGGCGCAGATCCATGAGCATCGCCGCCAACTCCCGGGGTTCGACGCCATCCATCTCAGCCGGCAACGCGAGTCGCATCGACCCACCCCGCAGCGCGATGCTGCGCTGATCGATCTCGACGTCGTCGAGGTCGACCCAGGCCCAATGAGCGACCGCCGCGCCGTCCTGCCAGCGCACGCCTTCGGCATGCACGCTCAAGACACGCTCGATCTTCACCGCACGCTGGAGCCCGACGAAGAGCTGCCACGGGCCCGCGGCCACGAACGCCAAACCCACCCCATAGAGCGCCAACCAGCCGTTGCCGAAGTCGACCCGCATCACCCGCAACACCCCGAGGATCACCGCGCCGAGCGACACCCACAGGCACGCGAGCCCCCACAGACGCCACACCACCTTGCTGATCGATGGCCGGAACCAGACGATCGGTGACGTGCCCCACGGCTGCCGTCGCCCCGGTTGCTCCCGCGGCCCCGGCTCCGCTGAGGGCAGCGGCGGTGTTGGCGGTGCTTCATGCGTTGCGCTCATGGTGCCTCGTCAAGCTCGCTCGGGCGCACTGGCTCGATCGGGATAGCCCCTGGGGTGGCGACGATCGGTGGCTCATCCACAAGAAAGCCGCAGGTTCCGACATCCCCGCGCTCGAACAGCGTCACCCTCGCGTCGCCGGCGAGCGGGATCGCCACCCGCGTCTCGTAGCTGACGTCGGGGTCTGGGACCACCCAGCACTCGCTTCCGATCAGCACGCGATAGCCGTCCGCGCGGACCTCCGGGCCCACTGCCGCATAGTCCGCGCGCATCCTACGCTGTGCGTTCCAACGCGTAGCGACGCGCACGCGCTCGAGGCCCTGGTGGTCGGCCACGATGTGCACGTCGACTTCGCCAGCGTCGAAAGCAATGCGACCTCCATCAGGGCCATCCTGGTAGCTGTAGTTGCGCGTCAGGCGACCGAGCTCGCCATCGTCCGGCGTACCGTCGAACACGACGACGTCGATCCTGCGTTCGTTCCCGATGACCGACCACAGCACCGAGACCTTGCCGTGGCTCCGCGGCTTCCGATCCTTATCGAGATCGAGCCACATCGCACCCCGAACATCGCCGTTGCGACCAGGCGTGACACGCCCCAAGAGAAGGAAGTGCCATGGCCGCAGGTCGCCCGGACGGCCGATCGCACGTGTCCAGATCGTGTAAGAGAAATGTCCGTCCTCGCGCTTCATGACGAGCGCGCGGTCGATGCCCAGGTCCGGGAAGCGCACCAGCCACATTGCGCCGTCGGCGGTACGCCGGGTCGGACTCCCATCGGTCAGCCGATCGAGTCCTTCGGTCATGTTGTCGATGAGCTGGCGCAGAAATCGCCGCACGGCGCCGGTGCGCACCCGCAGGTCCGAAGGCTCCCCAAGGAGCGGCGCCTCGATCATAGCGAGCGGCAGGCCGGCGACGGCGACGTCCTCCTCGCCGGGCACCTCGAGCTCGAGGGTGCCATCGTTCGGCAAGGCGCCAATGAAGGTCGCGACCGGGTCTTCCGCTTTCTCGTCCCCGCTATCGCAGGCGGATCCCGACAACGAGAGCGCTGCTAGCGCGCCCAACATGCGGAGGGCGCGAAGGTTGCCGAGGCGAACGGGCGAACAGGCGGTCACTTGGTCACTCATGGAGGACCTCACTTCACTGATCATGCCAGCACGAGGCCACACTGGACAAGCGTGCGATCGCTGGCTACCTCAGATGCTCGGGCGCGCGCACCGCCGCGGCGAGTTCCCATTCGCCCGGGGCCGCGGCTCGGAGGTCGTCGCATGCAGGAAACGCCGCCGATCCCGGGTGTCTCCATCCGGAGACGTCTCGCCGTGGGCGGCATGGGGGAGCTGTTCCTGGCCGATGAGACGCTGGCCGAGGGTTCGACCCGGGCGTGCGTCGTGAAGCGCCTCCTGCCTGGCTCGGGCCCGGAGGAGCAGCGGCTCTTTCTGCGCGAGGCGCTGGCACTCCGCGCCTTGACGCGCCTCGCTACACCGCATGTGGTGAAGCTTTATCGGTCGGGCCCGGATTGGCTCCTTCTCGAATGGGTTGCGGGTGTCGACCTCGCGGCGCTGTTGGAACACCGGCGCCGGCGAGGCCGACCCTTGCCGCTCGGGGTGGCGTTGGCGATCGCGGTCGGTCTCGCGCGTGCGCTCGAGGCGCTGGGCCGGGCCGTCGACGATGCGGGTCGCCCGCTCGGGCTCGTGCATCGTGACGTCCACCCGGGAAACCTGCTGCTCGGCAACGATGGCTGTGTGAAGCTTGCGGACCTGGGCGTGGTCGCGCTCACATCGGCACCGACGACCGCGGGCTTGAAGGGGACCCTTCTATGGATGGCGCCCGAGCAGCTCGGCAGAGGCACGACCTCACCGGCGTCGGACCTCTACTCGGCCGGGCTCATTGCCTACGAGGCATTCACGGGTCACGTCGCGCGCCCGCCCGGCACCCTCGGGCTGGCCGAGCTCCTCGCCGCTCGCAGCACGCTTCCGATTGCCCCGCAGGTGCTGCGGCCCGAGCTCGGTGGTGCGATCGAGGCGGTGTTGCTGGCGCCTCTCGCGGTCGATCCGAGCGCTCGGCCGACGGCCTCGCAGTGGCTTGCCCAGCTCCTAGAGGCGAGCGAGCCGCTGGCACCCGACGTGGTGTCACTGGCGCGGCTGGTCGCAGAGCTCGAGGCGCGACCGGTGGTTGCACCGGCCCAGCGTACGCTTGTTGCGCGCGCCGAAGTCGCCATGGCACCAGCGCCCGATCGGTTCCTGCAGGCCACGCCCGAGGTGAACGCGGCGCCGACGGCCCGGCCCGCGAAGGTGCGCCTCGCGGCGCTGGTCACTCTTTCGCTCGGCGCGGTGGTGGCTGTGGTCTCGCTGGCGACCACCCCGGGCAGCAGCGAACTCGGGCCGCCTGCGATGCTCCCGCCAGCGGTCATAGAAGTGAGCGCAGCGACGAACGATGCGATCCAACCCGACGCGCTCGCCAGGACCGTAAGCGATGTCGTCGCGGTCCGTGACACGGAATCGATCACGGTCCTCGACCTGGCTCCGGTCATCGCCCTCGACACGGCTCCGGTCATCGCCCTCGACACCGTACCTTCACAGGACGCCGAGCTGCCGACGGATGCCCGGATCCGCCAGCGCGACGCGGTCGGCGCCGCGCCAGCCACGTCCCGACATCGTGTGCGCGTGGCCGCTCCGGACGGGCCGGTGCACGTGCGCGGCGGTGGTATGGCGGGCCTCGCACCATGGCTTTCGCCGCCACTGCCGGAGGGTGAGTCGCTGGCCCTCCACGTCACAGGAGGTGTCAGACCGCTGGTCGCGGTGGTGCGTGTGCGCATGCGCAAAAGCGGCCTCACTGCCTCGATCGGCGCGCCTCCGGGCGAGGTGCATAAGGTCGCGTGCGCCGGTCGCGCTGGCGCCGAGACGCCTGTCTTCGGGATCGAGATCGATCCGGGCGGGGTCGCCTGTCGACTGGAGGCGAGCGATGGGCGTACGATGTCGTTCGTGTTGCTCGACGTTGCCGAATGAGTCGTTTCGTGTCCATCGCCCTATCGCTCGTCGCTTCGCTGGCGTTGCCGAGCGCGTGTGACCGTGCCGCGCCGGTCGGTCGCGTCAGCATCGGTCTAAGCGAGGACGTGTGCCACGACTATTGCCTCGAAGCGCTGCGCGCGACGCTGTTTCGTGAAGGCGACGACGTGCTCCCGCTCGGGCCGGCGCTTCAGGTCGGCTGCGGCCAGACGCTCTCGTTCCCGGCGCTGCCCGCCGGTGAGCGCGTGCGCGCCACGTTGCAGGCCTATGACATCACCGGCGAGCTCCTGCTCGAAGGCGCTTCCGAGCCGCTGACGATCATCGCCGACGGCGTGACCGAAGCGCGCGTTCTACTCAGCGCGATCTCGCTGCCCGAGGTCGACGCCATCACACCCGACCCGGTCGTGGTCGTCGCCGGGCCCGCGTCCGTAACCTTGAGCGGCGCGTTTGGTGCCGCGCTCGGGGACGCTGGCGTCGAGGTCGGCGGGTCTACCTACACGGCCGCCGAGACCGCCTGGACGACTGGCGCCGCGGCTGATGCGATCGCCCTTTCGCTACCGCTCGGGGCCGGCGGCGGCCCGCTCGTCGTGCGCCGTTGCGGCATCGGGTCTGCGCCGGTCGATCTGCGCGTCATCGGGCCTACACTCGGCGAGGCGTTGGTCACCGCCGGACCCGGCTGTGCCGGTGCCAGCGCGCGCGCCGCGGTGCTCGTCGACGAAGCGGTGCTCGTAGCCTGGGGCTGCGGCGATGGCAGTGCCAGCGTCTCGTGGATGCATCTGGACGACACGCTTTGTCCGCTGGATCCGGGCGCCTCATGGAGCCTCTCTGCTGTTCCCGATGCGCTCGCCGTCAAGGGCAATACGGCCTGGGTCGGAGGCCCCGCGGGGCTCTTCTCGATCGATCTTGCGAGCGCTGGCAGCGCCCCCCGACAAGTGTCCGGGGTCGCCGCCGTGCGTGCCCTCGCCGCAACCGCGGGCGAGGTGTTCGCCATCCTGGCCGAGGGTCGCCTGGTGCGCGTCGACCCGGCAGGCGTGACCGCCGTCGGCGGCTTCGACGCCTCACTCGAGCTCCTGGCGCTGGCCGCGAGCAGCGACCGGATGTTCGTCGCAGCGCGCACCACGAGCGGTGAGGGGCGCCTCGTCAGCGAGCCGACCGGCGGCGTCGTGACCGTCACATCACTCGAGAAGTCCGACCTGTGGTGTGATGCACCAAGCGCGATCGCGGTCTCCGCCGACGGCCTGAGTGTGGCGCTTGGATGCCGTCAAGGTGGCATCGGCCTATGGGACGTAGCGGCCGAGTCACTCGCCTTCGTCGAGACCGGCAGCACGCCCGAAGCGCTCGCGTTCGACGACACGAGCGACGTCGTGTTCGGGGTCGAGGTCGGTGGTGGTCTGGCGATCGTCGACCGCGAGGGTCAGGCGTTGCTGCATCGATATGCACACGCGGCGCGCCCGGACGAGCGGCCGCCGCTCTTGATGCGGCTTGGTGGTCATCGCTTGTTGATGCCCGCGGCGACCGCGCCGTTGGCGGTGCTGACGCCGTTCGACGAGGCGGGGCCATGCGCCGCGGAACCACCATGACGCGGTTCACCCCACCTGAGCGTGGCCGTTTCCGAGTCGTTCTCTTGCTCGTCTTGCTCGGGCCGTGTGGCACGACGCGCGCCGCCGCCCCGTCGCCCGACGATCTCGCAACACAGCTCGATCGTGCCCGCGTGTGCTGGGCCGCACTCGATCCGGAATGCGCCGAGGCGGCACTCTTAGAGGTCCGCGCGCGTGCCTCCGAGCTCGCGCCCCAGCTGAAGATCGAAGCGCTGCGCCTGAGTGCCGAGGTTGCGCTGGCGACCGATCGCACCGGCGACGCCCAGATGCATCTGTTGGCGCTGCTCGAGCTCGAGCCACGCTTTCTTCCGGCCGCCTGGCCAGGCCCATGGCTGAACGCGCTGGGTCGTGCCCGGGCCGCGGCGCCGGATCGCCTCCCGCCCGAGCTGTCCGTGACGTTGCCGGCCGAGGTGCGACCCAAGAGTAGCGTCGCGATCGAGGTCCATGCGCATGACCCCGGCGGCATCGCGCGCTGCGAGCTGGTGCTGGCCGATAGCACTCGCATCGTGTTGGTGTCGGCCGATGGCGTCGTGTTCCGCGGCGAGATCCCGACGGCGGTTGTACGGGTGCCCGAGGTGCTCGTGCGCATCGAGGTGAGCGACCGCGCCGGCAACCTCGCGAGCTGGCCCGCCCAGGGGGCACATCGCCTCGTCGTGAGCCCGCCGCCGGTCGTGAAGGCCCCACCGCTGACGTCGCGTTGGTGGTTCTGGACCGCTATCGGCGCGGTCGTGATCGGCGCTACCGTGGGTCTTGTGATGGCGCTCGGGGGGGATTCCGGCGGCACCTCCGAGCCGGTCGTTGGCACTATCGATCTCGTCGCGGAGTTTCCCAGATGAAGACGCCAACTTCCCTGCCTGCGCCCACCTCGCTTCGTCTGTCAGCCAGCGAGGCTGGCGAACCCGAGCCCGCGACGTTCCTCCTGGTCGGTCAGGATCTCGTGGTGGGGCGTGACGACAGTGCCGAGCTGTTCGTCAACGAGGCCTCGGTCTCCGGCCGCCATGGTCGCTTCGCGCCGACCTCGCTCGGTTACACCTACACCGATCTCGCCAGCACCAACGGCTCGGCGCTGGTGCGTGGTGGCGCGGCGCCCATCGCCTGCAATGCCGGTGAGGCCCTGCCGCTGCTGGCGGGCGATGTGCTGCTCCTGGGCGATCGGGAACGTGCGGTCGTTATCCGCGTGGAGGCCGCCGAGCTCGCGCGGACTGTGACGGCGACGCGCACCGTGCTGGCCCACGCACCGCTCGTCGACCTGCTCGCGCGCCCGGCCGCTGGCCTCGGCGAGCTGGCGTCGCTCGCTGCCCGCGTGATGACGGTCGCGACCGCCGAGGCGTTGGCGTCGCTCGCGCTCGAGTTTGTCGCCGGGCTCGCACCCCATGCGGCTTTGCGGGGCGTTGCGCTCTGGGGGCCGGGGCTCGCCGCGCGTGCCGGCGATACCCTCCCACGGGGCCTGGTCGAGACGGCGATGGCCGACCGCGGCCTCGCGCAGGCCGAGATATTGAGCGAAGGCTCGAACGTACCGCTGCCACAGACCGCGTCGATCGCTACTCAGGGCACACGCGCGGCGCTGGTGATCCCGCTGGCGACCCGCGCGCGCGATGCCGCGTCGCTCTCGTGGGGGCTCCTCTACGCCGCGTCGCCGCTTGGCCCGGCGGCGTTTCCGGCCGATACGATCGAACAGGCCGCGATCGCCGGATCGCTGCTCGCGCTCGGCGCTGGCGAGCTCTCGCGTCGGCTTGCCAGCGACGCACGCATCGCCGCGCTGGCGAGCGAGAACAGGCGCCTGAGCGAAGGGGCCGAGGTCGATCCGATCGGCCGCTCGAAGGTGTTCACCGACGTCGTGCGCATGTCCCGTCAGGTCGCAGCGACCGACGTGCCGCTACTCATCCAGGGCGAGACCGGCACCGGCAAGGAGGTGCTCGCGCGCTTCGTGCACAAGGCGAGCCTGCGCGCCGGCAAGAGCTTCGTCGCCTTCAACTGCGCCGCGATCCCCGAAAACCTCATCGAATCCGAGCTGTTCGGCTATCAGCGCGGCGCCTTCACCGGCGCCATTGCCGACCGCAAGGGTCTCTTCGAGGAGGCCCACGGCGGCACCCTGTTCCTCGACGAGATCGGCGAGATGCCCGCGCTCATGCAGGCCAAGCTCCTGCGCGTGCTACAGGACGGCGAGGTGCGGCGCGTCGGCGCCAATAGGCCGGTGCACGTCGATGTGCGCGTCATCTCGGCAACCCACCGCGACCTCGCGAAGATGATCGGCGACGGCAGCTTCCGGTCCGACCTCGTCTATCGGCTCAACGCGGTCACCCTGCGCCTACCGCCCTTGCGCGATCGCGGCGACGACATCGCGCTCATCGCGCATGTGCTGCTGTCGCGGGCGGCAGCCCAGTGTCGCAAACAGATCCCCGGGTTCGCGCCCGACGCGCTGTGGGCCCTGTCGACCTATGCCTTTCCCGGCAACATCCGCGAGCTCGACAACGAGATCCTGCGGGCGGCCGCGCTCTCCAATGACGGCCAGCCGATCAGTGCGCAGCTCTTCTCCGAGGCGCTCCAGAAGAACGCGCCCGCCTCGTTCACGGCGACTCCCGGCGGGGTCGTGCCGCTCAAGGATGCGGTCGCTCGCGCCGAGCGCATGGCGATCGAAGCCGCGCTCGCCCATAGCGCGGGTAACGTCACCGAAGCGGCGCGCGCGCTCGGCGTTACGCGCCCGGGCTTGTACAAAGCGATGGAGCGGCTCGACTTGCGTTGAGCGCTCGCGCCCCGTCGCAGCGACGATCGACCCGTGCATGAACCCCCGCAAGCAGGCGAGCATGACCAGCCCTGAGTCCCCCAAGTCCAAAGAGCCCAAAGAGTCCAAAGAGTCCAAAGAGTCCAAAGAGTCAAAAGAGTCCATGGAGTTGTTGTCGTTCGAAGTGCTGATGCAGGAGATCGACCGCCTCACGGCGCTGCTCGAACGTGGCGACATCCCGCTCGAGGAGGCGCTCGCCGCATTCGAACGCGGCATGGCGCTGTCGAAGCGCGCGGCGACGATGCTCGAAGGCGCCGAGTCGCGCCTCGTGCGACTCATGGAAGGCGACCGCGGCGAAGTGCGCGAGGTGCCGCTCGAGCTCGCACCTTCGGGTGTGGCCGAGGTCGAGGGTTGAAGGGCACACGGCTCGACGCCTGGCTCGTGACGGAAGGCATCGCCGAATCGCGTGCGCGCGCGCAAGCATTGGTCCTGGCGGGCAAGGTGACGATCGATGGCAAGCGCGCCGACAAGGCCGGGGCGGTCGTGGCCGAGGGCGCGCACGTCGAGGTCGCGGCTGACGACGGCTGGGCGTCACGTGGCGCCCACAAGTTGCTCGGGGCCATCGCGGCGTTCCCAGAGTTTCGCGATCGCATCGCGGGGGCGGACGCGATCGATATCGGCGCCTCGACCGGCGGCTTCACGGACGTGCTCCTGCGGCAGGGTGCCGCGCGTGTCGTCGCGGTCGACGTCGGCTACGGACAGCTGCACGAGCGGATCCGGACCGACCCGCGGGTCACGGTGCTCGACCGCACCAACATCCGGCTTCTGCCCGCGGGCAGCTTGCCGTTCCAACCGAGCATCGCGGTATGCGACGCTTCGTTCATCAGCGTGCGCCTGTTCCTCGGCGTCGTCTTTCGCGAGCTCGCCGCAGGGGGCCTGTTCGTGGTGCTGGTCAAGCCGCAGTTCGAGGTCGGACGCGAGCGTGTCGGCAAGGGCGGGGTCGTGCGCGACGACGTCGACCGGCGCTTCGCGCTCGACCAGGTCGTCGCCGCCGCGCTGACCGAAGGCTTCGTTGTCGGCGGCCACCTGGACTCACCGCTGGCCGGGCCGGCTGGCAACCGCGAATGGTTGCTGCTCTTGTCGAAGTCGCTATGAGCGAGCCGCGCCGTTGGTTATGCTCGCGCCCGTGAAATCCCTTGCGGCCGCTGTATTCCTGGTGCTCCTCGCGTTCTCACCAGCGTCCTGTGGCGCCGATGGCGAGCGTGCGCGCCTCTATCGGGCGACCGCCTTGGCGCCATCTCTCCCCGAGAACGAGCTCATCGCGTTAGAGCACCTCGGGCCGATCGTCATCGACCGCGGCGTGAACTTCGCCGTCTACAGCGAGCACGCAACCCGCATCGAGGTGCTGCTGTTCGACGACCCCGAGTCGGAGCGACCGACCCGCCAGTTCCCGCTGACGCGCTTTGGCGACGTCTGGAGCGTGCACGTCGAGGGCATCGGCCCTGGGCAGTTCTACGGCTACGTCGCATGGGGTCCGAACTGGAACTATGTCGAGAGCTGGCGGCCCGGCAAGATCGACGGCTTCGTCGCCGACGTCGACGGCGAGGGCAATCGCTACAACCCGAACAAGCTCCTGCTCGACCCGTACGCCAAGGTGGTGAGTCGCGACCACGACTGGTCGCGTGCGTCGGTCGCCACGGGCCCCGCCCGCGCGCAATCGACGTGGGGGGCTGGCGCCAAGAGCGTCATCGTCGCGAGCGACTATGTGTGGAGCGCCAACGAGGCGACCTGGCGCGCGCGCCGGCAAGACGCGAGCGCGCCCGGCAACGGTTGGAACGAACAGATCGTCTACGAGGTGCACGCCAAGGGCATGACCGCCGATCCGGCGTCCGGCGTCGAGCACCCGGGCACCTTCCGCGGCATCGCCGAGAAGGCCGGGTACCTGGCGGATCTCGGGATCACCGCGATCGAGCTGATGCCGATCTTCGAGAAGCCCGAGGACGGCGGCTACTGGGGCTATCACCCGATCAGCTGGTTTGCGCCCGAGGTCGGTTACGCAGCGAACCCCGACCCGCTCATGATCGTCGACGAGGTGAAGGCCATGGTCGACGCGCTGCACCAACACGGCATCGAGGTGTGGCTCGACGTCGTCTACAACCACTCGGGCGAGGGCGGCCTCTGGCGCGAGAAGCAGCAGACCGATGACGTCTCGCTCGATCCCATCACGAGCAGTGATCTCCTGAACTTCGAGCCAAAGGAGGTCGTCGGCCTCTACAGCCTGCGTGGCCTCGACAACCAGGCCTACTACTGCCTCAGCGAGGACAACCAGACCTACTGGCAGGTGACCGGCGTCGGCAACCAGATGCGCGCAAACCATGCGCCGTTCCGCAAGCTCATCATCGACTCGCTCCGCTATTGGGCAGAGGAGATGCACATCGACGGCTTCCGCTTCGACCTGGCACCGGCGCTGGGCGCGAGCGATGCCGACTACTCGGTCTGGGACGAGGTCTCGAAGACGGTGCTGCAGGACATCATCGACGACCCGGTCCTGAAGGCTCAGAACGTGCGCGTCGTCGCCGAGCCCTGGGCTGCAGGCGGCAATTACGCCTATCAGATCGGTGCGTTCCCGGCGGCTACCGAGGCGGCTGTCGCGGGCCAGAGCAAGCGTGGTTGGTACGAGTGGAACGGCCGCTTCCGCGACTGGTGGCGCGCGTTCATGAATGACGACGACTGGAAGCTCAACAGCCAGGAGGGGGACGCCGATGGCGGGTTCCTCTTGACCGCGTGCGACCGCTACTACGGCGCGAACGGGCGCGGTCCGTACACGTCCGTCAACTTCGTCAGCGTGCACGACGGCATGACCATGTACGATCTCCTCACCTACCCCGATAAGAAGAACGGGTGCGGACCGCTGAACCCGGTGTGCTGCGACGACCCGCTGTCGGTCTGGTGCGACCTCGACTCGGGCGAGAACCACAACCGAAGCCGCGACTGGGGCAGTGATGCCAACGGCGAGGCGATGAAGCGCCAGCTCATGCGCAACCTGTTCGTGGCGCTGATGATCGCTCACGGCACGCCGATGTTCTACGCTGGCGACGAGTGGATGCGGACCCAGTTCGGCAACAACAACGCCTACTCGACCCGCTCCGACAACGCCGCCAACTGGCTCGCGTGGGGTGTCTGGGGCGCCTCCGAAGAGCGCGCGCGGATGCACGACTTCGTGCGTGAGGTCATCCGCTTCCGGAAGGAGCGGTTCGCGAAGCTATCGCCGACCGTGTACGGGGAGGGAGCAGCGTTCGCATGGAAGAACGAGCGCAACAGCGAGCCGCCCGACTGGAGCTCGCGCCATCTCATGATCCATTACACCGACGCGGTCGGTGGGCCGCCGCTCGCCATCCTCATCAACCTCGAACGCAACGATGTCACCTTTACGTTGCCGCCCGGGACCTGGCAGCGGCTTGTCGACACGCAGCGCTACTTCGATGGCGAGCCCTATCTCAGCGAGGCCAAGATCGCGCCGCGCGCGAGCGGCAACGCGACCCTCGACAACGCCGTCCAGGTCGAGGACGACTACACCGTCAAGGACTCGTCGATAGTCATCCTGGAGCTCGTACCGTGAAGCTTCGCGCGATCATGACGCAGTGTGTCATCAATCGGCGCGAAGACCCCCTTCCAATCGGGTGCGGTTGTGGTGTAGTTTGACCACCTATTCAGCAGGGTGCGACTGGCATGCGGGTGCCGTTGAATCCGAAGCCTGACCGTGGGCGTCCGGAACAGCCAGCGGAGAGCGAGAGAGAATGAAGTCAGTGCGGGGGCATCGCAGCGAAGTAAGCCATGTGGGGTCGTCCCCGGGGTTGCGCTTGCGTGCCGCTCGACTCGCGTCGCTGCTCATCGCATCGTTGCTCGGCGCCTGTGGCCAGGCGAATGGACCCGTTAGCGATGGACCGACTGGCAAGGCGACGTTCGCGCTCGAGCTGCCCGACTCCGGTGTCATCGAGAAGGTCGACTACACGGTGAGGATAACGTTCCTCGAGACGAGCCCGCCGACGCCGACCCTCGAAGAGACGTATACTTCGGTCACGTTCGGCGGTGAGCTCCTCACGATCCTGCCGTGCACGACCGGCGCTGATGGCGACGGCCTGAACCAGGTCGACATCGAGGCGCTCATCTATGTGCGTGGGCGGGACGAGCCGTTCAAGGCCAACGCCGCGTCGGTGTTCACCTGCGTGCGCAACGCGGACGTGCTCGTCAACATCGTGCTCAACGTGCTCGACCAGTTGAACGGCGGCAACGTCGACATCAACGGCATGGTCGCTGGTACGCTGTGCGCTAGCAAGGTCGACATGAAGGACGACGGCTGGCTCGGCGTGTGCCCCGACTCCAAGTGCGGCGACAGCGATGAGCTGTTCATCTTCGCGAACACCTGCGAGGCGGTCCAGGCCGCGGCGCCGACCTTCTGGATCTGCGGTGATCCGGCCGACTGGAAGGTGATCGGCGAACAGGCCGACGCATTCTTCCCGGTGCCCAAGCACAACGGTGAGTGGTTCTTCGGGGTGATCGCGCTCGACGTCTTCAAGATGAGCCAGGCCGATCCGACCCTCACCAGCGCCGATGGCACTGTGAAGGTCTGGAATGGTCTGTCAGCGTCGCGCGCCCACTTCGAACGCCAGGCGGGTCAGACGATCCGACGTGAGAACGGCCCCGTCATCTATCAGTTCGCGGCCGAGCTCGCGGTCGCGCCACGCGAGATCGGGCAGCCCGCGCCCGAGCTTCTGATGTTGATCTATCCCGGTCGCCTCGGTGCGATTGTCACCTGGCAGCGGCGCTTCGGCACGTGCGACGAACCAGCGCAGGGCGTGACCCTTTACCCGGGTTTGAAGGCGATCGATCTGCGACGCGACGGCAACCAGGCCGCGCGCATCACCTTCGGCGATCCGATCACCGGCTTCGCCACCTCGACCGCGCGTTGCGAGACCGGTTGGGACGCGACGCAGCCGAGCCCGCGTCCCACGGTCACCTGCGGCGCCCCGGTCCCGCTCATCGCGCCCAACCCCTAGCGCCAGGACGAGGCATTCGTCGCTGCCCCGCATTGGAAGCCCATCAAACATGAAGCCATTGTCCACCATCAGCTCCCTGCTCGCGCTCATCGCGCTGGCCGGAGTCGCGTCCGCCGGTACCCCCGGTGAGCGCACGGATGGGCAGCGGCGCCTCGGGATCTGCCAGACGTTACTCGGCGAGGGCAGCTCGTTCTGCAACGTCGTGACCGACTGGTCGGTAGAGAAGACGGTCGACGTGCCGCTGGCGGATCAGCCGAGCCGTCAGGGCCTCGCCTATACCATCCGCATGATCGAGGGACAGACGCGCTACGAGCTCGGCATGACGTCGATCGTGACGCTCGCCGGCCTCATCCCCGAAGGCACGCAGGTGCGCGGTATCGTCGTGAGCCTGCAGCGCGCGCAGCCGGTCTCGAACCCGGCCGGTCCTGGCGAGACGCCGCTCTATACGTCGATCGCCGGCGCGCTCGTGGGCGATGCCGATCCGGCGTGTGGTTGCCCGTATGTCGCGCCGGGCGGCGCGGGTGGGGCGGCCGGCGACCTGACGGTGAAGCTGCGGGACGAGCTTGGCAATGAGATCCCCGAGTCGGAGGGCGTGCTCATCGAGTCGCTCGAGTACGGCGAGAAGATCATCGTGCAGCTCGACGCTGTTTACGATCTGTCAGCGGGCATCGTGCTGCCGGGCGAGCTCGTGCGGATCCAGGCGTGTGTGCAGTACGCGCCATCGGACGAAGCGTCGGTCGACGGGTGCTTCGACGAGGGCGGCTCGGTGCGCTCGGTGCGAGCCTGCAGCAGCTTCGAGTTCGGAGACTATGCCAAGCCCGACAGCGCGCGCGTGTCGCTCCAGGAGTCGATGCAGGTGCCGTCACATTCTTGGATTCTGCCCAACGGCTTCAAGGCGCGCTCCGGCTCGCCGCTCGTGTCGCCGAGCGCGACGTTGCTGCCGGTCTTGCCGGGTGCCACGCCGATAACGTTCGAGGTGGCAGCCAGCGGGCTCCCGAACACCGAGACGGTGGTCAACGTGAAGGGCGACATCTCGTGCGCCGACATCGTCGACTGCGCTGGCGCGGCCATGTGCAGCGGCACGCTGTCGAACACAGCGACGCTCGACTTCGGCGACGGCAGAGAACCCGTGAGCTCGGTCGCGACCACCAGCGTCCTGTGCGCTGCGCATCGCTGCTCGCCGGCCGAGGTCGCGAGCTGCGACGACGGTGATCCATGCATGGCGGAAAAGTGCGTGGTCGGCGTCGGCTGCGTGCGCGAACCCTACGACGGGCCGTGCAACGACGGCGACGCCTGCACGTCCGGTGAGATGTGCGTCGGCGGAGAGTGCACCGCGGGCGAAGAGGTGGGCTGCGTCGACGACGGCAACAGCTGCACCGTCGAGCAGTGCGACGAGGTGCTCGGTTGCGTGCGCACGAACCTCGCGAACCGCAGCGACTGCGAGGACGGCAACGCGTGCACGGTCGACGACCTGTGCATGGAGGGCGTGTGCAGAAGTGGTGCCGTGATCTCGTGCGACGATCACAAGCCGTGCACGACCGACAGCTGCGCGAACGACGGCTCGTGCATCAACACGCCGGTCAGTGGTCCCGCGGGCAGCTGCCAAGACGGCAACGCCTGCACAGTCGGTGACCGCTGCCAGGCGGGCGCTTGTATCGCTGGGATCGGGCCGACCTGCCAGGACGACGGCAACCCCTGCACGGTCGAGTCGTGCACGCCCGAAGCCGGCTGCGTCAGCACGCTCAAGGCGAACCTGTCGCCCTGCGAAGATGGCAACGCCTGCACCGCGAGCGACCAGTGCGTCGCTGGGCAGTGCCGCGCGGGCGCGGCCGCCAGTTGCGACGACCAGAACGTTTGCACCAACGATGGTTGCGACCGCGAGCTCGGGTGCTTCAACGCGCCGCGCGCCGGGTCGTGCGACGACAACACCGCCTGTACGAGCGCGTCGAGCTGCCAGCAGGGCCAGTGCAAGGGCACGGTTGTGGTCGACTGCAACGACGACAACCCGTGTACGGTCGACAGCTGCGACCCGCTGCTCGGTTGCCGCCATCTCGCCAGCGCCAACGGCTCTGGCTGCGACGACGAGGACGCCTGCACGACGGGTGAGAGCTGCCAGAGTGGCACCTGCATCGCGTCGCAGCTCACGCAGTGCAACGACAACAGTGCGTGCACGAGTTCGACGTGCGTGCCGGGCACCGGCTGCGTGCACATCCCGCAGAACGGAGGATGCGAAGACGGCAACAAGTGCACCGGACCCGACGTGTGCAATGCGGGGCAGTGCGTGCCGGGCAACGCGCTCACATGCGACGACGATAACCCGTGCACGACCGATTCCTGCACTGCGGCGACCGGTTGCAAGCACGTCGCGGCCAACGGCGGGATCTGCGACGATAAAGACATCTGCACAGGCAGTGGCGTATGCGGGCAGGGCGTCTGCCAGAAGGGCACACGCCTCACCTGCAACGACAACAATCCCTGCACCTCCGACCAGTGCGACCCGGTGCAAGGCTGCGTTCAGATCCAGGTCAGCGGCAGTTGCGACGACGGGAATGCGTGCACCGGTCAGGGTACCTGCCACCTCGGCAGTTGTGTCGCCGGGCCGGCGCTCGTGTGCGATGACGGCAACCCGTGCACCGCCGACTACTGCAAGGTCGGGGTCGGCTGTGCGACGTTGCCGCGCAGCTCGGTACCGTGCAACGACAATAACAGCTGCACGACGAACGACACGTGCCAGCAAGGGCGTTGCGTGGGTGGCGCGGCGCTCGACTGCGACGATCGCAACGAGTGCACCGCCGATTCGTGCGGGGCGACTGGCTGCTCGAACAAGCCAGTCACTGGCGGCTGCAACGATGGCAACCTGTGCACGCTCGGCGACACGTGCTTGTCCGGGCGCTGCGAGCCGGGCTCTCCGAAGAGCTGCGCGGACACCAACTCGTGCACGAGCGACAGTTGCCTGCCGGCAACGGGCCAGTGCAAGAACATCGCGCTCGCAAGCGGCTCGGTCTGCGAAGACAGCGAGGAGTGCACCGGCTGCCCGTGGCCCGAGGCGAAGGTCAATCGCGGCTTCCACGCGCTCGATGCGAAGCCGGACGCGAGCTACTTCCCGACCGCGGTGACGGCGTCGATCGAGCTCGATCAGTTCATCGGTCCGGGGACCGGCAAGGCTTCGTTCACGGGTGCTAGCGATCTGCGCTGGGTCGTCCTGCCGAATGGGACGGCCGCGCTGCGCGGCAGTGTGAACGTGCCGACCGGGGGCGCCCTGCGCGTCGAAAACGAGGTCTGGCAGATCGCGATGACGTTCACCTTCCGCGGCATCGGGCGTGCGGGACAGGGGGGCACGCCCTACTACGAGCTGCCAGCAGGCACGCAGGGCGCGGTCTGGACCGACAACTGGGAGTACTGGACGGTGGCCACCGGCGCGAGCCTGACCCGTATCCAGCCAACGCCCGATAGCGCGTCGTTGCGCGCCGACACGGGCCTGCAATCGTTGCCGCTGCAGCTCGGCTTGCGCGCGAACGGGCGCAATCTCGGCTTTGGCGCGTCGATGCCCGTCAAGTGGATCCGCGGAACGCGCCAGGGTGTCGGCACGATCCGCCTGAACCTCGAGCGCGAGCACTGCCAGAACGCCGACACGTGCAGCGCGACGGGGTGTGTCGCCGGCACGGTCGCGACCCAGTGCCGCGACCTCCAGGTGGGCGACTACTGCACCTATACCGATGTCGACTTTGGCAGCTCGTGCTCGGCCAACGCACCGCAGTCGGGCGCCTGTCGCCTGGTCCAGGGGTTCAATGCGATCGCCAACGAGCGCACCGCTTGTGGGGCCAGCATCGGCGGCGTGGCGTGTGGCCATACCGGCTATAAGCGGTGGGGCTTCACCAGCGCGCAGAAGATCGACGCATTCCTGCCGGCGACCGCCTCGGTGAGCTTCTCCGTCGACCAGTGCAATCCGGGGGCCTCGACGGCGCGGGCGGAGGTCGGCCGGGTGCTGGCGCTCAGCCTCTCGATTGCGCTCTCGGACGCGGGTGTGTTGCCGGCTCCCAGTGGGGTGCCGCTCGGTGAGCTCATCCGGACGACGGGCGCGTGCGCGGGGTTGCCCTTGCGCGAGATAGCGCGTCGCGCCGAGGCGGTCGTGAGCGGGGCGCCGACGGGCGCCACGACGTGTACGGATGCCACGACGCTCGATCAGGAAGTGACCAACATCAACAATGGCTTCCGCAGCTGCGGCGGAGTCATGCCGGGTGTTGGTCTGCCACAATAAACAGTGTCGCCTGGCTTCGGATCCAAATCGTGAGGCGGCGTCGCTCCTTCGACGCGGACCCGCTTGGTTCGCGGGCGCTTCTGAGCTAGGCTCGACGCCATGAACCGGAAGCTGTCGATCGCTTCACTGTTGGTCGCTGGCCTGCTCCTGGGGGGCGGCGCCCTGCATTGGGGGCTGCGGTCGGGGGAGGCGCAGGCCTACAACTTCTACCGGACCAAGCTCACGCTCGAGCCGTTGCGCTGGTGGCAGCGGCCGGAGATAACGTTCCGCATCTCGGCGGTCGAGCCGGAGGAGACAGCCAACAGCAACATCCTCCCCCTCGTCGAGAAGGCGTTCGACGCCTGGATCGAGACGTCGTGTGGGCTCGTGCCGGAGGTGACGTATGCGGGTACGACCGACGCGACCCGTCGCACCGAGCCAGTGAGTCTGCGAGCGGCGCCAGACAACATCATCGTATTCATCCGGTCGGTGTCGGAGTGGACGCGCTTCGAGCGTTCGCCGACCTGGATTGCGATCACCCAGATTGCCCACGATCCCGAGACCGGTGAGATCGTCGACGTGGACGTCGAGATCAACGACGGCGGCTACAAGTTCTCGTACGACGACTCGCCGGCCGCCGGCGAGGTCGATTTCCTATCGATGCTGACGCACGAGCTCGGGCACTTCTATGGGCTCGATCACTCGACCCAGACCGCCGCGACGATGTTCGCGACCTACGCAGCTTCGGCCGACCAGGCGCAGGATTCGCGCACGCTCGCGCAAGACGACAGCGATGGGATCTGTGCCCTCTACACCGATGTGCCCAAGCACGTGGACCGCGGCGGTGGCGATGGTGGTGGCGTGTGCGGTGCGGCGGGCAGCGGGCTCGGCCTCTCGGGTGTCGCCGCGCTGTTGGGGCTGTGGCTCCTGCGGCGGCGCGCGAGCAGCGGGAGCTGAGCGCATGGGTATGCGAGGGCTCATCTGTGCCGGCGTCGCCGCGCTCATCGCGACGAGCGCGCGAGTGCACGCCGAGCCGGAGCGGAGCCGATTCTCGGCCGGTGGCTATCTGCGCGTCATGACGCGGCCAGACCTGCAGGGCGGTGACGGCAAGCTCGGCTACTGGAACCTGCATGGGCGCCTCTTGAATGAGGGGCCGTACGCCGCGCTCGAGCTGAAGCTGGACATGCTGCCGGAGACCGCGCGCAAGACACCGTGGACGTCATTGCACGCGAAGATCGAGGGTGGCAGCGTCCAGGGCGCGAGCCGTGACAACGGGAGTCTGGCGAGCTTTCGTCTGTCGCAGCTTTACGCGCGCGCCGGCAATGTCGGGCTCGCGGATGTGACCTGGCAGATTGGCAGCCTCGACTACTACTTTGGTGAGCTCGGGCTCTACGACCTGAGGCCGGCCCAGCTCTTCTTCGAGACGGTCGGGCTGTCCGCGCGTTATCGCCGGGGCGTGGTCGACCTGCTGGTCGGCGTCGGCGACTCGGGATTCCTTCTGCGTGGTGACAAGTACGACACGGTCCTCACCGGCGGGCTCGCGTTGCGGGTACGGGTGGCCGCGCGCTTCGAGCTCGGGGCCGGCGGACAGCTCGTCTACGAGCCCGAGGTCAAGGGCAACCGCTTCGCGCCGCACGTGACGCCCGGCATCGACTACGAGGACTATGTGCGGGGCGAGGTCGTGCAGCGCTACGACGAGGCCAACCCAGGACGCCTCGATGACTTGCCGCGCCCGCAGCCGACGTCGGCGCTTGGTTGGAAGGCGGTCGCGTATCTCGGGTTCGGCGTGGGCCCCCTCAAGTGGAACAACCTGTTCCTCAAGGTCGAACTGCGACTGCCCGACCAGTTCGTCGTCGAGACATTCGCCGAACGCGACTTCACGTTGCACGTCGCGGCGCTGACCAACGAGCGCATGAGCGTCCAGCTCGGCAACGAGGCGCAGCTAGAGCTCGTGCCGGGCGCGCTCGATCTCGTGTGGGGTGTGCTCATCGGCGAGGACAGCGACGGCGACAACAGCATCGTGCCGAGCGACTACGACCGCTCGTACTACTCGACTGTGTTGCGGCTGCAGACGTATGTGACGCCCGAGCTGCACCTGCTCGTCGAGACGAGCCTCGCGCGCGAGATCTCCCACAACGGCAATGCCTACCGCAGCGCGGGCGACTCGGTGTTCGGCTCGACGGCAGGGCTGTCCGACCCGCGTGGGCTCGAGATCGGCGATAGTGATACGCGTGATACCTGGCAGTTGAAGCTCGGGCCGGTGCTCTCGCCGCTCGGCCTCGGGGTCTATGCCCGGCCGTCGTTCCGGCTGCTGTACGGGCTCCAATGGTCGAGCCAGATCAACGCGTTTGGGAACTCCTTCGTCGAGAGCCTCGACCAGTTCAACCAGTACGGTTCGCCGAATCAGCGCTGGCACCATGTGATCGCATTGGAGGTCGAAGCATGGTTTTGAGACCCCATGTCGCGGGCCTGTCTCGGTCTCGACTCCTGGCCGGCTTCGTCTTCGCCTTGTGCGCATTTGGGTGTCTCGGTACGACCCCGCCCCAACGGCTCGCGACCGCGACGCCGATCGCCCTGGTGGTGAAGCTCGAGTCGGCCGCCGGTGTCGCGATCGAAGTGCCGGCGCGGGTGCAGCACGAACTCGCGGCGACGCTCGCGGCCCGCAATCTACAGGCTGAGCCGGTGCCGGTAGGGGCGATCGGTGACGTGCGGACGTCTCAGGAGCGGGTGGCGGCCCTGTTACGTGCGACTGCTGCTGCGGGCACAGCGCCCTGGGTGCTGCTGGTCGAAGCGCGGGCCCGCTTCTTCTCACTGCTGTCGGGGCGCTATCGCTGGGAAGTCGAGCTGCGCACGAGCCTTGTGCCGCGCGAGCGGCCTGATGCCATGCAGGTGAGCGACCTGTCGGTCGCGGCATTCCTCCAGTTCGAGCACCAGGGCGAGGCTGAAGCGCTGGACTTCGTGCGACGCCAGCTCATCGAGGATCTCGCTGCGCTGGTTGATCGGGTTCTTGCGGACGTTGGCGCGGTGCGGCCCTGATCATCTAGATAGTCCGCTCGATGCTGGGACGAAGCTCGTGGCATCGATCTCAGGGCGTCGCTCGATCAGGCATACCTGTAGCGAGCCAACGTCCTGGCCCCCGAGCCCGCGACGACCAACGCAGCCGAGCACGCCATCGCCACGCCGCCGAGCCGCTTGTCGAAGTGCGAGCCGTTGACCGGGAACAGCGTGCCGCACCGGAGCGGGTCGCGGGCGGCCTCATGCGTCGACCTTGTTTGATAGTGGTTGGCCGCGCCACAACAAGTGCCACATGCGCTGGCGGCTGCCAGCCCCATCAAGACAACGGGGAACACGAACGCCAATAGGACCCAGTGCCGGACCGGCCGGGGCCCTCGTGGGCGCCTTCGACGAGGTAGACGGGCACCTCGAGCCGCTTGGCGTCGACACGGAAATCGATGCCCTGGAGCTGCGGGTAGATCGCAGTGAAGGTATCGAGGAAGCCGGCGAACAGGTGAGCCTCATCGACGAGTGTGTTCATCGGCGCGGATGTTCGCGGAGAACCCGCCGACCCCTTCGGCGTTCGGGGTGTGGTCATAGGACTTGCCGGTACCTCGCTGATCCCAGGTGACGACCAGAAAGTGCTGCTCGCGCGAGCCGAGGTGGTTGCGCATGGGACCGATGTCGGTGCCTCGTGGTCCGCTGGCGAGGTAGCGTGCTCGTGGCGGCGCCGACACGCCGGATAAAGCGTCCCGTCGGCTGGGCCGGCTTGGTGCGAGAGCCAGGCCCTTAAACGAGAAACGGCCGAGCGAGCTCGGCCGGTTCATGGCGATCTAGCAACGGGGACGATCAGTCAGCGAAGCCTGCCATCGCGGCCTTGATGCCAGCGTGGTCCTTGATTCCGGGGACTTCCTTCTCGAGCGCCTCCATGCGCTTCTCCATCGCGTCCTTCTTCTCGCCGAAATCGGCCATCATCTTGGCGGCCTTCTCGGGATCGGCCTTGAGCGCCTCGCCCATCTTCATCATCTCTTCCATCGCCGCCTTCATGTTCGCCTTGTTGGCGTCGACGTAGGTCTTGACCTCGGTCGCGGCTTTGTCGAGGTCGCTCTTGTTGCTCTCGAGGATCGAGAGGATCTTCTCCTGGTGCCCCATCAGCTTGTCGGCAGGCGATCCCCCGCCGCAGGCCATGACGAATGCGGTGGTGGCCGCGATGATGAGTCCCTTGCTGATGCTGATGAAACGCATTGATTCCTCCGGTCGATGGGCCCAGGCCCAGTAGGAGACGCGGCATTAGGCCGGGCATTGGCCCCTGTCAAGCCACTCTCGCGCTCGGAGGCGCGGGAAGTTTGCCGCGGCGACGACAGGGGGCGTCGTAGATAGGTCCGCCGCTCGTCCCGGGCGCGATGGGGTCGCTCCGAATCCGGCTGCCCGGCCGGAGACGTGCGGCGTCACAACGCGTCGAGCGTTGCGAGTGCAGCCCGCACTTTCTCGCGTGCCAGGAGCTCGGGAGCCCCCGCGGCGAGCAGGCGGCGCCGCTCGAATACGCGGCTCATTTCTGGCGACAGCTCACGCATCGCGGTCGCCAGTGCAGTCGGGTCGGCCTCGAGTTGGCGCCGCTTGGCGCACAGCGCCGACATCGCGCCGCCGTACTCGGCCAGGTAGACGTCGAGCTCGGCTTCGGCGGCAGTCGGGTTGGCGCGGTGACGCTCGAGGATGTCGAGCAACGCGTCCTCGTGCTCCATGTGGGCCTCGAGGATCGATTCAACCTCGGCGGCCCGGGCGCTCGCGGGGTCGGGCGGACGACAGGCCGGGGCCAGCGCGGCGCTTATACACGCGCCAACCGCAAGCGCGCGGCCGGCCAGACGGAAGCGTCGGATGAACGCCGACAGCGGGACGGCATCGAGCAAAGCACCTTCCTGCATGGGCGATCGAACCGCGCGGATTCTTGTCTTCCCGGACGGAGCCGTCAAGCGTGGGCCGGGCGTGGGCGTGGGCGCGGGCGTGGGCGTGGGCGCGGGCGTGGGCGTGGGCGTGGGCGCGGGTTTCGGAATCCTGAGCGGAGCGTATGGTGGCGGGCATGGAACTCATTGGTCAGCGGCACGCCCTCTTTCCAGACCTCGAGGCGCGCGTGTACTGGGCCTTCGCGGCGATTGTACCGCTGGCGTTGCCGGTGCGGGTGGCTGTCGAAGCGTGGCTCTTGCGGCTTGCGCGCGAGGGCATGCCGGCGTTCGGGGCCGCGCTCGAGGCGCGTGAGCAACTGCGGTCGGAGCTCGCGGGGCTGCTCGGCGGGGAGGCCTCATCGTATGGCTTCGTCCAAGGAACGACGGCGGGGATGGTCGCGCTCGCGCACTCGATCAATTGGCGATCGGGCGATCGGGTGGTGATCTTCGACGATGAGTTTCCTGCCAACACGGTCCCCTGGCGTGAGGCCGCGCGCGTGTACCGACTAGGCGTCGATGTCCTACCGCTGGCCACGTTCGCGAGCACGCCGGAGCTCGGCCTCGCCAGCCTCGAGGCGAGCTTGCGACGCGGCGGCAGCCGTCTCGTCACGGTGTCGGCGGTCGAGTTCCAGACGGGTTTGGCGCTGCCGCTGCGCGACATCGCGGACGTGTGTCATCGATACGGAGCACTGCTCGCGGTCGATGCAATCCAGGCGGCGGGTATCGTGCCGCTCGACCTGCCAACGCTCGGCGTCGACCTCGCTGTGGGTGGCGGTCACAAGTGGCTGCTCGCGATGGACGGTGCCGGCTGGGTCTACGTCGCGCCCGCCGCGCGTGAGCAGCTCGGCACTGCGATGGCCGGCTGGCTCTCGTTCGAAGGCGGGCCGCGCTTCCTGTTCGAGCCTGGCCACCTGCATGACCGGCGCGAGCACGTCGCGGCGCCGCGCGTCTTCGAGGGTGGATCCTCCTCGACGGCCGCGGTCGTGGCGCTGCTCGAGGGTGTGAAGCTCTGCCGCCAGGTGACACCGGCAGTGGCGTTTGCGCACGTGCAAGCGCTGCATGACCGGGTCGAGCCGCGGCTCGTCGAGCTCGGCTTCGTGTCCGAGCGCACGTCGTTTGCGGCCGGTCGCTCGGGCATCTTGGCCGCCCGACCTCCAGCGGGCGTATCGCTCGCCGCGCTGCAGCGGTCGCTCGCGCAGCGCGGGGTGGTGGTCACGATCCCAGATGGGCGGCTGCGATTGGCGCCCCACTTTATGAGCACCTTCAAGGAGGCGGAGATGCTCGTCGCGGCGCTACCGGAGGCGTTGAGTGAGGTCGCTACTCCGGGTTAGGGCTCGACAGCGTTCTCGGGGCCAGGCGCGGGCTCCGCGTCGGGCTCGGAGGCAGGAACCGGGGCGTCGTCCTCGTCCTCGACGTCGTTCGCACCCTCGTGGTCGCCTTCATTGTCGCCTTCGTTGTCGCCGGGCACACCTTTGACGAAGATCTCGACGTGGAAGTGCGGCGGCTTCGACTCGTAGATGACGCGCATGTCGCCAACGGCTGCAACCGCGTCGCGAAACGCGGCGCGTTGGCCGGCGCTCATGCCGTTTGAGCGCACGTCGAAGGCGCGACCGCGCATGTGGCGCGAGAGGTAGATGCCGCGCCCGACCTGAGCCTCGAGGATCTCGGCCATCGCCGCGATGATGCGCTCTTTCTTCCAGCGCTTCTTGCGACCGTCGCGAAAGGCCCTTCGGAGCGGGTCGACGAGCGCCTGGTTCTTGTAGATCGCGAGCGAACCGCCGACCGCCAGCTTTCCGTACATCGCGGCGGCCTGACGTGCAGGTGCGCGATAGCCACTCGTGATCTCGAGCGTGCGCCTGGTCTTTTTGAAGTAGATCGCCGCGACCGCGCCGATGCGCTCGCGCAAAAGCTCGTTCAGCTCGACGCCGTCACGTGCGATCCAGCTCGGCCGCGGCGCCGGACGCGGGCGGGCGAACGTCACGCCGGATGCGAGCACGAGCATCACGAGGCAGACGACGATCGCGCCCGAGCGATGGCGGAGCTGCATCATTTGGGGACGGGCGCCTCGGGCTGGTCGACTGGCGGGCGCAGGGGCTGGTCGTTCACGAAGCGCGCCGCGAGGGCATCGACCTGGGCGCGATCCTCGCCCGCGCCGAGCGCCAGCCAGCGCTTCGCGCCGACCGCGTCGGTTGTCTTGACGAGCAGGAGATAGATCTCATCGAAGCTCTTGCCGCTCTTGTTGTCGCGCACCGAGGCGCGCAGGATGACACCTTCGCGCGTGCCACCAGAGCTGCCGTGCACACCCCGAGTCAGGCGGTGGTCCGCGACGAGGTGCCAGCCCTTGCGCGCGCCCTGCGCGAAGAGCGAATCAAGCGGATTGCCGCTGCCGCCGACCAGGTTGTCGCGGTAGCCGCGTGGGTCACAGAGCTTTGCAGCGAGCTCCAGGTCGTTGCTCTTCATCGCGTTGATCGACGCCGCTAGCCACAGCTTCGCGGCGGGCGGGGTGGTGTCAGCGGGCACCGCGAGTGGCGGCGGACGCACATCCGCGCGTGCCGAGGGGGATGACGAGGAGATGGCGACACACGCGAGCACGAGGCACGACGTGAAGAGGTTCATCGGGACGCTCCAGTCTTTGGGCTTCGCGAAGGCACGCGCGAAGCGGCTGCCTTCGAATAGAACCGCAGAGACGTGCCACAACCCGCGACTTGAATGCCGCGTTCCGCGCACGCAGGGGTCACTTCGGCGCCATGCGCAGCGCGCCATCGAGCCGGATCACCTCGCCGTTCAGCATCGCGTTCTCGAGGATCGAGACCACCAACTGGCCGTACTCGTCGGGGTCGCCGAGGCGATTGGGGAACGGCACCGTCTGGGCGAGCTGGTTCTGCACCTGCTCCGGTAGCCCCGCGAGCATCGGTGTCTTGAACAGTCCCGGTGCGATCGTGCAAACGCGGATGCCGACGCGCGCGAGGTCGCGTGCGATCGGCAGCGTCATGCCGACGACGGCGCCCTTGCTGGCGGCGTAGGCGGCCTGCCCGATCTGCCCGTCATAGGCGGCGACCGAGGCGGTGTTGACGATGACGCCGCGCTCGCCGCCGGCGTTCGGGGCGTTGTTCTGCATGCGCACAGACGCCAGGCGGATCACGTTGAACGTGCCCGCGACGTTGACGTTGATGATGCGCTGGAAGGCGTCGAGCGGGTGCGCGCCCTCCTTCGTGAGCGTGCGCAGCGCGATCGCGATCCCGGCGCAGTTCACGACCAGATTGAGGGCGCCAAATGTGTCGTACGCGAGGGCGACCGCCGCCTGCACGTCGGCCTCGGAGGTGACGTCGGTTGGGGCGAAGGCCGCGTTCGCGCCGAGCTCAGCCAGCAGATCCTGGCCATTGCTGCGCGGCAGGTCAGCTATCACGACCTTCGCGCCGAGGCGGAGAAGGCGCTTGGCGGTGGCGAGGCCGAGGCCGGAGGCTCCGCCGGTGACGAGGGCGACTGTGGTCTGGACGTCCATTGAGTGCTCCACGAGAGGTGCAAATGCCGCCGCGGTGTCGGCTCCCGTCGCAGGAGCCGGTGCACGCTGGCCGGAGGGGCGGGGCTAGCACGAAGTCACGGCCGCCGGCTATCCGTCGAGCGCCAGGGCGAGACCCGAGGTGAGGCCCAGGCGCGCCGCGAGGTCAACGAGATCAGCCGGGATGGGCGCGGCGAGGTGCAGCGCAGGACGAGTCGCGGTCGCCTGGAAGTCGAGGCGCACAGCGTGAAGCGCGTGGCGCGGATGTAGCGTACAGGGCGGGTCACGGTGCAGGTGCTCGCCGACCAGGGGGTGGCCGATCGCCGCGAGGTGCAGGCGTACCTGGTGGGTGCGCCCGGTCTCGGGCACGACCAGGGCCAACGCGAAGCCGCCGTGGCTTGCGAGGAAACGCACGCGGCTCTTCGCGGGTCGGGCGGTGGGATCGATCATCGGCATCACCGCGGGAAACGTCTTGCCCGAGGAGGCGACGCGCTCGCCGAGGGACAGGTCCACGACGAGCTCGAAGCTTGGGTCGGCGACCTCTGGGGTGCCGTGCACGATCGCCAGATAGTGTTTGGTTCCTGGGACCTTCAGGCGCTCGTTCCAAGCGGCGACGAGCGATGCTTTCAGCACGAAGCAGTTGAGGCCGGTGGTGTTGCGATCGAGCTGATGCACGGTCCAGATGGGACGACCGAGGTGGCGCACGAGCAGCGACTCGACGCTTTGACGGGGGTTGGCTTCGCCATCGAACTGGCGGTCGGGCCCACCAGAGACGAGGCCGGGAGGCTTGTCGACCACGACCAGCTCGCGATCGGAGTGGACGATGCATTCCGCGATGGGGCGCATTGTGGCGGTCCGGAAGGGAGGGGTGGGGCGCGACGATGGCGGGGCGTGCTGCACGCCGGTGCGAGCTGGTAAATCGAGTGGTCAAAGTGGCGACTTAAGGTCAGGGGCGCATGAATGGCGGGTGCGGGGTGTTAATCGGGTAGCCCTGACCCCACGAGGTTGGGGGCGGTGATGGTGGTGAGGCGGCCGTGGCCTAGCTTGGCGAGGGTCGGGCCGAGCGAAACGGGGCCGGCCACGATGAGCGTCATGCGCGCTGGGTCGATGGCGGTCATGGACGACTGGATCTCCGCTGCCGTCGGGCGGCCCAGGGCGGTGCGCCAGTCGGCCAACCAGGACAGCGGGATGTGCGCCACTTCGAGCGTCAGGTACTGGTCGATCGTGTCTGACAACGTCTCGAACTTGAAGGCGAAGCTGTTGACCATCATGGCGCGGGACTGGGACAGCTCGAGGGCGGGCAAGGGCTCCTTCGCGATCTTCACGAGCTCGGCCTTGGCGAGTGTGATCGACTTTATGAGCGCATCGGGCGTTGCGTCGGTCGAGACGTTCATCGCGCCCGAGAAGTAGCCGCCGAACGCGGCCTCGAAATAGGCGCCGTAGGTCAGGCCCTCTTTCGTGCGCAGCGTCTCGTTCAAGCGCGAGGTGAAGTCGCCGCCGAGGATGAACGTGCCGAGGCGGAACGCGGGCCAGCGAGGATCGAGCATCGCTACGGGATTGGTGGCGACGAGGCGCCATGGGATCTGGGTGAGACCCGGGTCATCGACCACGATGTGGATCGTACGCACTTCAGCCGCAGTGCCAGTGGACGCAGGCGGGGCGCTCGCGAGCCGGTTGTCGAAGCACACGTCGCGGCTCGTGCGGCTCACCGCGCAGAGCTTCGCCAGGCGACCGGGGAGGGTGCCCTGGACCGTGTGCTGCACCGGGGCCCAGGCCGCCGACCTGCCGAAGCGCCGTTCGATCCAGGTGCGCATGGCAGTGGCTTCGAACGCGCCGCCGACGATCAAAACGCCGTGCGCCGGGTTGAAGAGCGCCGCGTGCATCTCGACCAGGTCGTCACGGGTGATGCGGACAATGCTCGGCGGTGTGCCATAGCCCGTGAAGCCGAACGCATTGTTGCCGAATGCCGCGAGCTTCACGGCGATCTCCGCGAGCGACTCCGGGTTGTCGGCGACGCGCTGTAAGGTGCCGAGACGCAGAGTCTTTTCGCGTTCGAGCAGGTCCGCTGGCAGCGTCGGTTCGAGGGCCATCGCAACGAAGATGTCGAGGAAGCGACGCACCTCGACATCTGAGAAGGTCGGGATCTGACCGCCGAGGCCGAAGCTCTCCATGCCGGCGTCGGTCCCGATCCAGCCGCCGAGCCGCGCGAGCTCGGCCGCCAACGTGGGCTCGTCGAGGCCGCCCGCGCCCGACGTGCCCGCGCTCAACATGCGACCGAGCAGCGACGCGAGGCCCTCTTTGCCCGCCGGGTCAGCGCCACCGCCAGCGCGGAACGCGAGCTGGATATTGAGGTAGGGATTGCCCTGGTTTGGGACCAGCAGCACGGTCAGGCCATTGTCGAGTTCGAAGCGTTCGGCCGGGGGGAGGCCGGCGGGAACGGGGTCGAGGGGGGCGGCTTGGGCGGATGCGAGGGTGAGGGCGAGGGCGAGGGCGAGGGCGTGGGCGAGGGCGCGGGTGCGGGTGTGGGCGCGGGCCAAGACGTTCACGGGGCGACCCCTTTCTTGAAGGTAGGACGAACGACCGAGGTCGGTGTGTCGGCCAGCGGCACGTTGCTCACGTCGCTGTCGGCGGCGAGCTCGATCGCCAGGGTGACCAGGGCTTGCGCTTCCGGGTCCAGCTCTGACTTCAGATGGGCGTGGGCGTGGGCGGTCACCCACCTGCGCGACTCCTGCGCCGTGGCGGCGAGCCCGCGGGCTTGCAAGGCGAACGACGCGAGGGTCGCCAGTGCCAGCTGCTCGGAGCCCTGCAGGCCCGGAGCGACGGGCTGCCACTGGCCGAGCGCGGGTCCCCTCGCGGGATCCCACGGACCGCCGACATACACCGCGGGGGCCTCGATCTGTTCGTCGAGCGGCGTCGCGAGGAGCGCAATCGCGTGCGCGTGCCTCCCGCCAAGGCTCGTATCCGACGCTTTCACCAGCGAGGCGAGCGTCACCAGGAGCTTCTTCTGCTTCTCGATGAGCGCCGTTTCGGCCGCCTGGAGCGCGCGATCCTGGTCCTTCAGACGCTTGGTGCGCTTGGCCGAGCCCATCTCGCTCGTGTCCAGATAGGACTTGATCGCACGCTTGTCTTCCTTCGATTTCGCCTCCTTCGTGGCGACGTCGGCCCGCTGCTTCAGGAGTGCAATCGCCCGCGCTTCGCGGTCCACCTCGGCACGTCGGTCACGTAGATCGAGCGCCTCGATGAACAACGCGGCAGCGCCTTCGAGCAGCGGCGCCAACCCCCGGAATCGCGGATCGGAGTCGCGCAACGCCAGGGCCAGCTCGGCGACGCGCTCGGGCGACACGACCACGACCCGCACGCTGCCCTGAGGCACGAGGTACTTCGCGGCCGTCGCCTCGATCTCGGCCTGGCTGATCGTTGGGTAGGCCTCGAGCCGCTCGTACAGCGCGAACGGATTGCCGGTCGACGCGATCCCCATGCCGATCGTCTCGGCCTTGTCGGAGTTCGACAGGTTCGTGTGCACCGCGTCGGCGCGCAGGCTCGCCACCGCCTGCGCCAGCTCTTCAGGGCTGAGGCCGTGCTCGCGGACGGCCGTCAGCTCGTCGTTCAACACCTGCTCGACCTCGGCCGTCGTCACGCCCGGCAACAGGTCGGCCCGCCATACGTAAGCGTATGGGTAGCGCAACGGGGTCAGCCGCGCCCACAGGCTCGACACCTTCGGCGACTCGGTCAACACGAGCTTCTTCGACAGCCGCCCCGCCTTGCCCGCTGTCAGCGCATGGTCGATGAGCTCGAGCGCCGCGTACTCGCGCAGCGTCGCCCCACCCGGCGCCGGGGCGCGGAAGGCCCAATAGATCGTCGGCTGCGAGACCTGCCGCACGATGTGATCGTGGCGTGGCCCATACCAACTCTCGGCGAGCGGCAACGTCTCGTTCTTGCGGAGCAAATCGGGCGCTGTCGCGGGTCGCTGCAGCGTTCCCCACGTCTCCTTCACCCAGGCCAGCGCCTGCGCCGGCTCGAAGTCGCCAGCGATGACGAGGTAGGCCCCGGTCGTCGTGTAGTGCTCGGCGTGATAGCGCTGCGCGACGTCGAGCGTGATGCTGTCGAGGTCGGCCATCCAGCCGATTGGCCCCCAACGATACGGGAAGCGATCGAACATGCGCTTTATCGCGCGCTCCTCGGCGAGCTCGCCCGGGTCGGCGTCGATGTTCTGGCGTCGCTCCGACTTGACGACCTCGCGCTCGGGCTCGAGGTGCACGAAGTCGACCTTCATGTGCTCGAAGCGATCGGCCTCGATGTCGAGGATGTGACGCAGGTGCTCCTTGGGGGTGTAGGCCCAGAAGACCGTCGCATCCTGGTAGGTGAAGGCGTTGTTCTTCGCGCCGAGCGGTGCCAGCGCCAGATCGTAGTTCGGGAACCGCTCGGTGCCCTGGAACATCAGGTGCTCGAAGAAGTGCGACAGGCCGGTGATGCCACTGCCTGGACCGTTCGGGCCCTCGTGTTCGTCGACCGATCCGACCTTGGCCCAGACCTGCACGCACACGAGCGGGGCACCCGGGTCGGGCAACAGATACACGTCGAGGCCGTTGTCGAGTGTCGCCTTCTCGAGCTTTGGGCGGATGGCCCCGCCGCCGAAGACGAGCGGTGGCTCGACCTCGGCGGGTGGCTCCGGCGTCGGCTCGGGGGCGAGCGGGGCGGCGGGGCAGGCGGCGAAGGCGAGCGCGAGGGCGAGCGCGAGTGGGCGGGCGAGGGCGCGGGCGAGTGCGAGCGCGAGGACGCGGGTGTGGGTGTGGGTGTGGGTGTGGGCGCGCTTCATGGCAGGTCCTCGTCGTCCTTCTCGTAGTGTCCGCCGACGCCGTCGCCCATCGGCTCGCCAGCAACACGATAGTCTTCCGAGAGCCAGCGCGAGAGGTCGAGGAGCTTGCAGCGCTTCGAGCAGAACGGCCGGTAAGGGTGCGACTCGGCGCTGAGCGTGTTGTCGCACATCGGGCATTGGAGCGGCTGGGCGGGCGGCATGACCGCGGCAACCTCGACCTGGCAAAGTCCGATGTCAAGCGACAGCACATGGTCGCTGACGTGCAGGATGGACTCGGGTACAGTCCCGCGCCGTGGAGCAAGTCCTCTTTTTCGTCCTCATGATCGGTGTGCTCATCCTCGTTCACGAGTGGGGGCACTATCTGCTCGCACGCGCCATGGGCGTGCACGTCGTCGAGTTCGCGATCGGCATTGGTCCTAAGATTTTGAAACTCAGGGGGAAACAGCGACGCGTCGGCGACGTCGAGCTGCCCCGGACCGAGTTCACGATCGGGGCGCTGCCATTCGGTGGCTTCGTGCGCATGCTCGGCACCGACCCGCACGAGGTCGTGCCGCCCGAGATCGAAGCGGTCTCGTTCAACGCGCGCCCGGTGTGGCGCCGATTCCTCATCATGATCGCCGGCCCGGCGTTCAACATCCTGCTGGCGCTGGTCATCTACTTCGCGGCCGGCCTCGGCGCGTCCGAGCTGCCCTCGAGCCTGATGGGCTCGGTCGACTACAAGGGCCCCGCGTCGCAAGCCGGCTTGCGCCCGGGCGACCGCATTGTCGCTATCGACGGCGACGAGATCCGCTACTTCTGGGAGATCGTCGAGCGCATCGAGGCCAAGGTCGAGGAGGGCGAGGACCCAAAGAGCGGCGAAGCGACCTTCAGCGGCGTCCCGTTCGACCTCACCTGGGAGCGGCACGGCGAGCGCACGACGCGCACCGTGAAGCCGATCGTCTTCATGAAGGAGAAGGTCTCCGGCGTGCCGGCCCTGGGCGTGAACCCGGTCGGTCGCATCGGCGTCAAGCAGGACAACGTCATGCCGCTCATCGCGGTCGCGGCCGGCTCGCCCGCGGAAGCTGCCGGCCTGCGCAACTGGGACCGCATCATCGCGGTCGATGGGGTCGCGGTCGACCAGCTCCCGCTCGCGCTGGACGCGCTCTATCGCACGGCCGGAAAGCCCGTGAAGGTCACGGCGCTGGGCTACACCGATGCGGCGGCGAACGGCGTCGCGATGGCGATCGCCAGTGCCCGCATGGTCGAGCTGCCCGCCGACGCCGACGGTTCGCGCGGCATCTACAGTGCCGAGTGCCTCGTCTACGGCGTCGTGCCGGGCTCACCCGCCGCCGCCGCCGGAGTGATGAGCGGCGACCGGCTCCTGCGCTTCGAGGGGGTCGAGTGCTCGGGCTGGGACTTCTTCCAGCAGCGGCTCACGGTCGCCGGCAGCAAAGGCGGCGCGCTCGAGGTGCAGCGCGGTCGCGACGTTCTCAAGATGGGTCTCGCGATGGGCGAAGTCGCCTGGCCCGACGAGCTCCGCAAGGACGCGACCATGCCGGTGCACGGGTTGCGTGTCCTCTATCTCGACGCCCCGATCGAATACATCGCGAACGAGGACCGCATCATCTACGCCTGGCACTACATGGGCGAGGGCATCACGGGGGCGGTGACCTCCGTCGTGTCGACCCTCGGGGCGCTGTTCTCGGGGCAGGTAAAGCTGAAGGACAGCGTGATGGGCCCGGGCGGCATGGCGCAGCTTGCGGCGATGTCGGTCGAGCGCGGCTGGGCCTGGTTTTTCGCATTGATGGCGGGCTTCTCGGTGAGCCTCGGCATCATGAACCTGTTGCCGATCCCGATCCTCGATGGCGGGCAAATCCTGTTCCTGGCGATCGAAGGCGTGCGGCGTAAGCCCGTCTCGATGCGGGTCCGCATGATCGCCACCTATGCAGGGCTCGCGTTCGTTATCCTGTTGATGATCATCGTGACCCGCAACGACATCGAACGCTGCATCGGATGAACACGACCGGACCGTCTGGCGCTGTGCCGCGGCCCGCGCGACGAGTGGTGCTCGGGATCGAGACGGGCGGTGAACATCTCTCGGTGGCGCTGCTCGACGGCGCCCCTGGCTCTGTCGGCGACGGCAGCCAAAGGCGATACGACGCGCTCGTCGGAGAAGTACGCGCGCATCGCGGCTCGAAGCACCTCGACCTGATGTTGGGCCTCATCGCCGAGCTGCTCGCGCGCCACGAGCTGACGCCGGCGGACCTGTCGCTCATCGCGGTCGGGCGCGGGCCGGGTGGCTTTACCGGGGTGCGACTCGGCCTGTCGTTGGCGCAGGGGCTGGGCATCGCCAGCGGTGTGCCGGTGTGGCCGGTTTCGAGCCTCGCGGCGCTAGCGGTGAACGGGGTTGTGCCAACAACGCCAGTCTTGGCGCTGCTCGACGCGAAGAAGGGCGAGGTCTACGCGGGACTCTATCGGCTCGAGGATGGCGGGCCACCGATCACTCTCCTTGCGCCGCGCGCGGGGACGTGCGAGTCCGCGCTTGCCGCGGCCCGGGAGGCCTTAGCATCGCCTTCGGCCGCCTTGGCCAAGGCCTTCAGTCAAGGCTTCGCCAGCCTGCCGAAGACCTTGCTCGAGGGGGCCGGGGCGGCGGATGACGAGAGTTTCAAGCGCTTGGTCGTGCTCGGTTCGGGAGCTCTGGCGTATGGCGTCGCAACCGTGTCGCAGGCGAGCGCGCATGTCGCATCGGCGACCGCGACGGCGCAGCTGGCGCTCTATGAATGGGTTCTGGCCGGCATGCAGGCGAGCGCCGCGCCTCCGGTCGACGCGGCCTACCTGCGCAAGTCCGAGGCCGAAGTGATGGCCGACGCGCGCGATCTCGCCGCGCAGACATGATGAGTGGGAGTGACCGCATGGCTTACAAGCACACCAAGTTCATCTTCGTAACGGGCGGCGTGGCGAGCTCGCTCGGCAAGGGGCTGACCGCGGCCGCGCTGGGTGCACTGCTCGAAGCGCGCGGGCTCAACGTGTCGGTCCTCAAGATGGACCCCTACATCAACGTCGACCCCGGCACGATGAACCCGTTCCAGCACGGCGAGGTCTTCGTCACCGACGACGGCGCCGAAACCGACCTGGATCTGGGACATTACGAGCGGTTCCTGGACATCACCACGACCCGCAAGAACAACTTCACCAGCGGGCAGATCTACGACGCGGTGATCAAGAAGGAGCGACGCGGCGACTACCTCGGGGCGACGGTGCAGGTGATCCCGCACGTCACCAACGAGATCAAGGAGCGCATCATCGCCGCGGCCGAGGGGCGCGACATCCTGATGGTCGAGGTCGGCGGTACCGTCGGCGACATCGAGTCGCTGCCGTTCATGGAGGCCGTGCGCCAGCTGAGCTTCGATGTCGGCGACGACAACGCAATCTTCATGCACCTGACGTTCGTGCCGTTCATCGCGGCCGCGGGCGAGCTCAAGACGAAGCCGACGCAACACTCGGTGAAGGCGCTCCTGGAGATCGGCGTGAAGCCGGACATCATCGTGTGCCGCACCGACCGGCCGCTGCCACAAGAGGTCAAAAAGAAGATCAGCCTCTTCTGCAACGTGCGCGTGAACCGCGTCATCACGGCCGAGGACCAGAAGACGATCTACTCGCTGCCGCTGGCGCTGCACGATGAAGGCCTCGACGATCAGGTGGTCGAGGCGCTCAAGATCTGGGCGAAGAAGCCGGATCTGTCGGCCTGGGAAAAGGTCGTACATCTGACGACGCGGCCCTCGGAGGAGGTGCGCATCGCCATCGTCGGCAAGTACACGGACCTCGTCGAGAGCTACAAGTCGCTGAACGAGGCGTTGAAGCACGGCGGGATCGCGAACGAGTGTCGCGTGCAGCTCGACTACCTCGACTCCGAAAAGTTCGAGCACAACCCGGAGGCGATGCGCGACGCGCTGGCCGACGTCGACGCGATCCTGGTGCCGGGAGGCTTTGGTCATCGCGGCATCGAGGGCAAGATTGCGGCGGTGCAGCACGCGCGCGAGGCGAAGATCCCGTTCTTCGGGATCTGCCTCGGTATGCAGTGCGCGGTCATCGAGTACGCCCGCAACGTCGGCGACTGCCCACGCGCGAACTCGACCGAGTTCGATGCCGAGACGCCGCATCCGGTGATCCACCTGATGGCCTCGCAGAAGCACATCGCGGAGAAGGGCGCGTCGATGCGTCTGGGTGCCTACGACTGCAACCTGCAGCCCGAGTCGGTCGCGTACGCCGCCTACGGCAAGCGCCTCATCAGCGAGCGGCATCGCCATCGCTACGAGTTCAACAACGCCCATCGCGAACGCCTCCTCGGCCAGGGCGGCATGGTCGCGACGGGGGTGAACCCGGACCTCGACCTGGTCGAGGTGATCGAGATCCCGGACCACCCGTGGTTCGTCGGCGTGCAGTTCCACCCCGAGTACAAGTCGCGCCCGCTGGCGCCGCACCCGCTGTTCGCGGCCTTCGTCAAGGCGGCGCTGCAGCTGAAGCGCGGCTGAGCCGAGTCAGTCCTGCGAAGGCGAAGCTGGATCAGGGTGCCGCACCGCGAAAAGCGAAGCTGGATCAGGGTGCCGCACCGCGAAAAGCGAAGCTGGATCAGGGACCCGCGGCCTTCTTCTGGTCGGCCGCGACCACGCTGCCCAACGACGCGATCTTCAGGTGACCCTTCGCGAGCACGGCCTTCAGGTCGTCCGCGCGCAACGCCGCAATCCTGGCATTGAGGTCTTGCTCCCAGGTGAGTGTGCGCCCGATGAACAACCCGCCGACCAGCTTGTCGACGACCGCGCCGTCGTCCGCGAGCTCGGTGTCGAACTGGCTCGCCCAACCCTTCTGGGCCTCCGCCAGCTCGTCGGCCGGCACGCCCTTGTCGATGAGCAGCGCCGCCTCTTCGAGCAGCGCCGCCAGCGCCTTGTTCGCGTTCGCCGGGTTGCCGAGCGCGCCCGCGAAGAACACGCCGAACATGTCGATTGGGCTCGCGAACAACTGCGAGAAGGCGCCGTAGGACACGCCATCCTTCTGGCGCAAGCGGTTGTTGAGCCGGCTCGAGCCGCCGCCGCCCAGGATGTAGTTGGCGAGCACGAGCGCCGGGTAGTCGGCGTGGTCGTCACGCAGCTCGAACGCCTGCACGCTGATGACGAAGCCGCCCTCCTTGTCGGGCGTGTCGATCACCTCGGTGCCGCCAAGACTCGCAGTAAAGACCGCGGGCACGCGCTCGAACGGGGTCTGCGACGGCCAGCTCGCGAAGAGGTCCATGACGAGCTTCTCGACCGCTGCGGCGTCGAAGTCGCCGACGAACGCCATCTCGGCATTGGACGCGCCATAGTGGTCAGCGTGGAAGCGCTTCAGCTCGTCGAGGGTGACGGCCTTCATGCGCTCGATCGCCTCGGGCATCGTCGGCATGTAGCGCAGGTCGTCGGGCGGCAGCGGCATGAGCTTGCGGATGCCGGCCGTGATCGCGACCGCCTGCGGGTTGGCGCGCTGCTCTTCGAGCTGCGTCAGCGACTCGGCCTTCAGGATCGCGAACTGGTCCTCGGCAAAGCTCGGCGTCTTCAAGATCTCGGCGAGCAGCGCCATCACCGCCGCGAGGTTGTCGCGTGTCGTCTTGAGGGTGGCCGTGACGAGGCCGGGCTGCGGCACGGTCCCGGCGGAGCTTATCGCGACCTCGGCCTGTAGCCGCGTGAGCTCGTCCTGTAACTGCTCGAAGGTGCGCTTCGTGGTGCCGCGCATGAGCATCTCCGGCACCAGGTTGGCCGCCGTCGTATGGCCGGTAAGCGTCGCCTTGTTGCCGTAGTGCAAGACCAACTGCGCGTGCACGATGCCGCCGCTGGTCGTCTTTGATAGGAGCGCCAGCTTCACGCTGCCAGCCGTCGTGCGCTTCGTGCGGGCCTCGATCACGGGCACCGTTGCCTCGAACGCCTCGCCGGTCGCGACCGCTGCCTTACCCTGGTAATCCTTCACCAGCGCCGCGACGTCGGGGCGTGCGGGCAGTGGCGCCCGGTCGGCCGCCTTGTCTGGCACGAACAGGCCGAGCGTGCGATTCGACGGCTTGAGATAGGCCGCGGCGAAGGCGCCGACCTGGGCCGGCGTGAGCGCTTGCATGCGGTCGCGCGTCAGGAACATCAGGCGCCAGTCGCCGAGCGCCTGCCAGTCGGTGAGGCGCACGGCCGCCTGCTGGTTGTCGCTCATGAGCAGATTGAAGCTCTTGGCTGCCTCGGCTTTGAAGCGGGTCAGCTCGGCTTCGGTCGGGGCGTTTGCAGGGTTCGTCGGATCGGAGAAGCCCTCGATCGCCGCCAGCATCGCGGCCTTGACCGGCTCCATCGGCTTGTCGACGGGCACCGTCGCGAAGAACAGGATCGTGCCCGGCTCGGCCAGCGGCTGCTGCATCGACCACACGCGCGTCGCGAGCCCGGTCTTGACGAGGGCTGCATAGAGGCGCCCCGACGGCTCGCTCGCGAGCAGGTGCCCGACCGCCTCGGAGGCGGCGTAGTCGGCGTCTGAGCCAGCGACGGTGTGATAGGCGAGCCCGATGATCTGGGTGTCGCCGTTCCTGCGCAGGATCACCTCGCGCTCGCCGTCCTGCACTGGCTCGACCGTGTAGCTCGTCGGGAGCACGCGGGTCGGGCGCGGGATGGCGCCAAAGCGCGTGTTGACCTGGGCCAGGGTCTTGTCGGGGTCGATCTTGCCGGCGACAACGAGCACGGCGTTGTCGGGCTGATAGTAGCGCGCGTAGAACGCGTGCAGGCTCGCAGCGGGAACGCGCTCGATGTCGCTTTTCGCGCCGATCGGCGACTTGCCGTAGTTGTGCCAGAGGTAGGCGGACGCCAGGATGCGCTCATAGAGGATAGCGTTGGGGTCGTTCTCGCCGCTCTCGAACTCGTTGCGCACGACCGAGAACTCGGTCGCCAGCGCCTCGGCCGCGATCTTCGAGTTGATCATGCGGTCGGCCTCGAGCTCGAGCGCCCACGCGAGGTTGTCGTCGGTCGCCGTGAACGTCTCGTAGTAGTTCGTGCGGTCGTAGTCGGTCGTGCCGTTGAACTCGGCGCCGCGCTTCTGCATCTCGGCCCAGATCTCGGGGTGCGTCGGCGTGCCCTTGAACAGCATGTGCTCCAACAGGTGCGCCATGCCCGACTCGCCGTAGCCTTCCGAACGCGAGCCGACCATGTAGGTGATGTTGACGGTCGCGGTGGTCTTCGACGGGTCGGGGAACAGCAGCACGCGCAGGCCGTTGCCGAGGCGATACTCGGTGATGCCTTCGACCGAGGCGACTTTTTCCGGTGCGCTCGGAGCGGCCGCGTCGGGGGTCAGCGCCGTCGCGTCGGCGGCGTTTGCCGCGGCGTCGGGAGTGAGGGCCGCAGCCTCGGGGGCGGTTCCCGCTACGTCAGTGGCGGGCGCCGCGGCGTCGGGCGCGGGGGCTTTACCGTCGCAGGCGAAGGTGGCGAGTGCCACGAAGGGCACGAGGGCGAGCGCGGATACACAGGATCGCAGTGTCATCGAAGACCTCCGACGGGAGCCGCGCGCACTATCGCCACAGGTGACGGGTGCCGTCCATCGCCAGAAGCGCCCGTTGCCACCAGTCGCAGCGCCGTGTCGCTTCAACCTGGCGAACGTCATCCGACGCTGCGAGGCAGGCGATGCCGTTCAAGCGGCGGCGACCCGTGGCCTCGTGACGGTGGGCCGCGTGGCTGTTAGCGTGGCGCATGACCGATACGCCTGCCGCCCCTCCTATCCCACCGCAGTCCCTGGCCTCAGGGGCCGACGCGCGGACCGCGGACCTCGGCGCGATGAAGATCGCGGCGACCTTCTACACGCCGCACGAAGCGGAGCTCGCGCGGAGTCAGCTCGAGAACGAGGGGATCCCCAGTGAGGTCTGGGACGCGAACATCGTAGCGGCCGATCCGTTTCTCGCGATCGCGGTGCGGGGTGTGAAGGTCGTCGTGCCCGAGAGTTTCCTGGAGCGGGCGAAGGCGATCCTCGACCCGCTGGTGAGGGCGACGACCGGGCCGGCGCGGCCGGTCTTTCGAGTGCGCGGCACGCGGGCACAGCGCGGTGGGTTCTTCGGATCGGTCATCGGTCTCGGGGCGGGAGTAGGGATCGGTGCGCTGCTCGGTGGCGGCGCCCTGCCGATGGTGCCGGCGGGATTGTTCGTGGCCGGGTTGGTCGTCGGGGCCGCCATCGGGGGGCGCACGCGGGCTGATACGTGTTCAGACCCAGGCTGCGGCGCGGCGCTGCCTGTTGATGTGACGCAGTGCCCGAAGTGCGGTGGGGTCCTGCGCGGGGATATCGAGCACACGAATGATCGGCTGGCGGCGGAGGAGGCGCTGGGCGAGGACGAAGGCGAGGGCGAGGACGAGGGCCAGGACGAAGGCGAGGGCGAGGACGAAGGCGAGGGGGAGGGCGAAGGCGAGGGGGAGGGCGAGGGCGAGGGCACACCGCGACCACAATGATGGTCGACCCATCGATGTGACCGCCGCGTAAGCGGATTGGGCGGCGTGTCGGATGCCCCCCACACGTCGCCGCGTAAGCCTGGACGCGCCGCTCCGGCGCCGCTCCGCGGTTCGTTCGCATGGCACGGGCGGTGCTTCCAGGCTCGTCGCCAGCCCCGCTCCTGACGCGGCGGCCGAGCGAGGACACGCCATGAGGTTCCCAGTTCCTATCGCAATCTATGCAGGTCTCTTGAGTCTTGGCGCCGCCTGCGCCAGCGCCCAGGTCGCCCCCGAGCGCGTCGCGGCACCTAGGGCCGGCATCGCCGCCGCCAAGGAAGCCGGGGCCGACGAGAACCCGCAGGCGGCGCTGCACCTGAAGCTCGCCAACGATCAGTTCGATCGCGCCAAGCGGATGATGAACGACGGCGAGCCCGAAGATGCGACCCGCATGCTCGACCGCGCGACCGTCGACGCGGAGCTCGCACTCGAGCTGGCGCGCCTCGACAACACGCGGCGCGACGCTGGCGACGCGATGACCAACATCCAGAAGCTCCGACAGGAGCACCGCATGTTGAAGGCCGAGTAACAGCCGCAGCAACTCGCGGAACCTGTCATCCATCTGAAGGAGTGATCCATGATCCCACGCATTCGTTTGTTCGCCGCCACGCTCTCAGCGGGTGGCTTGTTTGTTGGTTGTGGCTCGACGGCTTCGGTCCAGCTCGTCGCGGCGCGCGACGCCTATCGTGAAGCCTCCGTCGGTCCCGCGGCACAGACCGCACCGGCCGAGCTGAAGACCGCCGAGGAGGCGTTGCATCGCGCCGAGGTCTCGTTCCGCGACGACGGCGTCAGCGGCAAGACCGACGACCTCGCGTACATCGCCGAGCGGCGCGCGCAGATCGCCACGGCGATCGCGAACCGACGCAACGCCGAGGGCGACAAGGAGCGCTACGAGAAGGAGCGCATCGTCGTCAACGACCAGCTGCGCGAGCAGACCGTGCTCGAGCTGAAGGACACCAAGGTCGAGCTCGGCCAAGAAGAGGACCGGGCCGCGCGCGAGCGGGCTGCCCGCATCGATGCGGAGGCGAAGACCGACAAGGCCCAGGCCGAGACCGACAAGGCGAAAGCCGAGGCGGCGGCGGAGAAGGCGAAGGGCGACGACATGCGGGCCGCGTTGGCGCGCTGGGCACAGCTCGTCGAGAATGAGCGCGGCCTCGTCATCACGCTGTCATCGGGACTCTTGTTCACGACGGGCAAGTCCGAGGTATTGCCCGCGGCCGGCGCCAAGCTGAACGAGGTCACGGCCCTTCTGCGTGGATCACCGACGCGTCGGGTCGTCGTCGAGGGCCACACCGACAGCGCCGGCAGCGACGCGGCAAACCAGGTCCTGTCTCAAGCGCGTGCCGATGCGGTGCGTAGCTACCTGGTCGGGCAGGGCGTTCCGGCCGAGCGGGTGAGTGCCATCGGCCAGGGTGAGTCGAAGCCGATCGCTAGCAACGCGACGACCACGGGGCGGGCGACCAACCGCCGCGTCGAGATCGTGTTGTCGCCGCTGCCGGTACCGATGTCGGCCAAGTGACAGTGACGGTGGGTGGGTGTTGAGGTCAGCGCCCACCCAACGTGGACTCCAGCGCGTAGACCTGTGACGCGCCGGCCGGAACCGTGATCGAGGCGCCTTTGAAGTCGTCGCCGATCGGCTCGTAGGCACCGCCCAGGCACTGCGCGAGGAAGGTCTCGGCGACAGCGTTGAAGGCGGTGCGGTTCTCGGGGCGCGCGAAGCCGTGGCCTTCATCCGGAAAGAGCACGTAGGTCACGGGGATCTTGTGGGCCTGCATCGCGGCGACGATCTGGTCGCTCTCGGCCTGCTTCACGCGTGGGTCGTTGGCGCCCTGGCCGATGAGCAGCGGGCGTTGGATCCGGTCGACCTTGTGCAGCGGACTACGCTCGGCGAGGAACTGCTTACCGGCCGCGGTCGTCGGGTCGCCGACGCGGGTGTGGAAGAAGGCGATCTGCGGCTGCCAGTAGGCGGGGATCGAGCCGAGCAGTGTCTCGATGTTGGAAGGCCCGACGATGTCGACACCACACGCGAAGCGCTCGGGCGTGAACGTCAAGCCGACCAGCGTCGCGTAGCCGCCGTAGCTAGCGCCCATGATCGCGACTTTGTCGGCGAGCGCGACCTTGCTTGCGACTGCCCAGTCGACCGCATCGATGAGATCGTCGTGCATCTTGCCCGCCCACTCGAGGTTCGCGGCGTTCAAGAAGCGTTTGCCGAACCCGGTCGAGCCGCGGAAGTTGACCGACAGGACGGCGTAGCCCCGATCGGCGAGCCACTGGGTGTTGCCATCGAGACCCCACGCGTCGCGACTCCAAGGCCCGCCGTGCACCTTCAAGACCATCGGTACCGGGCTCGCCGGCACGCCGTCGCCATCGGGGTCCGAGCCCTTGGGCAGGGTCAGGTACGACACCAGTGAGAGCCCGTCGCGCGACGTGATGACGCGCGAATGCATCGTCGCGAGTGTCACCTTTTCGAGCGCAGGTCGGTTCGCGAACAAGAAGGTCGCGAGCTTCGACTTCCGATCGTAGCGGTAGAAGCGGACCGGCGCGTCCGACGACACCAACGTCACAAGCCAGGTACGGTCGTCGAGCGTGCGCGACACGATGTCGAGCTCGCCGTCACCGAGCTTTGCCAGCGCCGCGAAGTCGGGTGCGAGCGCCTTGTCGAGCACGTGCCAACTGGCGCGCTCGTAGTTGACGCTGGCGGCCTGAACCTTGCCGGTACGCGGCTGCGACGTCGCGTTCTGCACGTCGGCGCGCGCGTCCTGGAGCAGCAGCTTCGCCTTGTTACTAGCGAAGTCGATGGCGAACAACGCGGCCGTATCACGCCCCCGACTGTCCAACAGATAGAGCGTCTTGCCCGATGCATCGAAGCCCATCGGTGTCGTTGTCTCGGCATCCTCGAACGGGACCTTCAGCCACACCGGGTGGGTGCCATCGGCGCCCTTTCTGGCGCGCAGATCACGATACTCGGCCCCGCCATCGGGCAAGGACACGAGGCCCAGGCGCGGCACGAAGTCGTCATCGGAGAGCACGTAGGCGAGGTTCTCGTTGTTCTCGAGCACACGGGTCGTGGCGCCGGTCGTGATGTCGACGCGATAGATGTCGTGCAGGTGCGGGTCGCGGTCGTTCATCGCGATGAGCGCGACGTTGGGCGACTTCGCCGAGAGGCCGTCGATGCGGGCCGCGATGCCGGCCTTGGGCGTGAGGTCGAGCACCTTCTTCGTCGCGACCGCGACGGCGTAGACGCGCCAGTTCTCGTCGCCGCCCTGGTCCTGCGTATAGAGGATGTGCTGGCTCGTATACGCCCACAAAAAGGTCCGGATACCACGCGAGCTATCCGCGGTGACGACCTGCGCCGTCTGGGCAATCGCGTCGCTCGCGGTGTCAGCGGGCACGACCCAGACGTTGAGCACCCCGTCTTTGGGGGCGAGATAGGCGAGCATGCGTCCGTCAGGCGAGAGCTTGGGCGAGACCCGTTCGGGGTTGCCGAACAGCAGGTCGCGCGGGATGAGCGTCGCGTCGGTGCGCGGCGCGGGCACAGCCGGCGGGGTTGGAGTCGGGTCGGGCAAGTCCGTGGCGGTGGGCGTGGACGGTGCCGGCGGTGGGCTCGAGCCACAGGCGATGAGCCCGGGCAGGGCCACGAGCAAGAGCCAGTGCGACCAGCGAGTGAACCATCGGGCTTTGGGAGTGCGGATCGTCGTGCGATTCATCGGGACCTCAATATGCGTGTCTACCGGGCGACCGCGCGGACCATAACTCGCCTTGGGCGCGGCTGCATTGTGCCCGTTGGTCAAAGCGCATGTTATGAGCGGCCTGCCGCGCGAGGTGCCGATGTCGATGCTGTTGCCGCAATCGTTCTATCGCCGCGACGCGCTCGCCGTCGCGCACGAGCTCATCGGGACGTTGCTTGTCCGAGATGACGTCGTGTTGCGCGTGACCGAGGTCGAGGCCTATCGCCCGGGCGACAGCGCGAGCCACTGTCGGGCCGGACGCACAGCGCGCAATCTGTCGATGTGGGGACCGCCCGGGCGCGCGTACATCTACCTCTGTTATGGGCTCCACCACATGCTGAACCTCGTGACCGACGAGGACGGCGTTGGTGCGGCCGTGCTCGTGCGCTCCGCCGAGCTCGTCAGTGGCGAGGCGACCGTGTCCGCTCGGCGCTCCTGGGACAAGCCACTCGCACCCGCTCTGCTGGCGGGGCCCGGCAGGGTCGGTCAGGCGCTCGGGCTCGGGCCCGGGTTCAACCATCATCCTCTTTATGAGCGCGGCGGCCTCGAGCTGCGGGCCGCAACCGAGGTCCGGCCGATCGCCGTCGGGCCGCGCATCGGGATCGACTATGCGACCCCGGAGCATCGGGCGGCGCCCTGGCGCGTCGCGGACGCAACCTCACCGTGGGTGACCGTGCGGAGGGGCCTCAACGCGGTCACCGAAGGCGAAACGCGGGCACGCCAGTCGTAGGGTTATCTGCCACAGCCGAGGGATGTGCCGCTGGACGGCAGGTTCGGTGCCTAGGGTTGAGCGCGGGCTCGAGGCCCGGGGCGCCCCGCATCCGGGCGCGCCGCCAACACATCCGATGGGAGTGACTCATGAAAGACCACCAGAACGCGCCGAAGAATGATCATTGGGTACTCGTTGCCGATGCCAGTCGCGCGCAGCTGTTCGAGACCGACGCCACGTTCGAGACGCTGACGCCGCTCGAAGCGCATACCCATCCCGAGAGCCGCCTGCCCGCGCGCGAGCTCGTGGCCGGCGACCGGGGGGCCACGCGTGAGTTCAGCGGCGGCCCGCAGAGCCGCTTCGAACGCCACACCGATCCCCATCAGGCGACCGTCGACGCGTTCGGGCGCGAGCTCGCCCAGGTGCTGAACGCGGGCCGCATCGCGCACAGCTTCCATCACCTTGTCATCGTCGCTTCGCCGGCGTTCTTGGGCGTGCTCCGTGGCCACCTCGACGTCGACACGACCCGCTCGGTGCTGGCCTCCATCGCCCACGACTGGACCGCGGTGCCCAACCACGAGTTGGCCGCGCGCGTGCGCGGTGGCATGCCCAAGTCGGAGCAGCCCTCGGCGCACTGACGCGTTTAGGAAACGGTGAGATTCCTCGCTGCGCCTGGCCAATCTCGCTGGGTGTGAGAAGGTCCCGGCTGGCGGTCGCGACCCTTGCGCGTTTGCAAGGGTCGCGCACTCTCCGCACGAGGAGTGGGTGATGAACACGGTGATCTGGATCTGTCAGGCGATCCTGGCGGCGGCGATGTTGGGCGCAGGACTCATGAAAATAATGAAGTCACGTGCCGAGCTCGAGCCGAAGATGGGTTGGGTACGTGCGTTCACCGACTCCCAGGTGCAGCTCATCGGCATCGCGGAGGTGGTGGGAGCGGTCGGTCTCATCGTGCCGGCGCTGACCGGTATCCTGCCGATCCTCACGCCGATCGCAGCGGCGGCCCTCGCGGTGCTGATGGCGGGCGGGGCGGCCACCCACGTGAAGCTGAAGGAGGCGCCGATGGCGGCCCCGGCGCTGGTGCTCGGGGCGCTCGCCGTGTTCATTGCGGTCGGGCGCTTCGTGTTGGTGCCGCTATCGTGACCTGGCGCGGCGGCTTTACTTGCCGCAGTCGCGCGGCGGTTACTTGCCGCCGAGTTTCGCGAGGCGCGCCTTGGCGACTGCGAAGGACGAGGTCGGACCCGCGATCTCGCCCTCGCCCGAGACCTGCTTGTAATAGCTCATCGCCAGGTCTTTGAGACCCAGCGCTTCGGCCATGCGGCCCGTCACGAGCCAGACGTGCGGGGCGACCTCGTCGCCGGTGCCGACCAGGCGGCGTGCCGACTCGGCGCCATCGTCCAACAAGCCCCGCTCGATTTCGATCATCGCGCGCGTGTGCACCGCGGCGAGGTCGTTCTCCTTCGCGCCGCGTTTGGCACTCTCGAGCGTCTTGTCGTCGACTTTGCCAAGGCACAGGTCGAGCCACGCGAGCTCGTTGTGGCCCGCGTCCTCGAGCCGGCCCGTATTGCGTAGATCGACCAGCCGCGCGCGCGCCTTGTCGAGCTCGCCCACGACCGACTCGATGTTCGCCATCTCAGTGATGAGGCTCGTGTCGGTCGGGTCGCTCGCGAGTCGCTCGGTCGCGAGCGCCAGTGCCTCGTCCTTGCGTCCCTGCACGGCCAGCAGGCGCGCCCGCACCGCCCGCTCGTTCGGATTCGCCGGTGCCGTCGCGAACATGCGATCCATCAGGCGCAACACCTGGTCGCGCTCCGCCGAGTCGCGCGTCCATCGCGCCAACGTCTCGAACACGACCACGCGCTCGTCGCCGACCAGGTTCTTGCCGCCCACATCGAGCGAGCCGACGATGTTGTCGATACGCAGCCGCCCGCCCGCTGCCGCGAGCAGAAAGCCCGTGCGCCAGAGCGTCTCGATCGGCGTGTCGGCGTCGGGCTCGGACAGCGTCTTGAACTTGAACTGCGATCCCTCCCAGGCCCAGCCGAGCCACTTGCGCGCGCCCTCGACGTCGCCCGCCGCGAGTCGCTCGAGCCCCTCGAACGGCAAGCCCGAGCCGCCCGCGAAGCCGACCAGACGCATCGTTGCGCCGTTCCTTACGAAGTACGCCTTGCCGAATTCGCGGGCCTCGCCGCTGCCCATCTTCGGCATCGTCAGCGTCACCTGCCAGCCGAGCGTGTCGTCGCCTTCGGTCTTGAGCGTCGCCATCCCGAACACCATGTCGTAGATCGCCCAGCGCGCGTCGGGCCCGTCACCGAGCATGCCGCCGACACCACCCGGTCGCAGCAACTGCTTCATCTGCTCGCCACCGTCGGGCACGAACTTCTTGCCGAACAACACCTCGAGCCGCTTGACGAGGTCAGTCGGGTTCTCCGCGAGCAATGAGTAGAACGACTGCAGCGCCTTTTCGGGCGTCGTGTAGTCCTGCATCGGCGCCAGCTTCTTCACCTTGTCCGACCACTCCGCGAGCGGGTTCGCGGCCCCACCCAGGAGCGTCGCGAGCGCGTCGAACACCGTCGACGCATCGCTGAAGCGCCGCGCCATCATGTACGAGCTCGTCACGCTCATCAGCCCGGCGCTGATGCGACGCGGCTCGCTCCACGACTCGATGAGCGCCGCCACCGCCTGCGGCCCCTCGACGAGCGCCACGGCCTTGGCCCACTTCGCGTCGATCGCATCAATCCGCGTGCCCTTCCAGCTCTCGGCGAAGCGGATGATCTCAGCGTTCGCGCCGAGCGCGTCCCACGCGTCCAACAAGCGATCGACCGCCGGCTCGCTGCCTTCGCGCGCGGTCGCTTCGAGGAGGGCCAGGCCTTCGCTGCTCTCCTTGTCGCGCTTGGTCTTGCGCTCGCCAGCGGCGTCGCGCACGAGGATGTCGGCCAGCTCGTGACGCGCCCAGATGCTCTGCGGATCGAGCGCCAGCACCGCCCGCCAGGCGGCGACTGCGCGCTTCCGGTCCCAGCCCTTGGCGTACACGCGCCCGAACGTATCGCGCTCCCAGAGGCGCGCGCGCGCAGTCAGGACGAAGCGCGCCGACGGTGTGCCGACAGCGTCCTTGGCGGCGATGTCGACCTCCTTCCGGGCCTCGTCGCTGATGCCCCATTTGTCGAGCTCGAGCGCCCAGCGCGCGCGCAGCTCGCCGTCCTTCGGCCGCGCCGCGAGCTCCTTCCGGAACCAGGCCGCACGCTCGAGCGGCGCCAGCTTCGCCTGCTCGGGCACCAGATCGATCTTGAAGTCGGTGAAGTCGCCGCGCTTCGCCCAGCCGTCCTGGACCTCGCCCACCTGCTTGGGCGTGAAGTCGATAACCGGCACCTCGTAGCGACCGGTCGCCACGACCACGCCGTCGGCGCGCTGCGCGAAGCTCACCTTCCAGTGCAGCGGACCGAGCTCGAGGTCGACGTCCTTGGGCAGCTCGGAGCTGCGGTAGCCCTTGGGCGGGAAGACCTGGTAGTGGATCGCGTAGTCGACCCCGCGCTGCAGCTCGTACGGGAAGCGCCGGTCGCTTTCGAGTAGCCCTTTATCGAGGCGCTGTAGGGCGGCACCCATGCCGAGCCCGAGCTTGTGCGAGCGCCCGTCCGAGTCGAGGCGGCGCACATCGACGAGCTCTATCGTGAGCGTTATCGGTGCCAGTGCGTCATCGATGCCATCGACCTTGATGCTCGCGATCTGACCGGCGAAGTTGCGCGCCGCCTGGCGTTGCATCTCTTCGAGCGCGTCCGGGTCCTGACCGCCGTAGAGGCGCCGCGCGAAGAAGCGCTGCTCGCCGCCGAACGTGTAGGTGAGCGTGGCGCGGCCGGGGCCGATCGGCTCCGGTCGGTACGCGATGTCGACGTGGTAGACGTCGATGTTCTCGCGCGACGCGCGGACGGGCGTTGCGGTCGGGGCCGTGCTGGCCGGGTCGATGACGAGCGCCAGGCGTCCGAGGTCACCGCCGGGGATGGCGCCGATGCCAAACTCGGGCGCGGTCGCGTCGATCCAGAGGGCCGGCTCCTGACCGTCGGCGGGCACGTAGACGATGGCGTGGTCGAACAGGTCGAGGCCCGCCAGCTCGGGGTCGATCGCGAGCTTGTCGCCAGCACGCAGGAGCGCCACGTTGGCGCGCACGCCGGCCTCGCCCAGCGCCTTGACGACCAGCGTCGCGAGATCCTTGCAGTCGCCGTAGCCGCGCGTCAGCGTCTCCTTTGGGGCGAACGGCACGATGGCTGCGTCGCCGAGGTGGAGCCCCGTGTAGCGCAGCTCCTTGGCGAGGCGTGAAACGACCTGCCCGATGCGCTCCCGCCGGCTGCCGGTGGCGATCGGCCAACCGGAGGGACCCGCGAGGATCGGCGTGAGCGTCTCGCTGTAGTGCTTGGCGAGCGCCGCCCAGCCCTCGCTGCCGACGCCCCACATTACACCGTGTGGCTTGCGATCGTGGTTGGCGACGCGGCTCGTGGGGCCGATCATCTCGGCCCGCAGGGTGACAACGCCATTGTCCTTTTTCTCGCTGATCTTGGCGTCGCTGTTCAGCGCCTTCAAGCGCGGCGCGAGCGCGGCCGGTGCCTCGATCGTCACGAGGGTCGCGCGGGCGCCCGCATCGCGGCCATGAAAGCCGTTGCGCACGACCGAGCCGTAAGGTGATCTGTGGTCGTTCGACTCGATCACGAGCTCGACCGTTGCACCGACCGCGAGGTGGGGCAGGGGCACGACCAGGTTCTTGCGGTCGCTCACGATGAGCTCGGGATTCTTCGCCGCGGCCTCGGCGATTGTGCGCGGGTCGACCTCGACCGCGGCGCCGCGTGCGGGCACGACGCGCCCCCTGATGACCGGGCGATCCTCGAACCAGGGCGAGTACGGCACGTCGAACGTGCCGAGCGCCTCGACCGCCTCGCGCGTGCGGTAGCGCAAGACCATATGGCGCAGCGTGTGGGCGCGGCCGTCGGCCTGGTAGCGGATCTCGAGGCGATTGAGGAGGTAGTCGATCGCGTTCTCTTTGGAGCCATCGGCGAGCCCGGCCCGGCGCAACTCGTCCTCGGGCAGGGACAGCGGGGCGCTGGCCCAGAGTGCGGTCAGGGCCGGGTCCTTGGCGGACTTCGGGTCCGATTTCGGATCCGATTTCGGATCCGATTTGGGATCCGGCTTGGGATCCGGCTTTGGCCCCGCGGACAGGGCAGGGCTCACGGCGGTGACCGCGACGCATAGGACGAGCGAGAGCCGGGCGGCGATGCTTTTCATGGATCCCCAGACTACGAGCACCAGGTCGCACCCTCAGTCAG
>Ga0105046_10000609_pt1 | contig 50981 bp, 43 predicted proteins | sample MAT03_FD_78385 | JGI IMG/M metagenome (GOLD analysis project Ga0105046, IMG submission 78385) | Freshwater microbial communities from Lake Fryxell liftoff mats and glacier meltwater in Antarctica - MAT-03 (megahit assembly) | ecosystem: Environmental > Aquatic > Freshwater > Ice > Liftoff... | reverse complement strand
GATCTGCTCAAGACCTGGCTTGCCGAGCACGACGTCGACCGGGAACGCGGTCGGTCGGTGCACGAGCGCGATGACCTGTGTTCGAGCGATGAAGTCCTGGTCGCCGAACTTCAGATCGAAGCCGTCCTGCTGAAGCTTCGAGACGAGGTCCGCCGGCGGTGTATCGCCGAGCAGGACGGTGACGTCGAGGTCACGCCATGCCCTGGAAGGTCGACGAATCGCTTCGAGCGGCCGACGAGCTCGCGCTCGCCGCGATGGCCAGCCCCGAGGAGCCGCGAACGCTCCCCCTCCAGGTCGACGAGCTGCTCATGTGGCACGCCCGTTTTCTGATGGGCCCCGCCGGATACAGGCACAGTGGGGACGCTGCCCTCGCCGACCACTGGGTCCGCGTCGACGGGATCCCCTTCGCCACGTCGTGCCTGGCGCGGACGCCCAGCCTCGCGCCATTCGACGAAGGGAGCGGTTTCGTCGTGCGACCAGGGCGTTCTATGAGCGACATCAGCCACCCGCGGATGTGGCTGCGCCTGCGCGAGCATCTCTCCAGCTGTGCCGACGACGTCCACGCAGCAGCCCTCGCGATCGCTGAGGGCGAGTTCGTCGCCGCGCTGACCCCCACGATGATCGGGATGGCATCGCGTTTCCCGGCGAGCGCTTCGAGCGCGTGATCGCCGACCTCCGTCGCGCGAAGCTCCGCGCGCATCCCACGCCCCACCCGAACCTCCCGCTCCTCGAGGCGGTGGAGGGACCGGACGCGCTCGTCGCGCTGCGCAACTCGATGGATGAGCTCGAGGACGTCGACCTCACCCTGGTGGCCCGCCACGGCGCAGGGGTCACCGCGTCAGTCGTCGGATGTCTCGCCTACCGCAATCGCCCGAAGGTAATCGAATCGACCGCGCGCGCGCTGGCGATGATCGGCACGACCGAGGCAATCGTCGCATTGATGACCGTGGCCGACATCAAGGTCGTTCCGCCGATCCTCCTCGATGCCGCCCGCCGGGCGCCAGGCCCCGCGGTCGAGGTGCTGGTCGCAGCGACGCGCTCCTCCGACGGCGACCTGGTGCGCCGAGCCCGCACACTCCTCGCCGTGATGCTCGACGAGCAGAAGGGTTTGCCGGCGTCGGCGCTGACCGGAGCGCAGCGCGAGGCCGCGCTCGGCGGCTCCACCGCGTCGTTGCCGCTCGCACCGCAAGACCAGCTCCCGCCTGCGCTGCGTTCGACGTCCGGAAAGCGGCCGCGGCTGCCGGCGTTCTTTCAGCCGTCGGCGCTGCCTGCGATCCAGCTCCGTTCAGGGGCGCCATCGGCGAGAGCGCGACGTTGCTGCTCGGCGGTATGCTGGCGACGGCGACCGACGACGACGACCAAGCCGAGGCGGATAAGCTCGCGATCCGCGCCGCCTGTACGCCGGCCAGCCTCGCCGCGTTTTCGTGGGAGCTGCTTCAGACGTGGCTGCGCGAAGGCGCTCCTTCCAAGGAGGTTGGGCGTTCGCGCAGCTCGGGTATTTCGGCGACGACCACGCAGCGCGCGGCCTCGCCAAGCTCGTTCGGGTGTGGCCCGGCGAAAATCAGCACAAGCGCGCCGTCGCGGGCCTCGACATCCTCGCGTCGATCGGGACCGACATCGCCCTGATGCAGCTCTACGGGCTCTCGCAGAAGGGGAAATTCAAGGCACTGCTCGATCGGGCCCGCACCAAGGTCGACGAGATCGCCGCACGTCGTAAGCTCACGACCGCGCAGCTCGGCGATCGGCTCATTCCAGATCTGGGGCTCGACACCGACGGCGCAACGACGCTCGAGCTCGGCGACAAGTCCTATCGCGTCGTCTTCGACGAGCAGCTGCGCCCCTTCTTGCTCGACGGGACGAAGCGCCTGGCCGACCTGCCCAAGCTTCGGGCCTCGATCGGCAGCAGCGCCGGCAGCGAGGCTGCGACCGCGACCGTCGACCATTGGAAGGCCCTCCGGAAGGACGCCAAGACCATTGCAACGCAACAGCTGCAACGGCGTGGGCTACGACCGGCTACGACCCGGCTCGACAGGTCCTCAGGGCTGAGGTGGTCAGCGGCAGCGGCGACGAGTCCTTCGTCATCGAGCGCGCCCACCGCACGTGTGCTCCCGGCGCTCTGGACGCGCTGGCCGTGGCGCTGCTGGGACTCGGTGGGGAGCCTCGCTTCGTGACCGGACAAGCTCGCGCCGTTGGGGGTCAGCTGGTGATCGATCCGCAATACGTCGTTGCAGACCGCTTGTTCGTGCTCGATCTCGAGCCGCCTCGCGCGCATCCACCCCTTCCCTTCGTGCGGGCGGAGCCCACCGCGCCGCTGACCGCGCTGCTGCGCGCGGCAAACGGGTGCTGGAGGAGGCCGCACAGCGCGGACTGCGCGAGATCGGGAGCGCAACGCTCGCGCGACTTTCCGCCTCGGCCGACGAGCTCGACAACAGCGGGCTGACGGCGACGGCCGCGGCGATGTCACGCTTCGCGCGGGCCGCGGGCGAGGCGATGCGCGAGAGCAGCACGGCCGCATTCGAACTTGCTGCGGACGCATTCCTGGAGGTCGGGCTGCTGCTGGAGCTCGCGTCCGAAGCCCTCCAGTGAGCGCTCGCCGCGGCGCCCCACCCCTTGATCGCGGCGGCGTGCTACGCCGTGCGCCGACCGCGAGCCCATACCTCGTGCGGCTTCCAGGGTGACGGCCGCGTGCTCGCTCCCTGCGTAGACCGCCGCCCCCGCTCAGCACTTCTCCGGCCGCGGCCTGAGCGGGCCTGAGCGATCGCAATACGACGTTATGGTCGAGCTGGGCCATCCAGACCCAGAGCCACAAGGTATTCTTCTCCGGCGACACCGGGCGACACCGGCCTCACCGAGGAATTCGCCGAGGAATTCGCCGAGGTCGGCGCCCGGCTCGGGCCCTTCGATTTCTCGATGATCGAGATCGGCGCCTGGCACCCGGCATGGGGCGACATTCATCTGGTCGGCCTCGCCAAGGACGTCGGCGTGCGAAGTAAAGTAGGCCCAGAGAGGGCCCAGAGAGGTCCAGCCGACGTGGCTGCGGCCGGAGATGGGCTCGAACTGGCGTGCGCCGCCGATGAAGGCCACGCCAACAAGGAACAGGCCCGACAAGACGTAGCGCGCGGTGGCTCGAACAGCTGGAGCCCGCTCGGCAGAAGACCTGATGACATGCTCAATCCGCGACATGCTCAATCCGCCAGGAACGGCCCTTGGGGCCCCATCCGAAAGACCAGCGGCAGGCCGCGGTGCTGTCGCCGCTGATAGGTGGTCACGCGCCGCACGTTGCCCAAGCATTCCACCGACTTCCACGTTTCGTCGACGCAGCGCGGTTGCTCCCAGATGTAGTGCACGCCAGGCGCGGGATGCCGGACGAAGTACTCGTCGTATGGCACCTTGGGCAGGAGCGCGATTTTCGCTTCCGGATCGAATGCCGCATAGGCCATAGCCGCGCTCTGGAGCAGCTCGAGCGTGCCGCGGGTCACGCGGACCTCGGGGATGCTCTGGAGAAAGCCTCGTAATGCACGCGCCCGACCGAGGAAGGTGCGGGCGGCCAAGGGTGTGCCCACGGGAGCGCGCGTCTTGTCGAAGGGCTCGAGCGCCGCAAAGGCGTCGAGCGCCGGCTTCAACTTCGATTCCTCGGTCGCGCACGTGTCGTAGCAGATGAAGTCGAACCAGTTGCCCGGCTCCTCGCAGGCGAGGTGGCAGGTGTCGCCGTATGCTGCCGCAGCCTCGAGGTAGGCGCGCGCCGCCTTCTTGAACGCCGCTTCATCGAATGGACCGGAGTCGGGAAGGGATGGCTCGGTTGGCTCCTCGGCCGGATTCTCGGCTGGGTCGCCCGGCGGGACGGCGGGCAGCACCGAGTCACCTTTCTTGCACCAGAGAGCCGCGCCGGAATTCATCGACCCCTCGGGGCAGACGGGCGCGTGCATCGGCGATCCTTCGGCGCACCCGATCATCGCCCCGCACTCGGTCTGGTAGGTCTGCTGGCAATCGAGATCGGCGCCGCCAATGAAGCTCGCCGGCTCGCGCTTGGCACTGGCGAGGCAGGCGAGGAGGGCCTTGTCGTCGTCGCCGCGCGCCGGTTCCGGCGGCCCGGCGGCCTTTTCGAACGAACGATCGGTCTCAGGCAGCGTCGCCGACCAGTCGATGACGAGATCGCTTGCGCGCTCGGGCCATGAAAAGCGCACGCGCAACGCACCGCCACGAAGGACGGGCACGAGCAGTGTCGCCATTTCGGGATCGATGAAGGTCATCGCGTCGTCGTGGCCGCCCTGCACGACGTGTATCTCGTGCGGCGCAGGCTGCGATGCGGTTTTCTTGCAACGCACCAGCATCCACTCGCGGATCCGCTGCGTACGACAGTGCAGCGCGTCGCTGCCGTGAACCTGCAGCTCGCCGACGCGTGCCCACTCCGTCGCGGCGGGAACACGCGAGCGACCTTCTGGCAGATCGAGCACGGCCTTGGGGCGGGGTTTGGCGGCCGGTTTTGCGAGGGCGTCGGCCAGCAAGAGCCCGACCACCTGATGACCCTTCGGCGTCATGTGAGGATCACCCTCGAGAAAAGCTCCTGGCTCGGCTTGGGCCAGCATGGAGGTCGGGTCGACCGCGGTCGCGCCCGCATCGCGCACCGCACCGACCAGGTCGTCGACGAGCACACGGGCCTTGCCCATGTCGGTCTTCGCGACGCCGTACTTCCGCCACTCCTCCTCCGAAACCTGCACATCCATCGGCAGGACGAGCAGCACGAAACGCGCGCCACCCTTTTCGGCGATCGTCTTGGCGGCCAACGCGCGCCTCACGATGGGCTGCGTCGCGCGCAGGATGTCGACCGGGCCGGAGAGGAGCGAGCGCGCGCGAGCGCCGGCAGCGTCGCGATGCGCGAGCGCGCGGGTCGCCTCTTGCGAGCTCGGATCTGCCGGCGTCGCGGCGGCTTGTTCGCGAAGCCTCGTCTCCACCTTCAACCGGAGCTCGGCGGCCTGGTTGATGAATTCGGCTGTGGCCGCGAGGGGGCTGCCTTCCTCGCCGAGCTGGGGGATGACGATGTCGCCGGGTGACGCGCCGGCAACGAGATAGACGTTGGCGCTCTCGCCCTGCAGCTTCTGCTGAGCGATCGCGAGCTGCTTCACCCGCTGATCGGCGTTGATGGCCTCGAGTGTCGCGGCGCGTCGCGCGGCCTCGTCGCGCTCCCAGCGCGCCAGGGTCTCGTCGGTGGCGCGCGCCCGCTCCTCCCTCAGCGCAGCGTCCAGATCGAGCAGATCCTGGGCGGCACCCTCGCTCGGCAAGCGGACGGCGTCGCGGTTCGCTCCGCTGTGAAGCCATTGTCTCAGCGCGAACACGGCGTGCGATTTGGCAAAGAGCCACTCGCGCCCCGGAAAGCTCGTTACGGTCGCGGGCGCCGTCTCCGCGCGCACCGCCCAGCCGTCCCACACCCGGTGCCGGCTGGTGTTGGGCCGGTCTGCCTCGAACGGATCGTTCACGAAGTTCACCGCGTAGACGACGGTCTTCGGCTTGCGTGCGGCGACGAGGCGGGACAGCTCCTTTTCCATCTCCACCGGGCCGTAGGTTGGCACGCCCGCGTTGCGCACCTGCACCGCGGCGCCGAGCGCCTTCTGTGCGACGGCGGAAAGAGACTGGCGCTCCTCCACGCCCAGGCCGAAGACTTGCGAATCGCCCAGCACGAGGATCTCGGCGCCGGTGGGCGCGCCCCAGTCGGCGCCCCGGTAGCCCTCGGCATTGATGCGGACCGACGTCACCGGGTTGCCGCCAAAGGAGATCTTCTCTTCGGCGCCCGGTCGCAGCCGGACGCCCAGCTCGGCATCGGGGACGTAGACGTTGAGGTGGGGAAAGGCGCCGTCGTCGCGAAGGTGGAATGCGCCCTCGGCGATGGCGCAGCCCAGCACCAGGCCCAGGGCTATCTTTGCGGCGGAGCGCCCCGGGCGGCGGTTCGAGTTTCCCACGTCAGCGAAGGTATACGCTCGCCGCCGCTTCCGGCATCCCCCTTTGCCCATTCGCCCATCGAGCCTTCGTCAACTTCCTCCCGAAATGGCCGCCATGATCCTGCCGGGAGCATCAACGTAAAGTCGCAGATGTTCGATATTCGCCGCGCTCGACGTCGATTCAAGGACGAGCTTGATGAACGGTGCATTGCCGTCTACTTGCAATGTGACGTTATTGCGATGCGCCAGATAGATTACATAGCCCTTCGCGTAGAGTCCGCCGGTCAGCTTATCCAGTTCTGCGGAATCGCCACCAGCAGAATCGAGCAAAATCATGTGCGTGATCATGTAGCGCTTGCCTAAAAAAACCTTCTGTCCGATGATTACGCGCTTGTTTGTCACGATGGCTTCGGCGCGCCGCAGGCGCGGAAACGACATCACCATCGCCCGACCCAGCTCTGTGACCCGGTGAAAATCGGCACTGGGTTCGCGGTGTTTGGTCTCCTCGCCGGGTTCGGTTTCGAGCTCGTCGAGGTAGTGCGCTTTGACTCCCTTGATCTTGTTGATGAGCATCGCGCCGAGAATGAAGCCCGCAAGGATGCCGAAGAAGATGAGTAAGCTCATTTAGGTGCCGGCCATGGGTCGCGTGAAGTCTTTGGCGTGGTGTACGAAGAGCACGCAGCCTGCCTCAGATCTATCTCTCTATCCCTTTCGCAGCACGCGCCCGCGCCTCGGCCCGGGCACGCGCACACCCTTGTCCATCACCACCTCGCCCGAGATCATCACGGTACGGATCCCGGCGGGTGCGGCGTCGGTGTGACCGGGCGCGGTGCGATCGGCGATCTGTGCCGGATCGAAGATGACCAGATCCGCCCAGCTCCCGGGAGCGAGCCGACCCACGTCGGACAGGCCGATGCGCTCGGCGGGCAACGAGGTCATCCGGCGTACTGCCTCCTCGAGGGAGAACAGACCAAGATCGCGGCTGTACTTGCCGAGCACGCGCGGGAACGTCCCGAACGAGGCCGGGTTGTGTTTTCCCCGCCGCGTCAGGATGGTGTCGGTCTCGAAGGCGCAGCGCGGATGCGAAAGCACCGCGCGCAGAGGCTCCTCGTGGTCGCCGTCGCCCGAATAGGTGCCGATGAGCACCCGCGCCTTGCCGTCGCTCGCCAGCGCGACGTGCACGTAGGCCTCGAACGGCGGCATCCCCAGCCGGCGTGCAATGACCTCGAAATCGAGGCCTTCGAGCTCTTCGAAAGCTGGCACCGCGCCCCACAGCAAGGTGATGTCGCGGTACTCGAGGCCGAGTGCGTAGCGGAACATCATGAACTCGCGACGCAGCCGATCGAGCACGTGGCGCTCGCGCAGTCGGGCGCGAAAATCGGCCAGCACCCAGTCGGGAAAGAGCACGTTCACCGTGGTGTTGCCGACCGTGTAGGGGAAGGCATCGAAGCCCACGTCCACCCCATTGGCTGCGGCCGCGTCGATGGCGCGGAGCACCGCCGGGTAGGTGCGCCACGTCCGCCGCCCGACGAAGATCTGGTGCGAGAGCTGCAGCCGCACCCGCGCTTGCTCGGCGATGCTCACCAGTTCGCGCACACTGCGCAGGTTGTGCGGCGCCCCGAGCAACATTGGCTTGTAGAACGGCGACACCCACGAGTAGGCGCGGCCGTGCACAGTGAAGACGCCGCCCTCGTCGGCGACGGTGCGCGCCAGGTCGGTCAGCTCGTCGGTCTTGGCGAACACGCCCGGCGCGTATGCCAGCCCCGCCGACATCCCGAACGCACCTTCGCGCAGCGCGCGCCGGGTCTCGTCGCGCAGCGCCCGCATTCGCGTGGGGCCGGGCTCTTCGGAGTCGTTGCCCATGACCGCCTGGCGGATCGTCCCGTGGCCGACCAGCATCCCGGTGCTGAGCAGCACGCCGTTGCTCTCGAGCGCATCGAGCCACTCGCCCATGGTCCGCCAGCCGTAGGCGAATGCACCGTCGCGCAGCAGCTCGGACGAGTGGTCGAGATCGCGCTCCGAGCGATCGGTCACCGGTGCGGGCGAGATGCCGCAGTTCCCGGCCACGATCGTCGTCACGCCCTGAGCCAGCAGCGGCTCCAGGATCGTGTCGTGGTCGGGGTGGGGTAGCACCCAGTCGGAGTGCGAGTGCAGATCGATGAACCCGGGCGCGACCACCAGGCCCGCGGCGTCGAGGGTGCGCGCGCCGGTGAGCGCGCCGGGGACCGCGACGGCGACGATGCGCCCTTTCGCAAGGCCGAGATCGGCGTGGTAGCGCGGGCGCCCGCTACCGTCGGCGAGCGCACCTCCGGTGACGACGAGGTCGAGGTTCATGCTCTCAGTTTCGCACGGTTCTCCGGCGATATCCTTCAACCGGCGTGCGGCGCGCAGCCGGCGCGCAGCCGCATGGGCGTCGCGTCGTCGGCGTCCAGGAAGGCGCGTGGCGCCGGCACGAACGCCGCCGGCTGCTCGCGGTCAGGTAGTGGCCGCAATCGGGGAACACCTGGAAGGAGGCGCCTTCCAGGGCGCCCACCAGGTCCTGGCCGTGCTTCATCGGGATCAGCGTGTCCTTCTCCCCCACAGCACCAGGATCGGGCGCGCGCCGTGTCGCGAAGGCCATGAAGCGCTGACCGTGGTTCTCGACGAAGTACGGAAAGGTTCCGAACTTGAGCCAGAAGCCGACGTTGCGCCCGAGGCCGCCGGCCGCCGCGAGCACCAACCGCCTCACCCGCTCCGAAACCGATCCTCCATCGCGCCCAGGTTGGTCTCGTCGTGGTCCCGCGACAACGCCGCCGCTTCGGACCGATCTTGGAGGTCGACGTGATCCTTCGCGGCGCCAAGGCCTCGCGTGCTCCCTTTCGCTATGGGCCGGTTGGCGGCGCCGCCGACCACGCGGCCATGTGACTGAATGGCGAGCTGGCGCGCGGGTCGTTTGCGACAAGAACCGGCCAAAGCTCGCCGGCGACGACCCCCGCTGCACTCACTCGCAGCGATCCGTCACGGCGCTGCAGACCCGTGCCCCCATGGCATTGCCGCAGGCGTTGAAGTTGAAGCAGCCGCAGCTCCCGTCGATGCAGTCGGACCCCCACGGGGACTGCTGGCAGTCGAGTGAATCGTTGCATCCGCAGATCGCGTCCAGGAGGATGCAATCGTCGCCGCGCGTCGCATCGTTGCAGTCCGCTTGGCTCTGGCATCCGCACACCCCGAGCCCGCCGAAGCACCACTCCCCGCTCGGCGACTCATCGCAATCGATGCCGTTGTTGCACCCACAGACGAAAGTCTTCAAGCAGTCGTAGCCGACCTCCGAGCGGACGCAGTCGCTGTTCTCCACACACTCGCGGCAGTTGCTGCCGAATCCTCCGACGGGGCCGTCGCAGCTCGGTGCGGCCGCCGTGCAGCCCAGATCCAGCATATCGGCTGTGGTGTTCTGGCAGACGCGGCAGTTGCCGGCGGCGGTGCCCAGCCCATCGCAGACGCCGACCTGCCCGACACACAGCGTCCCCGCCGGCAACGTCGTCGTGGTGGGCGAGCCTAGGCTGCAGCCACGGTCGCCGCAGACGAGATCGGGAGGCACGTCGGTGTCGTCGGCGACGCTCACCGGTGCAGCAGAGCTCCCGGTGCAGGTCTGGTCCTGGCAGTCGCCGTTCGTCGGGTCGGCAAGGTTCGTGCTCGCGGGGAAGTAGCCCGGATCGCAAACCCCCGGGTCGAGGCACGTCGGCGCGGCGCACATCGTGGCCGCGCCGCACTCGCTGTCGGGCGAAGACGGGTCGCACCCGATGCAGAGCCCGGTACCGTTGCACACCTGCGGGTCGGGGCCACAGGAGGTGCCTTCGGAGGCGAACATCGGTGTCGGGGCGCCACCCTGGCAGATTGTCGTCTCGCAAGGAGGGTTCACGTCGCCGGGATCCTCGGCGTCGTTCGCCACGTCGCTGACCTCGCCGCCGACGCACGCGATGGTGCGGCAGTCCTCGAGGTCCTCGATGAGCGGCCCATCCGGAATCGGATCGGTCGAGCAAGCGCCGTCGTTGCAGCGCTCGGTGGTGCACGGGTTTTCGTCGTCACAGTCGGCGGGAGCCCCGCAGCCGCCAGCGCCGCCGCCTCCACCCCCGCTCGTGGCGCCACCGCCACCGCTCGATGTGGCGGCGCCTCCGGTGCCTGGTCCGCCGGTCGAGCCGATGCTCGTAGAGCCCGGTCCCGCGCTCGTCGTGGTCCCGCCCGCCGCCCCTTCGCGCACCGTCGGCTCGTCGAGACCGAGCACGTCGGCGCACGACGCGAGTGTGCCCCCAAGCGCTACGATTGCGAGGATCAGACCCGAGCGGAACTCTACACGCATGGTCGGGAGGATAACAGGGGCTCGGCGCAGCTCGGGGTCCCCGAAAGCGGCTCGAAGCAGACGACACAGAACGCAGGACGATGCCGCCGCCGAGGTTGGCCGATCGCGGGGTGACTCTTGGCAATCGGCGCTGGCTTCTCCCCCCGCGCAGCGGAAGGGCGTACCTTTGTCACTGGACGCCGATGGAGGAGGGGACACCCAAGCTGCCATCTGCCGGCGACGTCGTCGGCGGAAAGTACCGCGTCGAGCGCGTCATCGGGCGCGGCGGCATGGGAACGGTGCTTGCCGTGCGCCACCTCGGGCTCGACGAGCCGCGCGCGCTGAAGCTCATGCTGCCACGCGGGATGGAGCTACCCCAGGCTCGTGAGCGATTTTTTCGCGAGGCGCGTGCCGCAGCGAAGCTGCGCAGCGACAACGCGGTGGCCATCCACGACGTGGGGATCTTGCCGGACGGTTTCCCTTACATCGAGATGGAGCTGCTCGAGGGCGCAGACCTCGCGCAGCTCCTCAAACGCTCGGGGCCCATCCCCGTCGCGCAGGCGGTCGAATGGATCGCGCAGGCGTGCGACCCCGTCGGCGAGGCGCACGCGCTCGGCATCGTTCACCGTGACATCAAGCCGGGAAACCTCTTCCTCGCCCGAACGCCGTCGGGACGCGCGATCGTCAAGGTGCTCGATTTCGGCATCGCCAAGACCGCGAACGTCGAGACGGACCCGAGCCTCACCGGGACGAACGCCTCGTTCGGTTCGCCGATGTACATGTCGCCCGAGCAGATGCGGGGCGCACGCTTCGCCGATCCGCGCAGCGATCTGTGGGCGCTCGGCGTCGTCCTCTTCGAGCTCTTGACTGGGCGTAGACCGTTTGTCTCCGAGTCCATCACGGCACTCGCGCTCATCGTCACAAGCGACCCGGCGCCCCACCCGATGTCGCTCCGCCCTGAGGTGCCCCCCGTCGTCGACGCCGTGGTCATGCGGTGCCTCGAAAAATCGCCCGACCGTCGGTTCGCTTCGGCAGCCGAGCTCGGTGCAGCGCTGCGCCGAGCGCTCCTCGAGCTCGGGGCGGCACCGACCGCGCGGACGTCGCTCGCGTCGAGCGACGGTGGCCTCCACGCGCCGCCGCTGCGGCCGCCGACGTTCTCGGGTTCACCTGCTGCACCACCGTCGACGCCCTGGCAGCCCACGCCCCTGGCCTCGGCGCGTTCCAGTTTGGGCGACGCTACGGGCGACCCGTCGCGGCCATCGATGGGAGCTTCGCCCACCTCGCCATCCTCCCCGACCGTGGGCACGCTGTCGACCACCGTCGGTCGTCGTCCGGGACCCAAGCCCGCTATGATCATCGGCCTTCTCTGTGGAGCGGTCTTGATGGGTCTGCTCGTCGCGCTCGTGGCGTGGCGAGGCGCAGGCGCTACCAAGGCGCAGGCGCTTTCGGCATCGGGCGGCACCGCCACGTTGGCGCCGGCACCTCTGCTCGATGCAAGCGCAGCGAAGCCCGCGCACCCCGAGTCGGCGCACGTCGCCTCGGCGGAGCCCGAGCCTCAGCCGTCGGCGGACGTGCCGAGCTTGGCCTTGTCCGCCTCTCCCGCGTCGCCCACCGCGTCGGCGAAGGCCAGCGGCCCGACACCGCCCCCCAAGCTCACGAGCTCGGCCGCCAGCGGCTCCCGACCTTCGAAGCAGCCGGCTCAACCCAAGACGGGCTTCGGAGGAATCGATTGATGTCGTCCCGAACGCGAACGCTTTCCCGATGGGCTTTGCGGGGGTGCGCCGCGCTCGTCGCCGCGTCTTGCGCTCAAGCGTTCGCGCAAGTCCCGGGCGGAAGCGGAGCGAGCGCGCGTGATCTCGCGAGCCGTGGACGCGCCGCCTACGATCGCGGCGACCTTGCCGCAGGCTGCCCGCTTCTCGCCGAGGCGTACCGACTCGACGGGCAGCTGCTGGGCGCGGGCTTCGCGCTCGGAGAGTGCCTCGAAAAGGAGGGCAAGCTCGCCACGGCGCACCGAACGTTCCTCGATGTCGCGACGAAAGCCGAGGCGCGCAAGGAGGCACGCGCCCAGGAGGCCAAGGCCCGCGCGGCGGCGCTCGCGCCGCGTTTGTCCCGCGTGAAGCTCGACGTCTCGGACAAAGCCTCGGCGCGGAACGATCTGGTCATCGAGCTCGATGGCCAAGCGTGGCCACGCGCCAGCTGGGCTGCGCCCGAGCCGGTGGATGGCGGTACGCACGAGGTCACGGCGCGTGCGGACGGCATCGCGCCCTGGTCGACGAAGGTCGAGGTCGCGGCCGAGGGCGCCACGCTCGACGTCGTCGTTCCGTTCGACCGCGAAGCCTCCGCTCCAGCGCCGACGCCTCCGCAGAGCGCGCCCGCTCCGGCCCAGACGAGCGCCTTTCCTTGGAAGAGTGCCGGCCTCGTCACCGGCGCGGCTGGCGTAGGTCTCCTGGGCGCGGGGATCGTCGTGGGCTTCGTGGCGAAGGGCGACTACGAGGCCGTCGAAGCCGATTGCGACGCAAGCGGTGCCTGCTCGCCGGCAGCGGCTGCGACGCGCGACGACGCGCGCGGGCTCGCGGGCGTCGGGACGGCGCTCTTCATCGGCGGAGCCGTCGTGGCGGCAGCGGGCGTCGCCGTGTTCGTGTTCGTGCCTGACGACGATGCGACGACCGCGGCCCTTCGAGTCGCACCGGGAGCCGTCGAGCTCACCGGCACGTTCTGACGTGCGACCAATCTGCTGGGTGCGGCACGGGCCGAGCACCAAGCCCACTGCGATCTTCGCCACGGAGGCGATGGCCTGCGGTTCGAGCTTCCCTCGTCATTGACGGTACGCTCGCCGTCATGTCCGGCATCCAGCCACCCGAAGCACCCTACGAGCTCTTCTATTGGCCCACCATCCAGGGTCGCGGCGAGGTCGTCCGCCTTGCGCTCGAGGACGCAGGGGTGGCTTACGTCGATGCGGCGCGCCTGCCGGAGAAGTCGGGAGGTGGCGTCGCCGGGATGATGAAGATCATGCGCGAGCAGAGCGACCCCGGGTCGATGCGCCCGCTCGCGCCGCCGCTTCTTCGGGCGGGCGACGTCGTCATCGCGCAGACCGCGGCGATCCTTCACTGGCTCGCGCCGCGCATCGGGATGTGTCCCATCGACGAGACCATTCGCACGCGGGCGCTACAGCTCCAGCTCACCCTGTCCGATCTGGTGAACGAGTCGCACGACGTGCACCACCCGATCTCGACGGCGCTCACCTTCGAGGACCAGCGCGACGAGGCGCTCAAGGCGTCGAAGAGCTTCCGCGAGCTGCGCATCCCCAAGTTCCTCGGATGGCTGGAGAGCGTCGTGACCGGTCGTGAGCCGGGGCCGAACGCGTACCTGGCCGGGCCGTTCACCTACGTCGATCTGTCCCTGTTCTGGGTGCTTCGCGGCCTCGGCTATGCGTTCCCCCGGACGATGGCGAACCTCGAACCGAAGATCCCTCGGCTCGTCCTGCTGCGCGACGAGATCGCATCGCGCCCACGCATCGCGGCATACCTCGCGTCGAGCCGCTGCGCGCCGTTCGACGAAGACGGCATCTTCAGGCACTACCCGGAGCTCGACGGCGGGTAGGGCTTCACTGACGGGCTACACTGGCCCCGTGCTGGGTCACACGCTCGTTGCCGCTGCCTGGGCGCCGATCCACGCGCGCAGCGCGCAGCGGGTTGCCGCGACGTTCACCCGCTTCGCCCTCGCCGAGGAGGGCAGCGCGCTCACCATGCGCTGGGCGGCCGCGCAAAGCGAGGACCCGGCGCGCGCTGCGCTCTACTTGCGGCACGCGACCGACGAGCGCCGTCACGCCCGCGCCTTGCGTGCGCGGGCGCGCGAGCTTTCTGCCGCGCATGACGACACCCACGCCGACGCCGAGGACCTCTTCGCGATGCTCGGCGAGCGACGCTTCCTGGCGTTCGTGACCCTGGCCGAACGACGTGGCCTGAGCGAGCTGTCGGCCCATCGTCGGGCGCTGTCACGGTGCGGTGACGATCGCTCGGCGAGCGTGCTCGAGGCGATCCTGATCGACGAGGCCCGGCACGCCTCGTATGCGCGCGAGCTGCTGGAGATCCATTGCGGATCAGCTCGAAGCGCGCGCATCGCGCTGGTCCTGGTGGCGCTCTGGGAGGCACGCGGTTCGATCCGTCGCGGATCGGCCGCGATGGGCCGAGGGCTCTACGCGCTGCTCACCGGGCTGCTCTTCATCGTGCTGGTCCCGCCGCTGTCGATCTATGCACGCTGGCTCCAGCGGCGTGCCATCGCGACCAAGGCGCAGCCATTGCGATGAGTGTCGTCCTTGGCGTCTCGGCGCTCTATCACGACGCCGCGGCGGCCCTGGTCGTCGATGGCAGATTGATTGTCGCACTCCAGGAAGAGCGGCTATCGCGCATCAAGAACGACGCCTCACTACCTCTGCGCGCGGCGCGCGCCTGCCTGCGCTTCGCTGGTATCGAGGCCGGCGCCATCGATCGCGTCGTCTTCTACGAAAACCCTTTCGCCAAGCTGGAGCGCGTCCTGGTTGGGCGCATTGCCGCATTCCCTTCTGGCTTTGGCTCCTTTGGCGCGGCAATGGCCTCCCAGCTCGGCGACAAGTTATGGGTGCTCGATCGCATCGCCGAGGGGCTCGGAGTCGATCGCGCGCGCGTGACGTTCGTCTCCCATCACGATGCACACGCCGCCAGCGCCTACCTGACCAGTGGCTTCGAACCGGCGGCGATTCTCACGCTCGACGGCGTCGGCGAGGCCACGACGACCGCCATCTACGAGGGTCGAGGAGCGACGCTCACCCGGAGGTCGTCCGTCGAGCATCCCCATAGCCTGGGCCTCTTCTATGCGGCATTCACCGCGTGGGCGGGCTTTTCGGTGAACGACGGAGAGCAGAAGCTGATGGGCCTCGCTGCCTACGGGAAGGACACCCGCCGCGCCGAGGTCAAGCGTGTGCTGCGCCTCGAAGGTGACGGAGCCTTCACGATCGATCCTCGATACGTCGAGACGATGGGCGCCTCCGAGCTCGGCTTCACGCCGCTCCTCGAGAAGCTGGTCGGCCCGCGTCGCACGCCGGGCAAACCGTGGAGACTTGGCGCGGGCGAGGCGGACCGGGTCTTCGCCGACGTGGCGCGTGGCGTGCAAAACGCGCTCGAGGACGCCGTGCTCGCGCTGGCACGCCGCGCGCGGCGCGAGGTCGACGCGGTCGATCTGTGCCTCGCCGGTGGCGTGGCGCTCAACGCCGTGGCCAATGCGCGGGTGGCAGTCGAATCGGGTTTTGAGCGTGTCTTCGTGCATCCGGCGGCCGGTGACGCCGGCGGCGCGGTGGGTGCTGCGCTGCTCGGTGCGATCGAGCTGGGCGACGCGGTGGATCGCACTCCGCTCGCCAGCGCCGCGCTCGGCGTCCCTGCCGATCCGTCGCGCGCGCTCGCGGTCGCCCAGGAGCTGGGGCTGATCGCCGAGCGGGTGGACGACGGCGCGGCGCACGCTGGCCTCGCGGTCGCGGCCGGCGAGATCGTTGCGTTCGTTTCGGGTCGCAGCGAGTGGGGTCCGCGCGCCCTGGGGCAGCGTTCGCTCCTGGCCCCCGCCGGTCCCCAGGAGATGCGTCACCGCATCCATCGCGCGGTGAAGGAGCGCGAGCCGTTCCGTCCCTTCGCTCCGGCGAGCCGCGCCAGTCGCGCAGCGGCCTCGTTCGAGGGCATTCACCCGACGATGACCCGCTTCATGACCACCGTCGCCCGCGCAAGGCAGCCCGACGACGGGGCGCTGGGTGCGGTGCTTCATGTGGATGGTACGGCTCGCCTACAGACGGTCGATGGGACGTCGGCGCCCGCGCTCGATCGCGTGCTCGTCGCGATGGAGGCGGCGTGCGGCGCGACATCGATCTTGAACACGTCGCTCAACGCCGTAGGCGAGCCGCTGTGCGCGACCGAGCTCGACGCCATCGCGTTCTTCACCGAGCGCCCGGTCGACCTCCTGGTGATTGAGGACGTCGTCATCCGACGACCGCGCTGAAGGCCGCGCTGAGCAAGCGCTTATGCCGGCGCCTGGTACGTTAGGACGAGCATGCGCGCCCTGGGTCGACTTCGCACCGTGGGGGCGCTCTTCCGCCACTTCGCACGTCGCGAGAAGCTCGTGCTCCTCCCGCTCTTGGCAGTGCTGCTGCTGGCCGGCGCGCTGCTCCTCGCGACCACCGGCGTCGCCAAGGTCGCTCCCTTCGTCTACACGCTGTTCTAGGAGGGCGCTGGTCTGCTTTTCCCGGGGCCTCCCGGCCCCTCCCAGCCCCTCCCAGCCCCTCCCAGCCCCTCCCAGCCCCTCCTCTAGCTAGTCAGGCTTCAGGGCGTTGCCCCGTCGGTGGCGGCGCAACCTCTGGCATTCCAAAAGGCTCGACATGAATGATCCCATCGTCGTGCGCGGCGCCGTCGTGGTCCCCGGCGAGGCGCTGTATATGAAGGCCGTACGCTCCAGCGGGCCGGGCGGGCAGAACGTCAACAAGGTCTCGTCCAAGGTGCAGCTCTGGGTCGACCTCGGCGCGATCCAGGGGCTCAGCCCCGAGGCGATCGAGCGGCTCCGCGTGCTCGCGGTCAACAAGCTCGACGCCGACGGCCGCCTGCTCGTCATGTGCCAGACGAGCCGCGACCAGCCCAAGAACCTCGACGAAGCGCGCGAGAAGGTCCGCGAGCTGGTGGCCCAGGCGATGGTCGTACCGAAGCGGCGGAAGAAGACGCGGCCCGGCCGCGGCGCCATCGAGCGTCGCATCGCCGAGAAGAAGCACCGCTCGGCGACCAAGCAGAACCGCAAGACCAGCGATTGACGCAGGCGTCAGTCGTCGGCCGCGCCGCTACAGATCCAGTCGACGATGACCTGGATCTGATCGTCGCTCAGCGGAAACCGGTAGGGGGGCGGCATCCGCCGGGAGTCTTCGCACAGCTCCTCGCCGCGGATCTTGTGCACAAGGTAGCTCCGGGCCGGGTCTCCCGGGCTGACGCGTGTCTTGTCGCCGCCGCATTGTTCGGTCTCCACGCCGACGAGCTGCGCCCATGCTGCGCCCTCGGAGAGGTCGAGGTCCTCGTCGGGGCTCGAGCCGCGGTGGCAGTTATTGCGCGCGCAGCTCGTCGTGAGGATCAGCTGTACGTCGGTGGCGAACGAGGGGTCGGCGCCGCTGCAGAGGATCGGTCCGCTGCCCGTCGACGCCGACGACGAAGCGACCGACGCGCCGCTGGTCACGGTTACGCCGCTCGAAGACGGCGTGCTGCTCCCGCTGCTCGATGGGGTCTGTCCGGATGGGTCCCCACCGTCACCGTTCGCGCTCGAGGTGCTCCCTCCGCCTCCGGCGGCCGTTCCGTCGTCACCGCAGGCGGTGACGAGCAGCGAGGCGCCTAGTGCGAGGCATCGCAGCGACGTCATGAAAGAGCTCCCGGCCCGCGCAGACGCCGCGCGAGAATGAGCCAAGGATCAGCAGAGGGAATGAGCAAGGTAACGGTCCAAACCATGCACGCGCTCGCGCCGGGAACCAAGCGATCGGATCGCGCCTCGATTGTAGCGATCGCCCACGCAATCGAGCGCGCGCCGACGACGCGACGCGCTCGATGGAGGGCCGCTTCATGACCATTTGGTCAGGCTGGGCGATCCTCCTCGCCGTGGCGATCGCTGCGCTCTTGCCGCTCGTGCGTCGTGCGGTCGACGGCACGCGTCCGCCCCTCGGCTCTCGCACGCTGACCCTGCACGTCGTCGTCGGGCTCACCACATCGGCGCTGGCGTTCCTTCACACTTTGCTCGCCCTCCCTGCGCTCGGATCCTCCGAGGCGATCGGCGCAGGCACCGGTGGGCTGCTCGCCGGCGCGCTCGCCTTCTGCGTGATCGTCGCGCACGCCGGCATCGGGCTGCAGCTCCGCCAGCCCAAGCTGCGCAAGCGTGAGGGCAAGCGGCGCACCCACGTCGTCACCGCGATCGCGATTGCTGTGACCGCAGCGGCGCATGTCATTGCCCTGCGTTGGGGATGACGGCGTCGCGACGTAGATCGGACGAACGGGCGACAACGAACGGGCGACAACCGATCGGACAAGTGAGGGGCGAATGGGACCGAACGCGCCCCGTGGTGTCGTCGCCGGCTCGTGACCGCGTCATCGATCGGACAAGTGAGGGGCGAATGGAACCGAACGCGCCCCGTGGGGGCGTCGCCGGCTCGTGACCGCGTCATCGATCGGACAAGTGAGGGGCGAATGTGACCGAACGCGCCCCCCTTGTGGAAGTCGAGGAGAGCGTCGACGTCGTTGCGCGCGGTGACATCGGCGCTCCACGCGTCGAACTCGGTGGCCCACGCCTCGTCGTCGAGGAGCATCGGCGCGCCGTGCGCGGCGAAGATGACGGGCATCCGCGGTGTGGTGGTCGAGGTCGACATGGTCTCCTACGTGCGAGCGGCGCAGCCTGTGCTCAGTACCGGCCAGCTGGCGGCAGCGGAGAGCAGGCGAAGCGCGGCGCGTCGGTGCATCGAAGAGGAGTAGGCATCACTGCGGGGCGCAGCGGGTGATGTGCACGCGGTTCATGATCGGGGGATCGACCGGCGTCTCGTCGTCGGATTCCTTGGGGACCTCGGTCAGCGCCCGGACGGTGCGGATGAGCGAGCAGCGCCCGAAGATCGTGTAGTCGCCATCGAGGAAGTCCGCGGGCTCCTCGGCGACGATGAAGAACTGGCTGCCATTCGAGTCGGCGCCGGCGTTGGCGTAGGAGAGCGTGCCGGGCGTGTGGCTCTCGTCGTTGTCGGTCTCGCTCACGAACTCGTAGCCCGGGCCGCCGAAGCCGTTGCCCTGCGGGTCGCCGCCTTGCGCGACGAAGTCGTCGATCACCCGGTGGAAGGTGAGGCCGTCGTAGAAGCGACGTCCGCGGATCCAGTGCGCTTCTTCGGGATCTTCGAAGGCGCGTCGCCCGCGGGCCAGGCCCACGAAGTTGGCGACGCCGATCGGGGCGATCTCGGGGAACAGCTCGCAGGTGAGGTCGCCGTAGTCGGTCGAGATGATGGCGCGCAGCGGGCCGTCGCCCTCGGGCAACCCGTCGAGCGCTTCTTCGAGGGTGAAGTCGCCGTCCTCCGGATCGGTTCCCGTGCCGAGGTCCTCCTCCTCGAGATCGGTGTCGGGGCACGCCAGGTCCGGGCTCACCACCAGGCCGCTGCCGCCTTCGCCTCCGCCGCCGGAGTTGCCGCCCTGACCGGTGCTCGCAGCGTCGGTCGCCGCCGCGGTGCTGTTGCCGGACGACGCCGGCGTGTTGGTGGCCGTCGCAGTCGCGTCGCCGCCGGCACCCCCACTGCCGCCGCCGGTGTCGTCGCCGCAAGCCGTGACGAGGAGGATGGCTGTGGCGCAGCCGCAGACGAGGAGGGCGTTTCGCATGCGCCGACCCTACTTCAGGCGGCGCACCGTGCCGCCCGCCATCTTGGCCGCACCGGCCTTGTCGGCGGCCCTATCTCGGGGAGCTCGGACCTGCAGGGGTGCGCGGTGAGACAATGAGCAGCTCCCCGCCCTCGAGCCCCTTTTTCACCTCGCCGTGCGTCGCATTGGCGAGCCCAAGCTCGATCTCGCGCCGCTCGCCGCCCTTGAGCGTCACGAAAGCGTGGCCGTCTCGCTCGTCACTCAGCGCGGCGAGGGGGACCATCACCGCCTCCTTCTGGAGCATCGATCGGATCTCGACGCGCGCCGTCCCGCCGGGGCGCAGTCCCTGCGGATTTTCGGCCAGCTCGATGGTGACCGCGATCTCCTTCAAGTTTCCCTCGGGCGTCTTGGTGCCGTAGCGCTCGTTGCGCGTGGTCGCGAAATCCTCCTTGGCGCGGATTTTTCCGGCGATCGACGTGCCGGCGAGCGCGGTCACGAAGACCTTGGCCTCGTCGCCGACCTTCATGCGGGCGGCGTCGCGCGGGCGGACCTGCAGCACGACCTCGAACACCGACAGATCGGGCAGCTCGAGCAGCTTGTCGTTGGGGCGGATGACGCGCCCGGGCTCGGCCTTGGCGCGTGTGTAGTTCATCGTCACGTAGGGCCGGTAGATGACGCCGTCGGCTGGCGCCTTGACCGAGAATTTCTCGAGCGCTTCGGTGTTCTCTTTCACCAGATCGCTCGCCGTCTTCACGCGGACGTCGGCGACCTCGAGGGTCGTCGAGCGCTTGCCGGCGTGAGTGACCAGCGCCGACTCCGCGAGCTTCTGCTCGACCTGAGCCGACTCCAGCTGCACTTGCGCCTTCTTGCGATCGAGCTCGGAGATGAGATTCACGCCCTCGACCAGGCGAAGCTTCGCCTCCTCCACCGCCATGCCGCGCCGCTTGACCTCGAGCTCCAGTGAGATGCGCTCGGTCGCGAGACCCTGCTCGTCTTTTCGCCTCTCGGCCTCGGCGATCGCGAGATCCGTGCGTGCGCCGCGCAGGTTCTCCTCCAGCTCGGTGGTGTCCAAAGTCGCGATGACGTCACCCTTCTTCACCGCCGACCCATCGGGCAGTACGCTCTTGATGGTCAGCAAGTCGATGCGGGGCGCGCGGGGCACCGTCACCGGCGTGCTCTTCTTCGCCACCAGCTCTCCCTGGAAGCTCTGATCGGCGATGAGCTCGCCCTTGGCTACCGGCAGCGTCGGCAGGCTGTCTTCGGCAGGCTTGCAGCCTCCCACGGCGAGCGAAAGCAGGAGCGTCGAGATCATGGTGGCGACGACGCACCATGAAGGCGCCCGCCCGAACCAAGGATGCTTTGTCGTCACTCTCACTCCCCGCGCAGCGCTTCGATGGGGTCGAGGTTCGCGGCGCGCCGCGCGGGAATGAATCCGCTGGTCACGCCGACGAAGACCGAGATCATGAACGCCAACACCAGCGCTTGCCACGACAGCACGACGGGCAGCTCCATCACGAAAGCGGCGGCCACCGCGGCGCCCGCGCCGAGCAGCGCGCCAATCGCTCCGCCGACCACGCAGATCACCACCGCCTCGATCAGGAACTGCACCAGCACGTCGCTGCGGGTCCCGCCGATGGCGCGCCGCAGGCCGATCTCGGTCACGCGCTCGCTGACGTTGGCCAGCATGATGTTCATGACGCCGATGCCGCCGACGAGGAGAGAGATGGCCGCAATCGCCGTGAGGACGGCGGTCATCACGTACTGCGTCTCGCGCCTCTGGCGCAGCACCTCGTCGGGGGAGACGACCTCGAAGTCGGTGGCGCCGCCATGCAGATTGGCGAGCAGCCGGTCGGCGACGATCTTTCCAGGACGCGTCTCGGCGATGCTGGAGAGCTGGATCGAGATGCCGTCGAGATCACCGTAGGCGCGCGGCGGCTCGAACATCTCGCGCAGAGTGTCGAAGGTGACGATGACGCTACGATCGATCGACGCGTCGCGATCCGTTTCGCTCGGCGTGCGCTCGTGGTGGGCGAGCACGCCGACCACCTGCAGCCAGGCGTAGTCGATACGGATCCACTTGCCGATCGCGCCCTCCGGGAAGTTCTGGCGAGCGATGTCGATGCCGAGGACGGCGTAGGGCGTCGCTTCGCGCTCGTCCCACACGCCAAGCGGGCGCCCCTCGGCCATCTCCAGGTGGGCCGCTGCGAAGAGCGACGACGTGACGCCGACCACCCGCAGATCGGTGGCCGGCACTGGAAAGGAGGACACCTTGGGTGAATACGTCGCGCGATAGGCGACGCCGCTCTTGGCGCCCAGGCTCCGCGCCAGCGAGTCGGCGTCGGAGCGCGACAGACCGACGCTGACGTTGACCAGGTCGGCCAGGTTGTCGTTCGGCGTGCTCGAAGCGCGGACGTGCAAGCTGGTCGCTCCCATCGCCTCGATGCTGGCGAGGATCTTTCGCTGCGCGCCCTCGCCGATGGAGACCATGGCCACCACCGATCCGACACCGAAGACCACGCCGAGCAAGGTCAACATCGTGCGCAATGGGCTCGCGCGCAGCTGCACCAGGCTCTCGGAGAGGGCGGCGAGGTAGGCCGCGGCGGGTGTCGTGCGAAACGCTGTCACGGCTCGACCCGCACTTCGATGCCGCTGGAGAGGAAGCTGGGCGGATCGGCGATCTCGGCACGCACCGCGTATGCCTTCTCCCGCGCGTCGGGCAGCTCGTCGTCGCCGCGCAAAAAGCCAATTTCTTGCGGGAAAGCGTCGATCTTCACGATGGTAGCCAGGACCCGACGCTCGTCGTCAGGCAGGCGGATGCGTACTTGGGTGCCCGGCGTCATCGCGGCGATGCGCTGCTCGGGGACGAACATCTCGACGTCGAGCGACTGGTCTTCCGCGATGTAGACGAAGGGCGTTCCGGATGGCATGTTGTCAGGTTTTTGGACCTTGCGCCTCGAATGGTTGAGGTACGCGTAGCGCACCCAGCCGGCGTGGGGCGCCACGACGTGCACCCGCCGCTCGTACATTGCGTAGCGATCGGTCGCGCTCGACCACTCGCTCGCCCGGGCGTCGACCAGCGACAGCTCTGCAGCCGCCTGAGCGTTCGCGGCGATGGCGCGCGCGCCACCCGAGCGCGCCTCCTCGGTGGCTCGCTCGTTCTGCAGCTTCAGCAGCGACAGATCGCGCTCCGATACGAGGCCGGCCTTTCCGGTGTCGAGCTCGGCGGCCACCTGGGCCAGGCGAAGTTTCTCGGCGTCGCCGCGCAGGCGGCGGGTGTCCTCGGCGGTCCGCGAGCGCGTGTTCTTGAGGTCGGCCTGCGTCTCGGCGATGCGCTGCTTGATGAAGGGCAGCGCGTCGGCGCTGGTGAACTCGAAGCGGGCCACTTCGACGCCCTTTTCGACCTTCGCCCCATCGGGCTCCAGGTTCTCGAGCTTGATCCAGGTGCTGCGGCTGTTCCAGCCCTTCATCTTGAAGATGGCGGGCGGCGCATGCAGTGGCGTCGCCTTGCGCGGAACGATCTTCCCGTAGAAGCCGCGGTCCACCACGACCTCGGCGGACGCCGACGCCGAAGGTTCGGGGCCGGTCGGCGCCAGGCGGTCGCAGCCGACGAGGGCGAGCACGATCACGGCAAACCACTGCAACGCCGGCTCAGTCATGTGCCCTCGCGCCGATGCGGCCGTCGGACACCTCGATGCAGCGCTCCGCCGCGCGCCCGACGCTTTGATCGTGGGTGACGAGGATGAGTGTGAGCCCGAGATCACGCCGAAGATCGGCGAAGAGCTGCATCACCTTGGCGTGCGCGCTGGTGTCGAGGTTGCCGGTCGGTTCGTCGGCGAGGACGACCCGCGGATGGTTGGCGAGCGATCGCGCGATCGCCACGCGCTGGCACTCGCCTCCGGAAAGCTGGGCCGGCCGGTGCCCGAGACGGTGACCGAGACCAACCCGCTCCAGCAAGTCGGTGGCGCGCCGACGCCGCTCGTCGGCCGAGACCTTGCTGTAGCGCATGGGCAGCTCGACGTTGCGGAGCACGTCGAGGTTGGGCAGCAGGTGGAACCGCTGGAAGACGAAGCCGATGACCTGCCCGCGCAGGCGCGAGCGCTCGTCGTCACCCAGCGCGGCGACCTCGCGCCCTTCGAAGCGATAGCTCCCGGTGGTCGGCCGATCGAGCAGCCCGAGAATGTTCATCAGCGTCGACTTGCCCGAGCCGGAGCGGCCCATGATCGCGACGTATTCGCCAGCGCGGATCGTGAGGCCGACGTCGCGCAGCACGGGGACGGCGATGTCGCCGCTGCGGTACGTCTTGCCGACGGCTTCGAGCTCGACGAGAGGCGGAAGGTCGCTCATCGGACGACGATTCGCAGCGACTCGTGGAGATCGCCGCGGGCCGCGAGCACGGCGGTCCGCCCGGTGAGCAGCTCGACACGGGCGCGAAGGGCCGAGCTCGCGGCGTCGTCGAGCTCGCGCTGGAAGCGCACCACGTCGACCAGGGTGGACAGTCCGCTCTTGTACTTGTCCTTTTCGACGTCGAGCTTCTTCTGCGCAAGCTCCATGATCTTCGCGGCGAGCTCGACTCGCTTGCGGCGACCGCGCAGGCGCGTCGAGGCATCGCGGGTGTCGGTGGTGACGCGCAGCTCGGCGTCGCGCAACTCGAGCATGCGTTGCTGCACCTCGGTCTTGGCGCGCGCGACCCGCGCGGCGTCGGGGCCCCAATAGAGCGGAATGGCCATCCGCACCCCGGCGCGCAGCTCCGGCGCGTCATCGAGGGGAAAGCGCTGGGCATCACGCCCCGACGAGACGCCTGCGCTCCCGAAGGCGTCGAGCTGGGGTAACGCTTGGTTTTTATCGACGTCGACCCCAGCCCGCGCGCGGTCCGAGGCGAGGCGGGCCGCCACGACCAGCGGGTTCTTGCTGGCGGCCATCGCGATCGACTCCGCTTCGGCCGGACCATCGGCGACGTCGGGCAGAGGACCGAGCTCCGCGCCCAGCGGCGATTGCCCCGGCACGAATAGCAGTCGACGCATCGCGTTCTCCGACAAGGTCAGCGCCTCCTGGGCGCGACTCAAACGCTCCTCGAAGTTCACCACGCTCTCCTCGACGAGGAAGACCTCGCCGGGCGCGAGCAGCCCGCGGCGGATGTTCTCGGACGTCTCCTCGAACTGCACCTTGGCGCGATCGAGCGAGCGTTGCTTGAGGATGACGTCCTCGCGCGCGAACACAAGCTCCCAGTACGCGCGGTCGGTGGTGAGCAGCAGATCGTTGAGCGCTGCGCGGAACTGTTCCTTGGCGATGCGCACGTCGAGGTCCGCTTGATCGAGCTCGGCCCCTCCGGTTCCGGGCCCGCGCCTCAGGATCGCCTGCGACAGCTCGACGAACAGCGTTCGCTGCGACTCCGGGTTGCCCGAGATGCCCTCGGCAAACTGTCCTTGCGCACGCACCTGGGTTCCAAACCGGGCCGCGTAGGTGAGCGACGGGATCCATTCGAGCGCGCCACGCTCGCGGCCCGGCACCTCACGAATGGCGCCCTCCATGGCGAGCTCGGGGGTGTAGGCGCGACGCGCGGTGCTGGCAGCCTGCTCGGCGCGCTGCGGCTCGAGACCGCGCGACAGCAGCGCGAGATTGCGGGCGGCGGCCACGCGCAGCGCGTCATCGCGGCCCAGCGCGCGAACGTCGGGGAGTGCACGGACATCGGGGAGCGTGGTTGGAGCGGGCGCGTCCTGCCCGTCCTGCGCCGAGACGCCCCGCGCGACCGTCAGCGTCAGGCTCGCGGCCATCGTCAGACGAGCGAACGTTCGGGCGCGATGTCCCCTCCCCATGGCGGCGCTCATAGCACGGGGCTCCGTGCATCTCTTCCGACCTCGGTCACGGGTCGGAGCATGGGTTGCGAAGGTCCACTGCGCCGTCTCGGCGGTGTCACCGTTCGGTCAAAGCGCGCCGCGGAAGGAGCCGTCTTCTCCTACAAGAGTCGGGTGTCGAAGGTGAACGGCGCATTGCCGACGACCCGCGCGTGCACTGCGTCCCGATGACGCGGATTGAGGAGCTTGTTGCGCTCGATCGGGATGATGGCCGAGGGTACGACGAGGGCCGCGCTGCGCAGGGCGGTGAGCCACGCCGCGCCCAGGCGTTGCAGGGCCCGCGGTGCGGGGACGGCGCTCCACCGTCGGGGCAACGAGGCAGGATCGATCATCTCTGACGAGACCGACGGTGGAAGATCGATGGTGAGCAGTCGGAGGTCGGAGGGCGCGCTGAGCGGGTCGACGTGCACCAGCACCTCGAGCGCGGCGAGCGCGGCCGAGCTCGCGGCGTAGAGCACCGGGTGGCCCTCGGTATGCCACCGGCCCGATGTGTACATGCCGCCCATTCCGTCGATCGCCGCGTAGGGCGTTCGGCAGATGCGGAAGATCTGCATCAGCTGAAGATCCCGTGGTCGAGGCGCAACAACACCTCTTCGACCTGACGCGCGCCGATCTCGGTATCGAGCAGACCGAGCGGGATCTCCCCCGCGAGCGCGCGATTGGGCGCTTTCAGCCAGGCGCGCGCCCTCGCGAGCGAGCCCAGTGATCGGTTGGCCTGGGCGAGCGTCCGCGCGAGTCGGTAGACCCGGTCCGACTCCTGCGGATCGAGGGTGCCGCGGTCGCCCGCCGCAAGGCCGGCTACGTCCGCGACCTGCTGCGGGGTCATCTCCAGGTGCTTGGAGAGCGACGCGAACACACCGACCGGCACGCCTTTGCGGACCGCCTCGCGCAGCTCGACCGCCGTCTTCGCCTTGAGACGGAGGAGCGCTGCCGGTTCGAACGGGGTGGCAGCGGTGGCTTCCCGCCAGGGGATCGAGGAATCGTGCGCTGACACGCGCACTGCCTGGAAGATTCCTCGACCTCGCGCGTTGTCACCCGGTCGGGGGCGATGAGGTCGGTCAGGACCGTACCCTCTGCGCGTTCGTCCAACCCACACATGTCCGCTTTAGCGCTTGCACCCAGGCCGACCCTCGAGGTCACGCTCCAGAATCACCTGGCCAACCCGAGCTTCCGGCTGCGGGACATCACGCGATTCGCCGACGACGGCGGTTTTCGCTCGATGCTCGCGGTGCGATCAGGAGGTTTCGCCGTCGAGCGTCCGTTCTTCTTCGACGGCTCGGCCCTGGCGCGCTTCCTCGACGAGCTCGACAAGCTCGACCAGCTCCAGCCAGGCTTCGCGCGTCTCCGCGCCTCGGACGGCCCCGACATGGTCGGGATGGAGCTTCACGGTCGAGGCGATGTGACCGTGTTCGGCACGATTCACGAGCAAGCCCGCGTCACCCAGAGCATCCGCTTCGCCTTCACGACCGACCAGACAGTCATCCCGCAGTTCCGCAAAGACATCGCGCGAGTCTGGTCCCTCCCCGCATTCTGAATCCGCGCGCGCGCCGCTCCGCGCCCGGGCGAGAACGCCCTGGTCAGCCCCCGCTCAGGCCGTCGGAGCCGGCTTCTGGGTGAGCGCGCCGAGGAAGTCGCGCTTGCCGACCGGCACGCCGTTGTGACGAAGCAGGGCGTAGGCGTGGGTGAGGTGGAAGTAGAAGTTGGGCAGCGCGTGCTCGAGGAAGTAGTCGGCCCCCGTCATCGTCTTGCCCTCCCAGCGGGGCTGGGTGATCGAGCGGGTTGCCGCGCCGTCGAAATCCTTCTCCGCGAAGCCGTCGAGGTACTCGAGGACCGACGCGATGCGCGCGCGCAGCTCGGGGATCGTCGCCTCGGTGTCGGGGTGGTTCGGCGCATCTTTGCCGGACAGACGGGATGCCGCGAGCTTGGCGGTGTCACAGCTGCTCTGCACCTGACGCGAGAGCGGGAACTGATCCGGGGCGAGCCTCATCGCCATGAACAAGCTCGAGTCGAAGCCGCGAGCCGCTGCGAACGTCGTCGCCGCCTCGAGCCACTTGTCGAGCTGGCGGAGGTGCTTCTTCATCTGGCCGAACAGTTGGTAGTACATAGGGGCGGCATCTTAGCTGCCCATCCCTGGCCGTCGACCTGCCCGCCGCCATCGAGAGCGCGACCGCACGTTTCAGCTCGGCGCGCGCGACCTGCAGCTCGGGCAAGGCTCGGCTCATCTGATTTCGGCTAGAGTGGCCGCGGCCACATGAGCCGGAACGTGCACCCCGGAAGATATCTGTGGCCGACCCCGCCCGAGGTCAGGCTCGACAACCCCGGCATCCTCACGCCCGGCTCGCGTGAGCCGGTCACGCCGTTCCGCACGAACCCGGCTGCATCGGAAGCGCAACAGCAGCCCTACGCACAGCAGGCGCTCGCCCATCAGCAGGCGCTCGCGCAGCAGCAAGCCCACGCGCAGCAGGCGCTCGCGCAGCAGCAGGCGCATGGTCAACACGCGCAGCAGGGCTATCCGCAGCAGCATGGCTATCCGCAGCACGCTCTGCCGCCGCACCAGCAGGCTTACGCCCAGCACGCGCAGCAGCAGGGCTACCCGCAGCAGGGCTACCCCCCTCAGGGCTACCCGCAGCACGCGTACGCACAGCAAGGCTACCCGCAGCAGCAGCCCTACCCGCAACCGGCCCAGGGCGCTTATCCCCCGGTAGCGGAAGGCAAACGCCCGTCGACGCTGCCTCCCGCAGGGTCGCCGGAGGCCGCGCGGGTCGCGATCCCAGCACCCGCAGCGCTGCCCTTCCAGACTCCGGCCCCGCCGCCTGCCTTCGCGCCTGCCTTCGCGCAGCCCGCCCCCACCGGTTACCCCTACGCGATGCCCCCCCCAACGTTGGGGCTCCAATCATCTTACGATCCCAGCGGTCAGGCCGAAGCCGTTGCACCACCGGCCGAGCCCTTGTCGCCGTGGGCCCAGTTCGCGGCGCCGCAACAAGCGATGCCGCAAGCGCCGGCCCCGCCGCCGCAACAGGTCGCGCCGCCCGCCTACGTCGGGCACTCCGCGCAGATCGTACCACCCGCTTTCGTCGCACCTCCCGCGCCCATGCACGGGCAGATCCCGCCGCCGCCCATGCACGGGCAGATCCCGCCGCCGGGGTCCATCGCCCCGCCCGCCTTCGTGCAAGCGCAAGGCCAGCACGCGCCTGCACCAGCGAGCGTGTTTCCCCCGGCACCCTTCCAGGTCGAGCATCAGGCTCCTCCCTACGTCGGGCCGGTGAACGCACCGCAGGGCGGCCCCGCGCTCCCGTCGTTCATGCTGGCGCAGCGCGCCGCCGAACAGGCCGCGCTCCAGGCGCAAGCCGACGCCGTCGCAGAGCAGGCGCGGGCCGCCGCGCAGGCGATCGTCGATGCGGAGCGGGCCGCCGCGCAGGCGATCGCCGACGCCGAGCGGGCCGCCGCGCAGGCGATCGCCGACGCCGAGCGGGCCGCCGCGCAAGCCGCCGCCGCCGCCGCGCAAGCGATCGCCGATGCGGAACGGGCCGCCGCGCAGGCGATCGCCGATGCGGAACGGGCCGCCGCGCAGGCGATCGCCGATGCGGAGCGGGCCGCCGCGCAGGCCGCCGCCGCCGCCTCGCAGGCGGTCGCCGATGCGGAGCGGGCCGCCGCGCAAGCAATCGCCGACGCGGAGCGGGCCGCCGCAGAGCACGCGGCCGCCGAGCGCGCCGCGACCGAACGGGCCGAAGCGGAGGCGTTCATCGCCGAGCAGGCCGCGATCGATCGCGCCGAGGAGGCGCGCGAGGCCGCGGAGCTGGCGGAGATCGAGCGGCTCGAGGCCGAGCGCGCCGCGGCCGAAAGGACCGAAGCGGAGCGCGTCGCTGCCGACGAGGCGGAGCGCGCGCGCGCCGAGGCCGAAGCCATCGAGCTTTCGAGGATCGAAGCAAAGCGCGTCGAGGAGGAAGAGGCGGTGCGCGAGCTTGAGGAGGCCGAGCGTTTCGAAGCAGAGCTGGCCGAGCGCGAGCGCGCCGCAGCGGAGGAAGCTGCGGAGAGGGCAGCGCTCGACCAGCTCGCTGCCGATCGAGCGGCCAAGCAGGCCGCGGCCGATCGCCTCGCCGTGAAAGTGGCCACCGAACGCGCGCGTGCCGCGGCCGAGCAACACGCCGTCGAGCGTGCGGCGACCGAACGCGCGCGCGCCGAGCTGGAGGCTGCCGAGGCGCTCGCGGCAGCGGAGATCGCTGCAGCCGAACGTGCAGCAGCCGAGCGCGCAGCGGTCGAAGCCGCTGCAGCCCAGGCGCGCGCCGTGGCCGAGCGTGCGGCGCAGGCGCGCATCGAGGCGGAGGCGCGCGCCGCCGAAGAAAACGCAGCGGCCGAACGTGTCGCAGCCGAGCGTGTCGCAGCCGAGCGTGTCGCAGCCGAGAAGTCGGCCGCCCAGGCGCGCGCTGCGGCCCAAAAAACTGCCCATGACCGCGCTTTTGCCGACGGTGCGGCTGCGGCGAAGGCCGCCGCGATGCGTGCTGCCGCGGCGCAAGCAGACAGCGTGCGGGTTGCCGTCGACCGGGCGTCGGCCGATCGGGCTCGTGCCGACAAGATGGAGGCCGACAAGGCCGCCGTCGAAGCGCGCGCAGTCGTTGCACGTCTGGCCAGCGACAAGGCCGCTGCCGGCCGAGCGGCCGCCGAGGAAGCGGAAGAACGGCGCGAATCCGCCGCACGCGCAGTGGCCGAGGCGCGCGTCGCGGCGCAGCGTGCCGTCGCCGCGCGCGAAGCCTCGGCGGAGGAGGCGGCCGCACGCGAAGCCGCCGACAAGGCGGCGGCGCACCGGGCCGCAGCCGACAAGGCGGCCGCCGACAAGGCAGCCAGCGACAGCACGGCGGCGGCGCGTGCGACCGAGCTCGCAGCCCTGCGAAAGGCTGCGGCGGACGAAGCCGCCGCAGAGCGAGCCGCCATCCGCAAGGCCGCCTCCGAAGAGGCTGCCGCCGAACGAGCCGCCGCCAAGCGACGCGGCGACACCTGAGCTGCGCGGAAGCGTCGGCGTGGCCCGCCGGCCATGCGCGACGTTGAACCGAGGGATCATTCCTCGGCCCCAGGGGAGGTCCAGCGACGGAGGTCCAGCAACCGCCTGCCGTCCTCGATTCGAGCGCTATCCTCCGGGCCCATCGAAGGAGACAGCGTGACAATGGAATATCGGAATCTCGGCGACAGCGGCCTCAAGGTCCCTGTTCTGTGCCTGGGCGCGATGACGTTCGGCGAGGCGGACGACAAGTCGTTCATGCACAACGTCGGTTGCGACGAAAAGACCTCGTTCGCCATCATGAGCCGCGCGCTCGAACGCGGGGTCGGCTTCATCGACACCGCCGACGTCTACGGTCAGGACGGCCTGTCCGAGCGGGTCGTCGGCTCGTGGATGGCGGAGGCCAAGACCCGCGATCGAGTGGTGCTGGCGACCAAGTTCCGCTTCCGCATGGGCGAAGGCCCCAACTCCACCGGAGCGTCGCGCTACCGCATCGTGCGCTGCGTGGAGGACAGCCTGCGCCGCCTCAAGACCGATCGTATCGATCTTTATCAAATCCACATGCAAGACGTCGATACGCCGGAAGAAGAGACGCTGCGCGCGCTCGACGATCTCGTACGCGCCGGCAAGGTCCTTTACCTGGGTGCCAGCAACTACGCCGCCTATCGCCTGACCCATAGCCATTGGCTGTCGAAGACCGAGCACCTGCATCGCTTCGTCGCATTGCAGATGCAGTACAGCCTGATGGTGCGCGATCTGGAGCGAGAGCACATCCCGATGTGCAAGCAGTTCGGGCTCGGCGTGCTGCCTTGGTCGCCGCTCGCCGCCGGCTTCCTCTCCGGAAAGTACGAGAAGGACAAGCCTCCGCCCGCCGGCGTCCGTCTCGACAAGTGGAAGGAGAGGCTCTCCGACTTCGACAATGAGCGCGGTTGGCGCACCCTCGACGCGGTCAAGGCGGTCGCCAAGGACAAGGAGACGACGACCGCCGCCGTTTCACTCGCCTGGCTGCTCGCGAAGCCCGCGGTCACCTCGGTCATCTTCGGCGCACGGTCGGTCCAGCAACTCGACGACAACCTGAAGGCGGCCGACGTGAAGCTGTCGCCCGAGGAGGTGCAGCGGCTCGATGACGCCAGCGCCTACGACCTCGGCTACCCGTACCAGTTCATGTTCAACATCCAGAAGCGTTGGTGAGGGAACATGGGGGCGAAGGGCGGCGCGAGGGCCAGACCGGTCGGGACGACGGGAGATGGGGCTCGTGCAGAGCCGCAGCCACGCCATCTTGTCACGTTTTGCCCGTGACGCGGCGCTGCATCTCGTCGAGATCCCCCACTTTTAGGGTTACTTCAAAATGAAGTGACGGGCGGCGGCAGTTCCAGCAGAGTCCCAAAAATCGGAGATGCGAGCACGAGACGCGCTCACCCGCGCTTCTCGATTCGAAAGGCCCAGCATCTCGCGCACCGCATCGCGCACGCAGAGTCGCGCAGCTTCCTCCGTCGACCTTCCGCAAGTGGCGATCAGCGCCGCACGGGAGCCGACGTGCTCACCGGTGCTCGTCGGCTTCGAACGCGCCCCGCTACGGACTGAAGGACACGAATATGAACGTGCTAACGAGCCTCGATCGAGGATCGGACTACTCCAAGAATCAACTGCAGCTGATCCTCGGCGCCTGGGTGATGAGCGCCCTCGTCGAGAAGCGCAAGACGATTTCGCTGACCGACGGCGACGTCTCGGAAGAGGACTACGACAAGAAGAGCATCTACTCGCTCTTCTACTCGCTCTACCGCGCGATGGACGACGCGCCGATGCCCACCGGGGAGCGCTACGAGTTCACGTTCAACACCTGGGGCTACGCCTGGCCCGAGAGCTGGGGCCCCAACCCTGTCTCCACCAAGGACCCGGAGCAATACGGCAAGGTCGCCTACACCGGCCTGTACCAGTTCGAGCAGATCAAGGAGCTGGTCAAGGCCAAGGCGGGCAAGGTCCACATCGTCGAGATGGGCTGCGGCACTGGTGCCGGCGCGTACCTCACCTGCAAGACCACGCTGCCCGAGTGCACGTACGAAGCGGTCGACATGCAGCGAGCGGCCATCCAGACCTGCCGCCGCAAGTTCGTCCCCGAGCTGCGCGGCCGCCTGGTCGCCACCTGCTCCGACGCGACGAAGCTCGACATCGCCGACGGCGTGGCCGACATCATCGCCGTCAACGAGACCCACGTCACCGAGATGCCCGGTGTCGTCACCCCGGAGGACGAGCGCTTCTTCGACACCGCCAAGCGCCTGCTCAAGCCGGGCGGCTACCTCGTGTGGGGCAACGCCATCCCCGACTGCACCTGGAAGCCCTGCTTCGACTATCTCGAGAAGATCGGCATGAAGCAGCTCGAGGTGCGCGACGTCACGAAGGAAGCGGTCCTCGCTCGCGACCTCGACAAGCCGCGTTGCGACGCGTACGTCGAGCACTGCCTGCAGAGCTTCCACGGCTTCCGCATCCCGGTGATCGGCAACCGCCGCCGGGTGGAAGCGGAGCTGGCGATGAAGAACTTCTACCGGAACCCCGGAACGAAGCTCTACGAGAACATGAAGGACGGGACCGACACCTACAAGGTGGCGATCTTCCAGAAGAACCCGACCGCAGCGAGCTGAGCTGAGCTGAGTCGAGGCAAGGCAAGGCAAGGCCCAGGCTCGGCGCCCACCCGTGGACGCCGACCTGGGCCTTTTATCGTCCGGTGAATGCTTTCGATCGACGGCGCATCAGGGACCGCTCGAATGCGCTTCCTCCCCATGTTGCGCGTGACTGTGGCGCTCCTGTGGGCATCCACCGCCATGGGATGTGCGAGCTTCACCCCCAGCGTCCACGAGCCGATGCGGATCGGGACGACCGACGATCTCTCGCCGGGCGCGCTCGGGTTTCATCATGGGTCGACCACGCTGGATGCCGCGCGGGAGCAGCTCCGCGCACGTGGCATGACCGGCATGGCCGAGGACGCGTTCGTGACCCCTGGTGGGCCGGTTCTCGCCGTGCTCGGCGCCGACTACCAGAGCCGCGTCCACGTGTTTCGTGATGGTCGCTATGACCACACCATCGACTTGCCGACCGCGGGTGCGCTCCCGTACGGGCTCGTCCTGCGGCTCGGTTCCGACGACGCATCCACGATGCTGCTGGTGATCTACCGCGACCCCCTCGGGCGGCGTACGCAGCCGCCCGAGCTCCTCTCCTACCGCTGGCTCGACGGGGCGCCCGCGGAGACCGGGGACGCCGCCGCCGACCTCTACGAGCCTGCGCCGATCGACGCGCGTTTCGAGCTGGCCCAGCGCACTTCGCTCGCGGAGATGGCGGAACGCCACCAGGGGATGACGCGGCCGATCCTCGTTGGCGCGACTTTCTCCGAAGGGGCGCTGCTCTTCGCCCGAGACAGCCACGGCAGGATCTGGGACAAGGGCTACCTCGTGAGGTCGAAGGCGGGGGCCCTCGTGCTCGACGCGATGCCCTGGTCCAAGGCAATGAAATGCAGCTGCGTGCAGAGCTACTCGTTCGCCGATCTCTGATCGGCGAACCGCTCCGCTCGCCACAGCTTCGAGCTGTACCCTCGAAGTCATGCGTGCGCGCGTGCTGCTCCGTCCTTCTGGGTGTCGCGCTCCTCGCATTCTCCGCCCGATCCGCGCAGGCGGGCATGATGCCCGAGTCTCGACCGTGGCCAAGCGGTCTCGCGGTGAAGGAGTTGCTCGCTGTCGCGAACAGCCCGGCGAATCCGGAGCGGCGCGCGCTGGCTCTGCGGGCCCTCGGCGCCAGGCTGCGGCCATGAGTCTCCTGTCGTTTCCTGTCGTTCGCGCGATCTCTATGCGCTCTGCTCGCTCCGCGGCTTGCCGGTGCGCGCGAAGAGATTTCGCGACACGACCCGCAAGGCCGTGAGCTACCACATCGATCAGCACTTCGACATGGCCGACAAGAGCCCTGAAACCTACGTGCAGTGACGATTCATGCGCTCGCGGTTCAGATCAGAGCGCAGCGTGTTGCGATGGCGCGAGGGTCGGGCAGCGCAGCATGTTGGGCGCGAATCGCTCGAGGCGGCGGCTGCTCTCCGGGGCGTGGTAGCGCATCTGCGCTGCCATCTGCGCGCGCAGCAACGTCGCCAGATCGGCGCCTACCCGAGGGGCCTCCGGCCAGCGATCGATCATCTCGCCGGGATCGCGCTCGAGATCGTACAGACGGCTCGCCGTGCCTTCGACCACGAGCTTCCACGGCCAGCAGATGACACCCTCGGCGTGGCGCCACCCCTGCATGTTGATGAAGATTGCGCGCGCGCCACGACTGGCCGTCTCCTCGCGCGTCGCGAGCAGCGTCTCGCCCTGATGCCCTGGATAGGGCGGCAGCTCCAGCACGTCGATCAAGGTTGGCAGCACGTCCATCGTGGAGGCCATGCGATCGTCATCCCCCGGAGCGACCGTCTTCGGGTACCGCACGAGGAGCGGAACGCGGGCTTCGCCGTCGTAGAGTGATCGTCCGTGCGTGACGAGCCCGTGCTCCTGGAACAGCTCGCCGTGATCCGCGGTCACCACGAGGATCGTCTCGTCGAGAATGCCACGCTCCTCCAGGCCGAAGATCAGCTCGCCGATCTGCTCGTCGACGTAGGACAGAGCGTTGTCATAGCGGTTCTGGATCGCCTCGAGATCGTCGCGCGACCAGGACGCGTAGGACGCTGCCTTGTGAATGGTGTCGGGGAGGAACGGTCGCGCCGCGTCGTCCGGGATCGGATACGGCCAGTGCGTCGACTGCAGGTTCACGTAGAGCGAAAATGGTCGATTCTTCGCGCCTTCGTCGATCCACGACAGCGCGTGGGCGACGGTGATCTCGTCGGGGACGATGTTCTCGGTACCGGTGTCGAGGTGGGCGCCCTGGTGATCGAGCGCGTGGAAGTAGTAGTCGTACGCGCCGCTCTGCTGGAACCGCAACATGCCTTGCCAGGTCTCGTCCTGGCTGGAGATGGTGCCGGTCACGTAGCCGAGCTCGTGGCTGACGTCGTGCAAGAGATAGCGCGGATAATCGAGGCGTTGGTACATGTCGAGCGCCGCCCCGCGCCGTGGAAACAGCGACGAGAGCACGCCCATCTGCGCGTAGTTGGAGTGCGTCGCCGTCGACCATACCCGCGAAAACCGTCGGCTCTCCACGGCGATGCGATCGAGGTGGGGCGTCGTGTCGCGTTCGTAGCCGGCATAGCCCAGGTGATGGGTCCCGACCGACTCGAGCATAAGAAGGATCACGTTCGGTCGCGGCCCCGGGGTCCCGGCGGCTGCCTTTCGCCAGACGGCGCCGGCGAGCTGGGGCGGCGAGTCGAGCGCGGTACGGATCAGCGCCTCGACCTCGGCCGGAGCGTCGTCGTCGGCGGCGCTCGCCGCAGCGATCGACGAGAAGAAGGCGACGGCGGGGGATGCCTGCGCCACGCGCTCCACGGCGCTCGCCGGGCGCGCGACCAGGCTGGCGAGGAATGCGGTGACCACGAATGCCGGCCCCAGCACCTCGGCGCGGCGGGGCGCGGGAGCATCGCTCGCAGCGCCGCGTAGCCCGACGGCCAGCATCGCGATGAAGACGAGCGAGATGACCATCGCCCCGCCGGTGTATGCGGCGTAGCGCTCGACGAGCGCGCGAACGATGTGGCGTGCGCTGCCGAGGAAGAAGTCGACGCCGCCCATGGTGAGCGGGGATCCGCACAGGCCTCGCAACACGAACCCGAGGACTTGCGCCGCGACGACGGGCGCGACGATGATGGTCGCGAGCACGACGGCGAGGCGCTGCAGCTTCGAGGAGGGCGCCATCACCAGGCGCCTGGTGATCATGGCCGCGGCGAGCGCGGCGGCGCCCACGAGCGAGGCCTCGATCGCGACGGCCGCGCCGCGATCCAGCCAGGCCAAGTCGTGCGGGGTCGAGTCGACGAGCGCGACGAGACCCTGCCCGGCGGCGGCGAGCGCCGCACCGACCAGGGCCCCGAAACGGGCCGCGCGCAGGCACCAGGCCGTGGGAAGCATGACCAAAGGAATGAGACGCCTCCGCACCGCGGGACGTTCCCGAAACCTCATCGTAGTCCAACCGTCGCGGGCGGCCCGACAAAGCGGGAATCATCGAGCTGCTGCAGTGCGCGATGCACCCACGCGCGGAGCTGCGCACGCGTGCCCCTGTGTCATCGCCGTGAGCCTGGCCCACGGCGCATCGCTGCCTCGTGGCAGGATGCATCGCGTGATGACCACCGCGCTCGCCGACCGGATTTACTTCGCTGACATCGCGCTCGAAACAGCGCTCGAGGCTGGGGCGTTGGTGCTCGGTGCGTTCCGGACGGGCACCCGCGCCGAGGAGAAGAGCGTGAAGGATCTCGTGACCCGCTGGGATCGCGAGAGCGAGGAGCTCATCTTCACGCGGCTGCGCGCCGCGTGCCCCGACATGGCGGTGGTCGGGGAGGAATCGGTCGACCTCGAGGCGCCGCGACCCGATCTGGCGTTCATCGTCGACCCGATCGACGGGACCACCAACTTCGTCCACGGCCACCCGTTCTGGGCGGTCTCCATCGGCGTCCTCGACGGTGGCAAGCCCGTCGCCGGCGCGCTGGTTGCTCCGTCGCTCGGGATCACCTGGCGGGCCGCCGTCGATCCGACGGGCGCCGGCTCCATCGCCGAGCGATCGGGAAAGCCGTGCCGGATCAGCGCCACCACGACGCTGGTCGCGAGCCTGGTCGCCACAGGCTTTCCTCCGGTGCGCGACACCGCGCCGGAGAACAACTTCGACAGCTTCATGTCGGTGAAGCGACGCGCCCAGGCGGTTCGCCGCTGTGGATCGGCTGCGATCGACATCGCCTTCGTGGGCGACGGCACCTACGACGGCTACTGGGAGCGCCGGCTCCACGTCTGGGATGCAGCAGCCGGCGCGGCGCTGGTCTCTGCCGCCGGAGGTCGAATCACCGAGCTTTCGGGCGGCCCGTTCGACCTGTGGAAGGGTCACATCGTCGCATCCAACGGTCACGTGCATGACGAGCTGGTCCGCGCCGTCGCGGGGGAGTGAAACGGAGTGAAACGGAGTGAAACGGAGTGAAACGGAGTGAAACGACGTCATGAAAAGGATCGCATTGGGTAACGTGAGCCAAGCCTGGTCGAGCCAAGGCGCGTCCGCCGGAGTCGGGTGGATCGGGGCGGCGACGCTCGGTCTGCTGGCCTGCGCCACCAGCGAGATACCAGCGCCAACGTCCCAGCCACCGGTCGAGGTTGCCGTGGCGCAGACCCGGCCGTCCGTTTCGCCAGCGCCGCTGGTGGTCGCGGCCGACGACACGCCCGAGGTCTCCTATCGGTGCGCGGGGGGGTCGCTCTTCCTCGCGGAGGATCATCGGCCCTATTGCGTGCAATCGCAGCCGGCGACGTTTCGCGAATCGGACGCGTGGTGCCGGTCTAATGGCGGGCGCCTTCTCACGATCGATGGCGACGCGCACGGCGCTGCGCTCCAGAGCACGTTCGCGCCGCCGAACCCGACCGGCGACCGCATGTGGATCGGGCTCGCCCAGCTGCGTTCGGGACCATGGCAGTGGGCGACTGGATTCCCGGTGCTATTTGCGAGCTGGGCGGTCGGCGAGCCCAATAACTCCGGTGGGGCCGAGCATTGCGGCGAGTTCTACCCGGCGAGTGCGCAATGGAACGATCTGGCATGCGAAACGGCCCAGCCGTTTCTATGCGAGGCGCGCAGACGAAAGGGTGCCCTCGGCCGGCTGGCCTGCACCGGGCGCTCGTTCCAGGTGGGGAGCACCACGTATTGTTACGACGCCAATCGAAGCGCGCCCTGGGACCAGGCGGAGACGACGTGTAAGGGCCAGGGGGGGACCCTGGCGACCTTCGAGAATGCGGCGGAGCTTGCCGCATTCCATTCGGTGACCCGATCGCCGGCCGGAGCCGATCGCGTGTGGCTCGGCATCGTCGATGAAGGTCACGAAGGCCGCTGGACCAACCCGCGCGGCCGAACCGCCGATTACACGAAGTGGCGCGCCGGCGAGCCCAACGACGCCGGAGGCGAGAACTGCGCCGAATGGCATGCGAGCGATGCTGGCTGGAACGACATCCCCTGCGATCAGGTGCGCACCGGCGTCTGCATACCGCCCTAACAGGCTGTTGAAAACCCAGCTCGGTCGCTTCCCGGGCGGAATCGGCCCGCTATCGCCACCCCGCGACCCTTGAAATACGCGGAGTATTCCTGCGGTCACGGGTCGCCGATTTCGAGCCAATCGCGTCGCGAGATCCAACCGGCGACTTTCTCAATAGCCTACTAGGAGAGCCACCATGCTCCATAGATATCGTCAGGGGATGATCTCATAGAGATCGCCTCTGCACGCCGGCCCGGCGGACAGGTCGATGACGATGCCGTTGATCGAAACGGCGACCTTGTAGCCACCTTCTTCACCGAGAGCGCAGTCCTCGGTCTCGAGCGCGCCGGCCATGATGTAGGCGTCGCCGTCTACAGACATGATGAGGGCACCTTCGACACACGTCGTGTCGCCGTCGTCGACGGCTTCGCAGGTCTCCTCCTGGAAGTAGAGAAGGTTGTTGCCCTCCGGATCGATGATGACACCAAATAAGTCACTTTGCTCAATTGAGCCGTTGTCGTCGATGCGCAGTTGAACACAGTCGCCCGCGGCCACCTGAACCTGGAAGATCTCCGCCGGCCAGGTCTCCTCGATGTCGGTGCAGAGCGCGAGCCCGTCGAAGGTGGCGGCAGGAACCTCGCCGATGGCGCAGGTCGCCTGGGCTTCATCGCCGATCGTGATCACCGGACACACGGCCTCGCCACCACCGCCGCCGCCCTGACCGGTCGCAGGCGCGCTGCTGGAGCTCACCATGCTGGCAGAGACGCTGCTGCTGGCTTTCGTGCCGCTCGCCGAGCTGGAGTTGCCGGCACCACCGGAGCCACCGTCGCCGCCGGTTGTCGGGCTGGTGTCGTCACCACAGGCCGCGAGGGCCAGGCCGCCACATAGTACTTGGATAAGTGACGTCGGCTTCATGCGGCGAACGTAGCGTACGGGTCGCAACGCTGCCCGCGTGAGAGTAGTCCCGGCCCTACGTCTTCGCCTTCTTGGCGACGGCCTTCGTCGCAGCCACCTTCTTCACCTGCAACGGCTTGAGCGGAAACAGCGACTCACCGCGGGTCAGCATCTCCACGTAGTCGACGATCTTGGCGGCGCGTCCCGCCGCCGTCTTCATGTTGGCGACGCGGAAGCCGAGCGCGAAGCGATTGGTGCTGTCGAGCTTGGCCAGCATCGCCACCGCCTGCGGCGAGGCGTCGATGGCGCGCTGGAGATCGTCGGGCAGGGTCTTGGCGCGAATGGGCGCATAGGCGCGCGCCCAGCGGCCGTCGGCCTTAGCCGCGTCGACGTGCTTCTGACCGTGCGGCGTCATCCGTCCGGCGGCGACCAATCGCGCGACGTTGTCGACGTTGATCTGGCTCCAAATGCTCTTCTTGCCGCGCGGCGTGTACCGCTGGACGAAGGACTTTTCGTCGAAGCTCTTGCGGATCCCGTCGATCCAGCCCCAGCAGAGGCACACATCGACCGCCTCGTTCCAGTTGATCGAAGGCAGTCCCGAGCCCTTCTTGTGGAGCTTGATCCAAAGCTCGGTCTCCTTGTCGTGGTGCTTGCCGAGCCACGCATGGAAGGCGTCCGCCGTCGCGAACTCCCGGATCTTGGTGGGATCGACGACGACGGCGGCCATGGCAATGCGCCTTGTCAGCCCTTGGCGTGCGGCACGTGGACGCCGCGCTCCTTGGCGACGCGCTGGGCCTTTTCGTAGCCGGCGTCGGCGTGGCGGATGACGCCCATGCCCGGGTCATTGGTGAGCACCCGCTCGAGGCGCCTGTCCGCGGCCTCGGTGCCGTCGGCGACGATGACGAGGCCGGCGTGCAGCGAGTTGCCGATGCCGACGCCGCCGCCATGATGGAAGCTCACCCATGACGCGCCGCCGGCGGTCGCGACCAATGCATTGAGAATGGCCCAATCGGCGATGGCGTCGGAGCCGTCCTTCATGGCCTCGGTCTCGCGGAAGGGTGACGCCACGCTGCCGCAATCGAGGTGGTCGCGCCCGATGACGATGGGAGCCTTGATCCGTCCGTCGCGGACTGCGGTATTGAAGGCCATTCCGACGCGATGACGGTCGCCATAGCCGAGCCAGCAGATGCGCGCGGGCAAGCCCTGGAAGGCGATGCGCTCCTTGGCCATCGTCATCCATCGAGCCAGATCGGGATCATTGGGCACCGTCTCGAGAACGATCTGATCGGTGACCGCGATGTCCGCCTCGTCGCCGGAAAGTGCGACCCAGCGAAACGGGCCTTTGCCCTCGCAGAAGAGATCGCGGACGTAGGCGGGGACGAATCCCGGGATGTCGAAGGCCCGCTCGCAGCCGGCCTCCTGAGCGCACGTCCGGATGTTGTTGCCGTAGTCGAATGCCTCGGCGCCGCGCTTCTGCATCTCGAGCATGGCCTCGACCTCGCGACGCATGGAAGCCTTGGCGCGATCCACGTACGTCTTCGGATCGCTCACGCGAAGGGCCGCTGCCGCCGCGAGATCCAGCCCCTGCGGGACGTAGCCGACGAGCGGATCGTGGGCGGCGGTCTGCTCGGTGACGAGGGGCGGCGTGATTCCGCGTCGGACCAGCTCGGGAAAGATGTCGGCGGCGTTGGCGCACAGCGCGACGCTTCGGGCTTCGCCCTTGTCGGCCCAGGCGGTGACACGGGCGAGGGCCTCGTCGAGCGAAGGCGCGAGCTCGTCGACATAACGGGTTTCAAGGCGCTTTTGGATGCGGGTCGGGTCGATCTCCACCGCGAGCATCGGCACGCCAGCCATCACGCTGGCCAGGGGCTGTGCGCCGCCCATGCCGCCGAGGCCCGCGGTGAGCGACCAGATGCCCTTGGTCTGGCCGGTACGCGCGACGTACGCCTTGCGCGCGGCGACGAACGTCTCGTACGTGCCCTGCACGATCCCTTGGGTCCCGATGTAGATCCACGAGCCGGCCGTCATCTGGCCGTACATGGTCAGGCCCAGCTTCTCGAGCCGGCGGAACTCGTCCCAGGTGGCCCACCGGCCGACCAGGTTGGAGTTCGCGATGAGCACGCGAGGCGCGTTCTCGTGGGTGCGAAATCGCCCGACTGCCTTGCCGGATTGCACGAGCAGGGTCTCATCATTTTCGAGATCGCGCAGCTCGCGCACGATCACGTCGAACGCCTCCCAGTTGCGCGCGGCCTTCCCGGTGCCGCCGTACACCACGAGATCGTCGGGGCGCTCCGCGACCTCGGCATCGAGGTTGTTGTGGAGCATGCGGAGGGCAGCTTCCTGGACCCAGCCCTTGCAGGTCAGCTCGGTTCCTCGGGGCGCGCGCACGGGGCGAGGCATCGACATCCCCGGCGTGTAGGGCCGCCCGACGACCGCGGCAAATGCGAACACCCCCTCGCAACGTGACGGGAGACCGCACATGCGGGAAACTACAAGCCATGTGGGTACGACGGTTCGGAAGGTTGGCTTTCGTGGGCTCGGCTCTCGCGCTCGGGGTGATCGGCTGCGGCGACGACACGTCGGCGCCCGGCAGCGGTGGCAGCACCAGTGCGACCTCTGTCGCCTCCACCGGTCCCGGTCCCGGCAACGGCGGCTCGACCTCCGACGGCGGCGGACCGAGCAGCGGTGAGGGCGGCGCGGGCGGGGAGCCCGCGACCAGCGGCACAGGCGGCTCCAGCTCGTCGGACGGCGGTGGCCCGCCGACGGTGTGCGACGGCGGACCGCTCCTGGGAAAGGGTCCCGACTGCCTCGCCTGTCAGACCGCGAGCTGCTGCATCAACGCCGCCGGCTGTTTGGCCGACGAGGCATGCGTTGCGGTGGAGGCATGCACGCTCGAGAACAACAGCGTCTCAGCGTGCGTCGACGACAACCCCGATGCGATCTTCTACGTGAGCGGCGTCGTCGTCTGTCGTCAGAACAACTGCGCCGACGAATGCGGCTTCGAGCAAGCGGTCTGCGGCAACATCACTCCGTCACCGGCGAGCTGCACCGACGAGGTGCAGGCATCGTGTTGCGACGAGACCGCCGCGTGCGGCGAGAACGACGCGTGCGTGGCGCTCATCTACCAATGCTTCGACGCCGAAGGTTGCACCGACCAGGCATGCCTCGACAATTGCTTGGACCGCTATCCCGAGGCGCAAAGCGACTTCAACGCCATGGCGGATTGCTGGGACACAGTTGTGTGCCTCGATTGATCGACTGGTGACCGACGAGACGCTCTTCGTCCTCGCGAACAACTCCGTCGTTCCGGCGTGGGCGCTCCTGGTGGCCCTGCCGCGCTGGCGCTGGACTGTGCGGCTCGTCCATTCCGGTCTGCCCGTGGCGCTCCTCGTGCCGCTCTACGCCTGGCTGATCTTCTTCGATAGCCCTGGCCCGACGAACGCGAGCTTCTTCACGCTGCAAGGCGTGATGAACATCTTCACCACCCCGCGGACGGTCATCGGCTGCTGGGTCCACTACCTGGTATTCGATCTCTTCGTCGGCTCGTGGATCGCGCGCGACGCGCAGCGATTCGGGATCGGGCACGTTTTCGTCGCACCCTTGCTGCTCCTCACGCTGATGTTCGGGCCGGTGGGCCTCGCGGCCTACTTGCTGCTGCGGCTCGCGATGCGCAGGCGCACCACGCTGGTGGAGATGGTGCAGCCAGCCGACGTCGCGTCGCCCTGAGACAGGCGCGACCGCCGGCCGGGCTGCAGACTCAGGCGCTCTCGTAGAGCGAGTCGACTTCGAGGTCGACGCCGTGGACGCACATCCTCTGTCCGGGACCTGCCACCTCCCCGGACCAGTCGTCCACGCGACGAAAGATCTCGATCCGCCGCTCGTACTGCGAGACCAGGACGTACTCGCGAAGGGTGGCGATCTGCTTGTAAGCCTGAAACTTCCCATCTCGATCGTAGCGCTCCGTCGATTCAGAGAGCACCTCGAGCAGCAGGGTCGGGTTCGTCACGGCTTGCCCCAGCGATCGACCTGCCTTGCGCACGGTCACGGTCTCGAGCGGGCCACACACGACGCTGAGATCCGCGTACGTCGACAGGTTCGCCGACGCGACGAACAGCATGAGGTCCGAAGCGTAGGGCTGGCAGCTCGGCGGCAGCGCGCGCGCAAGCAGGGCGGTCGCCCTCGCGATCAGCCGCGCGTGCTCCGGCGTACCCCGCGACATCGCATACACGACGCCGTCCGACCATTCGTGCCTTGGCGCGTCATGGCTCGCATCGACCTCGCCCTCGAAGTAGTCCTCCAAGGTGACGTAGGCGCTGGCAGCAGCTTGTCCCATCGCTCGCTGATGTTAGCGCGCCTCGCCGTCCCGGGGATGCGGGCGCAGGTTGGCATGTCGGTGCGCGCTTTTCACAGCAGCAATCGCTCAGAGCCAGCGCGCCGTGACGCAGCAACGACCCCGAGCTACCTGCAGCGTCGATGCCCTTTCGCACCGCTTCGGTGATCCTCGCGCTGCTCACCGGTTGCGGGCCGACCGCGCCCGCCCCGGCGCTCGCCGAGACCCCCGGGCCGGCGGGCGTCACCTCGAACAAGCCGGCGCCCACGACCGAGCCGGACCGCGCCCCGCGCATCGTGCTCGACGGTCGGGAGATCCGTCCCGAGGGTTTCGAGCTGCGCCGCAGCGAGGGCGAATGGGCCATCACGACGCTGCCCTACGCGGCGCCCGGCTTCGGGATCACCCTCGCGGCCAGCGAGCCCAGGTCGGGGCTGCTCGATCCGGGTCGGAGCCTCACCGCGTACAAGCCCACCGAAGGCGGCGGCATCCTCAATGTGGGCTTCACCGATCAGGAACGGAAAGTGACGGTCGAGATCCTCACGTTCGCCCCGGGCACCTTCGACAAGCAGGGCACCTGCTCCTTCCGATTCAAGGTCACCGGACACGCCGCCGAGACGAAGCTCGAAGGCAGCGGGATCGCGCGGCAAGTGCGCTGCTATTCGATGGATTGACCCAGGCGGGCCAGCTGGCTTTGCGGCCGCGCAGAGGCGGCGCTGGGTACTCCCTACCGCCCCGCCCAAGGCTGATCGCGTCCCTTGGTTGGCAGCGACGTGACGTCGTTGCCGAGCGCGAGATCCACGGCACGCGCGGCCTCCCGGCCGTCGGCGATGGCCCAGACGATGAGGCTCGCGCCGCGCATGGCGTCGCCGGCGGCCCATACCTTGGGTGCCGAGGTCTTGAATGCAGCATCGACCTTCACGTTGCCGCGGGCGTCGAGCTCGACGCCGAGCTCGGCGGCGAGGCCCGAGAGATCCGGCCCGACGAAGCCCATTGCGAGGAGCAAGACGTCGACGAGGACGCGGGTCTCGCTCCCCGGAACGTCGACCAGGTGGCCTTTGCCGCTCTCGTCGGTCTCGATGCGCACGTCGACCCAATGCAGAGCGACCAGTTGGCCGGCTTCACCCTCCAGGCGCGTCGTGCGCTTGCCAAAGCCGCGGGCGCCGCCCTCTTCCTGGCTGGACGACGTCCGAAAGACCGTGGGCCATTGGGGCCACGGGTTGCTGGCGCCGCGCAGCTCGGGCGGCGCGGGAAAGAGCTCGACCTGCGACACCTCTGCTGCTCCCTGGCGCAGCGCCGTGCCGAGACAGTCGCTGCCGGTGTCGCCACCGCCGAGGATGATCACCCGCTTGCCGCGCACGTCGAGCGGGTGGAAGGCCGGCGACGGCGGCGCCTCGCCCGCCACGGTGCGGTTCTGCGCTTCGAGATATGGCATCGCCTGGAGGACCCCAGCAAGCTCACGCCCTGGGATCGTAAGCTCGCGGGCGCGCCGCGCCCCGATGGCGACGACGATCGCGTCATAGGTCGCCGCCAGATCGGTCCAGGCTCGCGCGCCTCCGACGTCGACGCTGGTCTCGAAGCGCACGCCCTCCGCCTCGAGGATGCGAAGGCGGCGATCGATGACGTGCTTTTCCATCTTGAAGTCGGGGATGCCATAGCGAAGCAATCCGCCGATGCGATCGTCGCGTTCGAGGACGACCACGTCGTGTCCGGCAAGGTTCAGCTGGGCCGCCGCGGCGAGCCCGGCCGGCCCGCTTCCCACGATCGCGATCCGCTTGCCGCTACGTTGCGGAACCGAGCGCGGACGGACGCGACCATCGGCAAAGGCGCGCTCGATGATCTCCTTTTCGATCTGCTCGATGGCGACCGGGTCGCGATCGATCGCAAGGACACACGACGACTCGCAAGGTGCGGGGCAGAGGCGCCCGGTGAACTCGGGAAAGTTGTTGGTCGTGGCGAGGACGTCGTACGCCTCGGCCCACCGCCCGCGATAGACCAGATCGTTGAAGTCGGGGATCTGATTGCCCAGAGGGCAACCCTGATGACAGAACGGGACGCCGCAATCCATGCAGCGCCCGGCCTGCTTCCCGGCCTCCTCCGGGGTGAGGCTTTCGGCGAGCTCGCGGCTGTCGGCGAGTCGCTCGCGCTTGTCGCGCTTGTTCGGTAGCAGCCGCTGCCATTCGACGAAACCGTTGGGCTTGCCCATGACTTCAGTGTCCCTTGGTTCCAGCGATGGGGAGGTCGATGCGTGGCGACGCAGAACTGCCGCCTGCGCTACCGCCACCCCCACCGCTGGCGCCGCCGCCACGCGTCGACGGTGCCGGGGCGGGGCCCGACGGCGATCCGACGAAGGCTGGCTCACTTTGCCGCGCTCCAGGGGGTCGCATCACGGCGCGCCTTGCCTGCAGGACCCGTTTGTAATCGGTGGGCATGACCTTCACGAAGCTCGGGACGAGGTGCTCCCAGTTGTTCTGCACCCGCCGCGCGACCGCGCTCTGGGTGAGCTGGGAGTGCGCCTCGATCATCCCATAGACGAGCCAGATGTCGCTCTCGTCCACCAGCGCCTCGAGCTCGACCATGTCGTGGTTGACCCGTTTGCGGAAGGACCGGTCCCGATCGAGGACGTAGGCCACGCCGCCGCTCATGCCCGCGCCGAAGTTGCGGCCGGTCGCCCCGAGGACGACGACGATCCCTCCGGTCATGTATTCGCAGCCGTGGTCGCCCACGCCCTCCACCACGGCACGCGCGCCGCTGTTGCGCACGGCGAATCGCTCCCCGGCGAGGCCCGAGGCGTACAGCTCACCGCTGGTTGCGCCGTACAGCACCGTATTGCCGATGAGCACGTTGTCTTCCGCCGCGAAGCGCGCATTGCGCGGCGGGCGCACCACGAGACGCCCGCCGGAGAGGCCCTTGCCCACGTAGTCGTTGGCGTCGCCTTCGAGCTCCAGGGTCACGCCCTTCGCGCAGAACGCGCCGAAGCTCTGACCGGCCGAGCCGGCAAGCTTCACCCAGATCGCGTCGTCGGGCAGCCCGGCGGCCCCGAAGCGTCGCGCGATCTCGCCGGAGAGCATCGCGCCCACTGCGCGATGCGCATTGGTGATGCCAAGCTCGATCTGCACCGGCCCGCCACCGTCGAGCGTCGCTTTGGCGCGGTGGAGGAGCGATAGATCGAAATGATCGCTGACGTCCTTGCGCTGCACCGCAATGGTGCCGCGGGCGTGGGAGGCGGGTGCGTCGGGCGCCGCGATGAGCGCCCCCAGATCGAGGCGCTTGGCCTTCCAGTGGGTGATGTCGGTGCGCTGGCGGAGGAAGTCGACCCGGCCCACCAGCTCCTCGAATCGGCGCACGCCCAGGGCGGCCATGTGCCGGCGCACACTCTCGGCGATGAAGAGGAAGTAGTTCACCACGTGTTGTGGGTCACCCCGATAGCTTCGCCGAAGGTCCTCGTCCTGGGTTGCGATGCCGACGCTACAGGTGTTGAGGTGGCACTTGCGCAGCATGATGCAGCCGGTCGCGATGAGCGACGCCGTCGCCATGCCGAACTCGTCGGCGCCGAGCAGCGCGCCGATGATCACGTCGCGCCCGGTGCGCAGGCCTCCGTCGACCTGCAGGCGGACCCGGCCGCGCAGATCGTTCTTCACCAGGACCTGCTGCGCCTCGGCGATGCCGAGCTCCCAGGGCAACCCTGCGTACTTGATCGACGACAGGGGCGCGGCGCCGGTGCCGCCCTCGTAGCCGCTCACGGTGATCGCGCCGGCTCCCGCCTTGGCGACGCCGGCGGCAATGGTGCCCACGCCAACCTCGCTGACCAGCTTGACCGATATGCGCGCCGTCGGGCTGACGCTCTGCAAGTCGTAGATGAGCTGGGCCAGGTCCTCGATCGAATAGATGTCGTGGTGAGGCGGCGGCGAGATGAGCGTCACGCCCGGGGTGGAGAAGCGCGCCTTGGCGATGCGCTCGTCGACCTTGTTGCCGGGGAGCTGCCCACCCTCACCGGGCTTGGCGCCCTGCGCCACCTTGATCTGGAGCTCGTCGGCGTTGACCAGGTAGTCGGCGGTGACGCCGAAGCGGCCGCTCGCCACCTGCTTGATGGCGCTTCGCCGGAGATCGCCGTTTTCGTCGGCGACGTAGCGTCGCGCCTCTTCTCCGCCCTCGCCGCTGTTGGAGCGGCCGCCCAGGCGATTCATCGCAATGGCGAGGGTCTCGTGGGCCTCGGCGCTGATCGAGCCGAAGCTCATCGCGCCGGTCACGAAGCGCCGCACGATTTCGGTGGCCGGCTCGACCTCGTCCAAAGCGATGGGCGAAAGCTCGCCTGGCCGACCTCCCCGGGCTGCCGGGTCGCTGGCCAGCGAAAGCAGGCCGCGCAGCGTGGTCAGCTCGCGGTCCTCGTCGTCGGCGATGCGCTCGAAGGTGGCAAAGGCGCCTTTGCTCGCGTTCTGGGCGGCGTCCTGCAGGGCGGCGATCGCGTCGGGCGACCACTTGTGGCGCTCGCCGCGGCGACGCCATTGATAGAGCCCGCCGACCGGCAGATCGACCGCGTCGACCCGGTTGTCTTCTCGACCCTCCGAGCGATCGCGCGCTTCGTCCAGCTTGGGTCCGAAGCCGCGCGCGTGCCGGGTCGAGACCTCGCGCCCGAGCTCGGCGAGCCCGATCCCCTTGAGCCGATTCGGCGTCCCGGTGAAATGGCGCTCGATGAGATCCGGGTCGAGCCCAACCGCTTCGAAGATCTGGGCGCCGCGATAGCTCTGAATGGTGGAGATCCCCATCTTGCTCATGACCTTCATGAGTCCGTGATTGATGGCGTCGATACAGCGGGCGCGCGCCAGGGCCGCATCGGTCCCGGCCAACGCGTCGTTCGAGCCCAACGCGTCGTTCGAGTCCAGCGCGTCGATCGAGTCCAGTGCCAGCCACGGGTTCACCGCCGCCGCACCAAAGCCGATGAGGAGCGCAAAGTGATGCACCTCACGCGCCTCGGCCGTCTCCACCACCAGGCCGGTGTGCCGGCGGATGCCGTCACGCACCAGCCGCTGGTGCACCGCGGACAGGGCCAGCAGCGCCGGGATGGCGGCGCGGCGCCTGTCGACCCCGCGATCGCTGAGGATGAGCAGCGTCTTGCCATCGTCGACCGCTTGTGAGGCCGAGTCGCAAAGGCGCTCCACTGCGGCGGACAGGGCGCCTTCGCCTGCGCCCGCGCCTGGGCCGACCGGGTAGAGCGAGGACAGACAGACCGGGTCGAAGACGCCCTCGTCGTCGATGGCGGTGATCTTGGCGAGCTGTTGATTGGTGAGAATGGCGCCGGGCAGGGCGATCCGGTGGCATTGCTCCGGCGTCTCCTCGAGCGGGTTGCCGTCCGGACCGATCGACGTGTCGAGGGTCATCACCAGGTCCTCGCGGATCGGATCGATCGCCGGGTTGGTGACCTGCGCGAAGAGCTGATGGAAGTAGGAAAAGAGGCTGGGCGACTTGTCGGAAAGCACGGCGAGCGCCGTGTCGGTGCCCATGGATCCGACCGGCTCCTTGCCGGTCTCGGCCACCGGCCCGAGGAGCAGCCGAAGGTCCTCGTCGGTGTAGCCCATGGCCCGCTGCAGTCGGACCAGGTCTTCACCGGTGGTGGCGGGCGGCGCCGGGACGTCGGGCAGGCTGCTGAACGACAGGACGTTGCGCTTGAGCCACTTGCGATAGGGCCAGCGAGAGACGATCTCGCGCTTGATCTCCTCGTCCTCGAGGATGCGTCCCTCGGTCGTGTCGACGACGAACATGCGCCCGGGCATCAGGCGACCCTTGCGCTTGATGTCGCGGACCGGGACGTCGAGCACGCCGGTCTCGCTGGCGAGAATGACTCTATCGTCCTCGGTGATCATCCAACGGGCCGGCCGCAGACCATTGCGATCCAACGTGGCGCCGATGAGGTGCCCGTCGGTGAAGCAGATCGCCGCCGGACCATCCCACGCCTCGCAGAGGCTCGAGCTGTACTGGTAGAAGGCCTTGCGATCGTCGTCCATCGACGGATCTTTCTCCCAGGCCTCGGGGATCATCATCATCATCCCGTGGGGGAGGGATCGGCCGGCGAGGTGCAGCAGCTCGAGCATGTTGTCGAACTGGGCGGAGTCGCTCTTGCCCGGCACGATGATCGGGAAGAGGCGATCGAGCTTGCCGCCGAGCTTGTTCGACTCGAGCAGGTTGCGCCGCGCGGTCATCCAGTTGCGGTTGCCGCGCACCGTGTTGATCTCGCCGTTGTGGGCGATGTTGCGGAAGGGCTGCGCCAGCTCCCAGGTGGGGAACGTATTGGTCGAGAAGCGCGAATGGACGAGCGCGATGGCGCTCGACACCTCGGACTCGAGCAAATCGCCATAGAAAAGTGGCAGCTGGCGCGGCAGGAGCAGGCCCTTGTAGACGATGGTTTCGCCCGACAAGCTCGCCACGTGGAAGAGCCCGCTGGGGTCGAGCCCGCGCTCGCGAATGCGGTTTTCGGCGAGCTTGCGGATGACGAACAGCTTTCGTTCGAACGCGCTGGGAGGGATGCGGCGCCTCCCCACGAAGACCTGGCGAATGGTCGGCATGGCGGCGCGCGCGACGCGGCCGAGGTGGGTTGGGGCGATGGGCACATCGCGCCAGCCGATGAGCCGCTGGCCCTCTTCTTCGATGACGGCTTCCAACACCTCTTCGCAGGCGCGCCGCGCGCTCGCGTCGGTCGGGAGAAAGACCATGCCGACGGCGTATTGCTGGCGGCGCGCCGGCAGCGGCAGGCCGGTACGCAGAGCCTCCAGCTGGAAGAAGCGATGCGGGATCTGAAGGAGGATCCCGGCCCCGTCACCGGTCTCGGGATCGGCGCCGGCTGCCGCGCGGTGGGCGAGCCGGATGAGGATCTCGAGCGCTTGCTCGACGATGCTGCGCGATCGCTCGCCGCCGATGTGGGCCACGAAGCCGACGCCACATGCGTCATGCTCGAAAGAAGGGTCGTACAGACCGCGAGTCCCCGAAGCCATGCTGCCTCCGCCTCCACCGCCGGCGCCGTGGATGCGCCGGAGCAGCGCTACCGCGAGCCAAAATCGCAGCAGCGTAACGCGACGCGTTAGCTGGAGCAAGCCTGCACCTGATGCGCGAGATCCAGGATTGCATCGGGTCGCAGAAGGTGCGAGGGCACTTTCATCCTGAAACGGGACGGCGCCCCAGGGGCCTGCGCCTGAGCCTTGGCCATCCG
>Ga0105046_10000608_pt1 | contig 50998 bp, 38 predicted proteins | sample MAT03_FD_78385 | JGI IMG/M metagenome (GOLD analysis project Ga0105046, IMG submission 78385) | Freshwater microbial communities from Lake Fryxell liftoff mats and glacier meltwater in Antarctica - MAT-03 (megahit assembly) | ecosystem: Environmental > Aquatic > Freshwater > Ice > Liftoff... | reverse complement strand
CCTCGGCGAGCATGGGCACAATATCCTGTTCTCGAATGAGCCCGGACGCGGTCATGCCTAAGGGGCTTTCGATGCGCGTCGAGGCGCAGGCTGTCCGCCTGCACCAACTGCATGACCAGCATCGCCGTGAACGGCTTGGTCACCGACGCGATGCGAAACCGTGTCAGAGGTGCGTTCGCCAAGCCGAACGTGGCATTCGATACTTCACACGACGAAGGCAGTCAGAACGAGACGTGGATGTGCGAGGCGTGTGGCAACATCCTCATCCGTGGCGGCAACCCGCTCAATCCGGCGTTCAACAACGCCGCGCCGCGACGCGCATCCATGGGACACATCTCATTCGGGATTGATCCGTTCGATGCCGACGGGACCAAGGCGGAACTGGACAAACGCGGACTCACCGCACGACCGGACATCGGACGGCCTGGCGATATCCACGAGCCGACGGCGCTGTACAAGAGCTATCACACCACGACGCCCATGGGCTTTGATCTGCAGATCAGTAACGCGACGAAAGCCAATCGGACGGTACGCCAGACAACGACTGGCGCGCGGCGGCGGCCGATGCGCGCGTGCCAATCTCTTACGCGTCGCGAGGAAGCAGCCGTGGCGACCCGTCGAGCGCCAATACGCCAAAATGCCGCAGGTCGAGTGTAGCGATGCTGGCACCCAATCGCTCGGCGATGGCCGCGACACTTGCATCGACGAGGCCGAGATGCAGGTCGCGGTACTCTGCAGAGAGGGCGTGCGCGCGCGTGAGGTCAGTGGCCTTCCCCCATTCCACCGCAAAGTTCGACGCCGCGAGGTCGCGCAGAAACGCGCGCTGCGCGACGACGCTCACGTGTTTCAGCAGCATGTAGTCCAGCGATAGTCGGCGTCGTCCAGATAGACGGTTGTCTTTGCGTTCTCTGACATATGGTAACCATATAATGCACCATTTTTTTGTCGAGGGGATGGCGAGCCTTGCGATGCTCAAGCTTCGCTGGCGCGATACCCCCGCCTACGGGTCGACACCCACCGTTGCGTAGTAGCTCGCAATGCGATCGCAGGAACCGGCGCGCGTGTACACGTCCGCCGGTCTCCGGTTGATCGCGTTGGCGATCACGAGCGCGACCTCGTCTGCGCTCTGCGAGTCGGGTAAGGTGCGCGAATCGGGGCCGCCGTGCAGTGCGCTGATGCCGAACGATGTGCGTACCACACCCGGCGAAATCAATGTGAACTGAATACCCGGATGGGTTTGCTGCACTTCGGCGCGAAACATGGCCGTCAGCGCGTTCAGAAAATGCTTGGCGCCGCTGTATGCGGAACGGATGACCGCGAAGGGCGCGCGCCCGAGCATTGACGACATGTTGATCACCTGCCCCGTATTCCGCTCCTTGAAATGTGGCAGCACCTCCTGCATTCCGTACAACGCGCTCTTGACGTTCACCTGCATCATGCTGTCGATGTCGTCGTCGGTAAGTTCCGAGGGAAGCCGCGAGATCCCCTGGCCGACATTGTTGACCCACACATCGATGTGCCCGAACTGCTCGAGCGCCGTCGCTACAACGCGCCGGACATCCGTGCGATCGGTGACGTCGGCAGTGACAACGAGTGCCCGACCGTGACACAGTGCAGCAACCGCTTCGAGCCCAGCCTCGTGGCGGCCCACCAATACGACTGACGCGCCGCGCGCGGCAAGCAATGGTGCTAACGCCGCGCCGATACCTGCGCTGGCGCCGGTAATCACAACAGTTTTCGTGCTCACGATGGGGACTCCCTGAATTTTCACAGCAATGCGGCGGTGCAAAAATTTACGCGTCAAACGTCGACTCCCGTAAGACGCTCGCCTGTTATCGCATTTTGACCGAACACCACGTGCTTTTCGAGATGGTCACCCGACGAACGACTCCTGCCTTTGCGGGCGCGGTGGAAGCGTTACTGATGTCCCGGCGCTGATCAGCGCCGCCCCGGCTCAAGGCTGGCTGGTGATCCGCAGCATGCTGGTGTCATAGCCCAGCGCCTTCGCCCGCGCGATCAGTGCATCGAGCCGCACGGTACCGGGACTGGCCTCGCGCGCCAGCAGCCACAGATAGCGCCCTGAAGGTTCGCCGACAATTGACCATGAATAATCCTCGGCATGATCGAGCACCCAGTAGTCCCCGAAGAACGGGCCGAAGAAGCTGACCTTGAGCTTGGCGCCAGTCGCGGCGTCCACCACCTTGGCCTTCCCGTTGGCCTCCTTGATGGTGCCATCACGCTTGCGACAGCGGTTGAGCACCGAAATCTTTCCGTCCGCGCGCTGCGCGTAGTCGGCGGTTACCCCCTCGCAATTCTTCTGGAACCTCTGCTCGTAACGCGCGAGCTCGAACCAGCGGCCGAGATAGCTGCTGAGTTCGACCGACTTGGCCGGCTGGGGAACGGCAGTGTTGCCAACCGCATGGCGCGAGAACACGCAGCCTGAGAGCGCCATCGCCGAGCCGAACACTGCCGCAAGAGCGAGTGGTCTGAAGATTCTGGGCATCGGTGCAAGAACTTCCGGAATCGGGGAGTTGTTCCCGACCTGCGCTTGGCATCAGTTAGGGTTGAACCAGGTTCGTCAGACACACACTGGCGCCGCGCGCAGGAAATCGACCGAACGCCGCGTCGTGGGCGGCGTTGAAAGCGGCCGTACCGAAGTCCCTCGGGCACAGCGCTACGGCGCTCTGACCACTGCCGCGGTTTACCTGAAGCTCGGTGCGACCCACTCCTGGTACCCACAAACCAACACGACCGAGAACCTGTCCGGCAGGAACCGACTGTCCCAACACGATCTGAAGAGCGACAACGTGATCGTAAATGATCAGGTAGTCGGCCGCACCAGACGGGCGCATGTGGATTTCCGAGTCGCCTTCGGGATTCGCCAGGATGTTGATCACGGTCCCCGGGCCAGCCGCACGGACGGATACGGTGTCGCTGGTCGTGCGGAGCTCATACGTTGGGTTGAGGCGTCCCGGACTGCTGGACAAACCGAACGGGAGAAAGTCGTTGAGCCGAGCCAGGTCCACGACCGGAACCGAGAGCACCGGCAATGATGCGTCTATCGGCGGAGACGTGCTCGTTCCTTTGCAAGCGGCCAGTGTCGTCCCGAGTGTGACAAGGATGATGTGGAGCGCACGGCTGGATGCGCAGCGATCAAGAGACATGGGTTGGCGACGACTTGAAGATCCGGTGCGTGATTGGCGCGATCATCGCACCGATCACGAGTCCGATGAGGGCCGAGATGCCTGCAGTGACAAGCCACGACACGACGCCGGCGGCTGCCGGAATTGCGCGGCCGACCGTCGCGCCGATTCCCTGCAGCGTTTCCTCCGGTGCATGCACGCCCAATTCATGCAGCCCGTGGATGATAATGCCGCCGCCTACCCACAGCATCGCCACCATGCCGACGGCGCCAAGCAGCGCCAGCAGTTTCGGCATGCCGTGCACGATCCCGCGGCCGATGGCGCGTGTGGCGCCGTTGGCCGACTGCGCCATTACCGCACCGCCGTCATCCGCCTTCACGATCACGGCGACGGTGCCGTACACCAGCACCGTCATGCCGATACCCACGAATGCCAGCACGCCGGCTTGGAGCCCCACTGACGACGTGGCAACAGTGGCCAGCGTGATCGCCATGATTTCTGCGGAGAGGATAAAGTCCGTCCGCACGGCACTCGCCACCTTCATGGCCTCGCTGGCCCGCGACACCGACGCATCGGAGGGCGCCGTCTCGGCAACGGTCTCCTTGCTCCCTCCGCGCACGACGTCGGCCACTTTCTCGTAGCCCTCCAGCGCGAGGTACGCACCGCCCAGCATAAGCAGCGGTGTGAGGATCCACGGAGCGAAATAATTCAGGAGCAGCGCGCCAGGCAGCAGGATCAGGAGTTTATTCCGCAGTGACCCGAGGGCGATTTTTGCGATGATCGGCAACTCCCGATCGGCGGCGAACCCGATGACGTATCGCGGCGTGACGGCAGCATCATCAATGACGATGCCTGCAGCCTTGCTGACGGCCTTGCTGCCGGCCTTGGCGGCCTGCGCGGCGGCGTCATCGACCGAAGCGGCGACCAGTTTCGCGATCGCGGTGAGATCATCAAGAAGCGCCAGCAGTCCTACACTCACATCGCCCCCCTTGGCGGAGTTGTTCAGAAAGATCGGTCCGGCCACGACCAAGTTGGCGTAGACCGGTGAAACAACGCAAATCCCGCCGACGCAAATGTCAACGTCCCGTTGCAGCACGCGGCTGGTATTGATGGGATGAAGCGCCTTGATGGGGATGACATGGCGTGTGATTGCACGTACACTTTGCCGTTCTGCGACGTTCTGCGACGTTCTGCGACGTTCTGCTTGCAGTGCGCGCACTCGCTGGCACGTGCGGCGAGGCCACCATGTCGGGGTTTGCTGAAGGGGCTCAATGGATCAGTGTACTGCAGTTTGTGGCTCACCGCAGTGCTGATGTACCGCTGCTTGACCGCCATGGCCGGCGTGGCTGCCACCGCGTTCGCGGCAGTCGCAGGGGCGCAGGCCGCGCCGCGCCCCCCGGAGGACGAACGCGGCCGCGCGACCGTGGCAACGAGCGAGGGGATGCGACTCACTCTTGGCGGCTACCTGCAGGTGGATGGGCGCTGGGTCGGTGGTGCCTCCGCGCGTGCGCCGGACGGGCTGCTGCTGCGACGCGCCCGCCTCGTCTTCGACGCGGCCCGTGATGATGGCTGGCACGTTCGCCTTCAACCCGATTTTGGACAGGGGCGCGTACTGGTCCAAGATGCCTTCGTCGGGTGGACGGGGCGTGGCACCACTGTACGACTCGGACGATTCCGGCCGGCCTTCGGCACCGAACGCATGCAATCGTCAAGCACGCTGCTCTTTCCTGAGCGGAGCCAGGTGAATACGCTGATGCCAAGCCGAAGCTTCGGTGGGCAGCTCCTGCACAGCCGCGGTGGGTTGCGGGTCGCGATCGGTGGCTTCCGTACACCAATCGGGACCGACGTACCCACAGTGGACACCGATGGCGACGTGCGCGCGGCCAGCGGCGCGGGGCATGACGTGCTCCTCCACGGCGGCTGGCGCGTGCAACGCAGCGCCCGCTATCTGGACCTGCAGGGCAGCGTGCTTGCAGGGCGCGAACAAGGTTCAACGGAGACGCCAGCGCTCGCGCGTCTGCTGTCGGTGGGCCAACTCCCGCTGGTGGTGTTTCGCAGTGATGGCTCGGCGTCGGGCACAAGTTTCGCCGACGGGAACCGCGGTCGCGGGTCCGTGGGCGGCGTGGCCGGAACCGCGCGATGGATGGCCGGCGCCGAAGTGGCCCACCAGTGGCAGCGGGTCCGCCTCGATGACCAACGCGTGCACTTCCGGGCGAGCGCCGCGTCGCTGCGAGCGGCGTTGGTGGTGGGCGGCGAACGCGCGGCCACGCAGGAAATCACCCCGCGCACCCGGCGGGGCGCCTTGGAGTTCGGGGTGCGCGCCGGCCTGCTCCAGGTGCGTTTCGATGAACGGGTACCGCTGCTCGTCGGCAGCGCTCCTCGTCGCGTGCGCACTGCGGGCGTGGCTGCGAGCTGGATCCCGACCTCCTTGACGCGCCTGACCGCAGGTTTCGATGTCACACACCCGAACCTTTCGCGGCGCACCGAACACGCGGCCGTCGTGCGCTGGCAGCAGGCATTCTGATCGTAGTGGCGCCACAGCAAGCATGCGTGCGCCGAGTGATGGCACGGACGACGCGCGCCATGCTCCAAGACGCTCGTCGTTGGCTGGACAGTCAGCAACCCTTTCGAGGCGACCGGCAGGATAGCTTTCGTCGACCTCGCCCTCCAGTCGTCCTTCTTGGATTTCCATGCACCTTTGTCGATCGATTGTTGCGTTCGCTGCGTGCGCCGCACCCGCCGTCCTGGCGCTGGCCGTGCCGCAGCAGCGGGCCGAGGCGCAGCGGCGTCCCGGCCAGAACTTCGGGTTCTATACCACGACCGGTCTCCTGACCGGCGAGATCGAAGCCGGTTCCGTAAACTCGACGACGGCGTTCGCTGAGGTGCCGAGGTTTGCCATGTCGGGACTGCTCACCACCCGGTGGCGCCAGCGACCCAAGAGCGCATGGATCGTCGGGGTGCGCGGCACCGTGCTGTCGCTGGGCAACTCCGATCAATGCGTCGTGGAGGTCGTCACGCAGGGCTGCCTGGATCGACGATTCACCGAGCGGGTCGCGCTCGTGGCGGGCGGCGCCTTCGACATCCGGTCCACCATCCTTCGCGCGATGGTCGGCCCCGCGCTCTTTAGTGTCCAAGGTAGCGGACTGCGCGTGGGCACACAGCTTCGTTTCGACTACGCCGCGCCGCGCCTGAGCGGGCCCACGCCTACGCTGTTCCTCACCCGTTCCATGCTCGGCAGCCAGCGTGGACGTTCGGTCGGCATCTCGACCTTCGGGGTCGGATTGCGGTGGGTGCGGCGGCGGTAGCGCGATTCGCGGTGCGGTGTACGCGCACTTCGGCGGTGAGCGGACTGCTACAGGAGCCGGTTCAGCCCGCGGCTTCGACCTGATGGTCCAGGTGGGCGATCAGCTCCGCCGGCAGGTTCAATCGATGGCCCAGCGCCTGCAGGTAGGCGCGCTCACCGGGGTGATCCACGTCGATGGCCACGCGTGACACCAGATACAGTTCGGTGGCCTGCTCGATCCCGCGCGCCGATGCCGCGATCGCCGTCAAGTCCACTGGTCGGCTCAGCGCGTCGAACACGAACGCCTTGCTTTCGGCATCCAGGCCCAGCTTCTCGACCTGCTCGAACAGGGCTTTCTGCTCCACGGCGTCGATGTGCCCGTCCGCCTTGGCGGCCCCGATCATGGCCTGAATGAGGGCCAGCTGAAACGGCTGGCCATCAGCGGCGCTCTTGGTCTCCGGCAGAAAATTGCGGTCCACCTGGCTGAAATCCGCGGGACTGGCGACCGGCGCCGTCGCCGCTGCCTTGCCCTGCTGCCAGTTCTGATACGCCTTGTAGGCCAAGGCGCCCGCTGCCGCTGCGCCGCCATAGCCCACCGCGCCTTTTGCCATCTTCTTCATTTTTTTGCCCCCCAGCATCAGGCCGAGCAGGCCACCCACGACGGCACCGCCGCCGAAACCACCCATGCCCATGGTGTTGAGCTGCTGTTTGGCAGAGCCGCCAGCCTGGCTCATGGAGTCGGCCGCATTGGGGCCAAGGAACTGTTCAAGCAGCTTCTTTGCGTCGATCATAGCATATCTCGTCAGTGTCAGGATAGAAAAGTTGGCGGGCAGACAAGCGCTCACGAATAGTCTTGCATCTGCAGACGGCGTAACCGGGAATATTACCCGGGCAGTTCGAGCAGGTGCCCCTTTTTGATGATGCCTCCCTGGTCGCGAACGACGATGCGATCCGCAATCGCCTCGTCGAAGAGCGGTGTGACAGGGCACTCACCGAAGCGCGGCTCCCGCGAGCGTTTACTCAGTCGATCACGATCTCGCGCTGCCGCGTGACGGTGCGTTCGCCGAGCAGATCGCGGCTCGTCATCGTGATCACGTAGCGACCGCGTCGCGGCGATCCGAGCTCCGGACGCAAAGACCCTGCTCGCACCGGTCCGGCCGGCACGGATCGTTCGTAGTCGACCGCGACACGATCGGTACCACCTCCTCGTACGACGGCATCGCGTAGACTGCCGGTAAGTTTTGCGGTCACATCGACGAGGCCTCCGCGCTCGGCGCGCTGCACGACGAATGAAGATCTCGCCACGATCCGTGTCCGCGCCGTTCAGGCGGTACTCCTCGTTGGTCCACTGCGCGACGATGCGCTGCGGTACGCCGTTCGGCATCAAGCCTTTGCGCCAATGCGGTTTCGTCCAGCGCGACAACAGCATGCCGTACTCGTGCCAGAGCAGTCCGTCGTTTGGCGCGGCTGCAGCGGCATCCCTAAGGTACGCCTCGGCGGCGGCGGGGTATCACCCGTTGCCAACAGCGCCCGAGCGCGCACGATCACACGGTCCCGCTCGCGCGCGCCCGTCGCGGACGGACCGGTGGCAGCGGTGCCAGGTGCCTGCGCCGAGAGTGAGGATAACGCTGCGAACGCCATCGTCGCGAGCATCATTACCAGCACCGACCGTGTCCGCTATCTCATCACCCTTGTCCCCGGAAAGCGGTGCAACTGTCGTCGCTGGCATCCACGCCGAACGTCGTATTCTGCTGCAACGGGCTCAAACTACTCAGCGGTGAAGGGAGGCGCGAAAGTGCGGCGCACGTCGGCATCACTCAACAGTTCGTCGCGCACCGCGAGATAGTCAACAATGGCGTCGCGAATGCCACACGTGCGGAATGCTCCGCCCGGCCGCATCCCGGAAACACATGCCAGCAGTCAAGCACTCACTCGTCGAACAATAACTCAGTGACCCCACGATTCGGGCGATGCCCGCTTGCATTGCGCGCACCAGTCGCCAGAATCCACGAATGACCATTCCAACAGAGATGCGCGCCGCCGTGATCACGCGGTCGGGCGGGCCGGATGTCCTGGCCATCCAGCATCGACCAGTTCCGACGCCCGGTGCGGGTGAAGTGCTCGTTCGCGTACGGTCGTCTGCACTCAATCGCGCCGACCTCCTCCAGCGCGCCGGTCGCTATCCGGCGCCACCTGGTGTGCCGGTCGATATTCCGGGACTGGAGTTCGCCGGCGAGGTGGTCGGCAGCGGTCCCGGTGCCGCACTGTTTTCGGTCGGTGCGCGCGTGTGCGGTCTGGTTGGCGGCGGGGCGCACGCCGAGTACCTGGTCACGCACGAACGGGCCCTCGCGGCCGTGCCCGGCGCGCTCGACTGGGCCGCCGCGGGCTCGGCGCCCGAGGCCTGCATCACGGCGCACGACGCACTGGTCACGCAGGCGCGAATACGCCCCGGAGATACGGTGCTGATTCATGCCGTGGGCAGCGGCGTCGGACTGACGGCGGTGCAGATCGCGCGCCAGCTGGGTGCGACGGTGTTCGGCACTGCGCGCAACACGTCGAAGCTGGACATCGCCGGTGACCTTGGCATGAAGGCGGGCGCATCACCGGGAGAACCCGGTTGGGTTGCGTCGGCAACGCGCGAGTGGACGGGCGGCCGGGGGATTGATATCGTGCTCGATCTGCTGGGCGGCGACTACGTGCGCGAAAGTGTGGCCGCGCTCGCACCGAAGGGACGGTTGATACTGATTGGCACCTTGGCCGGTCTCGAAAGCGCGCTTGATTTGCGCTATATGTTGTCGCGTCGGCTTACGGTGCGAGGCACCGTGCTCCGCAGTCGGCCGATCGAAGAGCGCATCGCGGTCACGCAGGCGTTTGCCCGCGAAGTCATGCCGTGGCTGTCCGATGGGACGGTGCAGCCACGCATCGACTGCACATTTCCACTCGAGCAGATCGCGGAGGCCCATATGCGCATGGAGAGCAACGAGGCGGCCGGCAAGATCGCCATCCTCATGTAAGCACGTCTCACACGCACGTGTACGCACGTCCCACCTGCTCGGCCGTTGCGCGGGAACCTCACACCGGCAGCGCGTTAGCGCCGCGGCATGAGGATGGTGTAGTCAAAATCCAGAACAACAGACGGGTCATATGCGCCCGCCGCATCGCGATCGGTGAAGTCGGATGCGGCGTGATCCTTGAGCGCCACCGTGCGCACCCGCACCGCGCCGACATGGTCCACACCCTGAAGGGCATCCGTCGCCAGGATTTCGGACCACGCATAAATCGTGTCGCCGGCGAACGATGGATTGGTATGCCGACCGCCATGAATGGCCGCCATACCCACGGCATTCGCCAGTCCGTTGAACGACAATGCGCGACTGATGCTGATGATGTGCCCACCGTACACAATCCGTCGACCGAATCGCCCCTCGCGCTCGACATGCTGATTGAAGTGCACACGCGCCGTATTCTGAAACAGACGCGCCGCCAGCATGTGATCGGTCTCCTCGATGGTGATGCCGTCCACATGATCAATGCGCTCGCCAACGGTGTAATCGTCCCACAGATACGGACTCCCACCCAACCGTGTGTCGAACGCTCCCACGGCAAACGTCGTCGGCACATGCAGTGACGCAGGCGGCACGACGGCCGGCAGTTCCGGCACCACCACGTCGGGCGCGGCCACGGCGCTGTCGCGTTTCCGCACCATGACCCATCGTGCGTACTCCACCACGATGTCGCCGTGCTGATTACGACCAACGGAATGCACGTACACCACGCCCGTCGCGCCGTCACGGTTCTGCTTGACGCCCGTCACCCGCGAAATCGTGGACAGCGTATCGCCCGGATACACCGGCACACCGAAACGCCCACCGGCATACCCTAGATTCGCGATCGCGTTCAATGAAATGTCCGACACGGTTTTGCCGAACACGATGTGAAATACCAGCATCGAATCGACTGGCGCGCGCGCGTATCCCAACGCCTGTGCAAACGGCGTTGAAGAATACACCGCGAAGCGGCCGCCGTAGAGCGCGGTATACATCGCGACGTCGCCGTCGGTAACGGTGCGCGGTGTGGCGTGCACTAACTCCTGGCCAACGAAGAAATCTTCGAAGAAATTGCCTGACTGCGTCTTGGTCATCGCGGTCGTTCGACTACAAGCCGTACGCGTCGGCCATCGCCGGATCACGCGTCGCTACCAAGCGTGCCAGATCGACCACCACCTTGGCCTGCTTCCATGTGGCGTCGTCCTGCATCTTGCCGTCGATCATGGCGACACCGTTCCCGTCGGGCATGGCATCGAGAATGCGCTTGGCGAAGAGCACTTCCTTGACGTCGGGGCTGAACACGCGACGAGCAATATCGATCTGGTTGGGGGCGAGTGACCATGCCCCACTGCAGCCCATGATGAACGCGTTCCGGAACTGCGCCTCGCAGCCCGCTTCGTCCTTGAGATCACCAAAGGGTCCGTAAAAAGCGCCGATGCCGCTGGCGGCACAGGCATCGACCATGCGGGCCACGGTGTAGTGCCACAAATCCTGCTGCGCAAAGGCTCGCGCGGTGTTCTCCGCGCTCGGATCACTCAACACGCCGTAGAACGGATGTCCACCACCAACGCGTGTCGTCTTCATGCCGCGTGATGCGGCGAGGTCGGCTGGACCGAGGCTCATGCCGTGCATACGCGGACTCGACTGCGCAATGTGCTCGACGTTCTTTACCCCTTCAGCGGTTTCCAGCAACGCGTGAATGAGGATCGGGCGCGTGATGTGGTAGCGCGCCTCGAGCAGCGCCAGATACTGATCAACGAAGTGAATGTCCCAGGGCCCTTCGACCTTGGGAATCATCACCGCATCAACCACGTTCCCTGCCTCGCGAACGATCTGCTCGAGGTCATCGAGAATCCATGGACTGTTCAGGCAGTTTACGCGTACCCAGAGCGCTGTCGTGCCGAACGTGTTCGCGTTGGCGACCTCGATAAACCCTGCACGGGCCGCCTCTTTGTCGGCCACCGGGATGGCATCTTCCAGATTGCCGCATAACACGTCCGCCTGCGCAATCATCTCCGGCATCCGCGCGCGGATCTTCTCGATGTGCGGCGGGAAGAAATGGATCATGCGTTCCGGACGGATCGGACGTTCCCGGAACGGAGCGGGAGCGCCGATCGCGAGCGGCTTGTAGAAGTTGTTTGGCAGGCGCATGAATTGGGAGGTAGAAGACGAAGGAAAGAATGTCGTGGAATATTGCTACGGTGCGGTGCCCGCTACGGCGCCCGCTATGATGCCCGCATCGTGCAGCGCGCCGACGGCGGACTCGGACAAGCCGAGCAGACTGAGCAGGACTTCATCGGTGTGTTGGCCGAGTTGGGGTGCGGGCCGCACCGGCACGCGATCGCACGCGCCGAAGGCCAGCGGTGAGCCGGGCGTGAGATACCGGCCAACTCCAGGTTGATCGATCTCGCTGAACATTGGATTGGCTACCGACAAATCGTGGTCGAGCGTCATGGCCTCGCGAACCGTGCGATACGGGCCCCACGTGACGCGCTGCGCATCAAGCGCCGCTGCCACTTCGGCGTACGACCGCGCGGCGAACCACGGAGTGAGAAGATCGGCGATCGCGTCACGCGCTTCGAAACGATGGCCTTCGAGCGCAAGATCGAGTCCACACGTGCGTTCAAGCACCGCAATGTCATCGACGACATCCGTGGCCGCACATAACGTGCGCCACTGCACATCCGTGAGACCGACCACCATCACACGACGACCGTCTCGGGTGGCGAAATCGCGACCGAAGGCCCCGTAGAGATCGTTTCCATACCGCGTGCGATCGACATCGTTGATCGCCACTTCGGCCAGCATCCCCAGATGTCCCAGCATGGCCAGTCCGACATCCTTGAGCGCCAACGTCACCAACTGACCGGGACCGCCGCGCGCGCGATGACGTTCTGCCGCCAGCAGCGCGACGGCGAGCATGTTGCCGGCAATGGCATCCCACGCAGGCAAGACGTGGTTCACCGGACGATCGTCGTCGATAGCACCGGTGAGCGCCGGAAACCCAAGCGCGGGATTGACGGTGTAATCAACCTCAGATCCACCGTCACGACGGCCCACCAGATGCGTCATGATCAGATCATGGCGATGGGCACGCAACGCGTCGTACGCGAGCCAGCCGCGGGCCGGAAAGTTCGTGCTGAAGATACCGGCGTCGGGCCCGGGCAAGGCGATGAGTTGCGTGAGGAGCTCTTGTCCGCGCGGCGACCGGATATCCACGGCGATGGATCGTTTGCCCTTATTGAGGCCAGCCCAGAACAGGCTGGTTCCGGTGTGGGTGACTGGCCAGCGACGATAGTCCAAGCCGCCGCCGATCGGGTCGAAGCGAATCACATCGGCGCCCAACTGCGCCAGCGTCATCCCGCCCAGCGGCGCCGCAACGAATGCGGACCCCTCGATGACGCGCAAGCCCGCGAGAATCCCGGACATGGCGGCGGTCAGATCACGCGCTGCTGACGCAGGCGAAAAATGGGGTTCGATCTTGAGCCCTTCGGTGCCAAATTCAGCTCGGGAAAACCCACGTGACCCACTCCGCATCAAGGACACACCCTGCATGACGACCCACGAATATACAGACTGGCACGGACGGTCAGAAACCGTGCACGATGAGTTAGCACGCACGCAAACGTTGGCCGCCGCCGCCACATTCAGCGATGCCGGCTTCTCGCACGCACGGCCAGAGGTGATTCCGGCTCTGTGGCATTGGTTCTATTTCCTGCCGCTGGCGGCGCAAGACCACCTTTCACCCGACGGCCACCCTGAGCGTGGCGGATTTCTGCCTCCCGTGCCATTGCCTCGGCGGATGTTCGCCGGCGCGCGCACCGTCTTTCACGCGCCGCTCCGCCTCAATACCCCGGCGCTACGCGTGGGCGTCATTCGCGACATTACGATGAAAGAGGGGAAGTCCGGTCGACTGGCCTTCGTCACCACGGGCTACAGCATCTGGCAGAACGAGGTGCTCTGCATCGAGGAGGAGCAGGACATCGTGTATCGCGAACAGGGCGCGCCGGTGGCGGCACCGGTTCCGATCGTGCTGCCACCGGCGCCGGCGAATGCCTGGACGCGTGATATCACACCCGATTCACGTTTGCTCTTTCGTTTTTCGGCGCTGACCTTCAACGCTCATCGCATTCACTACGACCGCGAGTATGCGACGCGCGTGGAGCAGTACCCCGGGCTGGTCGTACACGGACCGCTCACCGCGGTGCTGCTCGCCAATCTTGTGCGGTATCACGCCGGGCGGCCGCTGGCGACTTTTTCCTTTCGCGGTGTGGCACCGCTGTTTGATCTCGCGCCGTACCGACTTATCGCGACGCCGGATGGTGACACCGTGACGTGCCACGCGGTGGCACCGGATGGAACGATTGCGCTGCAGGCGACCGCGACATTGGTGCCGGGGTGAAGTGGGCCCCGTGTGTCGACGACAGCCAAATCACCGAAAGCACTGGGGCTCCGGACAGCTTGACTCATTATTCCGGCGGCCCGAGTGTCTGTTTCGGCAATGGTCCGTCTTTCATGCGGTCGCGCAGCGAGCGACCGGGAATCAGCGGCATCAGGAAGTACGGGATGCCATTCGCGTCGCCCGCCTTGAGCACCGGCACCACATTCGGGTGCTGCACCGTCGCCGCGAGCAGGATTTCCCGACGGAATCGCTCCGGATCGCCGACGTCTGTCTCTTCAACCAACAGAAATTGGACGACGACGTCGCGCTCGATCTCCACGTCGCGCGCCACGAATGTTCGTGTCATTCCACCGCCGCCCGATTCACGCGGCAGCACGAATCGTGGCGTCAGTGCGCGTTGAAGCCGTTCGCGCACTGGGTTCGAGCCGACCATCCGAAATCACCGATTATGAGGTGGCGCGCTTGGGCTTCATGCCTGGCGCCTGGCGACCGACTGCATTCACATCAGCACGGACGAATCGCAAAGGTAGCGCGCCCGACTCGCACGCGTAGGCTTCGGATCAACGCCCATTCTGTGTTCCCGCTGCATCAACTGGAGGCGAGCACCGCTTCTCGGACGCGAGCGTGGTTTGAGGCGGCTTCGTGAAACTCCAAGAACACGCCGTTACATCAAGATATCCCGATCCGAGCTGTTGATCGGCAAGAAATTCTGTTTCGCGCGAAGAGTCCCAACACAGTGCATCGACATCGTTGCCGAGCGCAGACGCGCTGATCGACAGTGGGAGCACTCGCGCGCGAGCGCCTTGCGCCGCCTCGAACAGCCCCGACTTGAACGGCAACACCGACTGCCCGTTTGTCGTGGTGCCTTCGGGGAACAGCATCACCGTGTCGCCGCGTTGCAGAGCGCACTCCAAGAGCTGCACCACCCGAAGCAGGTCGCGCGGCCTTCGCCGGTCGATCCAGATCGCTCCAACTGCGTCGCCGAGCACGCCGATGAACGGCCACCCCTTTACCTCACGCTTCGCGACAAACGCACTCGGCCACGAGGCCAGGACGACAACGATATCCAGCCACGACAGGTGGTTGGCGACGACGAGCGTTCCCGCTGGCGGATTCGGCCCTGTGGCAACGATTCGGATACCCAGGCTCGAAAGCGTGGCTCGGGCGCCCGCGCGAACGCCGACGCGAGCAATTCGGCGCCGAACCATGCGTGACGGCGTGCACACGACCGCGACCGTGAGCACCGCCATCGCCGTCAGCACCACAGCCAGCGCCCCGAGACGAGCCAGCGCGACGCCGCTGCGGGCGACGCCCTTCTTCATCCGAACAGCGAGCGATACGTCCGCTCGTCGAGCTCCTGCACATCCAAGAGCACAAGAAAGTCCGTGGTCCCGAAGTCGCGGTCGATGGCCGGTGCGCTGCACACCTTCGCACCCAAGGCGAGATATCCGTCGAAGAGCGGCGTGAGAGGGGCCGACAGCGCCTCGGCGGTCGCTACGGGCCGGGTCCGACCGTCATCGGGCAGGGCGCGCGACTCTGGGCGCGTGCGCACCACGACGCGATCGTGCAGTGCCTTACGTGCGTGCAGGATCCGCCAGGCGTCCTGCGCCGTCGCCCGATCGACGCCAGGGAGCGAACAACAGCCAAAGAGGAACCGTTTGCCGTTCCATTTCAGGTACCGCGCCAGTCCTCTCCATAACAGTCGCAACACACGCCCAGAGCGATGCGCGGGCGCAACGCACGCGCGCCCAACCTCGACAGCACCATCGAGGATGTGTACGGGGATCGCTCCAAGTTCAAACAATGACGCGCTGTAAAAGCCGTGCCGCGTTGCGGCCATCACCGCAGTCTGCAGCCGGTAAGTCCCGACCACCTCACCACTCTCGCGATGGAAGATCATGAGGTGATGGAACCAGGGATCCCGCTCGTCTTCATCGCGACCGGACATGTGCGCCACGCCAAGCCCTTCACCCAGTTCATCATTGAAGACGCGGAATCGCAGTTCCTGCACGGCGTGCAGGTCGGCGCGTGTCCACGCAAAACGCAATTGGTAGGCCCCCGCGTCGATCACGCCCGGCGGAATCGCGTCGGTATGGTGTGGAAAGACGGGGGCATCGATCTGGCAAGGTACCCCAATCGAAGACAGCTCGCCCGAGCAGATCGTTCGCATTCTCAGACGCGAGGGGATCGACAGTCAGGGTCTTGTATTTCAACTCTTTGACAGGACACCACTGCACAAGCCGGGGGATCCACTTGGCCACGTCTTCAATGTGCAGAACCGAAACGGCAAGGTGCAGTTTCTGGACCACACCGCGCCTGGGAGAGACCCTCTGTTCACAGCCCCTGTGGTGCGCAAGTGGTATTTCTTCCCCGTTCAGTGAGCGTCACTGTTCCGACCACCGCAGCCCCGCCGGCGCAAGATTGGGTAAAGCCCTATCGCGCCGGCCGCTTGACCTCACGGTATCCCGCCGGCGGCGCGAACATCTCCTCTGAGACGGCGCCGCGCGTGATGCTCTTTACTTCGTCGGTCACCGTCATGATCGTCGACTGCTTCGGCGGAGCGTTCTGTTTGGCCTTCTCTTGCTTGTTGGCGTCATCGGCTGCTGCCTTGATCGCACCCATCATGCCGCGCAGTCCGCCACCGGATGGCTTCTCGTCTTTCTTTGCTGCTGCTGCCGCCGAGCCATCGGCCAATGTCATCGAGCGGTCGAACGCCACGCCCACGGGCACGAGCACGACATGCGTATGACTGCGCAGCGCGATGCCGTTCAATTTCGCCAGCTCCTTTTGCGCGGCGGCGAATCCGTCCTTCATCCGCGGATCTCCAGCCATCGCGGTCTGCAGTCCCTGGGCTTGCGTGCGAAACTCCTGCCCCGCTTTCTGCGCGTAGGCCCGTTGGAACTCCGTCATCGCGGCAATTTGCGGCGCGTCCTTGGACAGCCATTGATCCATCAAAAACACCATGCTTCCCACTGGTTCGTCCTTCTTGCCCTCTGACGTCGCTTCGCCTTCGAGTGTGATGGTGACGAACACGCGCTCCGCATCAAAACCGGCGATCTTCGCACGCTCTCCGGTCCGGTCCACGGCAACCTTGTAGTTGACCTTCATCTCGTCTTCGGTCGCCTTTGGATCCTTGGCCTTGGCCTTCTCCTTGGCGGCCGACTGCTTGGCCGACTCCGAGGCCTGTTGCATGGCCGCGACCATCTCGGCAAAGGTCATTGACGTGTACGACTTGCCCTTGTGATCAATGCTGGTGATGCGCCCCGCGTCCGCGTCGATGATCGAGCCACTCAGTGAAGTCTCCGACCGCATGCGGTGCCCGGACACGTAGGTCGCGGTCGCGATATCGCGCATGCTGCCGCCGCCGATCTTGGCCGCGATGTTTGCTGCCGCCCCAAGCGCTCCCGTGAGACGGACATCAGCCACGCTCTGCACCGTCACGCCCTGCGCCAGCAGCGTGGAGGGCAGCCCGATGGCGGTGATCAGAAGTGCGAGCTGAATCTGTCGACGCATGAGAAACTCCGCAGCAAGTGAAAAAGTCGGGACGTGTCCCGTATAACCAGGGCGCGTCCGGGAAGACACATGTGGCGACGCAATCGCCCCCTATGGAAACTGTCTACGGTATCGTCGATATGCGAGGGGAGCGGCACGGAGGGAGGGTGCTCTCGCCGGTGCGCTCTGGCGGCAGCGCACGTGAGAGGGCATCCTACCTGCAGCACGCCTCGTATCCCACTCTTCCGGTCCCGCGCATGCACGTTCCTCGCCGTCTCCCCCTCGCCGCCGCACTGTCCCTCGCAATGGCCGCTTCCGTCGGCGCCCAGCCGCGCATGTCCGCGCCCGGTGCGCCGACCACGCTCACGCCAGAACAGCAAGCGGCGCGTGCCGTGTACCAAGAGATGGTGGAGGTGAATACGGTCGACTCTGTCGGGTCGGTGACCAAGCTTGTGGAGTTGCTGGCGAAACGGTTTCGCGATGCGGGCATTCCGGAACGCGACATCGCGATCGTTGGCCCACCGAGTGCGCCAAGCAAACAGAACCTGGTCGTGCGCTATCGCGGCAAAGGCACCGGCAAACCGATCCTGCTGCTCGCCCACCTCGACGTGGTTGCGGCACTGCGGGCCGATTGGCCGCGCGATCCGTTCGCCATGATTGAGCAGAACGGGTACTTCCTTGGTCGCGGCGTCGCGGACGACAAGTCGATGGCGGCAATCCTGACGGCGAACATACTGCGTTACAAAAAAGAAGGCTGGGTTCCCGAACGGGATCTCATCCTGGCGTTAACGGCCGATGAGGAAGGCGGCGGTTCGAATGGAGTCAGCTGGCTGATCGAGAACAAGCGCGAGCTGATCGATGCCGAGTACGCGATCAACGAGGGTGGCGGCGGCACGCTGCAAGACGACAAGCCGCTCTTTCATTCGATTCAAGCGGCAGAGAAGGTCTACACCGACTACACGCTGACTGTGCTGAATACGGGCGGCCACTCAAGCGTGCCGCGCAAGGACAACGCGATCTACTCGCTGGCCAACGCGCTCAACAAGGTGCAGCAGTACGTGTTCCCTGTCGAGTTGAACGACATCACGCGCCCGTTTTTCGAGCAGACTTCGAAGGTGGAGATGCCGTCGCTTGCGGTGGCCATGCGCGCCATCGTGAAAGACCCCACCGACACCGCCGCGGCCCGCGCCATTTCGACAGACCCGCGCTACGCCTCGATGCTTCGCACGACCTGCGTGGCCACGCGCCTGTCAGCCGGGCATGCGAACAACGCGCTACCACAGACGGCAACCGCGAACGTGAATTGTCGCATCGCGCCGACCAGCAGCAGTTCGCAGGTCAAGGCCGCACTGGACAAGGTGGTGGGCGACAGCACGGTGCGCATCACCATGTCTCGCACCGATCGCAAAGATCCGCCGCCGGGCCCCATCAACGCGGCGTTGCTTGCCGCGACGACACAGCTCACTACCAAGATGTTCAACGGCGTGCCCGTCATTCCCACCATGAGCACCGGTGCTACCGATGGCTATCGGTTGCGGAGCGCAGGCATTCCCACGTATGGCGTGAGCGGGATCTTCTCGGCGCCCGGCGAAACGAACGCGCACGGACGCGACGAAAAGCTGCGTATTAAGTCCTTCTATGATGGGCTCGATTTCCTGTACCAGCTGGTCAAGATGGTGTCCGGAGCCCGACCCATCGGGTAGCGGGCACTCGTCGACCAATGCGCGCTGGCCATCGTGAGGTGCACGTGGCACCTTTCAGTGCCAACGATCCTTCCGCACTCCAGCTCCTGCCACATGCCGCGCACACGACTGCTTCATGTTTCGCTGGCCCTCTCGATGCTGCTCACCGGCGCCTGCGCCTCGGGCGGCGCACGTACGCCCGTTACGCTCGGCGCTCCAGCTTCCGCGGCGGCGCTTCGTGTATACGACACCAAGGCCGCACGCTTCATCACCTTTGATCAGCTGATCGACGCGACAGCCAAGGCCGACGTGGTCTACTTCGGTGAGCAACATGACGACCCGGCCACACACTCCGCCGAAGCGGCGGTGCTCGCGGCGCTCGGTGCGCGCCGCGGTGAGGTGGTTGTCACTCTGGAAATGTTCGAGCGCGATGTGCAACCGCTCCTCGATCAGTACCTGGCCGGGAATATCTCGGAGAAGAATTTCCTCGATGGATCGCGCCCGTGGGAACGCTACACCACCGACTATCGCCCGATGATCGAACTTGCCCGGGTTCACGGGTGGCCGGTGATTGCGGGTAACGTGCCACGTCGTATTGCCAGCGCCGTGTCGAAGAAGGGCCTGGCGGTGCTGGACACCATGTCGCGCACTGAGCGCGGGTACGCGGCGGCTGAGAATCAGTGTCCGGTTGGCGACGCGTACTACAAGAAGTTCGCGGAAACGATGACCGGGCATGGCGCTGGCGGCGGGCCGCCGACCGCAGGCGACGCATCGGCGATGGCGAAGATGACCGATCTGTTCTACCAGGCCCAGTGCGTGAAAGATGAAACGATGGCGGAGTCGATTGCGAACGCGATGGCGAAATGGCCGGGACGTTTGGTGTATCAGGTCGACGGCGCGTTTCACAGTGATGCCGGCCTCGGCACGGCGGCGCGCGTGAAGCGTCGCATGCCGTCCGCCAAATCGGTCGTGCTGACAGGGGTGCCGGTTGCCGACTTGTCGAAGGCCGATCCGAAGGCGGAGCTCACGCGGGCGGACTATTTGCTCTTTACGCGCGCGCCGAAGTAGGGGACGGCGGCCATCGGCATGAGGCTCTGGCTCGACGCTGATGCAGCGCCGCGCGACGTGAAGGAGGTGTGCTACCGCACCTCCGATCGGCTGGCGTTGGAGACGATTCTTGTCGCCAACATGCGTTTGCAACTGCCGGTAGGCTACGCACACCTGAGTGCCGTGCGGGTGGAAGGCGGTGCTGACGTGGCTGACCGCTACATTGCGGAGCGCGCCGTCCGTGGCGACGTCGCCGTCACGGCCGACATCCCGCTCGCTGCACTGCTGGTACCGAACGGTGTGATCGTGATCGACCCACGAGGAGAGGAGTACACCGAGGAGACGATCGGTGAGCGGTTATCGATCCGAAATTTCATGGAAGGGCTGCGCAGCCACGGCGTCGAAACCGGCGGGCACGCCAGCTACGGAGCGAAGGACAAGCAAGCCTTTTCGAACGCGCTCGACCGTGCACTCACGCGAGCGCGTCGGTTTCATCTGTTCGAGCCCTTCGCAAAGAAGGTTCTACCACCGGAGCTACCGTGCAATACGACAAGCGTACCTGGGAGCGGTTGCGACCAGCCGTAGACTCCGCCCTTGAGCTTGAAGAACCAGCGCGCGGCGACTACGTGCGCTCCCTGCGCACGACAGACCCCGAGCTGGCCGCACTCGTTGAAGAGTTTCTCGCGCGCGAGGTTTCGGCAGATGCGGACGGGTTTCTCGCGTCGGGGAGCCGAGCGCAGTTGCTCGGGAATCTCCCGACGACGCTCGCGGGCATGGTGCTCGGCCCCTACGTGCTCGATCGACCACTCGGATACGGTGGCATGGGACAGGTGTGGCTGGGTCACCGAAGCGATGGGCGCTTCGAGGGCTCGGTCGCGGTCAAACTGCTCAACATTTCGCTCGTCGGTGGTGGCGCAGACGCTCGGTTTCGCCGCGAGGGGAACATCCTTGCGAAGTTGTCGCACCCCAACGTTGCGCGATTGCTGGACGCCGGAATCAGCACAGCCGGACAGCCCTACCTCGTGCTCGAGTATGTCGAAGGCGTCTGGATCGACGCGTACTGTGACGCACAAGCGCTGACGCCCGACGACAGAATCCGACTCATGTTGCGCGTGCTCGACGCGGTGTCCAACGCACACGCGAATCTGATCATTCACCGTGACCTCAAGCCGGCGAACATTCTCGTCACGACGGCGGGTGAGGTGAAGCTCCTCGACTTCGGCATCGCCAAGCTGCTCGAAAGCGATGATGCGGAGATGCTCACGGTCACGGGTGGGCGCGCGCTGACACCTGCGTTTGCATCGCCGGAGCAGATCCGTGGCGAAGCGATTACCACGAGCACCGACGTGTATGCGGCCGGTGTACTCCTGTACCAGCTGTTGACCGGCTCACACCCAACAGCCCAGGGTGCCACCACGCAGGCCGAGGTGTTTCGCGCCATTCTCGATGGCAAGGTCATGCCCTTGAGTGATGCGATACGGTCCACGAAGGCACAGACGGCCGAATCCGTGCGACTCGCCGCCGAGTGTCGGGGGAGTTCGGCAGATCGCCTGAGTCGGCAGTATCGCGGCGACCTGGACAACATACTTGCGCATGCGCTGAAGGCCGATCCGGCCGAACGCTATCAGTCCGTCACCGCCTTCGCCGATGATCTCCGCAGGTACCTCGCTCATGAGGTGGTGAGCGTACGCGCCGACGCGACATGGTATCGGCTCTCGCGCTTTGTGCGGCGCAATCGAATGGCCGTCGCGGCAGGTTCCGCCGTGGCAGCCGCATTGCTTGGCGCGACAGGCGTCTCTCGCAGCCAGATGCGCATTGCGCAACAAGAGCGGGACTGGGCCACGTTGAATGAGCGGTATTCTTCGGCGCTCAGCGATGTGCAGATGCAGCTGCTGACGCTCGTCGAGGACGGCACGCTCACCGAGGACCAGCGACTTGCACGCATTCAGGCAATCGTCGCACAGCAGTTCGGCCGCGAGCCAAAGATTCACTCCAGGATTCTGGGGATGCTGGCTGATCGGTATGGTCAGCGGAACGACCTGATGAGACAGTCCGCGCTGCAGTTGCTGGCCGCGGAGCAATCGCAGATTGCCGGTGATCCGCTTACCGAAGCGGGGAACCGATGCCTTGCTTCGTGGATCATGTTCAGATCCGAGAGAGTCGATTCGGCAGAAGCAGAGCTGGCAAAGGCAGTGAAACTGCTGACGGCGGCCCGCGGCGAGAATACGGCAGCCGATGCGGCGTGTAACTCCGCGAGCGCATCGCGTTTCATCCTGCTGCAGCAGTTCGATTCTGCAGTGACCCACATGCGGGTGTCTGTCAGGATCACTGAGCGCCTCGGTGACACCCTCGGTAACAACTATGAAGTGGCGCTCAACAATCTCGGTCTCGTGCTGACCCAGAGTGGCCATCCACGTGAGGCGTCGGTCGAGCAGGCAAAGCTTGTCGCCTCCATGTCGAGAACGGGAAAAGCAGATACCGAAGGGTACATGGTTGTGATGTCCAACCTGGCGGTCGCACGGATGTCCGTTGGTGAATTCGCGACGGCGCGTTCGTTGCTTGAGTCTGAAATTGCGCGCGTCCATCCCGCGGGTAGCACCTCGGAGGTCCCGGCGCCGTTGCGTGTGCGCGCCATGCTGTCCTATCAGCGACTGGAGATGGCAGACAGCGTCACGCGTCTCGCGGAGGAAATTGTGCGCGATACCGCGCGACTTTTGCCACCGCCGGTACTACTCGACGCGCATGTTGCGCTGGCCGAGGCCATGCTGCGCTCCGGACGCGTTGCCGACGCGCTCCGCGTGACCAAGGCCTTTGCGTCGATGATCGCGCAGGCGCCGCCGCGACCGCGGAGCCGTGTGCAGCCCGTCTTGCTGCACGGTGCATTGCTCAACGCAACCGGACAGACGGCACTCGCCCTCGATTCGCTGCAGCGGTTTCTCCGTTCCGTGGGCTATACCCCCTCGGCGCACGGTGAGAGCTGGATCTCACCCGTGCTGGTGAGGGCGAGCGAATATGCGCTGGCCACTGGTGATCCGCGCTTGGCCGCAACCCTGGCGCACGATGCGGGCGAGGCCGCGAGTCTTGACTCGCTGGCGCTCGCGCAGAGTGCTTTTGTCGGCACCGCGTTCGCCGCAGAAGCCCGCGCGATGTTGGCACTCGGTGATACAACAGGTGCGGTTGGACTCGCCTCGCGGTCACTGCGTCCGCTGCGCTATGGCTATGGCGCAACCCATCCGCGTGTCGTCGCACTCGAGCAGTGGATCGCGGTGGCTGGAAGACGGCACTAACCGGCACTAACCGCGCTTTAGGTGGCTGCACTTCAACTCGACAGGAGCTGTCCAGTGATCGCTGGCCTTCACTCCACGTCCTCGCGTTCGCGCTCGGTCACGGATGTGCGGTCTGGTGCCAGCGGCATGCGTTTCACGCTTCGGGCATAGAGCGCTTCCACGCGGCGCACTTCGTCGACCGTGAGCGCGGAGAACTCATCGCCGCTCGCTCGCTGTGAGAGCGTGCCATGGTTCTGCCGCAAGAATCGGTGCAGCAGGTCGAGCTTGCGTTGTGGCATATCAACCAGTGCTGATACGGCCAGCGTGAACTCATCGTATGCTTCCAGGTACGCAACTTCGTACGGCAGGTCCGTGTCTATAGTCTTCAGCACGCAGGCATACAGATACTCGGCGTGCTCTGTTGCATCAAAATACCGGTACAAATCGGCCGACTCATTGAGCACCTCAATGTTCCCCGTGTCGGTCGATCGCCACTCGATGCACCGAAGCAGCGGCCGGGAATAGCTTTCCAGCGCGCGCCTGTACGATGCGATCTCTCGCAGCATGACGGCACTGACCGGAAAGACGACGCCCTTGGGGGCGAAGCCCGACGCCGAGAAGACGTGATGCAACAGCCACCGGTGCACCCGCCCGTTTCCGTCCTCGAAGGGGTGGATGTAGACGAATCCGAACGCGATGCTTGCGGCGGCGATAACGGCATCCAGCGCCCCGTGCCCTGCCCGTTCGTCGAATGCGACGAGGCCGCGAATCAGTGAGGTGAGGTCTTCGTGACGCGCACTGATGTGATCGGGCATCGGTTCGTGTCTGAGCCGATCGTGTACGCCCACGAATCCGCCTTCCGTTCGCAAGCCGAGTGTCACGAAGCGGTCATCGCCGATCACTTCGCGTTGTAGCTTTGCGAGCGCCCCGAGCGAGAGCGGCGTGGTGCCTGCTTCGGCAATCGAATGCGCCCAGCGGCGTGTGCGTTCCCGCGACGGCTTTTCATTTTCGATATGAAAGGACGCTCGGCTGTCGCTCAGCAAGAGAAACGCCGAGGCGCGCGCCATGACGTCCGGGTGTACCGTACCGATGACGCGCGCAACGCGATCAGTCAGTCGACGCTGCGTCATTTCAGTGAGCACCGATGTCCTTCGGACCATCGGACAGAATTCCCGCGTGCCCGGCAAATTATTGCGAACTCGATGCCGGACGGAGAGTTTGCCTTCCTTCAACGCGAACTGGAGCTTGTCGTCCACTGCGTCGACGGCCTTGATCTTCGGAGCGTCCGCAAGGGCAAGTCGCGTGTCGGTGAGCCATTCATACAAAAACCAGAGGCGGCGCGTCTGCGTCCCACCGGGCCTTTGTGCCACGATGCGTGCAACCTCGGTCGGGTCGGTTGTGCCGAAAACCGCGCTGAGCACCGGGAGATCGACCCCCTCCCATTTGAGCGCGAATTGCAGTTGAGCGCCGAGTGTCTGCGCGGCCTCGTATCGAACAGGCATCAGCTTCCAGCCGGACAGCTCGCGCGGCCGATGCTGGCCTTCGATCGCGGTGAGCATGCGCGTCAGCGGAAGCGTGAGGCTGAGCTGCTCGATCAGCCATGCATACCCAGCAGGACGAGCGCCCATGGGCACGTCGGATTCGCGAAAAACGCTCACGGTGTCTGCTTCTCCCTTGGAAATTCCGCGAAAAACACACAGAAGTCCCGAAATATGATCACAGAATTCGGATTTCGCGAATTTCAATCTCCGGAAATGTGTATGGTATCGAGATCAGCCTATCTGCGGCCCATCCGCTATCGCCATACGCTTGCAGGTAGCTCCTCCACGACCTGCCCGGCCGAGAGACCTGCTGGCGGCCGATCGCGGTACCTACTATCTCAGGACATGTACAACGCGAACACCACGCCCTCGATTGCGTTTCGCGCTGGGCTCGCGGTGTTGCGCGGGGTCACGAACGCTGACGCCCCGTCCTGGATGACGCACGATGTGCGGCTCGACGCCATGGTAGCCGCGGGTTCGCGCTATCCGATGCTGCGTGAATGGGCGCTGGCACACGGGGTTGCTGAACAGTCTACCGCCGCCGCTGACTTCGACGCCCCGCTGCTGGATCCTCGCGTGCCACGTGAGGCACAGCAGGACGCCGTCGCACGCTGGATCGCCGCCGACAAGCGCGGAACAGTGGTGCTGCCGACGGGCGCTGGCAAAACGCTGGTCGCCCTGCTGGCAATCCATCGGACGGGACTGAACGCGTGCATCATCGTCCCGACCCGTGCCTTGGTCGCACAGTGGTTTACCCAACTGTGTGACGCGTTCGGTGCAGAGCATGTGGGTGCATTCTATGGCGACGAAAAAGAAGTTCGTGCGCTGACCGTGACCACGTATCACTCCGCGTTCACACTGCTTGAGCGCCATGGCGCGCGCTTCTCGCTGCTCATTTGTGATGAGGTGCACCACCTTGCCGACAGTGCAACCGGTGAAGCTCGCACACGAGTAGACGCCATGCTCATCGCACCGGCGCCGCATCGATTAGGCCTCACGGCGACCTATCCGGACGGGCAGGACACGTGGCTCACGCGTGTCCTTGGACCGGTCGTCTATCGACGTACGATCGGTGAAATGACGGACGTTGAGCTGGCGCGATTTGCGCTTGAACGTCGGTATGTGGATCTCACGTCCGCCGAGCGCGCGCGATATGACCTGCAAACCGATCGCTTCGAAGGATACGCGGAGAAGTCCGGGTGGCGCGCCAAGACAGACTCACCCGACGAGGCGTGGACATGGTTTGTTGCCAGCGCCCGACGTGAGCCCGCCGCGCGGCGGGCGCTGCACGCGTTTCGCGACCGGGAACGCATTGTCCGCATGGCGGAGTCGAAGTTCGAGGAGACCGCCCGACTCCTCCGTACGTTTCCAAACGAGCAGGCCGTATTGTTCTGCGGCGGAACGGACGTGGCGTTGGAGATCTCACGGCGCCTCGCGATTCCGGTGATCAGTGCCATGACACCCGCATCAGAGCGATACGCGATCCTCACCGCCATGGGTGCGGGTGCACTTCGCGCCGTGGCGTCGGTCAAGGTGCTCGATGAAGGATGGGACGTGCCGAACGCCAAACTCGGCATCATTCTCGGCGATTCCACACGCGGCAGCGCACGGCAACACACGCAGCGACTTGGGCGGCTACTCAGAAAGCAGGGCGATCAGGTGGCGTCGCTGTACGAGTTAGTGGCCGCTGGCACATGGGAATTCTTCGCGTCGCAAAAGCGGCGTGCTGGTGTACGCAAGGTGTCGGAGGGTCAGCTTGGCTTCGGTTTGTGAATCCGTGGTCGCACAGGTCCTGATTGTGTGTCGCAGTCGGCCAGTAAGGTGCTGACCCGCGCGCAGGTCGACCCGTTCGTGCGCGTGCGCGGCGATGCAGTGCACCTGCGGTACCTCACGGACGAAGCGGGACGCACCGTGCGGTTTCTCGATCGACTGCTGAAACTGATGCATCGCTTGCACGGTCGTCCGCTCGACCTGGTGGCCGAGGCGCTGCGTCGACAAGAACGTCGCGTTCGGGATGCGTCACGACTGGCCGGCATCTCGCGCACCATTATCGAATGGTGCGACTTTGCCTCGCCAGTCGGCAGCGAGCGATTGGAAGGCGCGCGCCACCGCGTGTTCACCGCTCGTGGTTCGCTCTGGCCACCGATTCCGGGCGATGGCCTTACGCCGTTTCGCGCGGAAGCCGCGCAGTTGGGTATGGACGCTGAGGCGCTGCAGCGGGGGCTGTACGACGATCGTCCGGGCGCCCGTTGTCTGGAACGCGTCCCGACGCGTGACGGGCGCGCCTTGCTGGCGCGTTACAATCTTGAGCTCGCCCGGGGCGTGTTACGCGATGCAACGCGTGTCGTGTTGCGCACGCGCGGAGGATGGCGCGACGTGTTTCGCGCCGTGAAAGCGGCGGGGCTCATGCACGAGCTGGTACGCGAGCGCGGTCGGTACCAGTTGATCCTGACCGGCCCTGCGGCGGCGTTCCTGGTGCGGCCCACGCGGTACGGCGTGCGTTTCGCGCGTGTGTTGCCGGTTCTCGCGCGGTCACCGGGCTGGCGTGTCGACGCCGATCTTGTGCGCGACGGACGTCCGTGTACGATGCGACTGACGGGCCGGGCGCGTGCGGTAGGTGGTGCCGCCCCCGTTGGTGGCGAGCCCAGGCGGGAACGCTTCGATTCACAATGGGAACGGCGCTTCGTACGCGATTTCCGAGCGTCTGCATGGGCCAGGACCGAAGGGTGGCGACTCACTCGCGAGCGATCACCGCTCTCCGTCGGCGGCGTGGTCTTTCTGCCGGATTTTACCCTGCGTCACGACGATGGCCGCGAAACGGCGGTAGAACTCGTGGGCTTCTGGACGCCCGAGTACCTGACGTCGAAGGTGAGCAAGGTGCGCGCGGCGGGTGATGTGCCGTTGGTCTTGGTCGTGGCCAAAGCGCTGGCGGTGGGTGATGCAGCGGCGGCGTTGATCGATGTGGGCGGCGATCGCATTATCTGGTGCACGCAGCATCCCCGCATGGGCGACGTGATGCGCGCAGTGGAACGCGTGGCCCGTTGCCCGTAGGCGCACTGTTTCTGGCGCACCATTGCGAATTCCGCAACCGGGGCGAGCTTCTACGTCACAACACAATGCGTCCTTCCTCCACCACCATGCCCGAATGACACTCGTCATCGATCGCCTGTCCAAGACCTACGCCAACGGCGTTCAGGCGCTGAACAACATCTCGCTCACGATTGCCCCAGGCATGTTCGGTTTACTGGGGCCCAACGGCGCTGGCAAGTCTACGCTGATGCGCACGATCGCGACGCTGCAACCGCCGGACAGCGGCTCCATCCGCTTTCGCGATATCGACGTGCTCGCGCAACCGGAACGTCTGCGCGAAGTGCTGGGCTATCTGCCGCAGGAATTCGGGCTCTATCCCAACATGTCGGCCGAAGCCATTCTCGATCACTTCGCGACGTTGAAGGGCGTCATCGAGCGCGGTGAGCGTCGTGACCTGGTCGCGGCATTGCTGCAGCAGGTAAACCTGTACGACGTGCGCAAGAAAAGCGTCGGCGGCTATTCGGGCGGCATGAAACAACGCCTCGGCATTGCGATCGCACTTGCCGGCAGCCCGAAACTGTTGATTGTCGACGAGCCGACCGCGGGCCTCGATCCAACGGAACGCAATCGCTTTCTCAATTTGCTGGCGGATATCGGTGACGACGTGGTGGTCATCCTATCCACGCACATCGTCGAGGACGTGCGCGAACTGTGCTCGCAGATGGCGATCATCAACAAGGGGCAAGTGGTGCTGCAGGGTGAGCCCGCGCGCATTCTCGACGAAGTGCGCGGTCGCATCTGGCGACGGACCGTACCACGCGCCGAGGCCGATGGGTATCGGGCGCGATACGAGGTGATCAGCGCGCGCCTGGCCGCGGGAGCCTCGGTGCTGCACGTGTACAGCGCGGAACATCCGGGCGACGGGTTTGAACCGGTGGAGCCGGATCTCGAGGACGTGTACTTCCATCGGCTGGCGCAGGCATCCGGCGGTCGCGTGCCGGTGGACGCCTGATGTTCGGCACCATGTTCCACTTCGAGCTGCGCGGACATTTTCGCCGGCCGGTGACCTGGCTGTACGTCGCTATCGTGTTTGCGCTGGCGTTCTTTGCCACGAGCACCGACGCGGTACTCGTTGGGAGCGCGCTGGGGAAAGTGAAGAAGAATAGTCCATACGGCATCGCGCAGCTGTTCGTGATTTTGCTGGCGATCGGGCAGGTGATCACCGGAGCGCTCGTCAGTTCCGCTGTGCTTCGCGATTTCGACGACGGCGTGCATGAATTGGTGTTCACCACGCGCGTGACGCGATTCGGCTACCTCTCGGCGAAGTTTCTGGCCGCGTTTCTGGCCATGCTGCTGGTGTTCGGCGCGGTGCCGCTGGGCGCGCTGTTGGGATCGATCGTCCCGTGGGCAGACAAGACGTATCTGCAGCCGATCGTACTCTGGCATTACGTGCAGCCGTGGCTCGTGATCGGTATTCCCGGCGTGTTCTTCCTGAGCGCCACACTGTTCGCGGTCGGTGCCATCACGCGGAGCGCGTTCGCGGGCTACGTGACCGGTATCCTGTTGCTGGTGGGATTGTCTGTCGGCGAGGCACTGACGCGCACGCTCGACAACGACACGCTGGCCAACCTGATTGATCCTTTTGCCCTTCGCTCTCTCGAACTGGTGACGCGATACTGGACACCCGCTGAGAAGAACACGATGGTGTTACCGTGGAGCGGGTTTCTCGGCGCGAATCGGATGCTGTGGATGGGCGTTGGCGCTGTCCTGCTGGCGATTGCGTTCCGTGTTGTTCGTTTGGAGAAGGCTGCGGGACTGCCTCTCCGTCGCCGCAACAGTGCGAAGGACGGCACGGCGCGTGCCGCACCGCCAACGCTGGCGTCTGCGCCTGGTGTTGCGCGTCGCGGTGCGTTCCGCGCCCCCAGCCTGATCGATGGGTGGTGGTCGGTCACGATGTTCCACGCCCGTTCGTTGCTGCGCTCCGTGCCGTTCCTCGCCATCGCCACGATCGGGCTCATCAACGTCGTCATGTCCGCCTGGTTCGCCGATCAGAATGGTCAGACGCGGACGTGGCCGATGAGCTGGCTGATGGCCGAAACTTCGGTGGGTGCGGCAGGGCTCTTCATGATCGTGTTGCTCACGTTCTACGTGGGCGAACTGGTGTGGCGTGAACGGCAGGTCAAGCTCGATCAGGTGCTGGACGCGTCGCCGGTTCGCACCGCCAGTATCCTGACGGGCAAGTTCACGGCCATGATGCTGTTGCTGGCGGCGTTCGCCATGACAGGCATGCTGGCAGGGATCATTGTGCAGGTGCTCAAGGGCTATCCGACGATTGACCTCAAGGTCTACCTGTTGCACGTGTTCGCGGTGGACTATCCCGGATGGTTTGTGATGGTAGCGACAGCCTTCCTCGTGCAGTCGCTGGTGCCGCGCAAACCAATCGGCCATGTCGTCATGATCTTGCTGTACTTCAGCACCGTTGTGCTGGCGAACTTTGGGTGGGGCTACAAGCTGGTGATGCTTGGCGAGAGCCCCGATTACCAGTGGTCGGACGTGAATGGCGCTGGGCCATATCCGATGGGGTTCCTGCCGGTGCACGGATACTGGCTCAGTATGGCGGTGTTTCTGCTTGGTTTGACGTATCTGGCATGGCAGCGGGGCACGCAACGGGCACGCGGACAATGGCGTTCGCGCCTGACAACAGGTGCCCGCGCGGTATTGGCCGGAGGCGCCGTCGGAGCGAGTGCGTTCGGTGGAGTGTTCTACTACAACGTCAGCGTACTCAACCGCTTCACGACGCGAGACGAAGGCGAACAACTCGCCGTCACGTACGAACGCACGTGGCGGCGCTTCGAGTCCCTCACGCTGCCGAAGGTGGTTGCGGTGTCACTGCAAGTCGACCTGGAGCCGGAGCAACTCCGCGCGCGCACGGCGGGAACGATCACGCTGGTCAACAAGAGCGGTCGGCCGCTGGATACGCTGTATGTGGACGTTCCAGCGCGAGGGAGCACCATGCACATCACGCTTGACAGCCTCTCAGCTGGCAGACCAATGCGCACATTGCTCACCGACAGCCTGTACGGCATTCATGTGCTGAAACTCGAATCCGCGCTGGCACCCGGCGATACCCTGCGGTTGCGATTCGTGCAGCAATGGGCATCGCGTGGCTTCTCGAACGACGGATTCGACACACGCATCGCGAGCAACGGCACCTTCCTGAACCGGGGGGAGTTTCCCTCGATGGGCTATCAGCCCGACGCGGAACTGAGCAGCGACGAGCTTCGTCGGAAGTACAAGCTTCCCGAGGCACGAAAGGGAACACCGCGCACGGACAGCGCGCATGTGAACCAGCAAGAGTTCTCGCCGTACAGTGACTTCATCGCGTTCGATGCGACGGTGAGCACGGCGCCAGACCAGATCGCGCTGGCACCGGGCTACACACAGCGCGAGTGGATGGCCAACGGGCGGCGGTACTTTCACTACGTGATGAACGCCCCCATTCCCGACTTCTACTCGATCCTGTCGGCGCGGTGGACGGTGACCCGAGATGCATGGAATGGCATCCCGATCGAGATCTACCATCACCCCACGCACACGTTCAACGTGCGGCGCATGATCGATGCCTCGAAGGCGTCGTTGGCGCTCTACTCGCGTGACTTTGGCGCCTATCAACATCAGCAACTGCGCATTCTGGAGTTTCCGCGATACGCTGGCTTTGCGCAGTCATTTCCCAACACGGTGCCGTACTCCGAGGCGATCGGGTTTGTCGCGCGCGTGGACAGCACCGACGTTGAAGACACCGACCTGCCATACTTCGTGACGGCGCACGAGATCGCACACCAGTGGTTTCCGTACCAGCGCATGAGCGGTGATGTGGAGGGCAAGGACATGCTCTCCGAATCGTTCGCCGAGTACACTGCACTGGTCGTGACCGAACGACTGCATGGTCGCCCGTTCACGCAAAAGTTCCTGCGGTCCGAGCTCGACCGCTATTTGCGTGGGCGCGCCGGTGAGCGAAAGGTCGAACACCCGCTCGTGCGTACGTACGGGCAATCCTACATCCACTACCAGAAGGGTTCACTGGCGCTGTTCGCGCTTCGCGATCTGCTGGGCGAACCGGTGTTGCACGGGGCGATCAAGGCGTACCAGGACGAGCGCCGCTTCATGGGCCCGCCCTACGGCACCACGCTGGACTTCATGCGCCAATTGCGCGCGGTCACGCCTGACTCGCTGCAGTACGCGTTGGACGACTACCTTGAAACCATCACGATCTGGGATGTGAAGACCGACAGCGTGACGAGCACGAAGCTGCCGAACGGACAGTACAAGGTGATCGTCACCGCAACCGCTCGGAAGCTGCGCGCTGATTCGTCAGGCGTCGAGACCGACGTGGCGATGAACGATCTCGTCGATATCGGCGTGTTCGGCGTCGCCAACAGTGGTGCGCGTATCGGCGAACCACTGTCGATTCGCAAGGTGCGCGTTCGTACCGGGACGGCGCGCTACGAGTTCCTCGTTCCCTCGAAGCCCGTACGCGCCGGCATTGATCCGTACAACTTGCTGATCGATCGCAATCCCGGAGATAACACGAAGGAGGTGAGCGGCTGAGTTCGCCCTCACGTCATTCACACCAGCGCTGACGCCATGAGACGGTCGTCGGCGACCAGTTCCTCGATCGGATGCAACCCCTACTTCTTGATCGTTTTGTTCGGGAACGCGGGGCGCACCAGCTTCACCGGCGGATTCTTCCGCAGCTCGGCCATCACCAACTCGACCGCCTTCTCCAATTGCGGATCACGACCTGCGATCACATCAGCGGGCGACTGCTCCACCTCCACATCGGGTGGCACGCCTTCGTTCTCGACCACCCAGCCACCTTCTGGCGTCCAGATGGCGAGATTGGGCGCAGTGATCGATCCACCGTCCATCAACGTCGGGAATCCAAGGGTACCAACCAGACCGCCCCATGTGCGCTTTCCGACGATCGGACCGAGTTTGAACTTGCTCCACATCCACGGAAGGAGATCGCCACCGGAGCCTGCCATCTCATCCACCACCAGGGCCTTCGGGCCCTGAATTGAGGCGGTTGGTGTGCGCAGATCTTCGCCGTAGCGCATGGCCCAGTAGCTCACGAGCGGACGACGCAGGATGTCGATGTAATAGTCGGCAACCTGACCACCACCATTGAAGCGTTCGTCAACCACGATGCCGTCCTTCTGCGCCTGCGGATAGAAGTAGCGCTTGAAGTAATCGTAGCCGGGTTGCGCCGTATTCGGCACGTACACGTACGCTACACGGCCGCCGGACAGTGAATCCACCTTGCGCAAATTCCCTTCCACCCACGCGCGATTGCGCAGCGCGCCTTCGTTCGCAATGGGCACCACCTCGACGGTGCGCGAACCCGTGCCATCGGCGTTCGGACCAACGGTGATCTCGATCGCTTTACCAGCGGTATTCTCAAAGACGCTGTACAGATTGGCCGTTGCCGGCACGTTGATGCCACGCACGGCCAGCAGATAGTCACCCACGTTCACATTGACACCCGGCTCAGTGAGCGGCGCCCGCAACGCAGGGTTCCAGTTCAGGCCACCGTACACTTTCGCAAAGCGATAGCGCCCGTTGGCAATAGTGTAGTCTGCACCAAGCAGCCCGCCCGGCACGTTGCGTGGAGCGGTGAGCCGATCGCCACCGCCACCACGATGATGGCCAACGCCGAGTTCACTCATCAGCCATTGTGTGATACGATTGACATCTTCTTTCGTGGCGGCATCGGGGAGAAACTGCGCGTACTTCTTTCTGGCTGCGTCCCAATTCACGCCATGCATGTTTGACGCGTAGAAATAATCACGATTGATTCTCCACGCTTCGTCGTAGATCTGCGTCCACTCGGCTCGCGGATCAATGCGCACTTCGATGTCGGCGGTCGCCAAGCGTGGCGTGGTGGGCGGTGGCGGCGCCGCACTCGCCGCGATCGACCAACTCCCTTGCGATCCGTAGAGAATCTTCTTGCCGTCGGCCGAGAGTTTGTACCCGGCCACGCCGGTGAGGAACAGGTCGTCTTTGCGCTTCGTGAGATCGTAGCGACGAAGCACAGGGACGTTGTCTGCGGTGCGCACAAAGAAGAGCACACCCGCTTCGCCCGACTCGATGTTGGAGATATCCGCCCCGGCTACGGGGAATGCGACAATGCGCTGCTCAAGGCCGTCAAAGTCGATCCGTGTGATTGCAGGCGGTGTGCGTGGCGCGGCGGGTGGTGCCGCTGGCAGCGCGGCCGCTGGTGCGGGCCCGGGCGGTGTGGCCGGAACCATAGCACCGACCGCCTTTTCCTCATCGCTCTCGCGAGCGAAGGGATTAGGCAGATCCTTTCGCAATACCACCGCGTAGATCGCGCGCGTCACTGGGATGCTGGTGTTCGATTGCGCAAACCAATCGAGCGTTGGTCCGGCATCGGTAGACGCGAGTAAATACAGATACTTGCCACTGCGATCGAACATCGGCTCCGTCGCCGCGCTCAGCCCATCGGTGATGCGCTGTGATTTGTCGTCGTCAACGTTGTATACCAGCACCGAGGTCGCCAGCGCCTGCGTACCGACCGAGTAGGCCAGCCACTTGGAGTCCGGCGACCATGCGTAACTCACCAAGGACGACGGCGTGTATATCCGGTTGCCACCAACGCGCTTCACCGCACCCGTCTTGAGATCGAGCACAAGGATCGATTGCGAATTGTCGACGTAGGCGATGTGCGACCCGTCGGGCGACCAGCGCGGACGATCGTAAAAACCGGCGCCACCACCTTTGAACGTCTTGTGCTCACCCTTCCCGTCCTGCGACGCGACGTGCAGCTGATACTCGCCGCCCCCGTCCGAAAACCAGGCGATGCGCGTCCCATCAGGCGACCACGCTGGAGAGCGATCGTTCGCGCCGGCCGAATTGGTGAGATTGCGAACATCCCCCTTCTCTGCCGGTACCGTGACAATCTCGCCGCGGAACTCAAGGACCGCGCGGGCACCGGTCGGTGAGATGTCGGCATTGCGAATATAGTTGTTGCCGCGAGCCCACCGTGGGCGCACCTCACGCAGATCGGCCGCCACGCCGATCGTCAGTCTCTTGACCTGCGTCGAGCCAATCTCCATCAGGTGCAGCCAACCGGCCTGCTCAAAAACCATCTTGCCGCCACCCGCCGCCGCAGCAAGCACGGGGAAGTCTGCATAGGTGGTGAGCGCGCGAACCCGTTTTGTTTTGGTGTCGTACGCGTACAGGTTGAACTCGCCGTCGCGATCAGAGCGGAAGTACACCACGTCACCGACCCACATCGCGTCGATATCGTTGGAGCGTGACGCAGGCTGTGGAATTTTCTCGACCGCATGCGTTCCGCTCGTGTACAGCGAAATCACCGAGTTGCGACCGCCCCGGTAGTGCTTCCACTGCAAGAACGCAGGCGGGAGCGCGTTGTAGGCGATGCGCTTTCCGTCGGGCGAATAGGTGGCCTGATACGCGTTCGGAATCGGCAGTCGTTCTTCTGTACCACCGTCCACCGACACGGTGTACAACTGTGCGTGTGCTCCGGTGAACGCATTGCGCCCTGACGTGAACATCACGCGCTTGCCATCCGGCGTAAATACCTGCGCACCGTCGGCGCCCGGGTGATAGGTGAGCCGACGCGGGCTGCCACCGCCAACGGGAATGATGTACACGTCCTGATTGCCGTCGTAGTTCCCGCTGAACGCGATCGTCGACCCATCCGGTGAAAACACCGGCGAACTCTCATCGCCATCGGCCGTCGTCAATCGTCGCACGTCTGTTCCGTCCAGCTTCGCCGACCAGAGGTCGCCGGCGTAGGCAAAGGCTACGTGCGTGGCACTGACGGCGGGCTGACTGAGGAGCCGAGTGTCCGTCGTGCTCTGCGCAGCGAGCGGGAACGCCAGACTGGTGACCGCCCCCGCGCAGAGCAAGGCAAGCTTCGGACGGCGAGCAGCGTGAGGCGCAGTATCATGCGCAGTGTCACGCGCAGTCTTACGCGCAGTCTTACGCGCAGTGTCACGCGGAGAATCAGGCATTGAACGAGGGATAGACGTGGTTTCCGGTCACGAGGCATCTCAAGTGTGACACCACGATCGCAGGCGCGCTAGCGAAACCGCAGCGGATGACGCACGGTGAAGGGCTGAACACGTTCTCTGTACTCCTCGCCTCTACCGCGATGGCGCTCGTCGCCTGCAGCGACGCAAAGACTCCCGCCGCTGACTCAACCGGTGGCCTACCGAGCGGCAAAGGTATCGCTCATCGCGTAGTGGTCGGGTCGCGTCTCAAGAGATTGTTCGGTCGGCCAGCCGACAAGGTCCGACGGCGGGGTGCGCACGCTACGCCCATCGGGAGTCTGTGCGCGGATGCGCCAGGAGGCGAGATCAGGGAGGGTAAGGCCAGGCCCAACAGCTGGAACGCGGCTTGCGATCGACCGGCAGTGTGATTACTAGCAACCATAATTGCATGCAAGTATACTTGCTACCATGATCACTCTCCGGAAAGCCCACACGACATCGTCACCAGCATCGCTCGTCGATCGACATCCGGAGCGACAGGAGCTCAACGCGCTGCTCGATCGCGGGCGGCCCGGTCTCGCGCTGCTCACCGGGCGCCGTCGTGTCGGCAAGACGTTCTTGCTGGCCAATGCGTGGCCCGCTGATCGTATTTTCCTGTTCGCTGCAGCACGAACAACGCCTGAGCTCAACCGCCGTCAACTGCTCGAAGACGTGTCGGCGTGGAGCGGCGACACGATCGATCCAGCAGACTACCCGAGCTGGCGAACCGTTTTTCGGCTGCTGGTCGACATCGCGATCAACCGGGCCACGAGTGATGCTCCGCGACCCACGGTGGTGGTATTAGATGAATTCCAATATCTAGCCGAAGGCGAGGTCGGCATGGCGGGCGTCGCTTCTGAGTTGAACGCGGTCTGGGAGAGTCGCGTGCTGAAGCGCGCCGCAGGAGGAAAGCTCCCGCTCTTACTCGTGCTCGCCGGTTCAGCCGTGGCAACAATGGAGGCGCTCGCAAGCGGGGGATCGCCGCTGTATGGCCGGTTCAACTGGCAGCACACGTTGCAGCCCTTCACCTACTGGTACGCGGCCGAGCTTGCGGCGTTTGCCTCGCTGCGGGACCGCGCGCAAGCATACGGCATTTTTGGTGGGACCCCGCGATACCTCGCGGCGATCGACGCGCGACGGTCACTCGCGGAGAATGCGACCGACCTGTTGCTTTCGCCGCGCGGAGAGGTGCGTCTGCTCATTGAAACCGCACTCGACCAGGAAGAGGGGCTACGCGATGTCCCCAAGTACCGCGCTATTCTTCGTGCCGTCGCCGACGGGTGCACCGACCGCAATGCGATTGCGCAACGCGCAGGCATGGCCAACGACCACGGGCTGCGCGAGAAGCTTTCGACGCTCATCGGACTCTGCTACCTCGACGAGCGCCGCAACGTCGATGCGAAACCGAACGAGGCAGTTCGCTATCGGATCGCAGACGCGGCCTTTCGGTTCTATCATCGGTTTGTCGCCCCGAACACGTCCCTTCTCGAACGATACCCGGCGGCGCAGGTGTGGGACACGTCCGTCGCCTCGCACGTGGACGCGTACATGGGGTTCGAGCTGGAACACATCGCGTCGCAAGCCTACGACCGTCAATCGCCGCATCTCGGCCTTCCGTTGGTCAAACATTGGGGACGATGGGAAGGTGTCGACCGGCACCGAGCGCCGCTCGAAATCGATCTCGTCGCCGAGCTCACCGATGGCCGGTGGTTGACGGGGGCCGTCAAATGGGATCGTGCACCGATCGCGGCACGTGTGCATCACGAGCATATGGACATGCTGCGCCGAGCGGCTGACGCCGGTCGGAAGTGGGCGCACGCGGCCCTCGATGATCAGGCCCCACTCTACTACGTAGCCGCAGGCGGTTTCAGTCCAGCGTTCAAGCGAGCGGTCGAGGCAAGCGAACGACCTGCGATCCTGTGGTCGCTCGAGGAGCTGTATCAACGCGGTCGAGTTCGAGCGCCACCCGGAAATGCATGTGCGCGACGTTCGCTTACTGGCTAATCCGGTGACCGTGGATCAAGGGCCTGTCAAACGGTCCTGATCCCGGCACCCTTCATCGCTCACCGGCTCGGCCTCGCCGCACGCACCCACGCCGCAACGGTTGCGACGAGTCGCCCGCTGACACTCGGCGGGAGCGCCTGGATTCCACGAGATGCCTCTTCCAACAGCGGCAACGCTGCCTCACGATTGCCCGCCCGCAACAGGCAGTATCCAACACCCGCGCGAAGACGCAGCGGCAGCAACTGTGTGCTGTCGTACGGCACCGCACCAAACGCCGATCGCGCGAGTGCCTCGCCCTCGGCGACGCCTGCGCCGGTACACAAGTCGACGGCCAACAGCCACTCGGTGTTCAGCACGAACGCATCGGTCGCGGGCCGCAGTGGACGCAGGATGCCAAGCGCTTCACGCAGACGCGCAATCGCCGCGATCGTGTCGCCCTGGATCTCACGTGCCATCGCGACATTCGGCAACTGTTGCGCGGCTTGTATGCTGCGCTCGCCATACACCTCCTTGCGAATCGACAACCCGAAATCCGAGAGTGACACATACTCGGCGTCATTCCCCTTCGTTCGCATCACCGCCGCCAGCTTTTCGGACGCGTCTCCCACGGCCCAGTGCCGCGGTCCGGCAAACGCGATCCACTTCTTGATCACCTCACGAAGATACGTATCGGCTTCATCAAGCCGATTCTGCTTGAAGATCGCCCATCCAAGGCGCGATTCCATGACTAATGCCTGATCCTGAATCCCGGACGCGCGCCAGATGGGCAGCGCCTCGCGATAGCGTGATTCCGCGACGACCCACAGCTCGCGCGACGTCGCCAGATTGCCAAGGTCACCCAGGCTGGCCGCCACGGCAGGGCTGCTGTTGCCAAGCGACTTGATGCGCGACGCGAGTGCTTGTGCATACAGCGTCTCCGTTTCGTCCAACCGCCCCTGTTGCGACCGCAGCCGACCCAGCGACACGCGCGACAGTTGCACATCGGGGTGATCCGCACCGAGCAGTGCGATCCGCATGGTGAGCGCCTCAGACACCAGCTCTGCGGCTTCGTTTGCACGACCGCGTTCGGCCATCACATTGCCAAGGCGTGCGATGACATTTGCCAAGGTCGGATGTTGTGCAGGAAACACGCTGCGCGCCGCCGGCACGGCGCGTCGGAGCGTGGCTTCCGCAGCGACGTTATCCGGTGAGTTGGCCTGCGCATCAGCGACACCGACCAGCGCCGCGATCACACGAGGATGCTTGAGGCCAAGGGCACCTTCGAGAAGCACGGCGGCGCGTTGCAGCAGTGGCAACCCTTCCCTGGGTCGCCCGGTGTACGCATAGAAATTGCCGAGCGCCACCAGTCGCTCGCCGACCCGCTGATCATCGGGGCCGTGGCGAGCAGAGGCCAGCTCCAGTGCTTCGCGATACAGTCGCTCCGCGTCGGGAAAGCGCCCCTGACCGTAACGCACCGAGGCCAGCTCTCCGACGGCCGCGCTCACGAAGTCATCGTTCGCGGAACGTGTCTTACGAAAGATCGAGAGCGCTTCGGTGAGTTTGGTATCCGCCGTTCCCAGGTCGCCCGACGCTCTGGCGATGCGTGCAATATCTGCGGCGAGATCTCCAACAATCGGTGCACGCGGCCCAACCGTCCGGCGTTGGATTTGATAGGCACTGTCGACATGCGCGCGCGCCGCGTCGTAGACGCCCAACTGGAAATAGGTTCGTCCCATCGTTGCTTCGATAGCGGCGCGCACGTCGGGCTGCGAGATCTGTGCATCGCGGAGCGAGACGGTCGATGCGCGGTCCAGCAGATCGCGTACGCGTAAGTCCTGACCCTGCGCGGTGGCGGGATCGGCACTGGCCAGCATGTCGGTGAGAAAAGTGGTGACCGCCTGCGCTTTCGCTGCCTCCGCGGTGGCACGCCGAGCGCTGGCCACCGCGGACTGCTGCTCTCGTATCGCTTGAGCGCGCGCGGAATCGGCGACTTTGAGCGCGGAGTCGGCGACCAGCAGCGCGGTCGTCGCGGCACGCTGCCCGCGTTCGGCGGCCCCGCGCGAGGAGTCTGCGTCCGCCCGACGCGAGTCGGCGAGCTTTTCCGCTCGTGTCGCTCGGACCGCCTGCCACGTGCTGGCGACGGCGCCGACGGCCAGCATCAGCGTACCCAGCGTGACGCTGCTGACCAACGTGCGATTTCGTCGGGTGAATTTCTGGAGTTGATAGAGCGGACTTGCTGGCCGTGCCACAATCGGCTCGTCGCGCAGAAAGCGCCGCACGTCGCTGGCCAGCGCGTCGGCGGAGTTATAGCGACGCTGCTTGACCTTTTCCAGCGCTTTCGCAACAATGATTTCGACATCGCCGCGGAGGCGACGATTGATCGAACTCAGCGGTGCGGGATCATCGACCAGGATGACCCGCGCGGCCTCGTGCAGCGCGGCCCGTTCGAGATTGTACGGCAGCCGCCCCGAGATCAACTCATAAAGCAGCACACCAAGTGAATAGACGTCGCTGCGCCCATCGACCTCGGACGGGATGGCGTTGACCTGCTCGGGGCTCATGTACTGCAACGTGCCTACCATCTCGCCTACGGACGTATGGCGTGTGCCTGGCAGGTCCGCGTCCGTGAGGCGAGCAACACCAAAGTCGAGGACTTTCGGTTGGCCGCTGTCGTCGACCAGAATGTTGGCTGGTTTGAGGTCTCGGTGGACCACACCCTGACGATGCGCATGATGCACGGCGTCGCAGACGAGCGCGAACAACTCGAGCCGCTGCTCGAGGTCCAGACGGTTGGTATTGGCGTACGTCGTCAGTGGCAGTCCGCGAACGAACTCCATCGCGAAGTACGATCGCAAACCGGCAGGACCTTCGTCTGTTCCCGCCTCGTAGATCTGCGCGATTCCCGGATGCTGCAACCGCCCCAGCGCTTCGGATTCCAGCGCAAAGCGACGCGCGAGATCCGCCGAGACGAACTCGCCGCGAATAACCTTGAGCGCCACCGTGCGGTGGAGCTGATCGTCCTCGGCTTCATACACAATGCCCATACCGCCCTCGCCAAGCACGCGAAGGATGCGGTAGCGCCCGATCAAGGTGATGGACATCTCAGGACGATTGAAGGACGGCGTATACGTTCATGGAGGTCAAGTTAGCGGGCTGCACGAGTTCCTCGAACAGTTTTCCGGATCCCACCAGCAGATCGCGACCTGCTGTTCAGTGCGTAGTGGCCCACGCCAGAAATCGCTCCGCCACATACCGTGCCAGCTGACCGCTCGGCCCATACGGCACGGCATCAAAGGCATGCTCAGCCCACGGAATCTGGACGTGCACAACAGTCGTGTGCTCGGCCTGCAACCGTTGGGCCAGTAGCGTCCCGAATCGGGGTTCGACAATGTGGTCGCGCCCGCCGTAGATCAGTAGTGTTGGCGGCAGGCGCCTCGTGACCAGCGTGATGGGCGAGGCGGCGCGATATCGCTCCATCATGGAGTCCGGCGGCGCGCCAAGAAATTTCTCTTCGATATCGCGCACGTCCAGCGGATCGGGACGTGGTGGGCTCCGATACCCTTCGACGAGATCGACGGGCCCATAGTAGTTGATCACACCACGAATGTGCGGCGCGTCTGGCGCATACGCCGCCAGCATGGCCAGGTGCGCCCCTGCAGAGCGGCCCACCAGCACCATGCGAGCGGTGTCAGCGTCCCACTCGCTGGCGTGCGCGCCAATCCATGCGAGCGCAGTCCGCACATCGTCACGCTGCGCGGGAAAGCGAAACTGTGGTGCGTGACGATAGTCGATTGCGAACACCGTATAGCCCTGCGCCGCGAAGTATTCCGCAAACTCCGCGTTGTTGGACGGTGCGCCACGTTGCCATGCGCCGCCATAGATCTGCACCAGCACGGGAAACCGACCGGCCGCTGCAGGGCGATATACGTCGAGCACCAGTGTGTCTCCCTCGATAAGTGCAAACGGGATCGCGTGCGCCACGCGGATCGGCGACGAGGGGGCACGCGGGGGCGCGAACAGCTCACCGATGATCAACGGCGACGCACGAAAACCGTCGCGTCGCGCGCTGTTCAACGAATCAAGGACCGTGCCGCCGAACGCCGCGCGCATCGCGAGATCAGCGGCGGTCGAGACCCCACGAAAGCGCGCAAATGGGATCGACGACAGTCCAAGCGTGATGACCGCCAGCACGCACGCCACGCGCGATGTCCAGCGTCGGCGAACATCGATGAGCGCAACCAATAGCGCCACACCGGCAGCAATGAGAAACCACGCACTCACTTCCGGCGCGCCAACGGCCAGTGGCAGCAGCGTGGCGTTCGGAGCGGGTACGATGATCCACATCGCCAGAAAGGCGGTTGGTATGGCGAGCAGGAGCGCGAGCCACGAACGAACGATTGTGCGAGTGGTCATGCCGACAACGATTGCGGTCGGGAACAGGTCCCGCCAGCCCAGGACGTAGGAGATTCCGCACGAAGGCGTCTTCAGTCCACACCCTCGCCGGTAATCGGCTCCAGGAGCGATCCGAAGTTCGCCGTAGCCATGAACCGGCGGAAGGTCTGCTCGTCCATGTCGAAGAACACCGTCATCGAGGGTGGCAGCGCGGCGAACTGCTCCTCCGTGAGCAGCGCGAGCATGCGCGGTCCGGCGACCACGACACGTGCGCGATGTCGACGAACGCGTCGTGGAAACGCTTCCTGGCCGCAGCAGAGCGATACTTCCCCTTCAGCGACTCGAGCAGGTTGCTCGCGACCTGGTAGTCAAGATGTCGCTGCAGCCAACTCAATACGTCCGCGAGCTGCCATAGAACGGGCGCTTGTGGCCACCGACATCGGGCCCAACATTACGTCATGGTCCAATTAAGGTGGTGCCGTCTTCGGCCTCTGCAGTTCATGCGCGACGTCCGGCGCCGGCCCAACGCCCGCGTTCGTCTGTTTGCTATCCCACTGATCACCGTATTCGCCGCGTGTGGTGGGTCGCCAACCGCACCGCCGCAGATCCCCGCGCCGCCTGATCCGGGGTACACGGCCTACGTCGACGGGAGCAACGTAGATGTTGTGACGGTGCCCCTGGGCGGCGCGTACCTGGCTGGCGGCGGCACCGACATTGACGCAGGCATGGTCTGGCTTCTGGCGCAGGGTGGGGCCCGCGCTGCGAACCAGTACGGTGATGTGGTAGTGCTACGCACGACCGGGAGCGATGGCTACAATCGGTACTTGACCGGCTTGGGCGCAAATTCGGTGACGAGTATCGTGATCAAGTCCGTGGACGGCGCGAACAGCGCGTATGTGCAGAATGTGATCGCCAAGGCGGAGGCGATCTTCATTGCGGGCGGCGATCAGGCGACTTACGTGAACCTCTGGACGGGCACGTCGTTGGTCGCTGCCGTCAACACCCGCGTCGCACAGGGGTATCCCATCGGTGGCACCAGTGCGGGCCTCGCGGTCCTCGGCGACTACGTGTATGCGGCCTTGAACGCGTCCTCTGTTTCCGCGACGGTGATGGCGAATCCGTACGACGCATCCGTCACACTGCAGTCGGCGATGTTCAATGTGCCAGTGCTGCGCAATGTCCTCACCGACTCGCACTTCAAAACACGGGATCGAATGGGTCGACTGATGACGTTCATGGCCCGTTTACAACAAGACGGGCTCGCCACGTCGTCGTTGCCGCTTGCCATCGGTATCGACGAGCAGTCTGGCGTGGGCGTCTCGATGAACACATCGGCAGTGGTGTTTGGACCGGGCGCCGGTGCGTTTCTGTTGAATGCAACGCCTACGTCGGTTCGTCGCTGCCTGACTGGCGTTCCGCTGACGTTTACGAACATCGACACGCAGCGCGTGTCTTCGGGACGCACGTTCAGCCTTGCGACGTTTACCGGTCCGGCAACGGCCCGCTACACGCTCTCGATCAATCTCGGCGCGCTGACCTCCAGCGTTTCGTCGATCTACTGATCTGCCAGGTGAAGCGTTGGCGCTACGGGCGAATCTGCCGACGCTGACGGAACGCCTCCATCATCCGCACCAGCTCCGCATTCGTGAACGGCTGCCATCCGTGCGGTTTTTTCGGACGGCCATACTCGTACGTGAAATCAGCGGCAGGTTTAACGAACCTGGCGGTCTCTTCTTCCATCAGGTACACGGCCAACTGCAGATAGTGATTGTCCATGTCCCCCACATACGTGTGTACTTTTCCTGTCAGCGACGGACCGATGCGCGACCAGTTGCGTGTAAGGTACAGCGTGAGATCAAAGTGTTCGCGCCAGTACTCCGCGACCTCTTTGTCGATGGTGCCCGTGCGACGATCCCACAAGCGCCGCGGATAGCCATCGGCTCCCGCCGGCCCATACGACGCATCGAACGCATCAAACTGCTGTCCACTGCGCGCCTTGGTACCGAGCACCGCCTCCAGTTGACTCATCTGTCGCACGGTGACCTGCGGCTGCCCCTCTTCCGTCTGCATCATGTACCGTTCCGGAACCGGCGGCGTGCTGCTGTTGGGCACGAACGCGTTGGTGTCGGCGTAGTTGTCCACCAGCTGATTGCGACGGAAGTCGACGGGATCCGGATACAAACACCACGCGCCGCCGAAGAAATCGGGCCGTTGAATCTGCAGCGCCAGACATTCCCATCCCCCGGTCGAGCCGCCGGTGAGAAACCGGGCGTTGGCTTCAGGTGCCAGTCGGAATCGTTTCTCGAGTTCGGGGACCAGTTCCTTCAACAACGCATCCTGATACGGTCCATGATTGGCCGAGTTCACGGCATACGAATCATCATACCAGGGCGTGGGATGTTGCCAGGTGATTGCGACATAGCGCGGCATGTCGTCTCGTTGCCAACTGTCACCGAACATCCATCCGGGCTCGCGTGCGCTGCGCTTGAGCCGCGCGTCCCGCTGCTCCACGGTCTCGTTCCCCGGTTGATCCGTGAAGCCGAACGGCGCGCCGAGGCCGAAGTGGCCCTGGCTGTAGATCGCCGGATAGCGTCGCGTGGGGTCTTCGTCGAAGCCTTTCGGCAGGAGCACCGTGGCGCCGATATACGTATCGTGTCCCCACCACGTGGTCAGCGACGGCGACTTGATGCGAATGCGTTTCACCCACTTGGTATCGGGAGGCACATCGACGGGCGGCAAGGCACGGGTGAGCGTCACGCGCAGCGGGGTTGCGGCGGCGGGATCCCATCGCACTGTTGTCGGTTCGCTGACAAGATTTCCCGGCGACGTATTCCAGTGCTGACCCTCCCACTGATCCCAGTGCACCCAGAGCGTGTGTCCATCAGCGCGGGTCACCTTGCTGTACACGTTGAGCACCGCTTGCACCGTGTATTCACCGGCAGGCAGCTGTCGCAGACTCGCGTACGGATAGCCAAGCGTATCGGGCCCAATCACCGCGGCGTCGCCGACGGCCAACGCGCTCACATCGGCACCGAACATCGGCGCCGTGCCGCCGTAGCTGCCCGCCAGCAGACGCGGTTCGCGCGCGCCGTTCTTCGCGAAGATGACGAACACGCGTCCGGTGTGTGGTCCGGCGAGCGCCGGATCGACACGCACTTCGATGCGCTGCGCCACAGCCGCACGTGCGCCGACGTGTGCGAAAGCGAGGGTTCCGAAGAATGCCGCGCCGATCGCTGGGAGGTGGCGGGCCCGTGAGCGCAGAAATTGCATAACTACCCCGACGTGAAGGAATCGCAGATGACGCGGGGAATATGTCACGCACGGAGCCGTGTGGTGAGTGTCGCGGCGAGCGGCATGAGACAGTGGCACTCTGCACTACGGGGCGCATCGATGCGATGCGCCCCTGATGCAATGCTTAGTATCCCGGGTTCTGCACCAGCCCGGGTGTTGTTCGCGTATCACGCAACGGGATCGGCAGCAGCGCCTGTCCCGGCCGATCCTGAATGCCCTTCACCGCCACGGCCCGACCGAGGCGATTGAGATCCGGCCACCGATCCCCTTCGAACGCCAACTCCAACCGACGTTCCAATTCGATCTGCGCCAACACCTGCTCCTGCGTCGTGACCTGATTGTTGAGCGCATGGAGCGCGAGACCCGCGCGGATGCGCACCTTGTTGTACTGCGCAACAGCTTCCGGCAGACGATTCAGGCGCGCCAGGGCCTCAGCCTTGATAAGCACCAGCTCGGCCAGACGAATCACGTGCACGTGCTCCGTGCCCGGACGCGCCGAATACTTGTTGCCGTTCAGAGGACGTCCCGCGTTTCCACTCGGCCGGATGCTCCACGCCTTGCGCAGATCACCAGCTGGGTAGGCCGCGTCGAGGTTGCTGCTCGGCGCAACTTCCGCGCGACCGACTTGAAGGTAGTAGTTCGAGATGCTGTTCGTCTCGGTTGCGTTGAACGACACGCGGAAGATGTCCTCGCTTGTGTTCGTGCCCGCGACGGAGAAGAGATCCGCGTAGGGAACGACCAGCGTATCGCGACCGGCGAGCACGGCATTCGCCGCATCGAGCGCCGCTTGGTAGTCTGCGGTGGCGCCGGCGTTGCCCGGCAACCCCGCCCGATAGAAGAGCACGCGGGCACGCAGCGCACGCGCTGCGATCGAAGTGGCATAGCGAAGATTTGACGTGTTCCGGATCAGCGTCGTGGCGCTATCCAGATCCTTGAGGATCTGCGTGTACACGCCGCTCACCGCCGTCCGGGTATATGCCCGCGCGTCTGCCGGCGTGTTGATCGGTGCCGTCGGTGTCGGGACCCCTCCCCAGAACTTCACCAGGTTGTGGAAGCCCAACGCGCGAAGGAAGTACGCCTGCCCCATGACATCGCTGCGAACCGCTTCAGTGATCGCGGCGACCTGCGGCGCGCGCTGCAGAATCACATTGTCACGATCTATCTGCTGGTAAATCGCGGTCCACATGCTGGTGACCTCCGGATTATCAGCCTGCATGCGGTTGGTCGCCATCTCGCCGAGGAACTGAAACGTCCCGGTCCAGACGGTGTTGTCCGCTGCGAGATCGCCAACGAGCAGCGCAGAGAGGCCGTAGTAGCTGCCGCTCTGGAGGCCGTCGTAGGCGCCGTTGAGTGCGGCGATCGCCGTGGCGTTGTCCTCAATCAACCGGCTCTGGGGAAGCGAGGTGACCGGCTCTGTCTGCAAGATGTCGCCACAGCTCGCCAGGGCGGACGCGGCCGCAGCCAGCGTGAGCGTGCGAAGGATTGAGGCTCGGCGCATAGTCGGAAGGGAATCGAAGCGCGTTACCATGAGGCACTCACTCCGAAGGTGAAGGTGCGCGCCAACGGATACGCGTAGTAGTCCACGCCCATCACGGTATTGGCATTGGCACCGCTGCTGTTAACGTCGGGATTGTAGCCGAGGTAGTTGGACCAGGTGAACAGATTGCGCCCCGAGAAGTACAGGCGAGCGTTGTCCGCCCGCATGGAGCGAGCGAGCGACGCCGGCAACCGATAGCCCAACGCGACTTCTTGCAAACGCGCGAACGACCCGTCTTCAACAAATCGCGTCGAGAGCACGCGCGCTCCACCGGTCGAGCCCATGCGCGGCTGATCGGTGATGTCACCGGGTTTCTGCCAACGGGCCAGCGTGGTGGCCAGCTTGTTATCGCGGGAGTTTCCGCCGTCGTCGGAGAATATGCGCGCGAGGTTCAGCACGCTGCCGCCCTGGCTGAACTGCAGGAATCCGCGCACATCGAAGCCTTTCCACTCGACCGTGTTCGTGAGACCACCAAAGTACTTCGGCTGCGGGTTCCCACCGAAGGTGAGGTCTGCGGTAACGGGCGTCGTGGTCTCGGTGCCGTCAGCCTTGCGATAGAGCGCGTTACCCGTGGCCGGATCGACCCGCAGGAACTCGTAGACAAAGAAGGTGCCGAGGGGCTGTCCCACTGCCGCCACCGACGTCACGCGGCCGCTCACGGTCGCCGTGATCGGCAACCCGTTGTACAGCTCCGTCACGCGATTCTTGTTGAACGTGACATTGAAATTGCTGGTCCACTCAAAGTCACCCTTCTTGCGCGCCTGGATGTTCGTCGTCTGCAGGCTCATATCGAAGCCACTATTGTTGATGCTGCCGACGTTGTCCCAGACACTGGTGTATCCGCTGGTCGCAGGGACCGGCAGCTGCACCAGGAGGTTCTTGGTCGCACGATCATACCAATCGGCGATGAGCGTCACCCGGCCATTGAACAAGCCGATATCTGTACCGAAGTCCGTTTCGGTGGTCAGCTCCCATTGCAGGTTCGGATTGCCCAATTGCGAGTTCGCGAGCCCCGAAACACCGGTATACGGTTGCGCCGACGCCAACGTGCGGCTGGCGAAATCGCTGATCCCCTGGTTCCCCGTCGTGCCGTAGCTGCCGCGAAGTTTGACGCTCGCGTGGCGCCGAAGCGCTGAGGCAAAACCTTCCTCGCTGATGGTCCAGGCGCCAGAGACCGCGCTGAAGACACCGTAGCGGTTCTCATTGCCGAAGCGCGACGATCCGTCGGTGCGGACGCTTGCCGAGAGAAGGTACTTGTCACTGCGCGACCAGTTGGCGCGTGCAAAGTACGACAGCAGCGTGTTCTCGGTCGCACCGCCGTCAAACGACGACACGGCGGCGGCGTTGCGGACGAAGCGTTCGAAGCCGGTTGGAAACCCGGTGCCTGCGACGTAGTTGAAATCGGAGTTGTTGAACTCAACGCTGCTGCCGGCCGTGATCTGCAGGTTCTGCCGGTCGCTGCGCAACGCGTCGAAGTTGGCGAATCCTTCCAGGACGTACCGAGTGGCCGTGGTGCGACCACTCGCGCCTTCACCACCAACACTGCTGCTGGCCGCACGGTCAATCTTCGACGAACGCCAGCGCAACTCGTCAACGCCGTAGATGTCCGTACCGGCGCGTCCCGTGATGGTGAAGCGATCGGTTGGCATGTACCTCGCTTCGAGATTGCCCATCGCACGCAGCGTGCGTGAGTTGAGCGAACTGAACTCCGCGTAGGCCACAGGGTTTGAGTACAGCAGGTTCTGCGCGTTGCCGGCAAAGCCGAAGGACGTCCCGCGAATGGGCGAGAAGGGCTGCAGCGCGGTCGCGTTCGTGACGATACCATCAACGTTCAGGTCGCCCGGCACGCGATCGTTCGATTCGCGGGTCAGGCCAAGGGAGCCCGTCACAAACAACTTGCTGGTGGCTTGCGCATCGAGGTTGAGGCGCATGGCTTGCCGCTGATACTTCGAGCCGATGACAATACCGTTTTGCTGAAAGTTGGCGCCCGACAAAAACATGCGCAGCTTGTCAGTACCGCCGCTGACGCTCAGCTGGACGTCACTCATCGGCGCGCTGCGAAAGACGGCATTCTGCCAGTCGGTATTGATGCTGTCTGTTCCAGGCGCGAACAGCGGCGCCGAGCCTTGGTTGGTACGACTCTCGTTCATGAGCGTGACGTATTGCGTCGCGTTCAACAGATCGAGCGTCCGCTCGACGGACTGTGAACTCGCCGAACTATTGACGTTGAAGCGGAACTTGTTGCCCGCCGCGCCGCGCTTGGTGGTAATCAAGACGACACCGTTGGAACCGCGTGATCCGTAAATCGCAGCGGCGGCGGCGTCCTTGAGCACGTCGATCGTGGCGATATCGTCAGGATTGATACCCGAGATCGGCGTCATGCGCTGACCGCTCGTACTGGTGATCTGTTCGAACGTGCCTTGTAGCATTGGCACACCATCGATCACGTACAACGGCTGGTTGCCAGCGTTCAGCGACGCCGGTCCACGCACGCGTACCGATACACCGGTGCCCGGCTCGCCGCTGTTCTGCATCACTTGCACGCCGGCAATGCGCCCCTGCAACGCATTGTCGATGCTGACCACGTTCAAGCGTGCGAACGCCGAACTGTCCACCGACGCGATCGAGCTGCTGACGTTGGCTCGCTGACTGCTGCCGTATCCCGTCGCCACGATCGTCGAGAGGACCGCTGCGACGGGACGCAGCGCAAAATCGACGGTGGCCGTGCCGTTCGCCGGCACCGTGACCGTCCGTTGTTGCGCGGCGTATCCGATGCGCTGCGCGCGCACGATAACGGAGCCAACCGGCACCGGCGCCAGCGAGTACGCGCCGGATTCGCCCGAGAGCGCGCCGCGCGTCGTGCCGACAATCGAGATCTGTGTGCCTGCGACGCCGCGGCCGGTCGAGGAATCGGTCACTGTTCCTCGCACCGTCCCGGTTTGCTGGGCCTGCAGAGACCGCGCGTTGCTGTGCGCGGCAAGAAGGAGGGTCACGATTGCACACGTCCATCGCGTGCGCGACCGTTGCCACCGTGAGAGGGCGGCAGGGATCATTGGGTTCTCCTGAAAGGCGGGACTCGGGGAGTGTCCGTCAACCGGATATGCGCGACGGTTCACCGGCGGGTAAGGCAAGTGTATCCGCGAGGGCTCGATCCGCGCAACTTTTCTGTAACGGTGCACGTCGAGAAAAGCATGAGGGACGAAACGCTCAGCACGCGGTGCTGGCGCGACCTGTTTCCTCTGACGCGCATCAATCGCGCATGGCACCCGTCAACTCCCGCGCAGCCCTTCACTACTGAGGGAACACCAGCGGCAATCGCTGCCACCACTGCTCATCGAACGCGCTGAGCGCCAGCGGATTGCCACCCGCCACATCCGCCTCTTGCCCGTGCCGTGCAATCACCATGTCAAGCGACGGGATCACGTAAATCTTCTTGTCGCCTTGGCCCGGCGGCGCCGCCAAATCACTCGCCGCGCTGGGAATACCTGCGCCCGGTACCGCGGGCAACACCGTGCATCACGTTCGACCACAGCCATTCCACTGGCGCTCCGCGTTTCGCGCTCGCCCGCGCAGGCGTTTACACACGATTATACGGTCGCGGCCAGCGCGAGCGGGCGAGCGCATCGGATCAATTCTCTTGAGTCTTTGCTGTCGCATCGCATTACTCCTCTCGCGGTATCGATCGTCGATCGCTTGTCAGACGACTGGCTTGCGCTGGCGTTATGTGGACGTTTACGCCGTGACGTTTAGCGCGTACGTTTACATTGGTTCGTGTGCCCTTTTGCCT
>Ga0105046_10000606_pt1 | contig 51033 bp, 41 predicted proteins | sample MAT03_FD_78385 | JGI IMG/M metagenome (GOLD analysis project Ga0105046, IMG submission 78385) | Freshwater microbial communities from Lake Fryxell liftoff mats and glacier meltwater in Antarctica - MAT-03 (megahit assembly) | ecosystem: Environmental > Aquatic > Freshwater > Ice > Liftoff... | reverse complement strand
GCGCCGCTACCGGCCATTCGTCTCAGACATTCTGATCCCAGTCCGTGGAGAGAATCGGGACGAGGAAACGAGCTGAGCCTGCCACGGCACAAACCGGCTGAACGGTATCGAGGTGGAGCGCGACCTCCGGGCGCGCTGGGTGCTGGCTCACGTTGCAAAACCCGCCCGGAGGTCGGGTTCCACCACGGCAGAGGCACGCGCGGTGGATCTTGTGATCCGTGCCCCTTCTCCATCACGTCAGACTCCGCGCCGTTGAGCTCACTCTCATTCCTTGGGATCAGGAGGTCTGAGACTACAAACTCCACCCCGAGCGATTGTAGTTTAATAGTCTACATCATCCCCCGGAACCGCCTGAACCTGGCTCACACTGCCATCCGTATCGACCGTGGGAGCTGACGCCGGCGCACCTGACAATTCTCTGACAATCTTCTGACTCGCTGGTGACAACCTCGGGCGGAGTTTCTGGTTTACTGGGCGGCGTAATCCAAATCCTAAATGAAAACTTCACTTGTCCTCTCTCTCTTCGCGGTGGCGCTGGTCGGCGCTGCTTCTCTGTTCTCCCAATCTTTGGCTCAAGAAACGGTCCGCCTTTGCATCGATGTTGATCGGGTGGTCTTGCCAGCGGAATCTACCGAGCGCGCCGTCGTGAAGATCGGCCTGGATTGTAAGCGGATGCCTCGCCGCACGGAGCGCCAGCCGGTGAATCTCGCGCTCGTCATTGATCGCTCCGGCTCGATGGGGGGCGAGAAGATCGCCCAGGCGCGCGAGGCTGCGCTGGCTGCCGTGCGCTGTCTCGACGCGAACGATATCATCTCGATCATCGCCTTCGATTCGACGGTGGAAATCGTGGTGCCGGCGCAGCGGGTGGGTCGGGCACGAGGGCTCGAAGCGGCGATTCGCGGCATCAACGCCCGGGGCGGCACCGCGCTTTATGGCGGCGTCTCCAGTGGTGCGACGGAGCTGCGGAAACATATCGAGGATGGGCTCGGGGTGAATCGCGTGATTTTGCTTTCCGACGGTCAGGCCAACGAGGGCCCGAGTTCGCCGGAGGAACTTGGTCGTCTCGGGCATTCCCTGATGAAGGAAGGGATCTCGGTCACCACCATCGGACTCGGTCTCGGCTTCAATGAGGACTTGATGGCTCGTCTCGCGCAACGCAGCGAGGGCAACACTTACTTCGTGGAAAACTCGGCTGATTTATCGCGCATCTTTGCAACCGAGCTGGGCGATGTGCTCAACGTCGTCGCGCGCCGGATCGTGATCGAAATTGAATTTCCCGCAGGCGTTCGTCCGCTCAATTTTGTCGGTCGTGCAGGCAGCATCCGTGGTCAACATGCTGAGCTGACGCTGAGTCAGCTTTATGGTGGCCAAGAGAAATTCGCGCTCGTCGAGGTGGAGGTTTCGCCTGTCGCGGCGGGTGCTGAGCGCGAAATCGCCCGAGCTAGTGTTCGTTATGAAGATGCGATCACCCAGCGAACGAGTACCATCACGGCGCAGCGCAAGGTGCAGTTCAGCACGGATCGCAAGACAATGATTAGCTCAGCTGACCATCGGGTGCAGGCGGATTATGCGGCCAACGTACTCGCGGTGGCCAAGGAGAAGGCGATCGTGCTGGTGGATAGCGGTCGCAAGGACGAGGCGGCGACGCTCTTGCGTCAGCGCGTGCAAGAGTTGAAGAAGATCGGCGAGGTTTACAGCAATGTTGCAGTGCAGGCCTCTGCGGCCGCGGCGGCCCCCGAGGCTGAGCGGATCAATCGCGAAGGCTTGGACAATGCCCAGCGCAAATCTTACCGCGCCGAGAGTCAGCAGGTGAAGGCGCAGCAGAATTCGGCGTCGAGCCGGGAGTGAATTCAGCGGTAGCGGCAGGTGCATCCGGGGACGTAGCATTGGCGTCTGCCTGCCGGCGTAGGTGGCGCGCACGTCGCGCCATTCTGCTGGCCAGCAGAACGAGGCAAGCTCGCAACCTATTCATCACAATCCCACAGGCACGGAGGCCTGTGGCTACGTCCATTCCCAGCGTTGCATCGACGTTCAGAAACCCTCTAACCTTTCACCCGTGTTACCTGCTTCGCGTCGCACTTTTGTTTACTGGCTGCTGTTGCTGCTCCCTACGGTGGGCGTGGGCATCGGTGCCATTTTGCTACTGCAACGCGAGCAGACGCGGCTGACCGAGCGGGCCACGTATGCCGATGAAGCGCGACGGGCGGCCGTGACGGCGCGGGCCCAGTTGATCGCCGAGAATGTCGAGTTGCTGGTCGGCGATGTGCAGACCGGATTGCTCGAATCATTGGCCGCAGAGCAGGTGGTGGATGCGGATGCACTGCTCGATCAATTGGAGCAAGCCAATCCGCTGGTGCGGGCGGTTTTTCGTTGCGCCGCAGACGGGCGGATACTGCGGCCAGCTCAAAATTCAATGGATGATGATGCGCGCGGTTTTCTACGCCGGTTTGGTCGCCCGTTGGTTGACGCACCGCCTTGGCGGATCAATTACGCGCAAACCGACGCCGCTGGATCAACCGATGATTTTAAGCAGAAGAAAGTCGCCGACGAACCACGGGCGCGTCAGCAGGTCGCGCTAAATGTGGCGAAAGTGCAAAGCGCGCGACGCGAGGTGCAGGCGCTATCGAAAAACAACTATGCCGGTTCGGCTCCGGTTGCTTCGGCTCCAACTGCTGCGGCGGCGGCTCCAACTGAGCGGCGTCGTAGGGTGGAGACGAAAGAAGAAGAAAGGCCGACTGATCGTATAGGTGGAATTCAGTTGGCCGATAAAGATAACCATCCCAGTCGAGACGGGTACGCCAATCGCGGTTGGTTCCCGCTGAAGGTGGAGGGCAAGTTGCATCTGCTCGGTTGGGTGCAGTCTGCGGGAGCAGGAGAGGTGCGTGGGATCGAACTCGAGATGGCGGCACTCATTTCCCGTTTGGGCGGGACGATGCCGGGGGAAATCTCGCCGACGGAGGGCTACGCCTTACGCGATGATCAAAAGCGGATATTGCACCAAGCCGGGGCGGTACCACGAGTGAGCAATTCCTCTTGGGAAAAGGCTCCCACGGTTGATCCGGCGATCATCGTGCCGCTGGCGGCTGATTTGTTGCCGGGTTGGGAAGTGGTGGCGTATGTGCCGGCCACCGGACGCGAGCACGCGGCGGGGAGTGGTTTTTTCCTGATCGGTACTTTGCTCGTCGGTATTTTTCTGACCGCGATCGTCTCGGGCGGATTTTTGCTGCTTCGGCAGGCGCGGCAGAGCGAGGCGGAGGCGGCGCAGAAAACATCTTTCGTCGCCAATGTGTCGCATGAATTTAAAACGCCGCTGACGACGATCCGACTGTATTCCGAACTGCTTGAACAGGGGCGGGTGCCGGATGAAGCAAAACGCGGCGAGTACCTGCGCACCATTGGGCGTGAGACGCAGCGACTGGCCCGGCTGGTGGGCAATGCGCTCGATTTCAGCCGGCTTGAGCAGGGGCAAAAGAAATACGCGCGCGATAATTTGGATTTACGGGCCGAGTTCACGCGGTTGCTCGACACACAGGTCCCACGTCTGGCTGAGGCCGGATTGGTTTTGCAGCGCGAACTGCCCGTCGATCCAGTGAACGTGATGGGTGATCGCGACGCGATCGAGCAGATCATGCTGAACCTACTCGACAACGCCGTGAAATACGGAGCAGCAGGAGGCGAAGTGACGGTTGAGTTGGCGGCGAAGCCAGGCGGAGGGGCCGTGGTGCGCGTGTCAGACCGCGGAGCCGGCGTGCCGGCGGAACACCGCGCGCGGATTTTCGATAAGTTTCATCGCGTGGACGACACGCTCACGGCGGAAAAAACCGGCACTGGTCTCGGGCTGAGCATCGCACGCCAGCTCGCGCGCGGGCTTGGCGGGGAATTGCGTTACGAAGCCCGCGCCGGTGGGGGCGCCGGATTCATTCTCGAACTACCATGAACATCGCCTGGAACCGAATGGGTAGGAGCTTGTTTACAGGCCACTCCGTGCGCCATTGATCTACGGATAATTCGAGGCGCCTGCAAGCAGGCTCCTACATGAAAACGACATCAAACCAATCAGCAGAATTTCGGAGATATAACCCATGAAAGCACGAATTCTTCTCGCCGAAGACGACCGTAACATCCGGCTCGGGCTTAGCGCCACGCTGGAAAGCGAGGGCTACGCGGTGACCGCTGCCAGCGATGGCGCGCAGGCGTTACAGTTGTTTCCCCAGCAGAAATTCGATCTCGTGCTGCTCGACGTGATGATGCCGAAGCAGAGCGGATACGAGGTGTGCAAGGCGCTGCGTAGTCGGGGCAGCCAGGTGCCGATTTTGTTTCTCACGGCGAAAGGTGAGGAGATCGACAAGGTGGTCGGGTTGAAACTCGGGGCCGATGATTACGTGCTGAAGCCGTTTGGCGTGCATGAGCTCCTGGCGCGAGTGGAAGCGTTGCTGCGACGTGCGCGGGTGGTGGGGCCGGCGCTCGTGACAGCGGAGCTGCCGACGGAATTTAAGTTGGGCGAGGCCCGAATCGATCGGCGTAAATTTTCGGTCACGGTGGCGGGGCGGACGACCGCGCTCACGGCGCGGGAATTAAAGCTCGCGGAAGTTTTCGCGGCGCATCCCGGTGAAGTGCTCACGAGGGATGCATTGCTCAACGCGGTGTGGGGGGTGGATTACTTCGGCACGACGCGCACGCTGGATCAGCATGTGGCGCAGTTGCGCAAGAAAGTGGAGGTGGTGCCCGATGAGCCGAAGGCGATCGCGACCGTACACGGCGTGGGTTATCGGTATGATATGGTGCCGACGTGAAGGACGGAGCGGTTGAATTTGTAGGGCTACTGCTTGCGGCAGCCAGTAGGTGGCGCGCTTGTCGCGCAACGTAGCGCTGAAGAAAACGCGCCCGGAGGTCGCGTTCCACCTCAGAAGAGGCCGCTTCAGGCCACCGCGTAGTGGTCCAGCTTGCCTTGCAGTTCCCGTTTGAGCTGGCGGCATTCGTTCTGCACTTGGGCTTCAAATTTCTTGAGGTCAAAATTGAGAAAGACCTGACTGCGCAAAATCTGCCACTCGGCGGTATCAGCCAAGGGGACGGCTTCGTCCTTGGGGGTGTCGCCGCAGAAACCCACATGGTTCTGGCGGCATAGATCTCGGGCCAGCGAGACGATGGCCACCAACTCGGAATTTTCCGTCGCGGCTTCGGGATTGTCCATCCAGCGCATGACATCAGAGAAGCGTTTGGGCAGGCCTTGTTTCTCGGCGAAGTGGGCGGCCATTTCGTGCGTAGTGGTGCCGAGGAAAAGTTTTTCGGCAGCGGCCAATTTGAGCCGGTTCGAAAAGGCGTAGTCTTGGATAGCCTGCAGGGCGAAGGGGTGCAGCTGGATCAGGAGCAATTTTCCAAGATCGTGCAGCAATCCGGCGGTGTAGGCGGCAGATTCCAAGTTGGCGATTTCCAGATAAATGCAGGTGTAGCGGGCGAGACGGGCTGTGCCTAATTGAAACATCCAGAATTGCGGCCAGCTGGCCGAGGGCGGGGCGTGCATCAGGCGTTCCTCGACGGTCACCAGACTACGGCCGATCGAGGAGAGTTTAACTTCGCCGAGCAGGCCCACCGCTATCCGGGGATCTTCGATGGCCGTGTAATCATCATCTTCCTTTTTTGCTCTGAGTTTGTTGCTGGCGATCAGCATTTGCGCCGTCAGGCCCGGATCTTTTTCCACCAGATCCATGATCGGATTCAGTGAGGTGGGGTGACCGTTCGCGGCCATCTGAAAGGCGGCGGCGACCGAATCAATGACGGGACACCCAGCCAAGGCTTCGATCTCGCGTTGAAGTTGTGGCCAGTTAACCACCGGGCAACGGTTCTGCTCGGGGGCCGTGGACCACCACATCCGGGCCCGGGCCTCGTTTTCGCTGTTGATTTCTTCGCTGGTGAGGAAATCTTCCGGAGTGAGCGTGGAGTTTAGATGGCGAAAAATCAGGCGACCGGCAAAATCGAGCAGTTCCAGGTTTTGTTGAAAATCAGGCCAGCTGGCGGCCAGGGCTTTTTCATGCAAAACTTTTAGGCAGGCTACCACGCCCCAAGCGCCGACTTCCTCGGCTTTGGCGGAGAGTGCTTCCAAGGCGTCGAGGATGGGTTGTCCAGCCTGCATCTCAGCCCATTTTTTCAGCTCGGGTTTGATCAGTTCAAGAGAGGTACGCAGGCTCTCGAGCATCTGGTGCAGATTTTCGATCATGAAGCCCATCATCTGGCAAAATGATTTTTCTTCCTCGAAGTGCTGCAGGCGCCAGGGGTTTTCGGCGGCTTTGGCGATCTCGGTGTAGATGGCGTCGTCGTGGTAAGGTTTGACCAGGAAATTTTGCACCTTGAGCGCGAGGGTTTTCTTGACGCTGTCTTTGTCGCCAAACCCGGTGTAAACCACGACCGGCAACAAGTTCAGGCAGCAATCGCTTTTTAATCGTTGGATGAGAGAGAGGCCGTTGTCCCCTTTGAGTTTTAATTCGGTCAAGACCAGATCCACTTTCACGGAACGCTGAATAAGTTCCCAAGCTTCGAGGGCAGTCCCCACCGCGACGAAGCGATGCTTCGCCCGCGCGAGAATGCCGCGCATGGCTCGGTGAGCCACTTCGTCAGGATCAACTAGAAGGATATTGGCCATGAATAATAGACGGCCCAACACCAGCCAGTGCTTTGTCAGATGTTGAAAGTCCATCTAGGATATCGGTAATTTGAACCGAAACTGAACCGGAATTCTCACACGCCATGGACCGGGCCACCGCCTGACGTAAAGTCCTTAACCGTATCTATGGATAATACTGCTACACTCGCATGAATGTACTTTCGGGGTGAGTCCTTGCAGGAGCCTGTTTACAGGCGACCAGAGACAACCGTGGATCGACTACTGTGTCTCGCCAAAAAGGATTACAGGTGGGACGGACCGCTGGGCCGTCGGGTTTGACGAATTTCACTCGCAAATCGCGGCGCGCCCTGCCGCCGAGTCTGTGCACTCGTCGCGGTCCCGCCCTACCCACCGGCGTCACCGTAATAGGCGAGACTCGTTAGGTAGGGCGAACCCTCCGGGTGAGCCGTAGTTTTAAGCGCGGTTCACCCGGAGGGTTCGCCCTACCTAAAACCGCTCTACCTAAAACCGCCCTGCCTAAAACCGCAGTGCCTAACACGGGTCTAAATTCCCAAGCGCTTTTTGAGGATTTCATCCACCAGCTTGGGGTTGGCTTTGCCGGCGGAGAGTTTCATCACGGTGCCTTTGAGGGCGTTGATCGCTTTCGGATTACCGGTCTTCACTTGCTCGACCGAGCGGGGATCTCCGGCGATGGCGGCATCGCACCAGCCTTCGAGTTGGCCGGTGTCAGTGGACTGGCGCAGGCCTTTGCGATCAACTACGGCGGCTGGTTGTTCGCCGGACTTGAACATTTCGGAGAAAACTTCCTTGGCCTGATTGCTGGAGATTACGCCTTGGTCGAGCAGCGCGACGAGTCCGGCGATGTGCGCGGGCGTGACTTTGCTGTCGGTAAGCGAGAGCCCGGCGGCGGCGAGATCACGGAGGAGCTCGTTGCTGATCCAGTTCGCGGCGAGGGTGGGCTTGGTGCCGAGTTTCACGGCGGCTTCAAAGAAATCGCTGAGCGCGTGATCGCGGATCAGCACGGCGGCGGACGAGTAGGGCAGCGTAAACGTTTTCAGGAAACGACGCTGTTTCACGAAGGGTGCTTCGGGGAGTTCGGCGCGGAGTTTTGCTTTCCACGCTTCGTCGATGCGGACGGGCAGCAAATCGGGGTCGGGGAAATACCGGTAGTCGTGCGCCATTTCCTTTGAGCGCATTGAAGCGGAGCGACCGGTCTCGCCATCGTACAAACGTGTTTCCTGCGTGATCGTGCCGCCGGAAGTGACGACGTTGATCTGGCGTTTGATCTCGGTGATGATGCCGTCGCGAACATACGAAATAGAATTGAGGTTCTTCAGTTCTACCTTGGTGCCGAGCTTGGTCTCGCCGACGGGACGGATGGAGATATTGGCGTCGCACCGCATCTGCCCTTTTTCCATGTCGCAATCGGAGATGCCGGCGTAAACGAGCGAGTTGCGGAGGGAGGAGAGAAATGCGAATGCTTCATCGGCGTTCTTGATGGCGGGATCGGTGACGATTTCCATCAGCGGCGTACCGGCGCGATTGTAGTCCACGAGCGAATCGTTGAGGCCGTGGTTGAGTTTGCCGACATCTTCCTCGAGGTGGATGCGCGTGAGTGGAATCGATTTGTGTTCGCCCATGACGGCGAGGGAAGCGCCGGAAAGTTCGATCTCGACTGCGCCGCCCAAGCAGACGGGTTGTTCAAACTGGGTGATCTGATAATTCTTCGGGCTGTCGGGGTAGAAATAGTTTTTGCGATCCCAGCGGGTGACATGGGCGATTTGGCAGTCGAGCATGAGGCCGGTCTTGATGATGGCATCAAGGGCGGCCTTGTTCAGCACGGGCAGGGCGCCGGGCAGGGCGAGGACCACAGGATCGGTGAGCGTGTTTTCCGCCTGACCAAAGCCCGTTGCGACGCGCGTGAACATCTTCGACGCCGTCTTGATCTGCACGTGGACTTCAAGTCCGATGACTGTTTCGTAGTTCATGCGAGAGGATGATCAGAGGAGGGAAAAGATTTGGTCACAGAGGCGGAAGGAGGTGGCACAGAGGTCAGAGAGCAAGGCGACGGAGGCCCTTGGTGAGAATGGTGGATCGAAAGTTGAGGAGTAGCCCAACATGGCAGCCGGAGAATTTAAGATAGGTGAGGACTTGGGCGTCATGCACGTCAAGCAGCTCGTCCACGGTTTTCAGCTCTACGACAACCAGATTACTCACGAGGAAATCCAGACGGTAAGCATCATCTATAATCAAGTCCTCGTATTTGATGGGACAGAGCTTCTGTTCCTCAAACGCTAGGGCACGCAGTCGCAGTTCATGCGCTAGGGCTCTTTGGTAGGCTGATTCCAATAATCCAGGTCCGAGCTCACGATGAACTTCAATCGCGGCACCAATGATGGTTTCTGTTAGTTGATTAATCGGGGTATTCATGGTGATTGATCCTGATTTTAGTGGGTGAACTTTCGTGCTTTGCGATTCGTGGAATTTCAGAGAAGCAGGAGCACAGAGGCGGAATGAGGTTGCCCAGAGGTCACGGAGCAAGGCCCGAAGAGGAATGGTTCAGTGAGTTGGGGATTGGTTTATACTCTGTGCTCTCTGTGGTTCTCCTGTATTCCTCTGTGTAGTAAATCAAAGACTTGGATGCCGACAACCCCACTCGTGGGCTTGTTCGTAGGATTGGGCGATGGCCATCAGGTTGGCTTCCTGGAAGGGCTGGCCAATCAGCTGGAGACCGAGGGGCAGGCCGGATTTGGTGAAACCGCACGGGACGCTCATGGCGGGCAGGCCGGCAAGATTTACGCCGATGGTGTAGATGTCGCAGAGATAAAGCGCGAGCGGATCGGATTTCTCGCCGAGCTTGAAGGCGGGGATCGGCGACGTGGGCGTGAGCAGCACGTCGACTTCCTGGTACGCGTTGAGAAAATCCTGCCGGATCAGCGTGCGGACTTTCTGGGCACGCAGGTAATAGGCGTCGTAGTAACCAGTGCTGAGTACGTAGGTGCCGAGGATGATGCGGCGCTTCACCTCGGCGCCGAAACCTTCGGCGCGCGACTTGGCGTAGATATCAATCGCATCGGTCGCGGCTTTCGAGCGGTGGCCGTAACGGATGCCGTCGTAGCGCGCGAGATTCGAGGAGGCTTCGGCTGTCGCGATAATGTAATACGTGTCGAGGCACGATTGCGTATTGGGCAAGGAGACATCTTTGATTTCGCAGCCCTGTTTTTTGTAGTGCGCGATGGCGGCTTCCACCGCGGCGCCGACTTCGGGGTCGAGACCCTCGGCGAAATATTCCTTGGGGATGCCGATTTTCCACGGGCCTTTTTTCACGGCGAGCTCGCGGCGGTAATCGGGCACCGGGGCGTTGAACGAGGTGGAGTCCAATGGATCGTGGCCGGCGATGGCGCCGAGCACGAGCGCGGCATCTTCGACGGTGCGGGCAAACGGGCCGATCTGATCGAGCGACGAGGCGAAGGCGATCAGGCCGTAGCGCGAGATGAGGCCGTAGGTTGGCTTCATACCGACAATGCCGCAGAGCGCGGCGGGCTGGCGAATGGAGCCGCCGGTGTCGGAGCCGAGCGTGGCGATGGCTTCGCCGGCGGCGAGCGCGGCGGCACTGCCACCGGAGGAACCGCCGGGCACGCGGGTGAGATCCCACGGATTGCTGACGGGGCGGAATGCGGAATTTTCGTTCGACGAGCCCATGGCGAACTCATCGCAATTCAACCGGCCCCACACGACGGCTCCGGCTTGTTCTTTGAGTTTGCGGGTGACGGTGGCGTCGTAGGGCGAAACAAAATTCGCGAGCATTTTGCTCGAAGCGGTGAGCGGTTGACCGGCGACGGCGATCACATCTTTCAAACCGATGGGAATACCGTCGAGTGGTCCGCGGGATTGGCTGGCGGCGCGGCGCGCGTCGGAAGCGGCGGCTTGGACGAGGGCATCGCCTTCGTCGTAGGAGTTGAAGGCCCGCACGCGGTCATCGACAGCCTTGGTGCGGGCGATGACGGCTTGCATCAGCTCGACGGACGTCAGTTTTTTCGCGGCGAGTTGGGCGGCGAGACTGGAGATGGTTTGGTAGAAAATATCGGAAGACATGGCAGGCGCAGGTTAGTCGACGACTTTGGGCACGCTGATCATGTTTGCGCACTGAGCTGGGGCATTGAGCAGGGCATCGGCTACCGTCAGGCCGGGCCGGGGGCGGTCGTCGGCCCAGACGTTTTCGACGGGAAAGGCGTGGGCGGTCGGCTCCACGCCGGTCACGTCGACCTTGGCCAGTTGTTCGATGTGGTGGAGGACGTCGCCAAGCTGACGGGAGAATTTTTCCTTTTCCTCAGACGTGAGGGAGAGGCGGGCAAGGTTGGCGACGTAGTCGATGTTGAATTCAGGCGCTGAGCTCATGGTGAATAAGCGGGAGAGCATGCGAGACGATTTTGCCGCATGGCAACGGACAAAACGTGGAGGTTCGCACAGGTCGTTTGGTTTTAAATGTAGGTGGCGTGCTCGTCACGCCATTCTGCTGGCCAGCAGAACGCGACAAGCGCGCAACCTGCGCCACTGACGTCCTGCCGATATGCAAAACCGCCATGTTTGGCTTGCTCCGTGTGGGGTGGTGAAGTTTTCTTCTGCTCTATGAAGCTAGTCGTTGCCGTTATCCGTCCCTTCAAGCTTGAGGAAGTCAAACATGCCTTGTCCGGCATCGGTCTGGAAGGTATGATCGTGACTGAGGCCCGTGGTTTTGGGCATCATCAGGGGCATACCGAGGTATACCGGGGCAGTGAATATACCGTCGATTTCCAGCCCTGCGTGCGGATCGAAGTGGCCATCGCCGATGAGCAACGGGACAAAGTTGTCGCCACGATCGTGGCTGCCGCTCGCACCGGAAAACCGGGTGACGGACGGATAATCGTCCAATCGATTGAGGACTTTACCCGCATCGACAACGCAGAGCACGGCAACGCCGCGCTTTGATTTTTTGCGCGCCAACGATGAGCAGAGGGATGCCTGATGTAATGGGGTTGAGCGAAAAGAAATCTGAGGGTGGGCGTCGATTTCCACACCGACGCTCATCGCCGATATGGAAATCGGCGACCACCGCCATCCTCGCCTCATGAACGCTCAACGCTCAGTCGTCATCTGCGGGGGCGGTATCGTCGGTCTTTGCTCCGCGTACTATCTCGCCCGGGCGGGTTTTCGCGTGACCGTACTCGAGCGCAAAGCCGAGGGCGCCGACTCCTGCGCGCAGGGTAGTGCCGGCTATATTTCTCCGAGTCATGTCATCCCGCTGGCTTCACCCGGCATGGTGTGGAAAGGTTTCAAATGGATGTTTAGTTCGCGCAGTCCGTTTTATATTCAGCCGCGACTCGATGGGGAATTGCTTCGTTGGGGCTGGTTGTTTGCCCGGCATTGCAACCGGCGGCATGTGCGGCGCGCTGCTCCGGTGTTGCGTGATCTCTGCCTGAGCGGGCGGAAATTATTCGTCGAGCTCGCGGATATCACCGGCGATATTTTCGAACTCAAGACCGAGGGTTTGATGAACCTCTGCAAAACGCAGGAAGCACTCGATCACGAGGCCAGCGGTCTAGCGGCGCTCGCCAACGAACTCGGCGTCGAGGCCCGCGTGCTGAATGGCCAACAGACCGCCGCGCTCGAACCCGGCACCCAGATCGCCGTGGCCGGTTCCGTTTATTTTCCGATCGATGCCCATCTGACCCCACGCAAGTTCATGCCGGCGCTCACGAACTTGCTCAAGGAGATGGGCGTGAAGTTTCATTGGAACACGAGTGTTTATGGCTGGCGCGCCGAGGCCGGGCGGATTGCGGCGGTGCATTCGACGGCAGGCGATATCGCCGCAGATGAATTCGTTCTCGCCGGTGGCTCGTGGTCGCCCTCGATGGTGACGGGACTTGCGATCAAGCTCCCGATGCAGGCCGGCAAGGGGTACAGTCTGACGCTGGCGCAACCGCGTTTTCAACTGACGAAATCACTTTTGCTGAAAGAACGACGTGTGGCGGTGACGCCGATGGGGAAGCAACTGCGTTTTGGTGGCACGATGGAAATCAGCGGCATCAACGAACGCATCCGACCCGAGCGCGTGCAGCAAATTATCGACGCCGTGCCGCATTACCTCCCGGAGTTCAGCGCACAAGATTTCACCGATGTGCAGCCCTGGAGTGGCCTTCGTCCTGTCTCGCCTGACGGTTTGCCCTACATCGGACGGTTTCGTGGTCACCGCAATCTCACTGCCGCCTGCGGCCACGCGATGCTCGGGGTTTCGATGGCTCCGTCCACCGGTCAACTTGTCTCTGAAATTCTCCTTGGCCGGAAACCGAGTATCGATCTCACGCTGCTGAGTCCGGACCGGTTTGCGTGAGGCGATATCGCGTGAGGCGATGATCAAATAGCATTTACCAGGGATTCTGGATTTAAGGCCGGGCGAAAATTTCTCAAGTCGTCTTTGGATATTTGCCCGAGACTCAAAGTTGTTTTTTCATTCGCGGTGGGTACGATACCCCCAAGCTTGCTTCGGCTTGGATGGGAAGTGGCACGGGTCTCCTGACCCGTGCGTCCCATAATCCGTTGAGCTTGGCGGTTGAGGGCAACCGCCGCTACCCATCCGATGCGGTAATGTTTAAAAACCATAACCTGCGTTGGTCGATGCGTCGACTACGTCACATCCGATTTACCGGTACTCCACAATATCGGACTCTGGCCGCAGGTCGGGTGGCCGTTTAGGGTGGCGGCCTCGCACTGATAAATTCAACGATCGCGCAGGCGGTCTCGATAATTTTCCGTTGAAATTATCTGACGACCCGGGCGCCGCCGCCGGCGAAGGTCTTTTCGACTTCCTTGCGGGTGGCCATCGACGTGTCGCCGGGAGTCGTCGAGGCGAGGGCCCCGTGGGCGGCGCCGTACTCGACGGCTTTTTGGGCGTCGTTGAATTCCATGAAACCAAACTGCACGCCGGAAGCGAAGCTGTCGCCGCCGCCGACGCGGTCGAGGATTTCGAGACCGGGATACTGGCGGCTCTCGTGGAATTTGCCGGCGTGCCAGAGGATCGCGCTCCAGTCGTTCTTCGTGGCGGTGATGACGTGGCGCAGCGTGGTGGCGGCGACCTTGAAATTCGGGAATTCCTTCACGGCGGTCTCGATCATGGCCTTGAAGGCGTCGGTCTCGATGTGGCCGAGGGTTTCGGCACCCTTGACGGCGAAGCCGAGCGAGGCGGTGAAGTCTTCTTCATTGCCGATCATGACATCGACGTACTTCGCGATCTCGCGGTTAACTTCCTGCGCTTTCTTGAGGCCACCGATGGTTTTCCAGAGGGAGGGACGGTAGTTGAGATCGTAGGAAACAATGGTGCCATGTTTGTTGGCGGCCTTGACCGCTTCGACGGTGAGCTCAGCGGTGGTGGTGGAGAGCGCGGCAAAAATGCCGCCGGTGTGAAACCAGCGGACGCCGAGTTTGCCGAAGATGTGATCCCAATCGATATCGCCGGGCTTGAGTTGCGAGGCGGCGGTGTTGCCGCGGTCGGGATTGCCGACGGCGCCACGGATACCGAAGCCACGTTCGGTGAAGTTAAGGCCGTTGCGGACGGTGCGGCCGATGCCGTCGTCTTCGCGCCATTTGATGAAGTCGGTGGCGACCCCGCCCTGCATGATGAAATCTTCGACGAGGTGGCCGACTTCGTTGTCGACGAAGGCGGTGACGACGGCGGTTTTCAGGCCGAAGCATTTGCGGAGTCCGCGCGAGGTGTTGTATTCGCCACCGCCTTCCCATGCTTGGAAAGAGCGGGCGGTGCGGATGCGGCCTTCGCCGGGATCGAGGCGAAGCATGACTTCTCCGAGGGAGATTTGGTCAAAGGTGCAGGAGGTGGCAGGTTTTATTTGGAGGCTCATAGGAAAAAGGACTTAAGGACGAGGGAGCGGGGGATGGCGGGTGGTCAATGACTGACCGGTGGATTGGATGTAGGCCCACTGAGGTTGAAGTCAGAGCGGGTAGCGTTCGTAAACCGTTTCTTTGCCGAAGTGATCTTCAACGGAGCCGAATCGTTTGCAGTCGTTCGCATGGGGTTGTCAGGGATTCAGCACGAGATTGAACCGGCCCTTTCCGCGGTAGCGATAGGTGCGGAAACCGCGAAGATCCAGCGTCAGGATTTCGCTGTGGCCGGTTTCCTCGGCGAGGAGGACGAGCGTGGCGTCGGCGAAATCCATCGGCGCCTCGGCGTATTTTTTCATCAGTCGGGCGGCGGCGCGCAGTTGCGTCTGGCTAAAACAATTGCGGATGTCCACCTGCGCATCGTCGAGCAATTCGGTCAGGGTTTCGGCCCCGGTGGCGACTCCGCTAAGAAAATGCATGGCCTCGGTGACGACCGCGCCGGTGGTCCAGAGGGGACCGGTGAACGCGGCCAGGGCGGCGGTGCAACGCGAGTGAGCGGGATCGCGGCGATTAAGGGCGGCGACCAACGGGCCGGTGTCGAGGAGCCAGGGACTCACGAGCGGGAGTTAATCCGGCGAAGGTGCGCGCGCCATGGATCGCGATCCAAGGTGGCGGGCGCGAAATCGAGGCGGCCGAAATGCCGGCCGGCGCGTTCGCCGAGCGTACCGGCGCGTTGCATCTGCCCGGCGATCATCTCGCGCACCAGCTCGGATTCGGTTTTGCCGGTGGCCGTGGCGCGAGCCCGCAACGCTTTGCGCTGCGCCGCAGGCAGCCGGATCGTGAGGGTGCCGTTCATGCCGAAAAAATGTCCGGCGTAAGACGGGATGCAAGACGTTTTGTCATGGACGAAGTTTGGCTTAGATCGTGACGGTTGGGAAGGACCCGGTTTTCCAGAGCGGTTGCTGGGCTTCGGTGGCGAGTTCGTTGAAGGCTTCGATTTCGGCTTGGGAGAATAAGAGTCCGCCGGCGGCGGCGGTGTGCTTGGCCCAGGTGGCTTCAAGCTGGCCGGGGAGCATGGCCTTTTCGTTGCCGTGGCCAAGGACATCGTCGATCACCGCCTTGACGTTTTGCTTTTGGTTGCGGCCTTTCGCGAAGGCGCCGCCGTTGAGGGCGTCGGGATGGATGACTTGGAAGAAGAAGGTGCAGGTGCCCTTGTCGCCTTCGGCTTTGTCCCAGCGGTTGCGGATGGTCGGGAGCGAGCCACCAATAAAACCGCCCATGATTTCATTGATGAGGGAGAGGCCGTACCCTTTGTGCGCCCCGAAGGGCAGGAGGGAGACGGCGAGATTTGGATCGGTGGTGGGATTGCCTTCGTTGTCCACGGCGGCGAGGGGGGGAAGTGGTTTGCCTTCGCGTTTCAGTTGTTGGACGCGGCCCATGGCGACGACGGAAGTGGCCCAGTCGATGACGAGGGGATAACCGACGGCCTCGGTGGTCGGGAAACCCCAGGAGTGTGGATTGGTGCCGAGAGTGGGGAACTTGCCACCGAAGGGGACGACTTCCGCGAGAGCGGCGGTGCAGTTGGTGTAGGCGAGGTAGCCTTTCTTGGCGGCGTCCATCACGTAGCCGCCACCCCAGAGATAGTGAAAGGCGTTGTCGACGGAGACGGTGCCGACGCCGTATTTATCGGCGAGGCGCATGGCTTCATCCATGGCGCGGTAGGCGGTGGCTTGCCCGAGTTTTTTATGGGCGTTCCAAATTTTGGCGGCCTCGAAACGCGAAGGTAGCACCTCGATCTGCGCGCCGGGTACGCAGCCTTTGGAACCGGAACCAAAGAGATGATCGAGATGGAGCGCCTTGATGCCATTGTGCGTGCGGATGCCGTGGCGGGAGGCTTCGGCGCAGAAGCGCGCTCCTTCGGCGGATTCATCCGCGAGAAACCCACGGTGTTGATACGCGGCAGTGATCAGGGCGTTGTGCTGGGCTTCAGGGACGATGTGGAATTGTTCGGGCATGGCAGAGTGACCGGGCGGGTGGGAACAGGAGTTATAGAACCTCGGCTGAAACTTCCGGGTTTGCTTGGGCGATAGGTTTTTTCCCGGCGAGGAAAAGAGTGAGGTTTTCCACGGCGCAACTGGCTTGGCGTTGCACGCTTTCGTGGGTGCGTGAGCCGATGTGTGGGGTGAGAATGACGTTGGGCAGGCCGAGCAGCGGGTGATCGGCAGGCGGCGGCTCTTGATCCAGTACGTCGGCGGCGTAGGCGAGGAGGTGATTGGCTTTGAGCGCCGCGACCAACGGGGCCAGATCGACCAGTTCGCCGCGACCGGTGTTGACGATGACCGCGCCCTTTTTGATGAGTGGAAAATTTCGGGCGTTGATCAGGCCTTTGGTCGCAGGAGTGAGCTTGGTGTGCAGCGAAATGATGTCGGCTTGCCGGAGGACATCGTCGAGATTCGCGATGCGTTCGATGCGATACTGCCGGGCGAAATCATCGTCCCAGTAATTGCCGTAGCCGATGATTTTGAGACCGAAACCGTGCGCACGGATCGCGACTTCTTGGCCGATCCGGCCGAAGCCGACGATCGCCAAAGTTTTTCCGAAAATTTCATTACCGGTGATACGGGTCCAACGTCCGGCGGCCACATGGTTCGCCTCCACGACGAGATGCCGTACGGCGGCGAGCATCAGCGCGAAGGTGTGTTCGGCGACGGTGGTGTGATTGACGCCGGGCGTGAAAAGCACGGGAACCTTGAGCTCGGTGGCGGCTTTGACATCGATCTTATCGAGACCGATGCCGTATTTGGAAATCACCTTGAGGCGCGGGAGAGATTGGGCGATGACAGCGCGGGTCAACGCGTCGTCGCCGCAGAGGTAAGCATCAAAGTGGCCGGCCAGTTCGAGCATGCGAGCCTCGGACAACGGGCCGCGTTCACGAACGATCTCGCAGCCGGCTTGGGCCAGCATCTCGTGATGAATGCCGGGGGTATCTTGAAACGAAGTGGTGCTGAGTAAAATGCGTGTCATGACAGCGCCCTCCTCAGATTTTTACGGCAGCGGCGGCGATGACAAATTGTTTGGCCCGGGCGCTGATGGTGGCCCAGTCGCCTGATTTCAAGGCAGCGGGGGCGACGAGGGCGCTGCCGGCGGCGGTGGCGAACGCTCCGGCTTTGAGGAAATCGCCGACTGTCTCCGGAGTGACCCCGCCGGTGGGGAGAAATTGCAGATTCGGGAAAGGGGCTTTGAGCGATTTGATGTAGGCGGGGCCGAAATATTCGGCGGGGAAAATTTTAATGACATCTGCACCGAGTTCGTGCGCATTGTAAGCTTCGGTGGGCGTGAGCGCGCCGGAAAGAACGGGGACGCCGGCCTCGCGGCAAACGGCGATGACGGTTGGTCGTAGACAAGGAGTCACGATGAATTTGGCTCCGGCTGCGATGCCGGCCCGGGCGGTATCCGCATCGAGTACCGTGCCAAGGCCGAGCAGGACCTCGGGCAGTTCCCGGGAAACGCGGCCGCATAATTCGATCGCGCCCGGTGTCGTCATCGTGAGCTCGATGGCGCTGAGACCACCAGCCAGCAGGGCGCGGGCACAGCCCAGCAGGTTTTCGGCGCTATCCGCACGGATGAGGGCGATGACTTTTTGGGCTCGGAGTTGGGCTAAGATTTCAGCTTTGTTCATGGTGAAACAGATTTTTTAAGGGGGGAGGAGGAGGACTGCGAAAGAGTTTATCACTCACACCGTTGACGAGGAAGTTCAAGACAACAGGTGTGCTGGATGTCAGGGAAAGAACAAAAGTCTTTTCTGCGCTTGCCGCAAGTCGAGGATAATTCATAAGTGAACGCGTGGTTCAAATATGAATTATAACCTGCATTATGCAATTTAACGATTAACCGATCATGCGCTTCGAACATTTCGCTCTTAACGTGCCGGACGTCCGGGCTGCCGTTGCCTGGTATGTGGCCCATCTCGGACTGGTGGTGGTACGCGCACGCTCTGACGCGCCCTTTACGCATTTTTTGGCGGACAATACCGGCAGGGTTTTCCTCGAGCTATATACCAACCCGATTGATCCTCTGCCTGACTACACGGCCCAGCACCCTTTGCGGATCCATTTTGCCTTTGCCGTGGTTGATGCCGCGGCTGAACGGCAACGCCTGCTGCTCGCTGGTGCGACTCTGGCGGGAGAGGATTTGTTGCCTGATGGTTCGATCCTGGTCATGTTGCGCGATCCATGGGGTGTGCCCGTGCAATTGTGTCAACGGGCGCAAGTGTTTTAAGGGAAGAGCGACTCGCGGCACGCCGGTTGCAGGGAGTGATCGCTATTCCCGGCACGACAATAATACCCGGTGCCGGGAGCTTAACCGTTATTGTGGTAGCCGAGTGTCCGCGATAATTCAGCGGCCGCTTCGGTGACCATTGCGCCAAATTCCGGAATACGTTCGCGGGGAAAACGTACGGTGGCCGCCGTGATGCCAATGGCGCCGACGACCGAGCCATCGGACGAATAGACCGGAGCAGCAAGGCAGCGAACTCCCAGATTAAATTCTTCGTCGTCGAGGCTGTAGCCGCGTTTCCGCGTGAGTGCGGCTTCGCGTTTGATCCCGGCTAAAGTGACCTGAGTGTGCGCGGTGCGTTTGGTGACGCGGCCTTTGCCATAGAGTTCCACGAGGCGATGGTAGTGCAGGAAAGCCAGGAAGGATTTGCCGGTGGAAGAGCAGTGGAGTTCGGCGCGAGTGCCGGGACGCGACGCGGCGCGTAAGGGGTGGGGACTGTCCTGTACGGCAACGATCAGCGCGTGGTCCTCGCAGGGAATCGCGAGGTGGGCCGTTTCGTCGGTGCGGGCGGTTAACTTCTGGAGAATCGGTTGCGAGTCGGTGCGGATTTCAGTACCGGCCAGCGAGGCGGTACCGAGTTGGATGAGCACTGGGCCTAATTCGAACTGGGAACTGTTTTTGCGGACCAACCCCTCGAGGTGAAGTGTGGTCATAATGCGCAGGGTGGTGGTGACAGGAATGCCCAGACGACGACCGATATCGGCGGCTTTGAGGCCCTCGGCGGTGCTGCCGAGCAGTTTGAGTATCCGGCAGGCATTGCGCAGATTGGGAATGACGTAGCGCTCTTGACTAAGAGAAATTGCAGGAGAAGTGGCGGGAGGGGCAGGCCGGTTGCGCATGGCGGGAGAAAAATGCTGGTGCAGGAACTAGCTGGAAGAAATGCAGTGCCGCAGGAATTTTTCTTGCCATCTTTCTGGATAATTCAGATATGAATGTCCAGTTCATTAGTGAAATACCGCCTGAGCCTTTGCCTTGAGCCTCATCTTTCCCCTCACCGCCACAATTCATGGAAACTAAACCCACCTGTAAGCTGCACTCCTCTCCTGCCTGGAGGGCAATCGGATTGGGTGCGGCGAATCGGACGGGAACTGAGGTGCTGTCATCTCCTCGGGCGGTTTCTGTCCTGCAAGCGAAGTTAACGCACCCAATCGAATCCTCGTGCTCCCCGCATCAGAGCAGGCATGGTCTCCTCCGCCTCGCCCCGCAGTACGGTAGCGGCCCAACTGTCCGGACATCCTGCGCGCAAGTTGCGAGGGACATGATCGGTCTTTATTCTAGAGGATGACGGATACTTTTTTTATGGATATTCTTCCCTGTATTGACCAACGCGCCTACCCGCGCATGAACACCAACGAGCTTCGCCAGGCCTTCCTGATTGAAAGCCTCTTCCAAACGGGGGCGATCGTGCTCAAGTATTGGGAAACTGATCGCACGGTGCTCGGCGGTGTCGTGCCGGGAGCAGATCCGTTGACGCTCACCTGTCCGCGCGAGTTGGCTGCTACTTTTTTCAATGAGCGCCGTGAACTGGGCCTCATCAACGTCGGCGAAGCCGGTACGGTTGAAGTCGATGGCACCGTCTATCCGATGCAGCCGCTCGACTGCCTTTATGTCGGCCGCGGGGCGCGCAACATCGTCTTTGCCTCCGCCAATCCCGCCGCCCCGGCGCAGTATTATCTCCTGAGTTATCCGGCCCACACGACTTATCCGACCACGCACGCCGCCATCGCGCAGACCGTTCCTGTCGAGCTGGGGCAACCGCTGCAAACCAATGTGCGGTCACTCTACAAGTTCATCCACACCGGGGGCATCAAGAGCTGCCAGCTCGTCATGGGCATCACGGTCATCAAACCCGGCAGCGCTTTCAACACGATGCCGGCGCACACCCACCTGCGCCGCTCGGAAGTATATTTTTATTACAACGTGCCCGCCAACGCCGCGGTCTTTCATTTCGCCGGTCGGCCCGACGAGACACGCAACATCATGGTGCATGATCGTCAGGCTGTGCTGTCTCCGCCGTGGTCGGTGCACTGTGGCGCCGGCACGGCTGCGTACAGTTTCATCTGGGGCATGGGCGGCGAGAATCAGGAATTCGCCGACATGGATTCGGCCCCGATCAATACCTTCCGCTAAATCATCCGCCCACCAGCCCAACCTTTTAAATTAATAAAATCATGAGCTCGATTCTCGATAGTTTTAAACTCGACGGAAAAACTGCTGTTGTCACGGGTGCGGCCCGCGGACTCGGCCAAGGCATGGCGCTCGCGCTGGCGGAAGCCGGAGCGAACATCGTCGCCGTGGATATTCTCGCTGCGGAAGACACCAAGAAACAGGTCGAAGCCTTCGGCCGGAAATGCATCACGATCAGCGCAAATCTCGGCGATCGCGCCGCGATTCCCCAGTTGATCGCGACCGCCAAGCAAAGTTTCGCTTCCCTCGATATTCTGGTGAACTGCGCCGGGATTATCCGCCGGGAAAATTTCGAAAACTTTTCCGAGAAAGATTGGGACGACGTCATGGGCATCAATATTGATGCAGTCTTCTTCCTCAGTCAGGCCTTCGTGCGTGATCGTCTGGCCAGTCAGGCTCCCGGCAAGATTATCAACATCGCCTCGATGCTCTCGTTTCAAGGCGGCATCCGCGTTCCTTCCTACACCGCTTCCAAGAGCGCCGTGGCCGGTCTGACCCGTTTGATCGCCAGTGAACTCGGCGGGAAAGGCATCAACTGCAACGCCATCGCTCCCGGTTATATGGCGACCGACAACACTGCGCCGCTCCGCGCCGATGCGGACCGCAGCGCGTCCATTCTCGCCCGCATTCCCGCCGGTCGCTGGGGCACGCCGGAAGATCTGCGCGGCGCCGTGGTGTTCCTCGCCTCGGCGGCTTCCGATTATGTGAACGGCTACACCATCGCCGTGGACGGCGGTTGGCTGGCCCGCTGAGCCTTTTTTGCTCCCGGTGCCGTTGACTCCCCCCGCGCCGGTTGCTTTCGGTAGGGGCGTCCGCGTCTTCCGGCTCGCTTTCCCGTCAACCGACCCCGTTTCCTTCGCCCCATGAATAAATTCACTCAAGCCAGCGAGAAGATCGGTCGCTACCGCTGGACTATTTGCGGTCTCGTCTTCTTCGCAACGACCATCAATTACCTTGATCGGAATGTGCTCGGCCTGCTCAAGCAGACGCTCTCCGCAGACGGCGTGTTCGGGCCGGACAAAGCGACGCAGGAACTGAATTACTCGACGGTCGTCATCTGTTTCCAGATTGCGTATGCCGTCGGCATGTTGGCAGCCGGGCGTTTCATCGACTGGGTCGGCACCAAGGCCGGTTACGCCTACTCGCTGATCGGCTGGAGCGTGGCGGCCATCGGCCACGCCTTCGGTCACCACACGTGGAGCTTCGGTTTCTGGCGCGCCGCACTCGGCTTCACCGAAGCCGGTAATTTCCCTGCGGCCAACAAGACCATCGCCGAGTGGTTCCCTAAAAAGGAACGCGCCTTCGCCACCGGTCTCTACAACTCCGGGGCCAACGTCGGGGCCATTCTCGCCCCGATGAGCGTGCCTTACATCGCCTCGGCTTGGGGCTGGGAGTGGGCCTTTATTTTGACCGGGGTCGTCGGGTTCATCTGGCTGTTTTTCTGGTACCGCACCTACGCATCGCCGGCGGAAAAATTGAAAAACGGCCAGCTCAGCCAGGCCGAGTACAATCACATCCACAGCGATCAAGATGAACAAGCCGCGCAAAAAGCCGACGTTGGGGCCGCCCGCGTGCCGACGCTCACCCTGCTCGGCTTCCGCCAGACTTGGGCCTTTGTGCTCGGCAAATTTCTCACCGACCCGATCTGGTGGTTCTTCATGTTCTGGCTGCCTTCTTTCCTCACCGGCGAAAATACCCGCAAGGTCACCGAGTATCTGGCCGCGCATCCCGAGTTTGTCGGCGATAAGTCCACCGTTCCCGGCTACATCAGTTGGCCCATCGCCGTCGCGATCGTCTACACCGTCGCGACCTTCGGCTCGATCTTCGGCGGTTGGCTGCCCAAGAAATTTATTGCCGACGGTATGGATGCCAGCAAGGCCCGCAAGGTCTCGATGTTTATCTTCGCCCTCATGCCGCTTAGCGTCCTGCTCGCCTCGCGCCTCGGTGAAATCAACACGTGGTACGCCGTGGCGACCATCGCCATCGCTTGCTCCGCCCACCAAGCGTGGTCGGCCAATATCTTCACGACGGTCTCCGATATGTTCCCCAAGAAAGCCGTCGCCTCCGTGACCGGCCTCGGCGGTATGGCGGGTGCGGTCGGCGGTATTTTGATCGCCCGCGCCGCCGGCCTGTTGCTCCAGCACTTCACGGCCATGGGTAAAACCGAACTGGGCTACGGCATTTTATTTATCGTCTGCGGCTCCGCCTACCTCACAGCCTGGATCGTCATGCATCTGCTGGCACCCAAGTTCAAGATGGTCGACCTTAAGTCCGTCTAAACCGTCCGCTCCTCCTCCTCTCATGCAAAAAGAATCCTACCTTGATTCCCTCTTCTCGCTGCGCGGTCAAGTGGCCGTGGTCGTCGGCGGCACCGGCGAACTCTGCGGGGCCATGGCCGAGGGCCTCGCCGGCGCGGGCGCGGAAGTCGTCATCGTCGGCCGCAGTCAGGAAAAAGCCGACGCCCGCCTCGCCAAGATCGCAGCGGCCGGCGGCAAGGCATGGTTTTATGCCGCCGAGGCTACCAGCAAGGTCGAGGTCGAAGCGCTCCTCGCCGCCGTGCTCCAGCGCAGCGGTCGCGTCGACATCGTGGTCAATGGCGCGGGCGTCAACTCCGCCACCCCCTTCTTCGACATCACCGAGGAAGAGTTTGATCGCATCGTGCGCGTCAACTTGAAGGGCGTGTTTCTCGGCTGCCAGGTTTTTGGCAAATATCTGGTCGAGCGCGGGCAGGGTGGTTCCATCATCAATCTCGGTTCCATGTCGGGCGTCGTGCCGCTGTCCCGCGTGTTCACCTACTCGGCCACCAAAGGCGCGGTGCATAATCTCTCGCTCAACCTGGCGCGCGAGTGGGCGCCACACCAGGTGCGCGTCAACGTTCTCGTTCCCGGCTTCTTCCCGGCCGAACAAAACAAAAAAGTCCTCACACCTGATCGCGTGGCGAACATCATGGGGCACACCCCGATGAAACGTTTCGGCGAAGCCCGCGAGCTGATCGGCGCCACGCTGCTGCTCGCGAGCCACGGCGCCGGTTCCTTCATCACCGGCGAAGAACTCATCGTGGACGGCGGCTACCACGCGATGACGATCTGAGCGGCCTCACGAAGTAATTCGCATTTGGTAATTCGTAGTGGGGAATGGAGGTCGGCTGGCGAACGCCTGACTCCCGAGTTCCCGCTCCCACGCCCATGTTTCACTCGCGCCCCCCACGCCCTACTCCTGATTTCCCAGTATATCTGTACTGTAGGGCCGGCGCTTGCGCCGGCCTAGGCGGACGTAAGCAGCCGCCCACAAATTTCCAAAGCGAACCATCGCCGGTATAAAGCCCCTTACACCCTCCGCCCATGAAGCCTCTCATTCACGATGATTTTCTCCTGCACACCGACGCCGCGCGCGCCCTCTACCATGGCTACGCCAAGGCGCACCCGATCTACGATTACCACTGTCACCTGCCGCAGAAACTCATCGCAGAGAATCATCGCTTCGCCGACCTCGCCGAGATCTGGCTCGGCGGCGACCACTACAAGTGGCGCGCGCTGCGGGCCAACGGCGTCAACGAGCGCCTCATCACCGGTGCCGGCGCACCGCGCGAGAAATTCGACGCTTGGTGCGCCACTGTCCCGCACACGTTGCGCAATCCGCTCTACCACTGGTCGCACCTCGAACTGGCGCGCTATTTCGGCCGGACCGACGCCATCAACCCGGCCTCCGCCGACACGATCTGGCGCGAAGGCAACGAGAAACTCGCCACGATGCGCGTGCACGATATTCTCGCGGCAAACAAAGTCGCCGTCATCTGCACGACCGACGATCCCGCCGATCCGCTCGACACCCACGCGCAGATTAACCGTTCCGGCCTCAAGACCCGCGTTTATCCGACCTTCCGGCCCGACAAAGCCTTCATCGTTCACCAACCCACCGCCTTCAACGTCTACCTCGAAAAACTCGCGGGTGCCGCCGGTCACGGTGCGATCACGACCTTTGATGACCTGCTCGCCGCGCTGAAGAAACGCCACGACGATTTTCACGCCGTCGGCGGCCGTCTCTCCGACCACGGCATGGAAAACGCCTACGCCGAGCCCTGCACGCCCGCCGAGGCCGCAGCAATTTTCAACGCCACCCGCCAAGGCCGTGCCGCCACGCCTGACGAACTCGCGCGTTACAGCTCTTGTCTCATGCTGGAGCTCGGACGGTGGGATGCCGCCAAGGGCTGGACGAAGCAATTGCACCTCGGCGCGCAGCGGAACAACAACACTCGCCTGCTCCAAGCACTCGGGCCCGATACCGGCTTCGATTCCATCGGCGATTTCCCGCAGGCCCGCGCCCTCGCGCGCTACCTCGACGCCCTCGACTCGACCAACGAGCTGCCGCGCACCGTGCTCTATAATCTCAATCCCGCCGACAACTACGCGTTCGCCACGATGATTGGCAATTTCCAGGACGGCACCGTGCCGGGAAAAATTCAATTCGGCAGTGGCTGGTGGTTCCTCGATCAGAAGGAAGCGATGGAGTGGCAGCTGAACGCGCTCTCCAATCACGGCCTGCTCAGCCGCTTCGTCGGCATGCTGACGGATTCACGCAGTTTCCTCAGCTACACCCGGCATGAATATTTCCGGCGCGTTCTGTGTAATTTGCTCGGCACCGAGATGGAGCGCGGCGAACTCCCCGCCGACGAGCAACTGGTAGGCGGGATGGTGCAAAACATCTGTTTCGCCAACGCTCGCGACTACTTCCGCCTCGCCTTGGACAAAACTTTCGGAGGATAAACCCGCTGAATTATTTCAGCCGCAGACATCCTGATCCCGAGGAATTCCGGTGAGCTCAACTTCTTCGCGAATCGGGATGAAAGGCGTTTCACGCGGAGGGCGCGCCCGTTCGACTTCGCACAGGACGGCCTGAGCCTGTCGAATGGCCGGCGAGCGCGGAGCTTGACGTGATGGGGAAGTGGCGCGGGCTCCCGACCTGTGACGGACGGGAGCACTGGTCAGGAGACTCGTGCCACCAGAGAGGATTAATTCACGGATAACGACCTCAGGCGGTTTTTTCTGTATCCGCCGTTCATCCGCGAGATCACCGGCGTTTTAGGAGTGCCCCTGCCTCTGCGGTGGTGGAACCCGACCTCCGGACGGGTTTTGCCGCGGGAGCCGGCACCCAGCGCGCCCGGAGGTCGCGCTACACCTCCGATATAGTTTATCCGGTTTGCGCCGTTACCGGCTCAGCTTATTTCCTCGCCACCTTTTCTGCACGGGCGGGGATCAGGATGCCTGAGCCTATTATTTCAGACCTTGGGGCTTAGGTGAGCGCCTCAGGCGGGTGGGGCGGGGCGAAAGTGTTTCAGGATGAGTTGCTCGATGCTTTCCATTTTCACGGGTTTGCTGAGGTAGTCATCCATGCCGGCGGTGAGGCAGCGTTCGCGGTCGCCGATCACGGCGTTGGCGGTGAGCGCGAAAATTTTCGGCTGACGTGCGGCGGGATAACGTAGCCGGATTTCTTTGGTGGCGGTGAGTCCGTCCATTTCGGGCATCTGCATGTCCATTAACACGAGATCAAACTTTTGCTCATCGAGCGCTTGCAGGGCTTCCCGGCCATGATTGGCGACGCTGGCTTGATAACCGAGGCGGGAGAGAAAGCGGACGGCAACCTTTTGGTTTACGAGATTATCTTCGGTGATGAGCACCCGGAGTGGAATGCTCTTGGCGAGTAATTCTTTGACGGGAGCGGGGGGCGGTGCGGCGATTGCACTGGTGCTGGCGGAGGATACCACAATTGGCGCCGTCGAGGAGGTGGTGAGCTGGCGATGCAGGGTTTCGAGAATTAAAAATGGCCGGATAGGTTTGGGCAGACGAAGGGGGCGGGAATCTTCTGGCGGGTTGCTGCGCGTAGAATCCTGCGGATTTGTCAGCAGAATGAGGGGAAGCTCGGGCTGATAGTTGAGCAGCTCCAGAGCCAGAACGAGACCTTGCTCCTCGCCCAATTCTTGATCGATGATGGCGGCAGCGAAGGTGTGTTGCTGAGCGAGCTGTCGCGCTTCCCCCAGATTACCCGCTTCGATGAGGTTGAGAGGCAGATGGGCGAGGGCTTGCCGGAGCGTCAGGCGATTGATCGGCAGATCATCGACGATGAGGATTTTGGTCTGATGAAAGGCGCGGGGCAGAGTGATCAGGCGGGGAGCAATGGGCGAAGTGCTGGGCTCAGCTAAAATACTGAAGCGAAAAATTGAACCGCCGGCGGGGTTTTCTTTCATCTCAATGGTGCCGCCCATCAGATCGCAAAGTCTTTGGCAAATGGCCAAGCCCAGGCCGTTGCCCCCGTATTTTCGGGTGTTGGAGGAGTCGACTTGACTGAAGGGCTTGAAGAGGAGGTCGCGATTTTCGGGGGCGATGCCGATGCCGGTATCGGTGACGAAAAAATCAATGAGTTGCGGACTGCGCGGGGTCGTCGCGGGGCTGGAGCCGCTGCGTGGGGCGAGCCGGACTTCGATGGTGATGAGTCCTTGGGTGGTGAATTTGACGGCGTTGTCGAGCAGGTTGGTGAGCACCTGCCTTAGCCGGGTCATATCCAATAAAATCCAAGAGGGGACTGAGGGATCGATGCAGGTGGCGATTTCGATTTTTTTTGCGGCCGCTTTTAACGCGAAGACATCCACTGCTTCTTCCAGGCACTGGGAAATTTCGATCGGCTGATGCTCGATCTCGGTGTGGCCGGATTCCAATTTGGAGAAATCAAGAATCTCGTTGATGATGGCGAGGAGGGCCTGACCGGAGGTGCGAATGGTGCCGACAAATTCGCGCTGCTCGGCGTTCAAGGGGGTGTCGAAGAGGAGACTGGTCATGCCGATGACGCCGTTCATCGGGGTGCGAATTTCATGGGAGACGGTGGCGAGAAATTCCGTCTTGGCGCGGGAAGCGGCATCGGCCTCGGCTTTGGCGCGGCGAAGGGTGGCCTCAGTCTGGACGCTCGTGGAAATATCCGTGCCCATCGCGATGAAATTTTCCGTTTCGCCTTCATTGTTTTTCACGGGCTGAAGTTCGAAGCGCAGATGGTAACTGTGTGCCTGATCGCGGGCGCGGAGCATGACTTCCGTGGTGAGCGACTCGTGGGTTTTCAGGGCCTGCGCAATCTGCGCGAGGGAGTGGGCCGGGCCGGGAGGTTGCTTGAAAAGTTCGAGGAGAGGCGCGTTGGTGATATCCGCGAGGCTTTTGCCGGTGAACCGGGTAAAGCTGTCGTTGGTCCACTGGACGAGTCCGGCCGGGCTGGTGATGAAGACGATATTTTCCGTCCGTCGGGCGACGTGGGTGAGGAGGCGGGCGGAGGCTTGGCTGGAGCGCAGAGCTTCTTCGACGCGGCGGCGTTCTTCGTTTTCGGCGAACAATTCATTCGCGGTATCCTCGGCGGCCTTCAGGCGGGAGCGGGCGGTTTGCGCGAGATTGATGACGAGGCCGATCAGGAGGCTGACGCCGATGCCGGAGAACAGCGCCAAGCGCGGCAGGGTCTGGCGATCGGGATTCGCGAAGAGGAGGCGCGGGGTGAGTTGGACGGTGAGCCGCTGGTTGAAGAGAGCGAAGGAGGCGGATTGGCCGAGACGGGCATCGATCGCCTGAGTCGCGGGGGGGGACGAATACACGCGGGTATCGGTGCCAGGTTTTCCGGCGGGGGCAGCGGCAGCGGAAGCGGTGACGATCAATTCGTAGCGTTGGGAAATATTGAGGCGGTGATCAATGATCGCCAGCAAGCGGTCATAAGCGATTTGGCCCACCAGAAATCCCTCGGGCTTGCCAGCGCGCATGATGGTGGTATAAATCGCAAAGGCCGGCGGGCGCAGGGGGGATTGCAGCGGGGCGGCGATGGCGAAGCCGAAGGTTTCCCGGGCCGCGAGCATGGCTTGATGGCGGAGTGGCTCGGTGGAATGATCGAGGGCCGCGGCGTCTTCGTTGCGATTGGCGGGGAAGAACCAGGCGGTGTGGTCGTGCCGATCGACCCGGCTGATGAGTTGGTAGGAGGGAAAGGCTTCGTATTGAGTTTGGGCGTCTTTTTCCCAAGCGGGTTGGCCCTCGGGCTCAGCGTTGGACCAGCGTGCGGCCAGGCTGCGCAGGTTGTCGATCTGGGTTTCGGTTTCGCTGCTGTAGAGCGTCGCGAGGTGATTGATCGTCAGTTGGGTCGTGTGATTGATGTAAGCGATTTCCCGTTCTTTGAGGGAAACCCAAAACAGCAAGGAGACGGTCACGCCGGCGACGACGGCGGGAAGCCAGAGCCAGCGCGGGCCGGCGCGCCATTCGTTGCCTTCCGACTTGGGGGCGGCGAGCAGGAAAAGCGCGCACCCCAAAACGAATAAGGTGATCGCGGTGGATAGGCCGAGATGGGCGTGGGTTTGCCACAGCTCCAACCGATCCAAGCCGACTTGACTGGCGACAAGGGAGGTGGTGCCATACGCGCACGCCAGCGATCCGGTGAGGGCGAGCATGAGGGGCAGGCGTCTGGGGAGCGGCTGCCAGGTCAAGCGGAGGAGCAATGAGCCGGCGATGGCCAGCACCAGGCCCAAACAAGTAGGCATGTGGCCAATCGCATTGCCGGCGATTAATTTTTCGTGAGTCGCCATCAGGTTATCCAAACGGAAATTAAAACCGGTGAGGGTTTCAATTACGGTTAGCCAACCGATGAGCGCGCCCAAGAACGCCAAGGCCCGGGCGCTTTTGCGCAACCGAAAGGCCAACAAGAATGGCGTGACGCCCAGCAAAAACATCGTCAGCGCGGTGTTGGCCACCACGGGGGCTTCACTGGCGCGCGGCTGAACCCAAGTAACCTGACCGAACCACCAACCCAGCAGCACAAATAAACTGTAAGACGCTACGGCCAGAAAAGGCAGTAGGTGGGCATTGCGCAGGGAGATAAGTCGACTGGTCGAAGGCATCAAGGTCAGGGAAATAAATAACCAGCCAGTCTAACTGAGGGCAAATGGGAAATAGGGATGATTCCTGACGGTTTTGATTTCGCGAAATTCAAACGCGCCGGAGGTCGAAGGTTTTTCATCGTGAAACAGGACTAACAACGGATGAGGAGGAGAGATCGGAGGCAATACGGCTTTTGAAACGATGGCGTGATTCAGGAATATGGCTAATAGGGAATGGTTAATCCTTCGCTACGCTGACGAGAAACTTAATCTGTGATTTTGGGGTTTCTGCGGCCAAAGTGTTGCGGCCGTGCTAAAAAACTTAGTTTGGTCGCGCTAAAGAAGCCGACGGTTGTGCCGCTTTAAGGGAAAATATGTCCGCTCCTACGGTTAGCTCTGTGCAGGTGGTGCCTGGTACCGCTGCGGGATCGTTTGTCGTTGATCCAGCAGTGGCGGAGCTTTTGCCTGCGACGGATGCGCTCTGGCATGAGGTCTACCATGTGATCGCGCCGATCAGTGAGAGCGCGAGCGCGCAATTGTGGCGGGCCTATCGGACGGATACGGCCGCCGAGGTGATTTTGCGGGTGCTTCTCGGGGTGAAGGGTGATGCGCGGGCTGATGCTTGGTCGCGGTTGAGTTTGATCGAACATCCAAATTTGCAAAAGGCGTGCGAAGCGCACTACGTCGATAAATATCGCGTGGAGATCTATAGTGCGCCCGTTGGCATCACCTTGGATGGATGGCGCAACGAACGATCCAAGGTGGAAATTTCTGTGATTGAAACCATCGTGCGGAATCTCTCCGAGGCACTCGGCATCCTGCATGCAAATGGGCTGGCGCATCTGGGCCTGCAGCCCAACACGGTTTATATTCAAGATGAAAAAGGGCTGCTCAATTGCACGCTCAGTGGTTTGGATACGGTCGTGCGTTTTGAGGGGGACAAACTGATACCGGCGCGGGTGAATCCGCTTTATGCTCCCCCTGAGGCGGCCTCCCTATCGCTGCATGAACCGGGGACGACCATGTGTCTGTGGGATTGGTGGACGCTTGGGCGGACCACGCAGGAATTAATTCTTGGCCATCATGTGCTGGATGAATTTCCCAATGCTGATCCCGCACAATCCGAGCAGGATCGCTGGGCTCGGGCGGAGGCCTTGCTTTTTGAACAAGATCTCACCGGCCCGCGTGCCGGGGCCGTGGAGGTGATGACCACCGACGCGCGACTCAACGTGCTGCTGCGCGGCTTGCTCGCCAGCTCGCCCGAAGGACGTTGGGGTGGAGAATTTGTCGATCGTTGGCTCCAGCAAAAACTGGTGAAGGAAAATTATAGTGATAAACGCATAGAAACAAAATTTCGCTGGCGCGGTCGCCTATATACAGTGCCGGAAGCCGCCAAGGAAATGCAGTCGGCCGAACTCTGGGAGGAAGCGGGGCAGCAGGTTTTCAAGGTGGGTACGCCGGGCATGCTCGCGCATTTCATCAAGAACATGCCGGAGCAGCATCTGGTACATAAATCCCTCGAGGATCTGATTAAATTCGGCTCCTCCGATTTGCTGAAATCTTTACCGCCGGCGATCTCTCGCGACATCATCCTGCTGCTGGCCTTGCTGCAACTGGCCGGAGAAAAATTTCTTTGGCGGGGTCGACGGATCAACGGGGAGGCTTTGTCTGCATTGCTTGCGGAAGAGCCGACCAGTCCCGAGCGTTTGGCTTTTGTCCGGGCGTTGACTGATCGGAGTATCACCGCCCAAGTTGATCGCTATGATTTCGAAGCGGGACGATCGCTCGCCGCCAGCGGATTGCTGGTGGCGGACGCCGAGGCGATGATCCGGCGTTTTGCGTGGTTGCAAGGGAAGAATGAGGCGGAATCCGTCAGCATTTTCCGTCTGGCGTTGGAACCGGAATCGGTTTTGCAGGCGGCCCATGGTCGGTTGAAGCAGGCGTTTGCGGGCGCGAGTGATCCCGCTTTGGATAAAATATTTAAGGCCGAAAAACCGGCGCGCTCCGAACTCATCGCGCTGGCCTGGGTCGAAACAAAATCTGCGGGCCGGGGTTTTGTGACGCATCAAGAGATGAAGTCGCGGCGGCTCGCCGAGCTGGAGCAGCGCTGCCAGCAAATGGTCGGCTTGATTTTCTGGCAAAAATTTGCACGCAGTCTGCGCGCCGCGCCTTTGATCTTTGGCTCGCGCTGGCTGATTCTCGCCGGAGGAGTGACGATGATGTTATTTGTCGCCGTCCTTAAGCCCGGCCCGCTGGGTTTGATCTTGGGATTGGTCCCGTTGGGTTTGCTGATCGCGTTGCGTCTCGGGTGTCGTCTGATGCAGGCGAATTCGATTAAGGCGTGGGGCGGCGATCAGCGCCCTTGGGGGTGGGACGAACATTTCGCGCGCTGTCGTGCTGAAATATCCCAACGAATCGAGCAGCAGGCTTTACCTGCCACCTTGAAGGAAGCCCTCGTTATGTTTGACCGCTTGAACCGTGAGCGAGTCGATTTGGCAAAGCCCGATGCTTGTCCGTTAATTGCCCAGTCACCGCAGAAACATGGCACCGGGTTTGCCGCGCTGGCCAGTTGGGTTATCATGCTGGTCGTGGTGGGCGGAAGTATCGGACTGGCGGTGAAAACTCCGCCGGATATTAACGCTCATCTCAAGGCTTGGACGGCACTGTTTGCCAGTGCGCCGAAGGAGAAAGTTAAACCCCTGGAGCCGCCGACCACTAAAATTTCCTGGCCGTACAAGGCCCCGAAGGAAACTCCTTTTGAAATTACGGCGATGGGCGTATTTAATCCGTCTTCAGAACAGTCCAAACTGGCCACCGAACGAGCGCAGGAGCTGCTCAAGGGGTACAAGCCAGAGACCATCGATGGGCTGATTGCGATCTATGTGCCCTTGGAAGGAGCGAACGGCGGACTGCTGCTCTATGATGGAGTGAAAGGCGCCTTCATGGGTCGCAACGGGGTCCTGATAAATTTCGTACCCATGCCCAAAATGTGGATGGAAATTGGCGATCAGCGGGCGATCTTTATCGAAAAGTAACCTGGGCCGAAAGACTGGAGCGGGTCAAATGCGGGGCATTGACGAGGAGACAATTTCATCTTTAGGTTGGAGGCAGTTCGATTATTCCTCCGCAAAACGTCATCAACCAGACCCCTCCTATGTCAACTACCCCTGAGACCTCCGCCACCCCTGCTGCCAAAGAAGACACCACTATCGCGCTGCTGGCTTACATCACCATCATCGGCTTTATCATCGCGATTGTGCTGCATAGTAGCAAAAAGACCGCCTTGGGTTCCTTTCATCTTCGGCAGTGCCTTGGTCTTTTTATCACGGGATTGGTGGTTTGGATTCCCTGTGCGATTATTTCGTTCATCCCTTTCGTGAATTTCATCATGATCCTCGTCTGGCCGCTGATCGGTCTAACGCTACTTGTCTTGTGGATCATGGGTTTGATTTCCGCAATTAACGGACAGCAGAAGCCGCTGCCAGTGGTCGGCGAACATTATCAAAAATGGTTTGCCGGTGCTTTTGTCTGATTTGAAATCAGCTTCACGGGTCTTTAACCGCCGCCCTTATCCGGGCGGCTTTTTTATTTCTGCGGGTCGAATATCGTGAGTTTTGCCCCGGCTTGGTCGGCCGCGATGGGTGCGAGCTTGCTCGCGACTGGACTGCTGAGCGCTATCGGTCTGAGGCCAATCAAATTCCCGCCGCGTTGCGGTAGAGGCGGGGGACGCGTTTTGTCACGGAGCAAAGTGTTTCCCATGGAATCGTGTCGGCCCAACGGCTGAATTCGGCGACAGTGATTTCGGCCAGTCCTTGTTTTCCAACCAACACCACCGGATCGCCGCAGCGGACTTCATCGGGCACGTCGGTGATATCGACGACCGTTTGATCCATGCACACGCGACCGAGGATCGGGCAGCGTTGGCCGTGGATGAGCAGCGCGCCGCGATTGCTGCAGGCGCGGGCGATGCCGTCGCCGTAGCCGGCGGTGAGCAGTGCAACCCGCGCATTTTTTTTGAGCACGTGGGTGCGGCCATAACTGATGCCGGTGCCGGCGGGAAGGTTTTTCACCAGGCCGACGCGGGTGTGAAAACTAAACACCGGTTCCGTATGCACGCGCGCGAGCATCGAATTCGGATGCGGCAAGACGCCGAACTGCAGGAGGCCGACGCGCACGGCGTTGAACACGCTGCCTTCGGGCGTGGTTTCGAGGCCGGCGGAGTTATCGGCGTGAATGAAGAGCGTGGCCGGATCGATCCCCGGGAGGGCGCGGAGCGTGGTGAGAAACAACTGGCGCTGCTCGGCGGTGAAAGCGGGATCATCATCCGCGCTGGCGAAATGGGTGAACACACCGGCGAGCCTCACGCCACTGGCGGCGAGAATTTGCGCGTGGAGTGCGGCGGCCTCGGTGTGCCAGACGCCGAGCCGGCCCATGCCGGTATCGATTTTGAGGTGAACGTCGAGGGGTTTGCCGGCAGCGCGACCGGCGGCGTTGAAGCGGCGCACTTCGTCGGGGGAAGAGACGGTGACGGCGAGGGAGTTCTCGGCGAGGTAACGATCTTCGTCCGGCAGCACGGGGCTGAGGAGTAGGACCGGCCAGTCGGCGCTCATTTCGCGGATCGCGATGGCTTCGGCGATATTGGCGACGCCGAATAAATCTGCGCCAGCATGCATGAGCCGGGCGACGGTTTGGGGCAGGCCATGGCCGTAAGCGTCGGCTTTGACGACCGCGACGTATTTGATGCGCGGCGGGAGGGAGGCGCGGATGAGTTTCAGATTGCGCTCGAGGGCGGCGAGATCGATCTCGGCCCAGCAGCGAAGCGGAAGTTGCGCGGAGGAACTCATGGGGAAAGAAGCGGAGAAAGTTGTCGGCGAAAAATTATCAACTCCGAAGCTAACTGATGGAACCCGGCCTCTGGACGGGTTGGCTTTAAACGCAGCGAGGAAAACGCGCCCGGAGGTCGCGTTCCACCCAAAGCAATTTCCTGAGTGCGGTGAAGCCACGAGCGATCCAATCGTGGTGTGATTTTATGATGCATTAGCGGATCGGGGCGGTGGCGGCGCTGTGGGTTTGCGCAGACCATTTTTTGTAGTCGGGCGCTTCGTGTTGGAAGGCCTCGGGGGCGGACGTCTCGTGAAAGAAATCACCGGCGTCGAGCAGAGGAAAGATCTTTGCCAGATCGTAGCTGCATGTTGAAATCGGACGGGAGAGTTTGCTCCAGACACGGAAATTTTCCGGGGTGACGAGTGCATGCGCAGGCAAATCGGCCGTTGCGACGCGACGCAACGCTTGCATCCGGCAGTCGGCGTCCACGGCGAGGCAATGCCAAGTGTCGCGTCGCGCATCGGCGAGCAGGGTGAAATTGGGCCACTCCTTGCCGGCCCATTCGCCCACTGCGGCGATGGGCAGACTTTGGTAGCGGTAGGCGGGGCGAGGAATTTCGCTTTGCCAGGTGCGAATGGCCATGGCGACAGTACGGACACCCAGCATCGAACCGGGGCCTTCGCAAAAAACGAACGCGCGAATCTCGCTCAGCTTTAGTCCTGCGGTGCGGAGACAGGCTTCGGTGCAGGTGAAGATGGATTGGCCGGACTCTTCGTTGGAGGAATGCCAGAGCGGCGCGTTACCGGTGCGGAGGAGTCCCACCTGCACGGTGGTGGAGGCGGCGTCGAGCACGAGGATACAACCGTGAGAGGTCAGGATTTGGGAGAGGGCGGGCATACCGGCGGGCAGCTTGGGTGTTGCGGGAGAGAAATCCAAGCGGGATTAAGCGAAATGGTTAGAGCCGTTCCTGTGGTCGCAGGTTGGCGGATCGACATAGCCACTGCCTCCGTGCCTGAGGAATGGCTGAGGAGTAGGGTAGGTTGCGAGCTTGCCTCGCAACGTGGGGCGTCGAAGGGGGGCAGGGCCGCTGCCCTCCCTTTCGTTGCTGGTTCTAGTGAGGCTACCCGATCCAAACCCGGCACAGCGACAAGCGCCGACCCTACCGTGTCAGAGACAAGACGCCTTTCAATATGGCGAATATCTACAAGAATGCGGCCTTGACCGGGCTGCTTCGGACCTCTTACCTCGGCCTCTTTTCCACCTAGAAAACCATCAGAATTTAAACCGTGAACGTCCAAATAACCGATACCAACGAGACCCGCAAAACGCTAACCATCACTTTAGACAAGAGTGAGGTTGATGGTGAATATAAGGCCATTCTGGGGCAGTTTTCCCAGCAGGTTAATATTCCCGGCTTCCGTCCCGGCAAAGCCCCGGCGCAACTCGTGGAGAAGCGTTTTGCTAAGGAACTCAAGGAAGAGTTCAAGAATCGCGTGATCGGCAAAGCCTACCGCGATGGGTTGGATCAGGCTAAACTCGAGGTGCTTTCGATCGTCGATGTCGAGGAAGGTACGGTCGAGGCCGGCCTGTCCGCCGCGATCAAGATTATCGTGGATGTCCGTCCTGAGTTCGCGCTGCCGGAATACACTGGCTTGGCCACGGAAATCCTCGCGTCGGAGCCAACCGACGCCGAAATCGAGGCCGTGATCGAGAGCCTTCGCGCTGAACGCGCCGATTTCAAGGTCGCCGAACGCGCCGCCGCGAAGGGTGATTATGTACGCTTCGGTTATGAAGGCACGCTTGATGGCAAATCGCTGACCGAGATCGTCGGCGACAAAGCTATCTACGCGAAAGCTCCCCAGACTTGGGAAGAAGTCGAGGGGGCGAATGAAGGCCTGCTCCCCGGTGTCTCGCTGCAAATCGCTGGTCTGAAAGCGGGCGACAAGAAAGACATCACAGTTACTTTTCCGGCTGATTTCGCCGCGGTGCCGGCGCTGGCAGGCAAGGCTGCGGTTTATGCCGTCGAAGTGCAGGAAGTGCGCGAGCGCGCCTTGCCTCCGATCGACGAAGCGTTTTTCAAAGCCAATCAAGTTGAGAGTCTCGATGCGTTGAAGCTGCAGGTGAAGCAGACGCTCGCGAGTCGCAAGGACTACGAGAACCGCAATGCGCAGCGCCGCCAGATCACCGATGCGTTGCTGGCCCAAGCGAATTTCAACGCGCCCGAGAGTCTGGTGAGCAACGAGCGCGACAGCGTTCTCCGCCAGTTTATCGAAGAAAATATGCGCCGCGGCGTGCCGCAGGAAGAATTCGAAAAGAGCAAGAAAGAGCTCCACGACAGCGCCTCGAAGGCCGCCGTCGCCCGCGTGAAGATGCAGCTTATGCTCGCGAAGATCGCCGAGGCCGAGAAAATCAAGGTCGACGAGAAGGATCTCAACAACTGGCTCATGCGCGAAGCGATGCGTTCCGGGCAAAAACCCGACAAATTTGCGAAGGATCTGGCCAAGGACCGCGATCACCTGCGCGCCATCCAGCAGCAGATCCTTTTCGACAAGGCCCTTGATTTCTTGGTCGCTAAGGCTACCGTAACGACAGCTAAAGCCACCACTGCATGAGTTACTACGTACCAATTGTTCTCGAAAACACCGGCCGCGGCGAGCGGTCGATGGATATCTACAGCCGCCTCCTGAAAGACCGCATTATTTTCATCGGTACGCCGATTGATGATGTCGTGGCCAATCTGGTGATCGCCCAGCTGCTTTATCTTCAGATGGAAGACCCCAAGAAGGATATCCATCTTTATATTAATTCTCCCGGCGGCGTCGTAACCGGTGGCATGGCCATCTACGACACGATGAACTTTCTCCAATGTGATGTGGTGACCTACTGCATCGGCATGGCCGCCAGCATGAGTACGGTGCTGCTCGCGGCGGGAGCGAAAGGTAAGCGTCACGCGTTGCCTAATAGCCGCATGATGATCCACCAACCCAGCGGTGGGGCGGGCGGCCAGACGGCCGATATCGCCATCGCGGCCCGGGAAATTCTCCGTTGGCGCAAGACTCTGAATGAAACCATCGCGAAGCACACCGGTAAAACGGCGGCGCAGATCGAAAAAGATTCTGATCGCGATTATTACATGAGTGCGGAAGAGGCGAAGGCTTACGGGATTGTTGACCATGTGGTCGCTTCCACCCGCGAGGTCCAGAAAATAGCCGGACAAAGCGCAGCCTGATACGACTTTGCGCGTTAGCCAAAGTTACAAAATATCCCTCGACTAACCGGCCTTTGGGGCCGATATAAGATAATCATGGCTAAATCCTCGCGCATGACTTTGTGCTCGTTCTGCGGAAAATCGCAGGCGGAAGTCCGTAAAATTATCGCTGGCCCAGGTGTCTACATCTGTGACTCCTGCGTGAACGTCTGTAAAACGATCATTGACCGCGAGGTTAAGGCACAACCGGCTGAGGGTGCCACGGGCAAACCCGCCTTCCGGCTCATTAAGCCGTCTGAGATCAAGAAGGTGCTCGACGATTTCGTCATCGGGCAGGATCACGCCAAGAAAGTTCTCTCCGTAGCCGTCTATAATCACTATAAGCGCCTCAACTTCGACGCTGGTTCCGGCAACAACCGCGATGCCGCCTCGATGCCTGCGGAGTTTAGTGAGGTCGAAGTCGAAAAGAGCAACATCATGCTCGTCGGCCCCACCGGCTCCGGCAAAACGCTGCTCGCCCGCACGCTGGCGAAGATTCTCGATGTGCCTTTCGCCATTTCCGACGCCACCACGCTCACCGAAGCCGGCTACGTCGGCGAAGACGTGGAAAACGTGGTACTTCGTCTCCTCCAGTCCGCCAATTACGATGTGAAGAAAGCCGAGTGCGGCATTATCTACATCGATGAGATCGACAAGATCCGCCGCACCACGGAAAATGTTTCCATCACCCGCGACGTTTCCGGCGAAGGTGTGCAGCAAGCGTTGTTGAAGATTTTGGAAGGCACCACATGCAACGTTCCTCCTCAGGGCGGCCGCAAGCACCCGAATCAGGAATACATTCAGGTCAACACCTCGAACATTCTCTTCATTTGCGGCGGGGCGTTCGTCGGGCTCGATAATCAAATTAAGAAGCGCCTCGGTCAAAATTCCCTCGGCTTCCACGTCAACTCCAAGGATCACGACCTGACTCCCGACGAGATGATGCGCGGTGTCGCCCCGGAAGATCTGATCCGTTTCGGCATGATCCCGGAATTCATCGGCCGTCTGCCGGTCGTCTCCGTGCTCGATCAGCTCAAGGTGGAGGATCTGGAAAAGATTCTGCTCAAGACGAAGAACGCGATGGTGAAGCAGTACTCCAAGCTTTTCGCGATGGACGGCGTGCAACTCCGCTTCACCCGCGATGCCGTCGTGGCCATCGCCAAGAAGGCGATCGAGCTCAAAACCGGTGCCCGTGCGCTCCGCGCGATTCTCGAGAAACTCATGCTCGAGGTGATGTATGAGCTGCCGCAGCGCGACGATATCGCCGAAGTTGTCATCGATCAGGCAGTCGTCGAAGGACGCAAGCAGCCCATGTTGAAGAAGAGAATCTCCCGCGTGAGCAGCGACAAAGATGCCGCGTAAGGTCGGCGCGTTTTCACGAATACTCAGGCGCGGCTCAAGCCGCGCCTTTTTTGCGACGTACGATTGCTTCTGATTTGTAGGGCCGGCCCTTGTGGCCGAGCCGCAATCTGCGAAGATGGCACGGCGACAAGCGCCGGCCCTACGGTTCAGCGATAATCGCGACTTCCCTCACCAATTAAACGACTCGTCCTTGCTGATCGACTTCGCGAATTCGACGAAGAGCTTCACGCAATTTTCCACGTCCTGCAGATCGACGACTTCGCTCGGCGTGTGCATGTAACGGAGCGGAATAGAGACGAGTCCGCAGGCCACGCCACCACGTGCCATCTGAATCGCCCGGGCATCCGTCCCGGTCGGACGCGCATCAGCGTCGAGCTGGACAGGGATTTTTGCCTTCTTGGCGCAAGCAATCAGGCGCGCAAAAACCTTGGGATTGATGTTCGGACCGCGGCAAATGATCGGACCGCCGCCCAGCTTCGTCTCGCCAAACTTCCGGTTGTCGCAGTCAGGATGATCCGTCGCATGACCGACGTCGACCGCGAGGGCCACCTGCGGATTGACGGCAAAGGCCGAGGTGGTCGCACCGCGCACGCCGATTTCTTCCTGGGTGGTCGCGACGGAAACAATCTTGGCGTTTAACTTTGCCTTGGCCTTGGCGAGACGGACCAGGGTTTCGCCGACGACGTAGGCTCCGACTTTGTTATCGAAGGCGCGGGCGGTGCCGATGCTGCCGTGGATGATTTCAAATTCGTGATCGTAGGTCGCCACGTCGCCGATGGCCACGCGTTTCAAGGCGGCATCCTTGGTCTTGGCGCCGATGTCGATCCAGATTTCGTGGATCTCCGGCACCTTCTTGCGATCAGCTTCGTCCATCATGTGAATCGCACGTTTGCCGGTCACTCCTTTGATGGGGCCAGTGGAAGTCTGGATGATGACGCGGCGGCCGGGAATCATGATGCGGTCGTGGCCACCGATAGTGTCGAAATAGATAAAGCCGTCCTTGTTGACGTAGGTGATGATCAGTCCGAGTTCGTCCATGTGCCCGGAGAACATCACCGTCGGGCCGCCCTTGGGGTTCAGCGTCGCGAGCCGGCAGCCGAGCGCGTCGTTGGCGTAGTCATCGGCGTGCGGTTTCACGAAGTGATCGTAGACGGCCTGGGCTTGCGCTTCTGCACCTGAGGGCGATTTGGCTTTGAGCAACTCAACGAGAAATTCCGGAGCTTGGTAGTCGGTCATGCCGTTACTTTCAGTTTAGAATATAGTTCGGTGCAAGGTGGAATCTACCCGCGCAAAGCATCTTAAACGATGGGTTGGGGCGGGATATCTCGGCAAATTTATTTCGTAGGAGGGCAAGGAATTCAAATGGGGTCACAATTCAAATTGGGTCACGTGTTGAATCTTGACAAACACCCCGATCAGCCGACGAATTCAAAAGGGGTCAGGCTTTACATATTGCCCTATTGACTGAACGGATTATTGAGTCAGGGTGGCGGGCATGCCGAGAAAATTAAGACTGGAATTTGCGGGGGCGTGTTACCACGTGATCAACCGGGGAAATTACCGGGCGGATATTTTCAAGACGGAGGGGGCGCGATCGGCGTTTGAGGCGTGTCTGCTCGAGGCGAGTGCGAAATCGAACTGGGTGCTGCATGCGTTCGTGGTGATGACGAATCATTACCATTTGGCGGTGGAGACACCGGACGGGAATCTGGGGGCGGGGATGCAGTGGTTGCAGGCTACGTTTGCCAACCGGTTTAACCGGCTGCGGGGGGAACGGGGGCATTTGTTTCAGGGGCGCTACAAGGCGTTGCTGGTGGAGGAGGGCGGGCCGCTGGGGCAGGTTTGCCATTATTTGCATCTGAATCCGGTGCGAGCGGGGATCGTGCCGACGGAGAAACTGGGGGAGTACCGGTATTCGAGTTATTGGTATCTGGGGCAACCGAAGGGGCGGCCGAAGTGTCTTGATCTGCAGACGGCTTTGGTCGAGGCGGGGGCACTGGCGGATACGCCAGCGGGGCGGAAGCAATACGGCGACTATCTGGCGTGGCACGCAGCGGAGGGGCCGGCGGGGCGGAATGCGGCGTATGTGTCGTTGAGCAAGGGGTGGGCGCTGGGCACGAAGGAATTCAGGGCGGCGTTAGTGAAGGCTCACGCGTTGGCGGCGGATGCACGGGCTTGGGAAACCCCCGGGGCGAAAAAAATCCGCGAGCAGGTCTGGGAGGAGAAACTCCAGCAGGCGCTCGTTGCACTTGGGCGGGAGGAAAGCGAGCTCACGGTGGGGGTGAAATCAGCGCGTTGGAAGGTGGCGCTAGCGACTTTTCTGAAGGAACGGACGCAGGCATCCAATCCGTGGCTGGCAGTTCGGCTGGGGATGAATCGTCCGGTGTACGTGAGTCGGCTGGTGTCCGAGGCGCGGCGGACGGAGCAGCCGATGCCGGAGCTGGAGAGGCTGAGGGCAAAATGTAAAGCTTGACCCCTTTTTTAGGAATCAGCGTACGTTGGCGTAGGCGCTGAGGAGGATTTCGTGGCCGTGATCATCGTGGCCGTAGATTCGGATGGCGGCGTTCGCCACGGCGGCGGTGGAGTTTGGTCGCAGGATGAGCCGGTAGCTCCGTCCCTTTTCGAGGAGATCGATTCGGGCGATAAACGAATCGTTGCTGGGGATGGCTTTGGTGAACTCGATTCGCAGGCCATCGGCTGCGTGCAACTCGACGGATTGCTCATCAGCTTTTTCATTCAGTCGCCACTCCACGGAACGCGGCGTGAGCTGAGCGAGTTCGGGGATTACGATTTTCACCGTCAAGCGCTGTGGAGTGGGGGACTCATCAGTTAGGATCATGATATGTCGCTCGTAAATACCGGGTGGTTCCTCGGCGGAGAACTCGGCGATGATCTGGCCGGACTCTCCGGCGGGGTAGGTTGACTTGTTGCTTTTGGCCGAGAGACAACTGCAACTGGTCTGGAGATCGAGGAGGTGGATGGGGCGGGCACGGCTATTTTTGAAATCAAAAGTCAGGGTGACGGTTTTCTGAAAGGGCGCGGCGTTCGCCTCGAGGGTACTTTGATGCCAATCCAATGCCCACACAGGAATCGCCCCAAGGAGGGTGATCGATAAGGCGATACTATTTCGGGAAAGAGCCATCATCGGGTTGGATGATGGAATTTCGGCTTACCCGCCAGTCTTGAGTTCGAGCAATGCGGATTTCAGGCGACTAAAGGCTTCCTTTAGCGTGGGAAGTCGGGCTTCGGCTTCGGCAAACGCGGCGACTTTGCCCTTGTGTTCGATTTCGCAGGCAATCGCAGCCAGTTCGGTGGCGCCGAAATTACTCGAACTGCCTTTGATGCTATGGGCAGCGCGGGTGAGATCGGGGGCGTTTTGCGCGGCGAGGCATTCCTCGATTTCGGTGATGCGTTGCGGAGTGTCGGTCAGGAAAATATCAATCAATTCATGCAGAAATTCACCGCTGTCATCCGGACTGATGGCTCGGAGGCTTTCAATGGCTTGGGGATCGATGATGGTGGACATGGTGGTGCGATGAATAAATTAAGCGGCCAAAGCTAACGGGCGTTTTATCTCGCTCGTTGCGAGGTTGGTTAGTCCGGATTGGCTTACCTTAAGTTGATTATATCGGAGCAGGAAGGCGGTAACTTTAGGGGCCGCTGGATTGCTCTCCCGGGTGGTTTTAATCTCTGGAGCATTTTCTCCTGAATAGGCTCGCACGATGAACAAGCGTTTTTGCTCCACGTTTTGAAATGACATAGGGTGACGGAGCCCATCGTGAGTGACGATCAACGTTTTTTGTCCCGGTAGGTCCGGTTTATACGGCTCAACTGGTAGATTCATATTCAATCTTGCACCTCATCTATCGACGCGGGCTTGTGAAAGCTGAGGAGATAATTGGCCGAACTGAAATCAATGCATCATGGCATACAGATGTGTTGATATTGTACTTGCCTGAATCGAAAATGTGTCGATTGTCCACGGACTATGGCAAATTCCTTTGTATTCTCCTCCGAGTCGGTTGGCGAAGGCCACCCCGACAAAGTCGCCGACTTAATCTCCGACAGCGTGCTGGATGCCTGCCTGGCGCAGGACAAAACCAGCCGCGTCGCTTGCGAAACCATGGTTAAATCCAACATGGTTATCCTGGCTGGTGAAATCACCACCAAGGCCAAACTCAACTACGAGTCCATCGTGCGCGCGGCGATCCGGGACATCGGCTACGTGAACAACGACGATGTCTTCCACGCCGACCAAGTTTTCATTAACAATTATCTGACCAAGCAGTCGCCCGATATTTCCCAAGGCGTGGACGCGAAGAAAGCCAAGGGCAAGAAGACCGCGGAGCAGGGTGCCGGCGATCAAGGCATCATGTTTGGCTACGCCTGCAATGAGACGCCTGAGCTCATGCCGACGCCCATCATGTTCGCCCACCGCCTCGGTCGCGAACTCACCAAGATCCGCAAGTCCGGCAACGTTAACTGGCTACGCCCCGACGCGAAATCCCAGGTTTCCGTCCGCTATGAAAACGACCGTCCGATCGAGGTCGTGAATGTGGTCATCTCCACGCAGCACACGGCGGATGTCGCTCACGCCACGATCGAAAAGCACCTGATCGAAAACGTGATTAAGAATGTCATTCCGGCGAAATTGCTCACGAAGAACACTGAGTATCTCATTAACCCCACCGGTCGCTTCGTCGTCGGTGGTCCGCAAGGCGACTCCGGTCTCACCGGTCGCAAGATTATCGTCGATACCTACGGCGGTTGGGGCCGTCACGGTGGCGGTGCCTTTTCCGGCAAGGATCCGTCGAAGGTTGATCGCTCCGCTGCGTACATGGGCCGCTGGATCGCAAAGAATATCGTGGCTGCCGGCCTCGCTACACACACCGAGATCCAATTCGCTTACGCGATCGGTCACCCGAAGCCCGTCTCCGTGCGCGTCGAGACCTTCGGCACTGCGCAGCTCGGTCTCTCCGACGATCAAATCACCGAAGCCGTCCAGCAAGTTTTCAGCTTCAAGCCCGCCGACATCGTTTCCCAACTCAATCTTCTGCGCCCCATTTACCGGCAGACGACCAATTACGGGCACTTCGGCAAGAAGGGTCTCCCGTGGGAGCTGACCAACAAGGCGGCCGCACTTCGCGCCGCCATCGCTCATTAATTTAATCAACTCCTCTCTAAATCATCATGGCTAAAGCATCCCAATCCTCGCGCAAATCCGCTGCGCCCGACTTCCACGTTAAAGATATTTCCCTCGCCGCCTGGGGCCGCAAAGAAATCTCTGTCGCCGAGCACGAAATGCCCGGCTTGGTTTCCGTCCGCAAAAAGTTCGGTCCGAAACAGCCGCTCGCCGGCGTTCGCGTCACGGGTTCCTTGCACATGACGATCCAGACCGCCGTCCTCATCGAGACCCTCAAGGCGCTCGGGGCTGACGTTCGCTGGGCTTCCTGCAATATTTTCTCCACGCAGGATCACGCCGCCGCCGCCATCGCGGCGACCGGCACGCCGGTCTTCGCCTGGAAGGGCGAGACGCTCGAAGAATATTGGGATCTCACGCTCCGCGCGATTTTCTTCCCCGGCGGCAAAGGCCCGCAACTCGTCATCGATGACGGCGGCGACGTCACGCTTCTCATTCACAAAGGCTGCGAGCTCGAAGAGGGCAGCGATTGGGTCAACACCGCTTCCGGCTCCCACGAAGAGCAGGTCATCAAGAACGTGCTCAAACGCGTGCACAAAGAAGACCCGCAGCGCTGGACCAACATCGCCAAGGAATGGAAAGGTGTTTCCGAAGAGACCACCACCGGCGTGCACCGCCTCTATCAGATGATGGAGAAGGGCAAACTCCGCGTGCCGGCCATCAACGTGAACGACTCCGTCACCAAGTCGAAGTTCGACAATCTCTACGGCTGCCGCGAGTCACTCGCCGACGGCTTGAAGCGCGCCACCGACGTCATGATCGCTGGCAAGGTCGCCTGCGTGTGCGGTTACGGCGACGTGGGCAAGGGCTCCGCGTTTTCGCTTAAAGGCTTCGGCGCTCGCGTCGTTGTCACCGAGATCGATCCGATCAACGCCCTGCAGGCCGCGATGGAAGGTTTCGAGGTCAACACGATCGAGTCCACCCTCGGCACCGCCGACATCTACGTCACCACGACGGGCAACAAGGACATCATCACGCTTGAGCACATGCGTAAGATGAAGGATCAGGCCATCGTTTGTAACATCGGCCATTTCGACAACGAAATCCAAATCGACCGCCTCAACACGTCCGACGCGAAGCGCATCAACATCAAACCGCAGTACGACCTGTATACCTTCCCGAAAGGCAACAGCATCTATATGCTGGCGGAAGGTCGCCTCGTGAATCTCGGTTGCGCCACCGGCCATCCGTCGTTCGTCATGTCGAACAGCTTCACCAATCAGACGCTTGCCGCGCTCGATCTGTGGAAGAACAAAGACACCTACAAGATCGGTGTCTATCGTCTGCCGAAGCACCTCGACGAGGAAGTCGCCCGACTTCACCTCGACAAGATCGGTGCCAAGCTCACGAAGCTCACGAAGGCCCAAGCCGAGTACCTCGGCGTACCGGTTGGCAGCCCGTACAAGCCTGAGCACTATCGTTATTGAACCTTGGTCATCGCGAGGCGGGCATTGCTCGCCGTGGCGATCCAGTTGTCTCTCCAGCCCGCGTCAACCGACGCGGGCTTTTTCTTTTGAGTCTGGATCATGCTGAACCCCTCGAGCTGGCAGGTGAGTGCGCATTATTTAGCCTGGATGCATCACACTCAGCCGGGATCGTGCGATAGGTGGGCGTCGGTTTCCACACCGGCCCTGCCAGTCGAAAGTGAATCATCATTGGTATTACTCCACTCGTCTGCGATTAGCAGGCATCCCGAATCCACCGGACGGCGACGATCAGTCGCCTGCACACGGCCAAGGATTCATCCCTTGGTGAATCCCATTGTGGTTACAGTAATTCTACTTCGATTTTGGTTTTCGACTTTTTCGGATGGCCGCTGACAGCCACTACTCACGGGAAACAGCAAGGAACCACCTTCCTACTGGTCACTGGCCGCCGCGGGCGGCTCCGGCTGCTTCAGCGACCACCAGATGTAGCTGAAAACTCCGATGCAAATGGCGGAGTCGGCGACGTTGAAGGTCGGGAAAATGTAGTCGCCGAAATGGAAATCGAGGAAATCGATCACATGGCCGTGTTTTAAGCGGTCGAGGAGGTTTCCCACGGTGCCGCCGCAGAGCAGGCCAAAGCAAAACTGGGGCACGGTCTGGTGCAGCCCGAGGTGCTTGCGATAGAAAAATATGGCGGTCAAGGTGGCGAGTGCGAGTAGTGCGAGCATTGTACTGCGGCCACTGAACATGCTCCACGCGGCGCCGGTGTTGCCGACGTGGACCAAGTTGAAAAAGCCGGGGAAGATCGTGATGCCGCGCGGGCCATAGCTGCCCAGCGGCAAGCGATGAATGATCCAGAGTTTCGTCAACTGGTCCGCAATGAAGACCAGCAGCGCGAAACTCCAGAGCCAGCGATAAGCCAGCGCGCGTTGAAAACCTGAGGCAGGGGTAGGCAAGGCAGCGTCGGGTGGAACTCAGTCCTCGCCGCCGTCGTTGGGGATTTTGCCGCCGCCGTCTTCTTCACCGGCTTCGCCGAAGAGTCCGCCACGCTGCTGCTCGCGGTGCGAGTGGCGTTCGACGATTTTCTTGGCTTCCGCGGAATAGCGAGTGAAGGGGACGGCGAGCAGACGATCCTTGGCGATGGGCTGCTGGGTAGATTCGCAAATGCCGTAGGTGCCGGCATGGACGCGCTTGATGGCGGCCTCGATTTCGGAGAGCGCTTCCTGCTCGCTGGAAACGAGGCTGAGGGCGAAGTCGCGATCAAAGGTGTCGGTCCCGGAGTCGGAGATGGAAAGATCGCCGGTGTCATCCTTGGCGGACTTGAGCAAGGTTTCCTCCGCGTGTTCGCCCAATTGGACGAGCACATGCTGGCGGAGTTCGATCAGCAGTTTGTAGTAGCGTTTGAATTTTTCCGGTACGAGCGATTCGTCGAGATGCAGGGCTGGTTTGCGGCCCTTGGCAGGATTGAAGCCGAGGATATCAGCCAGCGAGGCGGGCTTGATATGGTTTGGCTTGTGCGGCTTCTCGAGGGTCGCGGCGAGTTCGGCGGCCTTGCCATTCGGGGCAGACTTGGTGCCGGCCTTGCCGTTTTTCGTGGCGGTCTCGATGGCCGTTTCGTTCTTTTTCGCGATTTCGCGGACTTCATCGAGGCTGAAGGCAATGGCCTTTAGCGCTACTTTGCGCTCGAGGATTTTGCGTTTAATATCGGCAGCGGACATAGGTGCTTTGGATCCCTTCGGGGGCGGCAGGGAGGTGACTTTGGTGACGGGAGCCTTGGCGATGGGCGCCTTGGCAGGTTGGGCCTTGGGGGCGGGAAGTTTGGCGGGCGGTGCCTTGCGGGCTGGGGCCTTTACGGCATGAGCCTTCGCGGCAGGTTTGGCCTGAACAGGTTTAGCGTGAGCAGTTTTAGCGTGAGCAACCTTGGCAGCGGGTTTTTTGGCCGGGGCTTTGGGTGCGGGCTTTTTTGCGGATTTTTTGTTCTTAGCCATAATCGGTTATTTAGTTCAGGAGTTAAGGGCTTCTATACAGCGAGGGCAAACTTCTCCGTGAGAAGTTACTGACATTGCCGGCACCCAGCGCCAGCAGCGGGGACAACGAACGGTACCTGTCTCGCGAGCGTGACCGGCGTGGATTTCGAGAGTCGCCCCGGGCTTTGGGTCCAGCGTGACTTTCGAAACTATAAAAAATTCAGGTATAAAATCGCGATGTTTCTGCAACACGCCAAAAATTGCGTCTTCGCCCGGGCCTGAGACGGTTAATGCGGCATCCAAAGACTTTCCAATGGTACCGGCTTGGCGCAATGGCTCCAGAGCCTCGGTGACGCGAGTGCGAAACTTTAAAAGCTGTTCGAACTCACCGGCCAGCTCCGGATTTTGCCAACCAGCGCCAGCCACGGGCCAGTTTTGCAGGTGGATGGAATCGTCGCCGTATTCCTGGCCGGTTTTGGCAAAACTCCACGCTTCGTCCGCCGTGAAGCTGATGAAAGGGGCCAAGATCCGTACGAGGGCGTCGAAGATGTGATGGATCGCGGTCTGCGAAGAGCGACGGAGTGGGTGGGCCGCGCCGAGGGTGTAAAGCCGGTCCTTCAGGATATCGTGGTAGACGGACGACAGCGTGACCGAGCAAAACTGATTGCAGAGCTGATAGACACGGTGGAATTCGTACGCGTCGAAGGCCTTCGTGCACTCATCAATGAGGACGGCCGTCTGGTGCAGCGCCCAACGGTCGAGAGTGTTCATCTGGTCGACGGGAACGGCGTGTATGGTCGCGTCGAAATCGAAGAGGTTCGAGAGCTGGAACCGGAACGTATTGCGGAGAAGCCGATACGCTTCGCCGACGTTCTTCAGGATTTCATCATCGACCGGAATATCGTCGCGGAAATCTTGCGAGGCGATCCAGAGGCGGATGACATCCGCCCCGTGTTGGGCGATATAGGCGTCGGCGGTCTGCGGTTTCTGATAAACCGAGCTCTTGGAAATCTTCTGGCGGTTCTTATCGACGATGAAACCGTGGGTGAGGACGGCCTTGTAGGGTGCGGCACCGAAAGCGATGACGCTGTTCCAGAGGGAAGATTGGAACCAGCCGCGGTGTTGGTCGCTGCCTTCGAGATAGAGATCGGCGGGCCAAGACGTGCCGCCTTGACCGCGCTTGAGCACGGCGGCTTGGGTCGAACCGGAATCGATCCAGACGTCGAGGGTATCGCGACCGCAGGTGAGGGAAGCCGCAGCGGGCCAATCGGCGGGCAGAATTACGCCATCGAGAATCTGCGCGGGCGTGGCGTCGTACCAGAAGTTGGTTCCGCGAGTGGCAATCTTGTCGGCGACGGCGCGGATGACGGTGGCGTCGATGTAGGCTTTTTTATCCGGGCCGTAGAAGGCGATGATCGGCACGCCCCACGAACGCTGGCGACTGATGCACCAATCGGGCCGCGATTCGACGGCGCCGCGGATGCGGGCTTCGCCCCAAGCGGGAATCCAACCCTGATGCTGGGCGATCTTGGTGATTTCGGAGAGCGCGAGAGCGCGATGACCGGCTTTGTCGAGCGAGACGAACCATTGATCAACCGCGCGGAAAATGATCGGCGTCTTCGAGCGCCAGCAGTGCGGATAACTGTGTGGATACTTGGCCTTCGCGAGTAGGGCGCCGGCTTCGGCGAGTTTCTTTAGGACGGCGAGATTGGCGGGAGCTGGTTTCTTGGCGGCGAGATCTTCGACCGTTTCGAGGCAGGTCAGGCCGACGAGATCAGCGGGCACTTGGCCATCGTCGAGGTATTTTCCGTCGTCGCCCACCGGGCAATAAATTTTCAGGCCGTACTTGAGGCCGGTGAGATAATCGTCTTGGCCGTGGCCGGGCGCGGTGTGCACGCAACCGGTGCCGCTCTCGGTGGTGACGTAGTCGGCGAGCACGATGGGCGAGGCGCGTTCGATGAAGGGGTGGCGGGCTTGGAGTTTTTCCAGTTTGGCTCCGGGCAAGGTGAGAACGACGGTCGGTTGAACTTCGAGTTTGGTCGCAGTCGCTACAGCACCGAGCAAGGCTTGGGCGACGACGATTCGTTCTGCGCCCAGATCGGCGATGACGTATTCCACTTCCGGATGGAGCGCGATCGCGAGATTGGCGGGAATCGTCCACGGCGTGGTCGTCCAGATGACGACGTAGAGCGGTTTGTCGGTCGGCAGATCGAATCTTAGCGCTTCGGCGACGGGAATCAGAAACTTCACCCAAATGGCAATGGAGGTGTGATCTTTGTATTCGATCTCGGCTTCGGCGAGGGCGGTTTCGAACGGGATGCTCCAGTAAACGGGTTTCTTGCTGCGATAAACCAGACCTTGTTCGACGAACGCGGCGAAGGTGCGGAGGACGTCGGCTTCGAAAGCCGGAGCCTTGGTCTTGTATTCGTTTTTCCAGTCGGCGAGTACGCCGATGCGCTTGAATTGGGTGGTCTGTTTCGCGATCCAGCTCTCGGAGAACGCGTCGCAACGGGCACGCCGCTCAGCGGTCGTCAGCGTGAGGTTTTCCTGCCGGATCTCCTGCGAAACTTTTTGCTCGATGGGCAGACCGTGACAATCCCAGCCGGGCACGTAGGGTGTGCGGTAACCGCGCATGGACTTGTAGCGGCAGACGATGTCCTTGAGTGTTTTGTTGAGCGCGGTGCCGATATGGACATCCCCGTTGGTGAAGGGGGGGCCGTCGTGGAGGACGAAGGTTTTGTCCGATTGGGCGCGGGCGGCTTGGATTTGGCTATAGAGGCCAAGCTTTTCCCAGTGGGCGACGCGCGTGGGTTCCCGTTGCACGAGATTCGCCCGCATGGGGAAGTCGGTTTTGGGGAGCAGCAGAGTGTCTTTGAGGTCGAGCGCCATGGAAATAAAAGCGCCGGAAGCTACCTCAACAAAGGGGCGAGTCAAGGGGGGAGACAGACTATATATTTTTGAGTTTCGATGGTCGGATTTTCAGTGGGATGGGTGGCATCGCCCATTGTAGGTTGCGCGCTTGCCGCGCAACGTTGCGAGGCGAGCTCGCAACCTACGGGGCGCGCAACGTTGCGAGGTAGGTAGCGCGCTGGTCGCGCTACGTTGCGAG
>Ga0105046_10000603_pt1 | contig 51056 bp, 44 predicted proteins | sample MAT03_FD_78385 | JGI IMG/M metagenome (GOLD analysis project Ga0105046, IMG submission 78385) | Freshwater microbial communities from Lake Fryxell liftoff mats and glacier meltwater in Antarctica - MAT-03 (megahit assembly) | ecosystem: Environmental > Aquatic > Freshwater > Ice > Liftoff... | reverse complement strand
TGGCGGAGAGAGCGGGATTCGAACCCGCGGTAGGTATTAGCCTACACACGCTTTCCAGGCGTGCGACTTAAACCGCTCATCCATCTCTCCGCAGAGCAACGATTTTAGCATTCCAGGGCCATCCGCCGTGTGCTGCAAAAAAAGTGCCGCAAAATAAAGCCCGACCTTCTTGCGAAGGCCGGGCTGGTCGTGGCTGGAGGCGCTGACAAAGCCGCCCCCTGTATGACTTAGTTGGTTTCGGTGCTGATGCCGCCACGCAGGCTCGGATAGCGCACGTGCTCCACCAGTTCCTGCGTTGCCGCGTCCGGCTCGCGCGTCAAGAGGCTGACGATGATGATTACCGCGAAGCCGACCGGCACCCCGAAAGTACCGGCCGAAATCGGCGCGATATCCCACCAGATGTTGTCGGCGATCGGTGAGGTCACGCCGAACACGCCACGCAGCCAGGGTTGGGTAGTGGCCATGTAGTAGAACGTGACGCCAAGCCCGGCGATCATGCCCAGGCACGCACCCATCGCATTGGCGCGCTTCCAGAACACTCCCAGCACCAGCGCCGGGAAGAATCCCGCCGCCGCCAGCGAGAACGCCGCCGAAACCAGGAACAGGATGTCCGCCGGTTTCTGCGCCGCCACTGAGGCCGCCGCCAAGGCCACCACCAGCAGCAGCACCTTGGAGATGGTGACACGCCGCGTGGTCGGGGCATTCGGGTCGAGCATCTTGTAGTACAGGTCGTGCGACAGGGCGTTGGCAATGGTCAGGAGCAAACCGTCGGCCGTTGAAAGCGCCGCCGCCAACCCGCCGGCGGCCACCAATCCGGAGATCACGTAAGGCAGGCCCGCGATCTCCGGCGTAGCCAGCACCACGATGTCGCCGCCGATGGCGATCTCCGCCAGCTGCACGATGCCGTCCTTGTTGATGTCGATTACCGATAGCAGGGACGCGTCGACCTTCTGCCAGGACGCCACCCAGGCCGGTAGCTTGGCGAACTCCGAGCCTACCAGCACGGTATAGACGTCAAACTTCGCCAGCACCGCGAGCGCGGGAGCGGTGAAGTACAGGAGAAAGATGAAGAACAGCGACCAGAACACCGATTCACGCGCCTCCTTGACCGAAGGCGTGGTGTAGTAGCGCATCAGTATGTGCGGCAAAGCCGCTGTACCTACCATCAGGCAGAACACCAGCGCCAGAAAGTTCTTGCGCGAGATATCCCGCGCCTTCTCGTCCTTGCCGGGGAAAGCCTCCGCATGCTTCAGCGGTGGATTGGCCCGCGCACCCACTGCGGCCTCCTTGGTCCAGGCACTCTTGGCGGCAGCGGCATCTTTCGGAAAATCCTTGACCGCTTTCTCGGCCGCGTTGATCTGCGGCAAGGGCGCGTTGGCGGCCTTGAGATCCTCAAGATTCTTGGCTGTCTTGGAGCGCTCGGTATCGAGCGAACCCGGCAGGGCCTTGACCTTTTCGTTGGCGGCCTTGGCGCGTTCGGCAAAAATTTGCCGGACTTCCTTTTCCTTGGGATCATCGGTCAACTGCTTTTCGCGTTCGGTGACCTTTTCAAGCGTCTTGCCGTAGACGAATTGCGGCAACGGAATGCCGGTGTGCTTGACCGACAGCCACACCACCGGAATCAGGTAGGCGACGATCAGGATGATGTACTGCGCCACCTGGGTCCAGGTCACCGCCTTCATGCCGCCCAGGAACGAACACACCAGGATGCCGCCCAGGCCGAGGAAAATCCCCAGTTCGAACGAGACGCCGGTCAGGCGCGTAGTGATCAGGCCGACACCGTAGATCTGCGCCACCACGTAGACGAACGAACACAGCACAGCGGCGAAAATGCCGATGGCGCGGGCGAAATTGCCGCCGTAGCGTGCGCCCAGAAAGTCCGGGATCGTGAACTGGCCGAACTTGCGCAGGTAGGGCGCCAGGAACAGCGCCACCAGGCAATAGCCGCCGGTCCAGCCCAGGATGAAGGCCAGGCCGTTGAAGCCGGTCAGGTAGAGCGTGCCGGCCATGCCGATGAACGACGCCGCCGACATCCAGTCGGCGCCGGTGGCCATGCCGTTGAACAGCGCCGGCACCTTGCGCCCGGCCACGTAATACTCGGAAGCCTCCGAGGTGCGACTCATGATGCCGATGCCGGCATACAGGCCGATGGTGGCGATCAGGAAAATGTAGCCGATCCAGTTGCGCGGCAGGCCCATTTGCTCGAGCACCGCAAGGACGATGACGAACACCACGAAACCACCGGTGTACCAGGTGTAGGCCTTCTTGAGTTGCGCGAAAAACGCGCTGCGTTCTTGTGCGTTGGTTGCCATGATGTCTCCCTTAGTCGCCTTCCGCCACGCCGTATTCGTCGTCAAGCTTGCCCATCGCGCGCGCGTAATACCAGATGATCGCGATGTAGATGATGAGCGAACCCTGGGCTGCCATGTAAAACGAAAGCGGCCAGCCGAAAATGACGATGCCAGACAGTTCGCGGGCGAAGTAGCCCATGATGAATGTGGCGGCGAACCAGATGAACAACAATACGCCGGTCAGGCGCAGGTTCCTTTGCCAGTATTCCTTGTGCTTCTCGGTGATTTGAATTGCCATACAACCTCCTCGGATGAATACCTCTTTGGTTGGTGCCCTTTGCTGCGACTTTCCACTGCAACTCTTGCTACAACATCTGTACCGGCGCGCGCTTCATGCGCGCGCCATCGGCGCCTGACCGCCTGCGCCGCCGGCGCTACCTGAATCGGCTTGCGCCTTCAATTTTGCAATGTCCGCATCCAGCAGATAGGCGATCTTCGGGTTGAAGCGCACCGTATGGCGCCTCAAGCCCTCCAGTTCGGTCATCTCGCCCAGCACATGGTGGGTCATGCCCAGCTGGTACCAGCCATGCATGTTCATCGGTTCGATGCGCACCACCTGCTTGAAGGCATGCTTGGCTTCCTGATGGCGACCGTGTTTCACATGAATGATGCCGCAGCCGTACCAGGCGCGATCGTGATCCGGATTGCGCTCCAGCGCCTGCGCGAAATGCCGCAGGGCTTCATCGTGCAGGCCCTGCTGGTCACACACCCAGCCGATGTTGAAATGCGCCAGCGCCAGATTCGGATCGATGCGCAAGGCACGCTCGAACTCGGCGCGCGCGCGTGCGCGGTCGCCCTTTTGCCCCCACACATGACCCTGCGACATTACCGCTGCAGCAGCGGCGCGTGAACCGCGCGCTGCGCCCGCCTCGATCTGGACATACAACTCCAGGGCGCGGTCATGCTGCCTGAAGCGCACTGCGAGCCGGGCGGCGCAATCAAGATAAGAGCGCAACAGGCGATTCATCGCGGCAGCGCCGGCGCCGGCGTCTGGCCGCCGCGCGCAAGGGCCTCGCAACCGCGTTGCTGCGGGTTCTCGCCGCACAACTGCAGCTTGCCGATCGACAGGCCCACCCAGGCCACCACCAGCAGCGCGAACGCGGCATACGGCAGATGCCGATCGAGCACGAAACGCGGCGTGATCAGGCGCATGAACCAGACAAACGGCTGCGTACCCTTGACGAACAGACCATAGATCAGATTGCCTTCAAGCTTTTGAGGTGCCGGCAGAAAAAACAGCACCAGAAGCCCGCGCGCCAGAAAGAACATCAGCGCAAGCTCGGCTAGCGCCTTCAGGATCTGCACCATCAACATCGATTCCGGCATTGTCTCTCCACTCTTGCGCAGGCGCGCCGGTATCACCCGGCGGCGCTCGGCGGTGCAGGCTCTGGCTGGGCCGCGTCCACCACTACCTTTTCTGCCTTCGAATCACCTTTTCCGGCTATGCCAGGCGCGCTCTTCCTGCCAACGCACGCCCGCCTTCACCATTGTCCAATGCGCTTCAAAGCGGCAATTTCAACTGCTCGAGAATCGCCGGGTTTTCCAGCGTCGAGATGTCCTGCGTTATGGTTTCGCCCTTGGCAATCGAGCGCAGCAGGCGCCGCATGATCTTGCCGGAACGGGTCTTCGGCAGGTTGTCGCCAAAACGAATGTCGCGCGGCTTGGCGATCGGGCCGATTTCACGGCCAACCCAGTCGCGCAGTTCGCGCGCAATCGCCTGGGCCGCCTCGCCAGTGGGGCGCGCGCCCTTGAGCACCACAAACGCCACTACCGCCTCGCCGGTCAGGTCATCCGGGCGACCGACCACCGCCGCCTCGGCCACCAGTTTGCTGTTAGACACCAGGGCCGACTCGATTTCCATCGTGCCCAGGCGATGGCCGGAGACGTTCAACACGTCGTCAATCCGCCCCATGATGGTGAAATAGCCGGTATCGCGGTCGCGGATCGCGCCGTCGCCGGCCAGGTACAACTTGCCGCCCAACTCTTCGGGAAAATAGGTCTTGCGAAAACGCTCGGGATCACCCCAGATGGTGCGCAACATCGAGGGCCACGGGCGCTTGATGACCAGAATGCCGCCATTGCCGTCGGGCACGTCATGCCCGGTCTCGTCGACGATGGCGGCCATGATGCCCGGCAGGGGCAAGGTGCAGGAGCCGGGAACCAGCGGTGTGGCGCCGGGCAACGGTGTGATCATGTGGCCACCGGTTTCGGTCTGCCAGAAGGTATCGACGATCGGGCACAGGCCGCCACCGATATTCTCGTGGTACCACATCCAGGCTGCCGGATTGATCGGCTCGCCGACCGACCCCAGGATGCGCAGCGACGTCAGATCATAGTTGCGCGGATGGGCCTTGGGGTCGACCTCGGCGGCCTTGATCAGCGAACGAATCGCCGTCGGCGCGGTGTAGAAGATCGAGCACTGGTGCTTGCCGATCATGTCCCAGAAGCGCCCGGCGTCGGGATAGGTCGGCACGCCTTCGAACACGATTTCGGTCGCGCCCACCGCCAGCGGACCATAGGCCACATAAGAATGACCGGTGACCCAACCGATGTCGGCGGTGCACCAGAACACGTCCGTGGGCTTGATGTCGAAGGTCCAGCGCATGGTCAGCATGGTCCACAACAGGTAACCGCCGGTGGAATGCTGTATGCCCTTGGGCTTGCCGGTGGAACCCGAAGTGTAGAGAATGAACAACGGGTGCTCGGCACCCACCCATTCCGGCTCGCACACCTCGCTCTGGCCGGCCTCCGCCTCGTGCATCCAGGTATCGCGCCCGGCCTGCATGCCGACCGCGCCGCCGCTACGCCGGTACACCACCACGTTGCGGATCGCCTCGCAACCACCCATGGCCAGCGCTTCGTCGACGATGGCCTTGATCGGCAGCGCCCGGCCGCCGCGCATCTGCTCATCGGCGGTGATGATCGCCACCGCAGCGGCGTCGATCACGCGCTCCTGCAGGCTCTTGGCCGAAAAACCGCCGAACACCACCGAATGGGTGGCGCCGATGCGTGCACAGGCCTGCATCGCCACCACCCCTTCGATGGTCATGGGGATGTAGATGATGACGCGATCGCCGCGGCCGATGCCCATGCCGCGCAAAGCATTGGCAAAGCGGCAGACGCGCGCATGCAGCGCCTTGTAGGTGATGCGGGTAGAGCTGCCGTCGTCGGCCTCGAAAATGATGGCGGTCTTTTCGGCATTGCCGTTGGCCAGGTTGACGTCAAGGCAGTTGTAGGAGGCGTTCAGCTCGCCATCCTCGAACCACTTGTAGAACGGCGCGTTGGACTCGTCGAGCACCCTGGTGAACGGTTTGTGCCAGGCCACGGTCTGGCGCGCCAGGCGCGCCCAGAAGCCGGCATAATCGCGCTCGGCTTCGCGGCACAGGGCGTGATAGGCCGCCATGCCGGAAATGGCCGCCGCCTTGACCATGGAGTCGGCCGGCGGGAAGATACGCTTTTCCTGCATTACCGATTCGATCGCGGACATCGCCTAACCCCCTCCCCGGTTGATTGTCTTCGCAGCGCTTGCGCAAGCAAGCGGCCCAAGCTGCGACAATCATAGAACGCCTGCCTGACACCACACTGACACCACACTGACACCACACCGACACTACACCGACACCACACTTACCAGCCGATGTTGTTTGACTCGACCGCAGCAAACGAGCACCTTGATTTGGCCAGCGGCTGAAGAAAATGCAATCCACACATCCAAGGTTGGCAGTGACGGTAGGGCAATGACCTTACAGTATCCTTACAATGCGTGACTTTTGGCACATTTTCCATTTTGCGACGCACCATTCCCATGCCCCCCATCCCGTTCATTCGCGAGTTCGAACCAGCCTATGGCACCCTGGTTCAGGTTTCACCACTGGTGCGCCGCCTGGTGGCACGCAATAGCGGGCCGTTTACGGCCTGGGGCTCCGGAACTTATGTGGTCGGACGCGGCGTTGTCGCGGTGATCGATCCGGGTCCGCTCGACATGGCGCATGTCGAGTCGCTTCTGGCGGCACTGGAGGGCGAGCGCATCACGCATCTGGTGATCACCCATACCCACCTTGACCATTCGCCGGCGGCAGCGCCGCTGCGCGAACGCACCGGCGCGCGGGTGGTCGGCTGCGGCGTGCATGGCGCGCGCGGCGAGACCACCGAAGCCGGTGCCGACTACGATTTCGTGCCGGAAACGCAAATGTTCGATGGCGACACCTGCAGCGGACCCGGCTGGACCCTGCGCGCGGTCGCCACCCCGGGGCACACATCGAACCATATCTGCTACCACCTGACCGAGGAAGGGGTGCTGTTCACCGGCGATCATGTCATGGGCTGGTCGACGACGGTGATATCGCCACCGGACGGCAACATGGCGGCCTACATGGCAAGCCTTGAAAAACTGCTGGCGCGCGACGAGCGGCTGTACTACCCCACACATGGCGCTCCGATCACCAACCCGCAGGCCTTTGTCCGGCAGTTGATCGCGCATCGCCGCGAACGCGAGGATCAGGTGCTGGCCTGCATCGCCGCCGGTAGCGACAGCATCGAGGCAATGGTGCAAAAGCTGTATGCCGATGTGAACCCGCGCCTGCATCGCGCCGCCGGGCGCTCGGTGCTGGCGCATCTGGAAAAGCTGATCGGCGAGGCCCGCGTCGCGCGCGCCGGCGCTGTTGCCGGCAATGCTGCCCCCGCCTCTGCGGGCGAGCGTTTCCAGCTGGCCTAGAGCCCGCGGCAGGCACCACAACCTGGCGCCACAACCTGGCGCCTGGCACGGCGCGATCAGGCGCCGCGCGCCTATAATTTGCGTTCCGGGCGCGACTTTGCGACCGCCCCACTGCCGCGCGTGCTGCTCTTTCCCCTGATCGCTTTGATGGTGCTGACGCACCTGACTTACAACGGCAGCCGGGTGGCGTTGTCGCTGTACGCGCTGCACCTGGGCGCTTCCGCCTTCACCGTCGGTCTGCTTATGTCACTGCTGGCAGTGATTCCGATGCTGATGTCGGTACAAACCGGGCGCTGGACCGATCGCGCCGGACCGGTCGTGCCTTCGCTCCTGGCGCTGGTGTTGGTCACATGCGGCGCCCTGCTGCCCTGGCTCACGCAAACCGTTGCGGGCCTGTATGCCGCCAGCATGATGCTGGGCACCGGTTTCATGATTGCGCACGTGGCCATCAACAATGCGGTCGGACATGTGAGCACGCCTGAAAAGCGCGCCCTCAACTTCAACCACCTCGCCCTCGGATTCTCGATCTCCAGCGTGCTCGGGCCGGTGATCGCCGGTTACGCCATCGACCATGTCGGCCATGCGCGCACCTTTCTCGTACTGACGATCTTTCCGGCCACGGCACTGCTGTTGCTGTGGCCCGTCGTGCGCCGGCATGCACAGCATGCGCGCGGCAGCGTCGCCCCGCCGGCCAATCCGCGCGTCATCGACTTGTTGCGCAATGCACCGCTGCGCGCGGTGTTCATCGTCAGCGGCCTGCTGTCGATGGGCTGGGACCTGTTCACCTTCATGGTGCCGTTGCAGGGTTCGCAACTGGGACTGTCGGCCTCGACCATCGGGCTCATCATGGGGGCGTTCGGCCTGGCCACCTTCGTGGTGCGGGCCTTCATGCCGTGGATCGCGCGCAGCCTGTCCGAATGGCAGACCCTGACCCTGGCGCTTTCGATTACCGCCGCGGTGTATTTCGTGTTCCCGCTGGTGAGTCTGGTGCCGGCGCTGGTCGCCCTGGCGTTCATCCTCGGGATTGGCCTGGGCAGTGCGCAACCCATGGTGATGAGCCTGATCCATCGCGCGGCACCGGCCGGTCGCGCCGGCGAGGCCGTCGGCGTGCGTACCATGGTGATGAACGCCAGCCACACCGCGCTGCCCTTGTTTTTCGGTGCACTCGGCAGCGCCCTGGGCATGGTTCCGGTGTTCTGGGCGCTGGCCCTGTGCATGGGTGCCGGCGGCGTTTACGCGGGAAAGCGCCGCGGCACGGTCGGCACGACGCCGTGAATCCGCATTCTTGGCGCAGCGCGCGAGGCATCGCGCTCGCTTTGGTGCTGTCTGCAGCGAGCATCGCCCGCGGCTTCGACCTGCAGGGCCATCGCGGCGCACGCGGACTGGCGCCGGAAAACACCCTGATCGGTTTCCATCGCGCGCTCGCTGAAGGGGTATCCACGCTCGAACTCGATATCGGCGTCACGCGCGACGGTATCGCCGTAATCCATCATGACAACGCGTTGAACCCGAACCTGACGCGCGGGGAAAACGGCACGTGGATCGCGACGTCAATACCGATCCGCAGCCTCGACTTGCGCGAATTGCGGCGCTTTGATGTCGGCCGCATGCAGCCCGGCAGCGCGTACGCCGCGCGCTATCCGCAGCAACAGGCGCACGATGGCCAGACCGTACCCACGCTGGACGAGTTATTCCGGATGATCCGCGCGCGCGGCGATGACACGGTGCGCTTCAATATCGAAACCAAGATCTCGCCGCAGTCGCCTGGCAGCACGGCGAACCCGCAGCAAATGGTCGCCGCCGTCCAGCGCGCGGTCAGGCGGCAGGCGATGCAAGGTCGCGTCAGCCTGCAGTCGTTCGACTGGCGCACCCTGGCCTTGGCACAAAAGCTGCACCCGCCCTTGCCTACGGTTTACTTGAGCGTTCGCCAACCCTGGCTTGACAATATCGACCCGCGCTGGAACAACGGCATGCGGCTTGCGGACCATGGCTCGATTGCACGCATGGTCAAGGCAGCGGGCGGATTTGCCTGGTCGCCATTCCATGCAGACATAAGCGCGATGGAGGTAGCCGAGGCGCACGCGCTTGGGCTGAAGGTCATTCCGTGGACAGTCAACCTGCCCGCCGAGATGGAACGCATGCTCGATCTCAAGGTCGACGGCCTCATCACCGACCGCCCGGATCTGGCGCGCCGCCTGCTTGAAGAGCGGCGCATCGAGATTCGCGCCAGCCCCTGATCGGAGTGGCGGCAACATTTTCAAACACCTGCTCAGCGCGTGGCGCCGATGCATGGTTGAATCCATCACTTGCAGGGCAGCACTGCGCCCTGGTCGCGAAAGGACACTTCATGCGTATCTACAGTCATCGCCAGCGGCCGTTCCACCTGAGCCCGCTGGCACTCGAAACAGTCGCGCGCCAGCCGCTCGCCCCCGCGCCGGACTCGCATGGTGCACGCCAACGCGACGACACCGGCGGCGCTTCGGCGCATGCGCTCAGCCACATCTTTCCCGAGTATCAGGCCCTGTTCCGCAAACTCCTCGACGGCCCGATTGCCGGATCACGCGCCCCGGTGCCCGACGATCCGCTCACTCGCGCCAACAACCTCAAGGCCTCGGCCTACTTTCTCGACGCCAGCAGCGCCGCGGTCTGCGCCCTTGAAGCCGGCGACTGGCTGGGCCCCGGACCAGCCTCGCATACCCATGCCTGCGTATTTTTAGTCGAGTTCGGCCGCGAGCCACATGCCGGTGACCCGGGCTGCGACTGGATCACCGGCAGCAACGCCACCCGCACCGACCTGCGCGCCACCGAGGTCGCTGTAGTCCTTGCCGGCTATCTGCGCTGGATGGGCTTTGCCGCGCGCGGCCATGCCAATGGCGCAAGCCTGGTCGACATCGAGCGCCTCGCGGTTCGCGCTGGGTTGGTGCGTGCCGAAGGCGCACAACTGGCGGCGCCATTCATTCGCCGCGGCTTTCGGCTGGCGCTGGTGACCACCGACTATGAACTTGCCTGCGATGCTCCGATTGTCGCCAGCGGCCCGCTGGAACCCGACGACCCGGCAGTGCGCATGGGCAAGGGCGGGACCCGACCGCAGTGGTGGGACGCCGAGCTGGACAAGCGGCCACTGCACCTGGGCCGCTATCCGATGGAGAAGATTCCCCGCAGCCGGACGCCCAGCACACTGGTGCTGGCCGACGAGATACGGCGCATCCCGAAGCGCGGTGATTTTTTCAAGCGCGCGCAGGCTGGCGATCTGGGTGAGAAGGCGCAGCGCGAGCGCATGCGCTTTCCGATGAAGCACCCTTACGCGCTGGGCATGCAACCATTGATCCAGCAGATGGTGCCAATGCAGGGCGGGCGCGAGAAACTTGTGCCCAGCGGCATCGGTGGCGATCTGTCCGACCCGCAACGCAACGCCGATGCCATCAAGGCACTGGGCTATTTCCTCGGCGCCGATTTTGTGGGCATTTGCCGCGCCGCGCCCTGGATGTATTACTCGCACGACGAGGTCGAAGGCAAGCCGATCGCTGCATACCACGACTATGCGGTGGTGATGCTGCTCGACCAGGGCTACGAGACCATGGAAGGCGCTTCGGGCGATGACTGGATCTCCGCCTCGCAGTCGATGCGCGCCTACATGCGTGGCGCGGAAATCGCCGGCCTGATGGCCGCGCATTGCCGGCGCATGGGCTACTCCTCGCGCGCGCACTCCAACGCGCACTCGGAGCTGATTCACAACCCGGCGATCCTGATGGCGGGCCTGGGTGAGGTCAGCCGCATCGGCGACACCATCCTCAATCCATTTATCGGGCCGCGCTCGAAATCGGTGGTGTTCACCACCGACCTGCCGATGGCGATCGACCTGCCGATCGATTTCGGGCTGCAGAATTTTTGCGAAAGCTGCCGCAAGTGCGCGCGCGAGTGCCCCTGCAACGCCATTACCTTCGGACCCAAGGTGATGTTCAACGGCTACGAGATCTGGAAGGCCGACGTCGAGAAATGCACCAAGTATCGCGTCACCAACATGAAGGGTTCGGCCTGCGGGCGCTGCATGAAGATGTGCCCGTGGAATCGCGAGGACACGGTCGAAGCGGAAAAACTCATGTGGCTGTCGATCGAACATCCCGAGCTTGCAAAATCGATCGCCGACCAGGACGATTTCGATGGCAACGGCGCGCGCAATCCGCTTAAGCGTTGGTGGTTCGATCTCGAAGTGGTGGGTGGTATCGCGATCCACCCGGTGGCCGGCGTCAATGAGCGCGACATCGACCTGGCGCGCATGCGCCTGGGTGAGCGGCAAAAGCTGGCGATGTTTCCGCCGGAACTGCAGCCGCCCGGCGGCACCACGCTGGCAAGTGTAGTGCCGGTGGATCGCGAAGCGGGCCTGGTTCGCTATCAGCAAGCGGAAAGCCCGGAACATGCGCGCACGCGCGTAGCGCCCGAGGCATAATCACGCCAACACACACATTTTCGGAGACAAAGATGATCAGAGTCGTGATTGCACTGCTGTGCCTGCTCGCCGCGCCGCTGGCCCAGGCCCAGACTTATCCGAACCGCCCGGTACGCATCGTGGTGCCGTTCCCGCCGGGCGCCGCCACCGACACGCTCGGGCGCCTGATCGCCCAGAGGCTTACCGAATCCTGGGGCCAGCCTGTGACCGTCGACAACCGCCCGGGCGCAGGCAGCATCATCGGTGCCGAGACCTCCGCCAAGTCGGCGCCCGACGGCACCACCATCTTCATGGGCCACATCGGCACCCACGGCGCCAACCCGGCCCTGTATGCCAAGCTGCCCTACGACCCGGTGCGCGATTTCGCGCCAGTCTCCCTGCTGGTGACCATTCCCAACCTGCTGGCGGTGCATCCCTCGCTGCCGGTCGCAAGCGTGCGCGAACTGATCGATCTGGCCAAGTCCAAACCAGGCGCACTCAACATCGGTTCACCCGGCATCAGTACCTCGTCACACCTGATCATCGCCCTGTTTGGCTCACTCACCGGAACCAGCATGACCCACATACCGTTCAAGGGAACGGTGGCGGCGATGCAGGGCTTTGTCGGCGGTGATGTGCAGGTGGCATTCGATACGGTGACCGCGCTCATGCCGCACGCACGGGCCGGCAAGGTGCGCGTGCTGGCGATCACTTCGAAGGATCGCTCAGCCACCGCGCCCGACGTACCGCCGCTGGCCGAATCCGGCGTGCCAGGTTTCGACGTCTCGACATGGTTCGCCTTTTTCGTGCCGACCGGCACGCCCAGGGCGGTGATTGACCGTGTCAATGGCGACGTGGTGCGCATCATGCAGACCAAGGACATGAGCGAGCGCCTGCAGGGCATGGGCATGAACGTGGTGGCAAGTTCGCCCGAGCAGCTCGCCACCCATGTCAACAATGAAATCGCGCGCTGGGGCCGGGTGGTGAAAGAGGCCAACATCAAGGTTGAGTAGCTGGAACCCGCAGATGGCCGACGTACATTTCGTTCCGCACCCGTCCTGGCGCGAATATCCGCCACGCGAGATGATGGAGCGCGCGCGCACCTTCAACACCGAGATCCAGCGCCGCCGCACCGTACGCGAATTTTCCGATCGCCCGGTGTCGCGTGAAATCATCGAGCAATGCCTGCTGGCCGCCGGCAGTGCGCCTTCCGGTGCGGCGCTGCAGCCCTGGCACTTTGTGGTGATCAGCGACCCGGTCGTCAAGGCGCACATCCGTGTCGAGGCGGAGAAGGAAGAACGCGAGTTCTACAACGGCCGCGCACCGCAGGAATGGCTGGATGCGCTGGCGCCCCTGGGCACCGACGAGCACAAGGAGTTTCTCGACATCGCGCCCTACCTGATCGCGATTTTCGAGAAAACCCATTCCACGCTCGACGACGGCAGACGCGTGAAGAACTACTACGTCGGCCAATCCACCGGCATCGCCTGCGGCATGCTGATCACCGCGCTGCATGCGTCTGGCCTGGCGACACTGACCCATACTCCGAGCCCGATGGGCTTTCTCAATCAGATTCTCGGGCGACCGAAAGGCGAGCGACCTTTCCTGCTGCTGGTGGTGGGATACCCGGCGCACGGGGTGAAGGTGCCGGACATCAAGCGCAAGGCGCTGGACAGCATCGCCACGTTTCTTTGAGCGCGCCCCGGATCGCGCGGCAACGCCCGCTCGACCCTGCACTGGCAACCTGGACCGTCAGCTTTCGCCAATCGCCGCATTCACGCGCGGCATCACCTGCTCGGCCATCAACTGCATCGAGCGCCGCGCCAGCGCCGGGTCGGCCCAGTCGTGCCCGCACAGCATGAGCGTACCGAAACCGCCCAGTTCTTCGCGAAACGCCAGCAACTGGTCGACCACGCGCGCCACGCCGCCGCGAATCACCATGGTATCGAGCACGTAGTCGAGCGTCACCTGCTCGTCCGGCATGGCGGGATCGCGCTTGAATGAAAACAGGGCGCCGGCACTGCGCCGCTTGGTGATCAGGTTCCAGAAATAGAAGCCGTAAGCACCCTTGTGATCCATCACATAGCGTTCTGCGGTGGCATCGTCGTCGGCCACGAAAATGCTCTTGCACACGCGCCAGTCGGCGCGCTGCGCCGGGCGAGCAACGTTCGCACAACCCAGCGCATAAGCCGGCCAGTGACTCGCCACCCCCGGCGCCTGCAGGAAATTCGCCGACAGCGGTGTCCAGCCACGCTCGGCCGCCGCGGTGATGCCGCGTGACGCCGGCGTGATCGCGGTGATCACGATCGGCGGATGCGGTTGCTGATAGGGTTTGAGGAAAACGCCCTGCCCGGTCTCGGGAAGCAGTGTGCGGCGCGTGCTGATGTTCCAGAACTTGCCCTGAAGGTCGTAGGGCGCCTGCCCTGACCAAAGGGCCAGGATGTGGTTGATGGATTCGACGAACATCGCGTTGCGATCCAGATCGATATTGCCGAACACCTCCATGTCGGAGCGCAAGCCGCCGGGGCCGATACCTAAGATGAAGCGGCCTTCGAGCATGTGATCGACCATCGCCGCCAGCGCCGCCACCTGTGCCGGATGGCTGTTGGTAAGGTTGACCGTGCCGGTGCCGAGCCTGATCTGCCTGGTGTGATACGCAATGCTTGCGATGAAGGCCAGGGCCGAGGGGATCGATTCGCAAATGTCGGATACATGTTCACCCACCAGCGCCTCGGCAAAACCCAGGCGGTCAGCCAGGATGAAGGCTTCGCGATCCTCCTTGAGTGTTTGCGTGTAATTGCGCCCGGGCGGATGCATGGGCATGGTGAAGAAGCCGAGTTTCATCGCTGTTTTCCAGTGATCAAGCAAACCATCATATTGGTCGACGGCACGGCTGGGCCAAAGAAAGGAACGCTTGCAATCGATCGCGGATAAGCCTTGGGTGTCACGATGCCACATATCCGGCTGGCGCTTGCCGACAGCCAACAGCCAAGCGCGCCGGCCCGACGGGTTTGGCTGGCAGCCTGTCGGACTCGGGGCGTCGAAAGCGAAAATCGGCCCCAGCGAGGACAGTTTTTGCCGCCTTCTTGCCCCATAGCCCGGCTATGGGGCAAGAAGGCGGTGAAAAATGGACCGCTGCGTTCGATTTGTAGCCGACGCTCCCAAAGTCCGACAGGTTGCTAGACTCCCAGCAACTCCACCTCGAACTGCAGGGTCGCATTGGGCGGTATCACGCCACCCGCACCACGTGCGCCATAGCCCATTTCAGGTGGAATCGTGAGCACCCGCACGCCGCCGATTTTCATGCCGGCGAAGCCTTCGTCCCAACCCTTGATCACATGTCCTGCGCCCAGCGGAAAATCGAAGGGCTGGCCACGGTCCTTGCTGGAATCGAACTTGGCGCCACGCACGCCATCGTTGTATAGCCAGCCGGTGTAATGCACCGAAATGTGGGCGCCGGCGACCGCTTCCGCGCCGCTGCCTACCGTGATGTCTTCAATGATCATTTGCGAGCTCATGGCTGTTTTCCTTGAAAAAAAGCCCGCAGTATATAAGGCATCCGTGCGGCGCCCGCGATACGCGCCGAATCACCTTTAAGCCGCAGATCAGTTCACCGTCTTCGGCAGTCGCAACGCGACCCAGGCGGCACACAGGTTGAGCACAATACCCGAGGCGATCGGCCAGGCGTAACTGGCGGTATGGTCATAGACCCAGCCGGCGAATGTTGGCGCAATCAGGGTGCCGATGCCGGCGGCGACGTACAAAGATCCAATCAGGCCACTCAGGTTGCGTGCGCCGAAATAGCCCATTGCCAAGGGCGGCGCCAGACCGACAAACCCGCCGTAGCCCAGGCCGAACAACATGGCAAAGCCGGCCAGCGCGACGAACGAGGCGGGCAGGGCCAGGCTCAACAACCACCAGGCGAACGCGACGCCCATCAGCGCAAACATGGCGGCATAGGAATCGCGCCGTCCGAAACGGTCTGCCAGGCCGGTCAGGACAAAGCGCCCGGCAAAGCTGCCCACACCGATGATGCCCAGGAGCAATGCGCCACTGGCCGCTGACAAGCCGCGGTCCTGCGCATGGCGTGCCAGATGCACGAACGGCATGAACTGCACCAGCCCGGTGAGCAAAATGGTGAGAAAAAATAGTCTGAACGATCGCGAGCGCACCGCCTCGCCCCAGCCCATGCCGGTACCGTAACCGGCCGCCGGGCCGCTGACGTCGTTGTCCGGGAACAAGCCCTTTTTCTGCGGTGATTTCTCCAGGAAAAAGGTGCCGGCAATGCCGATCGCAAGCGCTGCGAGCGCCATCCATTGCAAGGTGGCACGCCAGCCGATGGCATCGATCATGCGTACCGCCAGGAGTGGCACGATAAGAGTACCCAGGCCGATGCCCGAGGATGCGATGCCGGCCGCCAGGGCACGACGACGCAGAAACCACGGCTGCACCGCAGCAATGGTGGGCACATAGGCGCAGCCGACACCGAAGCCGATCGCCAGGCCGAAGGCAACATAAAACCCCGGCAGTGTGAGGGCGCGACTGGCGAGCAACAGGCCGCCGGCCAGGCAGAGGATGCCAAACCCGACCACCCAGCGCACGTGGGTGCGGTCGGCGATCACTCCGGCACCGGCCCCAATGACGAAGTAGAGGAATACCGCGAGGGCAAAGGCAAACGAGACGTCGGCGCGGTTGGCCGCGAACTCGAGCTGCAGGGCGCCAAAGAACGATGAAAACGAATAGATCGCGCCGAAGATGGTGAATAGCACCACATGCGCGGCCCACACCACCACCCAGCCATAAAAGATGCGCGGACCTGCCACTATGCCAGCCGCGGCAGGCATGTACGCTGCATCCTCTGCAGGGAGTTGCTTGGTCGATCGAGCGGGCTGCGCATCTGCCGCAATTTACCCGAGCTCGTGTGCGGCGACAAACGCGCGGCATCGGCTACATTCCTGCCATGCGAAGTACATACTCCAGCGGCACCGACTGCGCCCGCAAATCGCAGCGCCCGTCCGCGGCCGCCGGCGCGGCGGTATTGTTCGCCATGGCGGCAACGCGTGCGCCATTTCTGCAAATCGAGGCACGCGCCGGCACGGGGCAAGGCGCCATGATCCTGGGCGATTGTGTGCGTATCGGATCGCTGGCCGATCGCCGCCTCACCGTACAAGTGCGCGATGTGCACGCTTGCTGGCGGCGCAGTGTCGATTGCGACGACGCTCCCTTGCTGGATCCCGCCAATTTGATCGAATTCGCACTGGCGCAAGCGATAGAGATCAGTCTGGCGATCGCCGAAACCGGCGTGGTATTGAGCGGCGCGGATCGCCGCTATGCCAACCAGCGCCTGCGCGCCGACCTCTACCCCGCAGTGCAGGAAGCCGGCATCGCCCGCGCGGTGCGCCACGCCCTGTGTCGTGACGTCGCCGACCGCGACATGCTGCGTGCCGCATGCCTGGTGTTCGGCCGCACCACCAGCATCGCCGACTTCAACGACGCGGTGCTGGCTGGAGCCGATTGCCTGCAGCAGATCACTCGCGAGACACCAAACCTCGCCCCCTTGCTCGGCGCCGAAGTGCGCAGGCATGCGCGCAAGGGCGCGCGCGGCATGAATTTCGGAGTCATTGGCGCAGTGCGCAGGCAGTTGATGACCAGACCGGCACCGTCCGCGATTGCGCAACGCGACTGGAAATGGCTCGCGCGCCAGCCCAACGCGATAGTGCGCCGCCTGCAACGCGCCGGCCGGCACGACCACTCCGCGTGTGGCAACCTGCCTGCGATCCGCCTGTTTGCAGCTACCGGGATCGCGCGACCCGACGCCCTGATCGTCGGGTTGGCAGACACCGGCAAGGCGCTCGAGCGCGCGCTTGCCGGCCTCGCAGGGGAAGCGGCGAATGCGCGCCTGGCCGACCTGGCACGCCTGCTGCGGCTGGCGCTCCTCGAAGCACGACGCCGTGCGGGCGCAGGCCAGAGTCTGCGTTTCCTGCGCGACGACATCGCCTACCTGATCGACTGGTGGGTCGATGAAGCACACGCAGACCCGGCGTCGATTCCAGGCAACGCGACCTTCGCGTCGCTGATGCGGCGCCAGCAGCGCTGGCACCAGTTGATCATCCTGCGGCATCCGGAGTTCCTGCTGCAGTGGAAAAGTGCGCTGGCGGCGCACGAGCGAAACGGCCTGCGCGCGGTGCCCTTGACCGATTCCCTGATGCTGGCGCGCGAAGGAATGGACATGCGCCACTGCGTAGCCAGCTACGCGCGCGATTGCGCAGCCGGCCACACACGCATTTTGGCACTGGAACTTGTCGCCAGCGGCGAGCGCGCCACCCTGGAACTGCGGCGGCGCGGCGCGACCTGGTTCGCCGGCCAGTTGAAGGGGCGTTGCAATGGCGAAGTCTCGATCTGCATGCGGGTTGCCGCCGAACACCTGGCGACACGCTATACGCAAGCCCGGCACGTGCTCTGAGTCTTTCGGCACCATCGTTTCGCGCTGCCATGTGCCTCGCAGACGCCCCGCTACACGGAAATGACTGCGCTCATGGTCCGGCCGCCGCGCACTCAACAGCCTGTCGGACTTAGGGCGTGGAAAGCGAAAATCTGTCCCAACGAGGTCAGTTTTTGCTGAATTCGAAGGCCCATAGCCCGGCTATGGGACAAGAAGGCGGTGAAAATTGGACCGCTGCGGCCGATGTGCTCACCGACGATTCCTAAATCCGCCGGGCTGCTAGAGCCTGCGTTCGCGAAACAGCCCGAGCTTTTCCTGCGCCGAACGGTCCGAGAATCCGAACAGCACCGAATCGCCTTCTGCATGGTGCGTATGCTTGAGCCACCCCGGCACCACGAATACGTCACGCGGCTTCCACTTGAGCACTTTCTGTATGCCGTCCGGCAAGCTGACACGGGTTTCACCCGTGCCCTCGACACACACGAACCCCAGGCCATCGGTGGCTTGATAGGCGCGCGAGGCGAAGCCCTCCGGCAACCACTGCATGGTGGTGGCGATTGTCGGCATCGCCCAATCGCCATTGACCGGGTTGATGTACTTGAGCTTGAAGCCGAAATGCGGATCGGGGTCACCCGCTCGGCTCATGCGGTACAGGGAATCGCGTGTACGCGCATAGGGGTAGTTGAAAATCGGCGAGGTGGCGCTGGTGGCCTTGTAGTCAATCGGCAAAAGGCCGGCGCCATAGCGCGCCAGGGCATCGCCTTCCGGCCGGTGGAGCGGAAAACGCTCTTCTTCCCAATCTTCGCGGAACTGGCCATGAAAATGCGCAACCGTCGACAAATCAAGGACGTCGAGCCAGACCATCGGGTCGGGCGAGTCATTGCCGTGGTCGTGCCAGGTCCATGAGGGCGTGATGACGAAATCGCCCTCGTGCATCAGGGTTTTTTCGCCATTGACCGCGGTGTAGGCCCCTTTGCCATCAACGATGAAACGCAATGCGGATTGCGTATGGCGATGCGCCGCCGCCACCTCACCGGGCAGGATCAATTGCAGCCCGCCGTAGAGGACATCGGTAATCAGCGACTGGCCACGCAAGGCCGGGTTCTCCAGCACCAGAACGCGGCGCTCGGCCTCACGCGCGGTCAGCAAGGCGCCTGACTCGAGAATGCGTGGGCGAATCGCGTCATAGTCCCACAGGTGCGGCACGGCGACGGGCTTGGGCTCTGCCGGAACCAGGCCCTTGAGCACTTCCCACAGCGGCGCCAAATTGTCGCCATCGATCCTGGCGTAAAACGCCTTGCGTTCCTCGGCGTTGCGAACCACTTCCGCGCTTTTCATTTCCATGCTGTTCTCCCACACGTCAAGTTGTTACAAGTCTACTCCGGCGCCGGCAAGCCGCAAAAAAACCGCCGCACAGCGCCGCCCCGACCGCGCTTCCAACGAGTGCTTGCCTCATGGAGCGGCGTCAGTAAGTCGATCGGCCACCGGAAAGGTCGAAGGCCGCGCCGGTCGAAAACGAACACTCCTCGGACGCAAGCCAGGCTACCATCGCGGCGATTTCCGCGGGCAGGCCAAGTCGCCCCATCGGAATCTTCGACAACATGAAATCAATGTGGGCCTGGCTGATCTGGTCGAATATCGGAGTCCTTACCGCTGCCGGGGTGATGCAGTTGATGCGAATGCCGGTTTTCGCGACTTCCTTGGCCAGCGATTTCGTCAGCGCGATCACTCCTGCCTTGGAAGCGCTGTAGGCGCAGGCGTTGGGGTTGCCATCCTTGCCGGCCACCGAGGCGATGCTGATCACCCGCCCGTAGTCACGCATGGTCATGTGCGGCAGCAAGGCCTGACAGCAGTTGAATACACCGGTCAGGTTGACATCGAGTACCGACTGCCAGTCTGCCGGCGTGTATTCGATCGCCGGTACCGCCGGCCCGGCGGTGCCGGCGCTATTGACCAGAATGTCGACCGCGCCCAGCAGTTCGATTGAACGGGTCGCCGCAGCATGCACGCCCGCATGGTCGGCGACATTGACCACCAGCGTACGCACCGGACCCTCGGGCACCAGTTCGAGTGCAGCGTGGTCGAGCGCGTCGGCCCGCAAATCCCACAATGCCACGTTTGCCCCGGATTGCAACAGCCGCTTGGCTATCGCATACCCCAGGCCGCTGGCGCCACCGGTGACTACCGCCTTGCGGCCCTGAAGATTGATCTGGTTTTGTTGCATGCAAGTTGTCCTGAAAGCATGAGTAGCAGGCCAGACCGCAGCGAATGCTGAGCCTGGTGCGAGCCCAGATCTTACCGCGCTGCCTCACGCTCGCCTGCATGGGTTGGCATCATGCGGCGTTAAACTGCGGTTTCGGATTAATCGACCCAAGCACCACACGGCCACCCGACATGATCGAGCTCAAAGACATCATTTACGTACGCCTGGGAACGCGTGACCTCGAAGGGTCGCGCCGCTATGCCACGAGCATCCTCGGGCTCGAAGAGGCACACGCCGAGGGCAATCCAAAGTCCGGGCAAACGCTTTACTTCCGCAGCGACGCGCGCGAACACACGCTGGCGTATTTCGACGGCGACCCGCGAGATCACACCAGCGGTTTCGAAGTCGCACACGGCGCGCAGCTCGATGCCGCCGCCGGCACGCTCGAACAGCTCGGTTACCCGGTGCGACGCGGCACGCAAGCCCAGGCGCAAGCGCGTGGAGTTGCCGATTTCATCAACTTCCGTGACCCCAGCGGCAACTTGATCGACCTGGCGCTGCGTCCGCAGTTCAGCGGCCGGCGCTACTTCCCGTCGCGCGATGCCGGCATCACCGGCTTTTCGCATATCGGCCTGCGCACCACCGACGCGGTGCGTGACGAAGCCTTCTGGACCCAGGTGCTGTCGGCGCGCGTTTCGGACCGTATCGGCGCGGCCGCGCTCTTGCGCATCGATCAGGTGCATCACAAGATCGCGCTGTTTCCCTCAAGCTTTGCCGGTGTGCAGCACATCAATCACCAAGTCGCAGAGGTCGACGACATCATGCGCTCGGCCTACTTCCTCAAGGAGCATGGCATACGCATTGTGTTTGGCCCGGGCCGGCACCCGACCTCCGGCGCACGCTTTGTGTATTTCGAGGGTCCCGACGCGATGATCTACGAATATTCCTGCGGGGTACGCCTGGTCACCGACGAAAACGAGGCACCCCGGCAGTTCCCCTTCAAGCCGAGTTCTTTCTGCCTGTGGGGATCGCAACCCGACATCGCGGAGTTCCGCGGCTGATCAGGCAAGCGCAGGGAGCACGGTACCGGCCGCTTCGCCGAAACCCAAGCGTGCGAACCCTTCGCGCATGCAGGCCCCCTTGAGAATCAGCGTATCGCCATCTTCGAGAAAGCTGCGCTTTTCGCCATTGGCCAGTTCAATCGGTGTTTTGCCGCCCCATGACAGCTCCAGCATCGATCCGAACTGGTCCCTGGTCGGGCCGGACTGGGTGCCGCTGCCAAACAGGTCGCCGGATTGCAGATTGCAGCCACCAGCGGTATGGTGGGCGACGAACTGCGCCATGGTCCAGTAGGAATCCTTGAAGTTCGACGCTGACAGTCGCACCGGCGGCGCACCCGTTGCGCGCATTTGCGCTGTCAGCAAATGCACCTCCAGTTGCATGTCCAGCCCGCCGGCGGCACGATTGGCCTCACTGTCGAGATAGGCCATCGGCTGCGGGTCGCCTGCGGGGCGCGCGAACACCGCCGTGCGATACGGCACCAGCGCATCCAGGGTGACGATCCAGGGGGAAATCGTGGTCGCAAAGTTCTTGCCGAGAAACGGACCGAGCGGCTGGTATTCCCAACCCTGGATGTCTCGCGCCGACCAGTCGTTGAGCAGGTTGACGCCAAAAATATGCGATTCGGCGGCCTCGATGCCGATGCGTGTGCCCATGGCGTTGCCGCGACCAATCCATATGCCGACTTCAAGCTCATAGTCGAGGCGCCTGCTGGGCCCGAACACCGGTCCGGGCGCATCGGCGGGCTTGGTTTGGCCAAGCGGTCGCGCAAAGGCATGCGCCGCCGCCATGCTGCCAACCCGCACGCTGGAGGCACGCCCGTGATAAGCAATCGGCACATGCTTGTAGTTGGGCAGCAAGGCACTGTCGGGGCGGAACATGCTGCCGGTATTGGTGGCGTGAAACACCGACGAAAAGAAATCGGTGAAATCGCCGATCGACGCCGGCAACCCCATCTCCGCATCCTTCATCGGCATCAGGCATGCGCGCGCCCGCCCCTCCAGCGGGCTGCCGTCGCGCAACACTCGCGAAAGCGCGAGACGTAAGGCTGAAGTCAGCGCCGGGTCTGCAGCCATCAAGGCATTGAGAGTCGGCCCCGAAGCCAGCGTTGCAGCTTCCGCTGAATCACCCGAAAACAGTCCGGCGCGGGCGGCCGCAGACAAATCGAGGATCTGGTCACCAATGGCCACCGCGCCGCGGAAATCCTCATTCCTGCCGGCCCGGCGAAACACACCCATGGCCAGGTTTTGCAGAGGAAAATCGGTTTTGCCGTCGTTGGCGGCATCAACCCAACTCTTCAGCCGGGCGTCATGGGTTTCGTTGATCGTGCTTGCGGACATCGGGGCAACCTGGCGTTTGGCAAAAACAAGTCTGGCGCGACCTGCGAGGATTGCGATTCTACTTGCATTGACACCTGTTTCGTGCCGGCTTGGCCGGACCCAATCGCGTCCCCCGGCCTGCCTGACCGGCGCATTTCCCCACTGGTGCCCGGACCGCGTTAGCGGGTGGTCCGCGCCCGGTGGCCCAAAGCCCGATCCGAACCCGCGCCAGCAGCGCAGCGCTGGCCTGGCGTGCGGCAGGCCGGCCAGGCGCCGGCGCTATTTGCGCTCCGAGTCGCGGCTGTCGCGCGGCGCAGGCGCTGTCGCCGGCCGCGTTACCTTGGGAATGGCATTGGCCGGCGCTGATCCGGGCGCACTAGCGCCTGCGGAAGATCCACTATTGGCGGGAACTTCGGGCTTCGGCCGCAGGTGCGGAATCCCTGCGTAACCATCGTTGGTACTCTGCGCCAGATAAAGTACCGGCGGGGCTAAGTTTGACGCGACAACCCCAGCGCCTGCGGCGACTCCCGCTATCGTCGGCGCCGGCATTGCCATGGCCGCCGACATCAGGCCAGCGTGCGCCAGCGCGGCGATCGAAGCGGCGAGTTTGAGGTGGCAACCTGGTTTGCGCGTGCTGGTTCGGGTCGGCATGGCTTGACTCCTGTGGCAAGTTGATTGGGCAGACCAGACGCTAACGCCATTCCTGCGGCTTGACAAGTCCGACAATCCGATCGGCATGATCGGCCAGGCGAGCGGTCGCTGTGTCAGCTGCAAGGCTGTGGGTGAGCGCGAACTTCGCGGCCTGCCTTCGCAGACCCGCGTCCTTCCAGCCGCGCTCGAGCGCTCGTGCGATTTTGCGCTCATTGTCCTGCGGATGGACCCATAGCGCCGCTCCAAGGCGCTCAACGTTAAGCGCAGTGAGGGTCTGTTCATGGTTGGAGGGAAAGATCAACACCGGTTTGGCCGCCAGAAGCGCTTCACATACCAGGCCGTGGCCGCCGTGGCACACCACCAGGTCACATTCGGTGAGCGCCGCCGGAACCGGCAGGGGCGTGGCATGCCAAGCCAAGCCATAACCGGCCACCGCACCGCGATCGCGCACCATTCCACCGGCGTAGAGCTGCACCTGGCCCGGCAAGCGGGCCAGGCTGGCCACGATGGCCTGGAAATTCGCGACCTCGGGCCTCAGGTAAGCGAGCACCCGCGGTCCCGGAACGTCATGCCATGCAAAGCCGAGCCCGTCGGCCATGCTGAAATGGCCGGCATAAGCAGACTCTCGCACCGCGCCCTGATGATGATCCAGTTCCGGGTAGGTCGCCAGAATCGTGATGCCGGCCGCCTGCAATTCATCCACCTGCGCGATCGCGTCGCAACCATATTCGGCCAGAACCCTATTGACCGTTGCCACCACCTGCCTGTCAGCTGCCTGGATACGCCGCAAGTCGCGCGCGGCGAGCGGATCAAAAGCCGCGACGCGCGGCGCTATCGTATAGCCGTCGCCGATGTGGACACAAGCAATCCCGCGGATACGCGCAGCCAGCAACGCCGTTGGCGCGAAATCCGCGACCAGCAATTGCGTCTCGCACAAGGCCATGAGGTCAAGCCATGCTCGCACCAGGCGAGCCAGCACCTGCGGATTGCCATAACCGGCGGCCGAAAGCAATATCTCTGCGTACGATCCGGCCTGCATGCCCTTACCGAGCGGCGCGCGCAGCAAAAACGGCGCCGGTATCAGCCGGGTACCGGCTCTGAAAAGCCCCGGACCCGGTGCCGCAACGTCGCGCACGGCGACCACCGGGCAGCCGCCGCGCTCGCCCAGCGCATGAACCCAGGGCGCAAGCCGGTGTGCATGCCCCAGGCCGCCGCCCAGTTCGTTGGCAAAAAGGATCCGCAAGGTGATTTCGTTGAGGCAATCGACTCTATCGACAATTCGGCGTGCCGACAACTCGGCAGCCCGTTCATCGGCTGTCGCTGGCCGCTTATCTCCATATGATTGCAGGACAAAACGGCCATAGTATCTTAGCGTCCGTGGATTCAGAAACGTTTCCGCACAGTGAGGATCAACCGTGTACAGCCGCAGACCATGAAGACAGTGCCGCCGTCGTTGTTGCATCGAGCGCCCAGCGCAGGGCCGCGCGGGACCTGCATCGGCCCGGCTCTTGGTGCGGGGGGCTTCACCATCATCGAGCTGATGATCGTGATGGTGGTGTTGGCCGCACTGATCGCGATCGCCGCGCCGTCGCTGCGCACCATGATCGTCGGCAATGCGGTGCGCTCGGTGACGGGCGACTTGCTCAGTGATATCGCGATGTCGCGCAGTGAAGCATCCAAACGCTCGCAACGGGTGGTCCTGTGTGCCAGCACCAACCAGAATACCTGTACCGGCTCAACCAGTTGGGCGCTGGGCTGGATCTCGTTTGTGGATGCCGACAACAATGGCCAGCGCGATACGGTCGGCACCAACGAGCCCTTGCTGCGTGTCAAGGAGGCGGCGCCGACCTCAGTGCAGGTCAACACCAGCCCGGCAGGGGTCTCGAACATCCGTTTCAGGTCGATTGGCGTGATCGACGCCGCCAAAACCATTACGCTTTGTCCCGCCCAGACCGGCTCGGGCGCGAGCGGCCGCACGATCACCGTCAATGCGCTCGGCCGCGTCCAGACCGTTACTGTCACCTGCCCCTGACCCGATGCGACCAACGCCAAAATCCGTCTTGCCGGCGCTCCAGGCCGGCTTCACCCTGATCGAGGTGATGGTGGCGATCGTCATCCTGTCGTTCGGGCTTTTGGGCGTGGCAGGCCTGATGGTTACTGGCATTCAATTTACGCACAGCGCGCAGCAACGTACGATCGCCACCCAGCTGGCCTACGACATGATCGACCGCATTCGCTCCAACCAGGCCGGCGTGGCGCTGCCCGACAACGCTGCGGGCGGCGGCAGCTATCACCGGCCGATCGGTGATGTAGCCGCTGCCGGCAGCCCGTATATCGTGCCGAAAACCGCCTGCATCGGCAATACCGCAGCAGCGACCGGCTGCGGACCCGGCGATATGGCCGACCAGGATGCTTTTGAGTGGCAGCAGTCGGTGCGGGCGCGGCTGGGCAGTGGCGTCGCCATCGTGTGCCGCGACAGTTCCAATTCCGCCGGCAGCTACAACGGCACCTTGATCACGCATGGCTGCAACGGCATCGGGCCCAAGTATGCGATCAAGATCTACTGGATTGACGACCGCAGCAGTGTCGCCAGCGCCGGCCAGTACCAGGTGTTTTTGACCACTTTCGTACCATGATGCGCACCCATCCGCATTTTGCCGCCGCTGTTCGCGGCTTCACCATCGTCGAGTTCATGGTCGCGGTGGCGATCGGGTTGATCATTTCTCTGGTGATCGGCCAGGTGTTCGTCGGTTCGCGGCAGAGTTTCAGCAGCCAGGACGATGCTGCGCGCATGCAGGAAGCCATGCGCTACGCGTCGCAAATCCTCACCCGCAACATTCGCCTGAGCGGTTATCGCAACAACTCGGGGCTCGACCCCAACGGCATTTTCCCCAAGGCGACGACGCCGGCGATCACCGGCGCCAACAATGTGGCCACCGCCGGCCTGCCCTTCGGCACCGATCCGGTGGCCCCGACAGCCGCGTCGCCGGTGGTGGTGCCAGACACCATCACCGTGCGCTACCAGGGCAGCGGCAGCGGTACGGCAGCCGACGGCACCATCGTTGACTGCATCGGCACTTCGATCGATTTCGGCTTCATGGCATCGAATACGTTCGGCATTCGCCCGGTGACCAAGCCCGATGGCATGCTGTCGAGCGCGCTTTTTTGCAGCACCGACGGCGGCACCACCTGGCCGCTAGCCAACGAGCTGATCGCCGACGTCGACAACATGCAGATTCTGTATGGCATCGATACCGACAACGACGGTTCCGCCAACGCCTACGTGCGCATCAATGATGTGGCCGACATCGACACCGTTGTCAGTGTGCGCGTGTGGCTGCTGATGCGTTCTCCCACGGCATCGAACATCAACATCACCTCGGCCACCTACTCTCTGGCGGGCGTCAACTACACCTACAACGATCGTTTCGTGCGGCGCGTGCTCTCCACCACCATCAATCTGCGGAATCGCACCCTATGAACCAGCCATTGCGAGCGGGCGCAACGCACATCCCTGCGCGGCACCGCCAGTCGGGCGCCGTGTTGGTGGTGGCGCTGCTGTTCCTCCTGATCATCACCATGCTTGGCGTCACCAGCATGCAATCAACCACCGCCGAGGAGCGCATGTCGGGCAACGCGCGCGACCAGAATAATGCGCTGCAGGCAGCCGAAGCCGCCCTGCGTGACGCCTGGCATGACGTCAACGGCGTCTGTTCCCCGGGCGCCACGTCATGTGTCAAGCGCGCGTCGGCGATTTCCGGCGCCACCGGTTTCGGCAACGCTACCGCCACCGCCGGTACCTGCTCGACCGACGGCCTGTGCCTGCCCAACGGGACGCATCCGAAATACACGCTACTCGACATCAGCAACTGGAGCGCTGCCGGCGCCGGTGCGGTCAGTCCGATATCGCTGGGTACCTACACCATGGCTACGGCCGACACCAAGTTTCCGCAAGTATCGCAGCAGCCGCAATACGTGGTCGAAGCCTTGTGCACGCCGGATTCAAGTTCCTCGCTGGGTGGCGTCGGCTGCCCCAAGTACTACTACCGCATCACCGCCCGCGGCTATGGCGGCAATTCAAATACGCAAGTCACCCTGCAGATGGTAGTGCGGCTCTGATCCGAGCCAGCGCCACCCGATCCGGAGAACCACGCCATGAGTATCCTTTCCCGAACCAGTGTGCGGCGCGCCGTTTGCGCGACTGTCGCTCTCAGCATGCTGCTGCAACCCTTGGCCGGCGCCGCCGCACAATTGAACCTGGTGAAGTCGCCCCTGTTCGTGACTCCGCCGATTCCACCGCTGGTGATGCTCGACATCTCCAAGGATCAGCAACTGCACAAGAAGGCCTACAACGACTATTCGGACCTTGACAACGACGGCAAGCTCGAAACCACCTATAAACACAGCATCGACTACTACGGTTACTTCGACAGCTACAAGTGCTATGACTATGTCGGCAGCAACGCGCTCGAAGGCTTGAGTCACTATGCGCCGACGTCGTGGACTGCCGACAAATACTGCGACGGCAGCAAATGGAGCGGCAACTTCCTAAACTGGGCCACCATGACGCGCATGGACTCAGTACGCAAACTGCTGTTCGGCGGCTTGCGGCGTCAGGACAAGGACCCTTCTGCCGGCGGCTGGACCTACGGCTCGACCACGCTCCTGGAGCGCGCCAACCTTCCTTCGGATGCCCATGCGTTCGCCAAATGGTACGGTGGGTCCGACGTGAACAGATTGTCGCCGTTCGGGGTGCAAACGGTGCCGACCAGTACCGCTACTGTAGTTACGGCCGCGGTAAACGTGCAGGTCACGGGATCCGGTCAGGTGACGTTCACCAACATGCCGAATGCGTTTGCGGACAAATTGAGTCCGGGTGACCAGATTCGCGCCACCTCGAAAGACGTGATCGGCAGCAGTGGTAACTGCACCATTTCCGGTCGGATCGTACACAAGGACACCGGCGCCAACCCGACAATCCGGCTCTGGGTTGATGTAGGCGGCAGTTTTGTGGAACTCGACTACACGACGAACAATCCGCTAACTGGCCAGCCGCCAAGAATCGTCGCCACTGCTGCAGCAGGCGCGCCGGCAGCGTTAAATTGCAGCGGTGGCACGCCTGCGATCACCGGCGCCACCCAGAGCACGCAGTGGTCTTTCGAGAACCTGAGCAGCACCGGCATCTCGATTTGCAATGTCACGCCAGGCACGGCCAACGGCGCCGGACGGTATTCGCACACCAACCAATTCACGCCGCGCATGCGGATGGTCAGTGGCAACTACGAATTGTGGGGCGCTAACGAACGTTGGCAGTGCCAATGGCATGACGACAGAAACAACCAGCAGGGCGGCTTTCTCCCAGCCCCTCAACAGCCCAGCAGCAACGGCAATCAATACGCTCTTTCGGGCCTCTCCGCCAGCGCGGATAATCCTGCCAACAGCACCGGGCGAACTTTTGCCAGCGGCGGCGGCGCGATCGAAAGGCGCTCGCTCGGCTTCGGGGTCGATGCCGGCGAGTATCGCGTAATGGTCGAGGCCTGCCACAACGATTTCTTTCCCGCGACCGCAGCATCCGGTTTCAAGACCACGGAAAAATGCAAGGCCTACGGGCAGGTCGATGGCTCAGGCAAACCCTTCTACAAACCGATCGGCCTCTTGCAGGTGTACGGCGACGACGGCCGCATCAATTTCGGCCTGATGACCGGCAGTTACAGCAAGAATACCTCCGGCGGTGTGCTGCGCAAGAATACCGGTTCAATGAGTGACGAGATCGACTTTGCCACCGGCGTTTTCAAGACCAGCCCGCCCAACGGCAGCATCGTCGGCACATTGAGTCGTTTGCGCATGTACGGTTATGACTATAACGACGGCACTTATATCGGCGCCGACGGCAATTGCACCTATCAACTGACTTCCTCGCAACTGGTCGACAACATGTGCCGTACCTGGGGTAACCCGATGTCGGAAATCTATGCCGAATCGCTGCGCTATTTTGCCGGCGCAACCGCGCCGACAGCGGCATTCCATACCACCGGCGACGCCACCCTTTTTCCGGCTTCCGGCATCTATCCGGCACTTAGTACCGCGACCTGGCCAAGCCCGAACAATGTGCTGACCAATGCCAACTATTGCGCGCCGCTCAATATCCTCGCATTCAATTCGAGCGTGAGTTCCAAGGATCACGACCAGGTCAGCGACCCTTTTAACGGTGCGATCGCCGCCTGGAGCAACCCAAAAACCGCGACCACGTTTGTCGGGAGCAAGGAAGGTCTTTCGAGTGGCAGTTATTTTGTCGGCAGCGACGGCACCACTTCGAACGGCCTATGTGATGCCAAGCCTTCCGCCAGCGGCGGTATCTCTCTGGGTGAGGTGCAGGGCCTGTGCCCGGAGGCGCCGTCGCTCAACGGCACCTACCTGATGGCAGGCCTGGCGTACGCCGCCAAGACCAATCGCATTCGTACCGATCTGACCGTCCCGGCTACCGACAGGACCTCGCTCAAGGTCACCACGTATGGCATATCGCTGGCCACCAACGTGCCGCGTATCGAGATCCCGGTGCCCGGCAGTGCGTCCGGCCAGAAAGTGGTGATTCAGCCGGTGTATCGGCTGGATCGCGGTGCCGGCAATATCGGCGCAGGCGCGATCGTAGACGTGAAGATCGTGTTTCAGTCAGCTGACGGCACGTCAGGCCGCATGTACGTCAACTGGGAAGACAGCGAGCAGGGCGGGGACTTCGATCAGGACGTTTGGGGCGTGATCGACTATCGCTTCTCAGGCGCCAACCTGCTGGTCACGACCAACGTCGTTGCGGCATCGACTGCAAACCCGCAGGGCTTCGGCTACGTGATCAGCGGCACCACCCAGGACGGGCCCCACTTCCATTCGGGCATCTACAATTTCAACTACACGGATTCGACCAACATAACTGTCAGCAACGCTGCGGGGACGGTGCTTAATGGCGCTGCGGGCGTCATCAACGCCAGCGGCGGGTGCCGCAACTGTACCGCACCCGATATTGCGACCACCGCCACCTATACGATCTCCACCAGCGGATCGGCTCAGGCACTCAACGACCCGCTTTGGTACGCCGCCAAATACGGCGGCTTTATCGACAGCGGCAATAATGGCCTGAGCCCGATACCCGATCTGTCCACCGAGTGGGACGTTGTCAACAACGCCACCGGTGCACCGGGCAGCGACGGCGTTCCGGACAACTACTATTCGGTGTCCAACCCGCTCGGCCTTGAAACCGCGCTCGACAAGCTTTTCATCAGCATTCTGCAAACCTCGGCCGCATCCGCAGTGGCCGCCAACTCTTCCAAGCTCAACACCAGCACGCGTATTTATCAGGCGGTGTTCAATCCGAGTGACTGGAGCGGCAAGCTGCTGGCCTTTGGCGTCAATGCAACGACCGGCATTCCCAATACCACCGCCGACTGGGATGGCGGACAAGTGTCGCTCAACGCTGCCACCATCAGTCCTGGTGCGCGGCAGATCCTGACCTTCAACAAGGGGGTCAGCGGGACCAATCCGCGCGGTATCCCGTTCACCTGGCCCAGCAATCCGGCAAGTCCGCTTGCTGCGGAATTGAGTCCGGCACAGATTACCGCGCTCAATACCAATCCCAACACCAATGCCGCCGATGGCCTCGGTCAAAAACGCCTGGACTATCTGCGTGGCGACGATTCCAACGAAGGCCTGTCCGCAACCAATTTCCGCCGGCGTCCGACCACCAAGCTGGGCGACATCATCAATTCCAATCCGAATTTCGTGGGTCCGCCGTCCGCCGGCCATCCCGACGGCAGCTACAAGGCTTTCGCGGCGAGCAACGCGAATCGCAAACCCATGCTCTACGTCGGCGCCAATGACGGCATGCTGCACGGTTTCGAATCCGGTCTGAGCGGCGCCCCCGGCGCCGAACTGCTGGCCTATGTGCCCAGTCCGGTCTACCGCAATCTCTCGAAGCTGACTTCGCGTACCTACTCGCACGAGTATTTCGCCGACGGCTCGCCGGTGGTCGAGGATGCGTATATCGGCAGCGCCTGGAAAACGGTGCTGGTGGCCGGCCTCAATCGCGGCGGCCAGGGAATCTATGCGCTCGATGTGACCAATCCTGCGGGTTTTTCCGGCAACACCGGTTCACTGGTCATGTGGGAGTTCACCGATGCCGACGACCCCGATCTCGGCTACACCTTCGGCACGCCATCGATCCGCAAGATGTCGAATGGAAAATGGGCGGCGATTGTCAGCGGCGGCTACAACAATTCGCAGGGCACGGCGCAAGATGCGGCCGAGGTGCCATGCGCTTCGGGCTTGGGCATCGTAGGCGATCCCTACCTGCCTGCCGGCTGCAGCACCAGCCTCAACGGCCGAGGATACATTTTTGTCATTTACCTCGACGGTCCGACCGGTACCAACGGTACGTGGCAACTAGGCACCGATTACTTCAAGCTCAGCAGCTCCAACGGGTCTGTGGGTACCCCGAACGGGATGGCGACACCCCTGGCTGCCGATGTCAATGGCGACGGCATGGTGGACCTGATTTACGCCGGCGACGTGCAAGGACTCTTGTGGAAGTTCGACGTTTCGGCCGCTGCAAGCACCTGGATGGACGTGGGCAGGCGCCTCAACCTGTTTATCGCGGTCGACACTCTTGGAAACCGCCAGCCAATCACCTCCGGCATTGAAGCGGTACTGCATCCAAGCGGAACCGGCGTCATAGTCTCTTTCGGTACCGGCAAGTATCTGGAGGCGACCGATATCAATCCGCCCGGACCCGCGTATCTTACGCAGAGCATTTATGGCATATGGGATCGAAGCTCGACTGTGAGCGGGCGCAGCGACCTGATGAAGCAACTGTTGCAGCCCGGAATTACTCCGATCGTCACGAACCCGGACGGTTCGGTAAGCCGCATCACGACCAGGCACCAGCCCAACTACGCCCCTTCGCCTTCGACCCGGGTCAATCCGCTGCACGACGGCTCGACGAGTCTTGCCGACAAGCTCGGCGCGACCAGCACGGATGCCACCGACGTCATCAACCACTCGGGCTGGTACCTGGATCTGTTCAACGGTGTCACTCCGGACCCGGTAACTGGCGAACGCATCATCTTCGCCCCGTTTGTCAGGAATGGCGTGGTGTTCTATTCGTCGCTATGGCCACTGGCCAATGCCTGCCTGGGATCGACCGCGGGTGACAACATCACCCTGATGATCACCACCGGTGCGCGCCCCGATGCCTCGGTGTTCGACTTGACCGGCGATCAACAGGTCAACGTCTCGGACATGGTGACGGTGGGTACCGATTCCTCAGGCAACGCGCTCAAGGTTGCGGTGAGTTCACGCCGGATCGACGGCGGCTCGGCGCAGCCGCCGACGCTGGTGTCGAAAGGCAGTGTCGACATCGGCTACCAGAACACCACCAGTGGCAACCTGGCCACAGGGGTGTACAGTTTCGGTCGCGGGCCAGGGCGGGTGTCATGGCGCGAAATTCTCTATTGATGCGCATCTGAAAGGTACTTGTCATGCATTCCGCCAAACCGGAAGTCCGGCCGACACGCAACCCCTGTCGACGCCAGGCGGGCTTTTCGATCGTCGAACTGATGATCGTCATCGCGATCATCGGCCTCCTGGCCGGTATTGGCTTGCCCAGCTACCGCGACTACGTGAACAAGGCCAAGCGCACCGAAGGCAAGGCGGCGCTGACGGCGGCGGCCGCACGCATGGAGCGCTACTACACCCAGAACAACTGTTACCCAAGTACCGCTTGTGGTAATCCAACCTCCGCCGATAGCGCAACCGCATTGACCAATACCGGCATTCCCGGCTTTTCGGGAGATGCGGCTAACAAGGCTGCCTACAACATCAGCCTTACTGTGACCGCGCAAGTCTTCACCGTCACCGCAGCACCGCGAGCACCGTTCACCGACCCCTTGTGCGGCAACTTGACGCTCGCCAATACCGGGCGCAAGTGGACCCAGAGCAACGGCACCTCCGACGACGCGGCGCGCGTCGAAGGCTGTTGGTAGCTTCGCGCTTGGCTCATCGACTCGTCTGCCCGGTGCAACGGTGGCTCGGGAGACTGCGGCAAGTCCGCGCGTAGCACTGTTTCGTTGGTTGTTTGTGTCGGCGCTTCTGCACTGGATCGTGATCGGATTCGGTGGCAGTTCTCCCCAGCGCCCGGGTGTTTCCGGTACCACGACAGTCAACGTCACGTTGCGTCCCGCTGCCAACACGAAAAGTGCGGCTGTAGCCGACCTGGGGCTGCTGCCGGCAAGCAAACCCGTTCGGCGCGGTCGCCCGGCACCTCCCGCCGCCGGCCCAAACGAAGTGGCAGCCACGGTATCGGCCGGCGATCCGGTGCCCGATCGCCGTGCGCCACGCGAAGAAACCCGGTTGGAAGTTGCCCGTTTCGACCCCGCCGAGTACCTGCCGCCGTCGGCGGTTGAGCGCACCGCCCTGCCGGTCAACCAGGAGCTGTTCGATTTTCTTCCGCTGAGCGGCTTTCAGTCGGGCATGTGGCTGGTACGCCTGTTCATCGACGAGCGCGGCGACGTCGATGAGGTGGAACTGGTCGAATCCAGTGGGTCCCTGCGCAATGCCCTGGAGCTCAAGGCCATTCTGCGGGCCAATCGGTTCATGCCGGCCTTGCGATCCGACGGCCCGGTAAAAAGCCAGAAGATGATCGAAATCAGCTTTGAGCCGGGCCCGGAGGCGCTTTTGACAACTCCCGTCCCAGTCCCTTCGGCAACGGGAAGGTGACGGTTTCGGCGATGCCGTCGAGGATGCGCACCCTGGCCACGCCCAAGTCGCGCAAGCGCTGAATCACCTCCTGCACCAGCACCTCTGGCGCTGACGCACCTGCGGTGACCCCAACCCGCTTTTTCCCGACAACCCATCGGGCACTCAATTGATCGGCGCGGTCAATCATGTAGGAAACCGTGCCCACCGTTTCGGCCACTTCACGCAGGCGATTTGAGTTCGAGCTGTTGGGTGAACCAACCACAATCACCAAGTCGCATTTGGGCGCCATGAATTTCACCGCATCCTGCCGGTTTTGCGTGGCATAGCAGATATCGTCCTTCTTGGGCCCGCGAATCAATGGAAAGCGTGCCTTCAATGACAGGACGATCCGTGCCGCGTCATCGACCGAAAGCGTGGTCTGCGTAACGTAGGCAAGACGCGCGGGATCGACAATTTCGAGCCCCTCCACATCTTCGGCCGTCTCGACCAAATGCATGCCGGCTGGCGACTGGCCCATTGTGCCCTCGGCTTCGGGATGCCCTCTATGCCCGATCATCACGATCTCCAGGCCCTCTTTGCGCAACTTCAACACCTCGACATGCACCTTGGTCACCAGCGGACAGGTGGCGTCGAATACCCTGAAGCCGCGCTGCTGAGCGTCGCGACGCACCGCTTGTGGTACGCCGTGCGCGCTGAAGATCAGGGTGGCTCCAGCCGGAACCAGAGCCAGGTCCTCGACAAAAATAGCGCCCTTGGCGCGCAAGTCATCGACCACGAACTTGTTGTGCACGATCTCGTGGCGCACGTAAATCGGCGCGCCGTGAATCTCCAGCGCACGCTCGACAATGCCGATCGCCCGCTCGACACCCGCACAGAAACCGCGCGGTTGCGCCAGCAGTACTTCCGCTTCATCAATCATGGTTTCGCCCCCATCACGGCTGCAATACGCCGATGATCTCGGCCTCGAAAATGATGCTGCGACCTGCAAGCGGATGATTGAAATCGAACACCGCGTAGCCATCCGCCTTTTCAAGCAGGGTACCTGCGAATTGCGCACCGGACGCATCGGTAAACGCGACCTTGGCGCCGACCTCCTCTTCAAGGTCACGCGGCAGGGCGGAGCGAGCGATTTTGTGCACCAACTGGGGATTGTGCAAGCCGAATCCGGCCTCGGGCTCCAGGGTGAAAGCGCAACTCTCGCCGGCGCGCATGCCGATCAGGCAGCGCTCCAGGGTCTCCGCAAGTTGGCCCGCTCCGAGCGACAATGTCGCGGGATTCATGCCGAAGGTGCTCACCGCTTCGGATCCATCGGGCAGACAAACGCGGTACCGCAGGGTCAGGTGACTGCCCGGCCCCACCAAGGTGTCAATGTCTTGCATCGGCTATGCTTCGCACAAGTTATCGCGACCGGGATTGTAAGCCAAGCATGCCAATTTCCGACTGGCCGGAAGACGAGCGACCGCGCGAACGTCTGTTGCGCTCGGGTGCCGGCGTTCTCAGCGACGCCGAATTGCTGGCAATCTTCTTGCGCACCGGCGTACGCGGCCAGAGCGCGGTCGATCTTGCCCGTTCGCTGTTGCAGAAGTTTGGCGGTCTCAATCAGTTGTTCGCCGCCCAACGCGCGCAATTCGAGTCGGTATCCGGCATGGGCGACGCCAAGTTCGCCCAATTGCAGGCGGTCATCGAAATGGGCCGCCGCGCACTCAAGGAGGACCTTGCCATACGTACCAGCCTGGCCTCGCCGCAAGCGGTCAAGGACTACCTGTGTCTGAGTCTGGGCGGTCTCGAGCACGAGGTATTCATGGTGCTGTTCATGGATGCCCGCAACCGACTGCTGGCGGCGGATCAGCTTTTTCGTGGCACGCTGACACAAACCAGTGTTTATCCGCGTGAAGTCGTGAAGCTGGCGCTTGCTCACAATGCGGCTGCGGTAATCCTTGCGCACAATCACCCTTCCGGTGCGCCCGAACCCAGCCAGGCCGACCGCTTCCTGACCGAAAGCCTCAAGCAAGCCTTGGCGCTGGTCGATGTACAGGTACTCGACCACATCATCGTAGCGGCGCGTCAGGCCACCTCGTTTGCCGAACGCGGATGGTTGTAATCGGTGGTACGGCAGTACACGCGCGCGAAAAAATTGGACGATTACCGGTTTTCGAATAGAATAGAGGGTTACGCGGGAGGCATGCGGTTTTGCAGACCGCCCGCAAATCTGGTCCGGCACGGGCGTAATCTCCTGGTAGTTCCCCCGCAGCCGCTTTCCGAAGAAATCACAGGAGTCGATTGATGGCAAAAGTTTGCCAAATAACGGGCAAGGGCCCGATGGTGGGGAACAACGTGTCCCATGCCAACAACAAGACCAAGCGGCGCTTTTTGCCGAACCTGCAATACCGGCGCTTTTTTGTTGAAAGCGAAAACCGCTGGCTGCGCTTGCGCGTTTCGTCCGCCGGACTGCGCATCATCGACAAAAACGGCATCGACGCGGTTCTGGCGGACCTGCGCGCGCGCCGTGAAATCTAGGGAGCCTGCAAAATGAGAGACAAAATCAAGCTTGAATCAACTGCCGGCACGGGCTTTTTTTACACCACGACCAAGAACAAGCGCACCACGCCTGAAAAAATGGAAATCAAGAAGTTTGATCCCAAGGTGCGCAAGCACGTGATTTTCAAGGAAACCAAGATCAAGTAGGCGCTTGCGCAATCGCATGAAAAAAGGCCTCGCTGCGCGAGGCCTTTTTTATTAGGTCTTTACGGAATCGCCCACTCGATTCCGTAAAGAGCCTTTTTATTGACTAGCCGCCGGGGCGCCTACGCCCCCAGCGGCAAGGCGTAACTGCGCAACCTCAACGAGAACTCCTCAAGCGCCCGAATACCACTTGCTTCGGCGCGCGCGCACCAATCCTGCAGCTCCTTGAGCAACTGCTCGCTGGTGGCAGTCGAGCGCTCCCACAGCGCGATCAACTCCTCGCGCATAGCGTAAATCTTGGCCAGCACGGCGTTGTCGTCGAGCACGGTCTTGAGATTCGCCTTGTCGGCCTCGCGCAGTTCGCTCGCATCCTGGTGCAAAGCGCGCTTAATCGCCTCGACCCGCGCCCGCTCAGCCGACGCTTCCTTGAGCTTGGCCAGTTCCTCACGCCACACCAGTTTGAATGATTTCGCGTAGCGCGCCATCACGTCGTAGCGATTGGCGATCACCGCCTGCAGGGTTTCCATGTCGACCGCCGCTTTGGCCGCCACAAACTTGGGCGTGGGTGCGATCTTCTTGACGCGCGCCAGGCCGCAAGTCTCGAGGATGCGGATGTACATCCAGCCGATATCGAACTCATACCACCGGTTTGACAACTTGGCCGATGTGCCAAAAGCATGATGGTTGTTGTGCAATTCCTCGCCGCCGATCAGGATGCCCCACGGCACGATGTTGGTGCTGGCATCGGCCACCTTGAAATTTCGATAGCCGAACCAGTGGCCGATGCCGTTGATGACGCCGGCGGCCCAAAACGGAATCCACGCGATCTGGGTGAGCCACACCAACGCGCCGGGAATCGCGCCCAGAAGCACGATGTCGATCAGCAGCAGCAGGGTCACGCCAAGTTTTTCGTGCCGGGAGTACAGGTTCTTTTCGATCCAGTCGTCCGGTGTGCCATGCCCGTAGCGCTCCATGGTTTCCCGATTGCGCGACTCCCTGACATACAGCACCACACCAGTCCACAGCACGGCGTTGATACCGTGAATCTGCGGGCTATGCGGATCCTCCGCCGTTTCAACCTTCGCATGATGCTTGCGATGAATGGCCGTCCATTCCTTGGTGATCATTCCGGTGGTCAGCCACATCCAGAAACGGAAAAAATGACTGACGATCGGATGCAGGTCAAGCGCGCGATGCGCCTGGCAACGATGCAAATAGATGGTCACCCCGGCAATGGTGATGTGGGTCAAGACCAGCGCGAGTCCGACGAGCTGCCAGAAGCTCAAATCAAACACGCCCGAAAACAAATCCATGAAGCTCTCCCTGAGAGTAAATCGAGTCACACCCGAAACACGGCGAATAACCTCAAATTGTACGCGACTTCGCCGCTTTTTCGGCTGCCAAGGCGCACGGTCTGCAGAAAAACTGTCGAGTTACACCAGTGCACCACATGACCCGGGCCATGGCCATCATGGGTACCCCAGCCACGAGCGCGTCAGAACCCGGGCTCGTTCCTTGCGTGCCCCTGGGTGGCCGCAACTCAATCGGCCGCGCGAGCCGCTGCCCGCAAAAGGCGGACCTCGCGTTGCGGATACGGAATACCGATGCCGGCGGCCTGAAAGGCCCGCCAGATCGCGAAGTTGATATCGGAGCGCACGTTCAGGCTGCCTTGTTCCGGGTCACTGATCCAGAAGCCCATTTCCAGTTCGAGACCATCGGCACCAAACTGCCGCAACAGCACCGCAGGCGCAGGTTCGGCAAGCACCCGCGGATGTTCGGCCGCAGCACCCAGCAACAAACCCTTGACCATCTCGAGATCGCTGTCGTACGCCACCACCAATGGAACCGAAAGGCGATTCTCTCGCGTGGTAAACGACAGATTGGCGACCGGCGAATTGACCAACATCTCGTTGGGAACGATCGCCTCGGTTCCGTCGAGCGATTTGAGCACTGTAAAACGCGTGTTGATCTGCGTCACCGCGCCACTGTATTTGTCGACACTGATCATGTCGCCGATTCTGATCGAGCGATCGAGCAGGATGATGAAACCAGCGAAGTAATTGCTTGCGATGCGCTGCAAGCCAAGCCCCAGGCCCACACCCAGCGCGCCGCCGAATACCGATAACACCGTGAGGTCGATGCCAACCAGGGCCAGACTGACAAGCACTGCCGCGAAAACCAGGAGCGCCTTGACGAACCGACCCAGCGCCACGCGGAACGACATGTCGAAGGACGCCGCAGTCATCAGGCGCGCTTCTAGCATGGCCGCCGCCCATAACGAAACCAACAGCGTCAATGCCACCGAGAACAGCGCATGCAACACCAGCAGCAGCGAGATCCTCTGCTTGCCGAGCGGAAACGTGATTTGTTCGAGAACCTCTATCAATTCCGGCAGCAATCCCGTGAAATGCAGGGCCACGCCAAGCCAGACCAACAGCGTGACCCAACGCTCGCCAACCGCCAGCATGCCGCCCGCGGCCACGGCATGCCGCAACAGGTACACCACGCCACGAATCGCCGCCAAAGCGAACAGCAGCGGAACGGCGACATGCAACAGGTTCACATGCTGAAAATGCTTGAGCACCAAACGTGCGACCAATACCAGCGCTAGCGCCAATACGGGAAACAGCAGGCGATCAAAGCCGCCACCGACAAACTGCATCGGCCGTCCGACACGCCGCCCCAGGGCCTCGCGCGCGGCCATGCGCAGCGCCAGGCGCATGCGCAGGTTCGATGCCAGCCACCATGCAAGCCCCAGGCACAGAACCAGGGTCGCAATCTGCCAAAGCACGCTCGGGTTCTGCAGGTCTTTCCAAAGATCGGCCAGCGCCGCCAGTATCGGGGTATTTTTCATTGCCTCGTGTAAGGCCTGGCGTCGACCTGGTGGCGTTCCCAGTTCATCCGGTAACGCCCGGCAAGTGCAGTCTGGCCGCGCATGATCAGCACATTCTCGGCGTTGCGACGTTGTGCCGCGAAGCTCCAGTTGTACGACCCTGTGATCACGGTACTGGTCGGCAGGTCGGCGTCGATCACCATGACTTTGTTGTGCGCGCTCTGGTAACGCTCCTCGACGAAAACCGGGATCCCGGCGGCGGCCAGCTCGGGAATGCGCCCGCCCTCGAGACGCCGCGTCTCTGCGGCATCGACGGTCACGCGCACGTCGATGCCACGCCTCTTGGCATCGATCAGCGCCCGCGCGATGGGGCGGCTGGTGAACGAAAACGCCTGCACCAGCACTTGTCGCTGCGCCGCGCGCAAACTGGCGACAATCGCGCCTTCGATATCGTCCCAGGGTGAAAAAAGCGCTTGCGCCGAGCCACCCGCCAGCGCAACAGTGCCCGGCACCGCTGCCGTTTCGCGGGCGGCGGCAAAGCCTGGCAGCAGTGCCAGCCACGCCAGCAGCCAGAGGGCCGCGTCGCGTGCCTTCATTTTCGGCGCTCCAGCACCATCGCGTAGAACCCATCGGTGCCATGCGTGTGCGGCAGCAACTCGAGCGCATCGCCTGCGCCTGTATCGAGCTCAATCCCGCGCCGCGCCAGCACAGCACGTGCCGCGACCGCCTGAAAATCGGCATGCGCAGCAAGGAATTGTTCCACCACTGTCGCGTTCTCTGCGCGCAACAAGCTGCAGGTCGCGTACACCAGCGTGCCGCCCGGCTTGACCAGGCGCGCCGCACCGGCCAGGATCGCCGACTGCTTGGCCGCCAGTTCAAGCACGTCTTCCGGCGTCTGCCGCCACTTGAGTTCGGGGTTGCGCTTCAAGGTACCCAAGCCGCTGCACGGCGCATCCACCAACACGCGATCAAGCTTGCCTGCCAGCCGCTTCACGCGCAGGTCGTTCTCCGACTCGATGCGCACCGGATGCACGTTCGACAAGCCGCTACGCGCCAAACGCGGCTTGAGCTTGGCCAGGCGCGACGCCGACACATCGAACGCGTACAGCCTTCCGCTGGAGCGCATCAAGGCACCCAGCGCCAGGGTCTTGCCGCCGGCGCCGGCGCAAAAATCCGCCACCATCTCGCCCCGACGTGGCGCCACCAGTTCAGCAAGCAGTTGGCTGCCCTCGTCCTGCACCTCGACAATCCCTTCGAGAAACAAGGGATGGCGCTGCAGGGCCGGCTTGCCTTCGACGATCAAGCCGTGCGGCGAATAACGCGTCGGCTTGGCCACAACGCCGCTTTCCTCCAGCCGCGCAGTGGCCGCCTCGCGCGTAGCCTTGATCAGGTTGACCCTCAAGGTAAGGGGAGCGGCCGCCTTGAGCGCCTGAGCCAGCCGGGCAGCCTCCGGCGCGCCGCGTTCAGTGACCAGCGCCGCCCACAGCCAGTCCGGCAGGTCGTAACGTATCGGCTCCGGCAGGTCTTCCAGCACCATCGCCTTGACCCGCGCCACCAGCGCCGCCTCATCGCCGCGCAGCACGTGCTCGAACTGCTTGAGATTCAAGCCGCGCACCCGCGCCAGCGCGGCCAGCGCAAGTTCGCGCGGGTACTCGCTGCCCGCGCCCACCGCCAGGCTGCGACGATTGCGCAGGACCGCGTAAACCGTCTCGGCGATCATGCTGCGGTCGCCCGAGCCAAGCTTGGGATTGGCGCGGAAATACTCCGAAAGGCTGCGGTCGGCGGGCAACCCGGCGGGCAGTACGCCAGCCAGGGCACGCACAGCATGCTCAAACGCAAAGCCTGTCAAGCGCGCAGCCATGTTCATTTTGACGACATTGCCTCTTGTGTGCCTGCAACCGCGCAAGGTTCGCCCGGCGCGGCGTTGCCAATGCGCGATCCCTCGGCCAGCACCGCTTGGCAGGCATTGGCATCGCTCACCTGCACTATGCCGCCTTCGGTTCGCAATTTGCCGGCAGCGATCCACGCCAGGGCCTGCGGGTAAATGACATGTTCCTGCGCCAGGACACGGGCCGCAAGGCGCGCCTGGTCATCGTCTGGAAGAACCGGGACCACCGCCTGGATGATGATTGGGCCGTGATCGAGCTCGGCGGTAACAAAATGAACGGTCGCGCCGTGCACCTTGCAGCCCGCGGCCAACGCACGCGCATGGGTATGCAATCCGGGAAACGCCGGCAACAGCGACGGATGGATGTTGACCAGGCGCCCGGCGTAACGCCCGACAAATGCCGCAGTGAGGATGCGCATGAAACCCGCCAGAACCACCAGAGAAGGCGCGAATCGGTCAATTTCACGTGCCAGCGCCGCATCGAATGCCTGGCGCGTCGTGTGCTCACCATGCGGCACCACCAGCGTCGGAATGCCATGCGCGGCAGCGGTCGCAAGTCCGCCGGCATCGCTCCGATTGCTGATCACCGCTGCGATCTCGACCGGGAGAAAGCCACCGTCACGCGCACGAATCAGGGATTCCATGTTGCTGCCACGGCCGGAAACAAGGATGACAACGCGCAGCACGGTCAGCTTTCCAGGTGAGGTTGGAAGAGCCCGCAATTCTACCGGTTTGCGCTGCACAAATCGCTATAATTCAAGGCTTTACGTTTTCGGGCAGACCCTGCATGCTGATTTATCGCGGGTTGCCGCGGGCATCCGCGTGCACCTCACATGTGGTCACAATTGGCAATTTCGACGGCGTCCATCTTGGGCATCAGGCCATTCTTCGCCAATTGCGCGCGGCCTCGCTGCGTCTGGCGATTCCTTCATGCGTCGTCAGCTTCGAACCACATCCGCGCGAGTTTTTCTCTCCCCATTCAGCGCCGACCCGGCTTACCTCGCTGCGCGAAAAATGCTCGCTGCTTGCACAGCACGGCGTCGCCCGTGCGCAAATCTGCCGCTTTGATCACGCGTTCGCGCGCCTGACTGCGGACGAATTCATCGATCGCGTTCTGGTGCGGGGGCTTGGCACCCGCTGGGTCATGATTGGCGAAGACTTTCGCTTCGGTGCCAAGCGCAGCGGCGACTTCACCGCACTCAAGGCCGCCGGCAAGCTTGCCGGATTCGAGGTCCACGCCATGCCGACTGTGGTTTCTGCTGTGGCGCAGAGCAACTCAGCCCGGGTGTCGTCCTCCGCCCTGCGAGAGATGCTTGCCGCCGGTGATGTCGAACTGGCGCAGACCATGCTGGGGCGCCCTTACAGCATATCCGGCCGGGTGATGCACGGCGACAAGATCGGCCGCACACTCGGGTTCCCGACCGCCAATGTGCAACTGCGCCATCAACGTCCGCCGGCGACCGGCATCTACGCCGTGCGCGTTTTCGGCTTGGGCAACACGCCGTTGGAAGCGGTAGCTTCGATGGGCATACGCCCCACGGTCACCTGTTCCGGCGAAATGCGCCTTGAAGTGTTTATTCTCGATTTTTCGGAGCAGATCTACGGCCGACAGGTACGCGTCGACTTCCTCAAGAAACTGCGCGACGAGGAAAAGTACACAAATCTGGAAACCTTGAAGCGCCAAATCGCCCTGGACTGCGACGCCGCACGTGCATTCTTTGCAGCAAGTCCGACCTTGCCATACTCAAAGCCCGCTTAACGTCCCCATCGATCGCTCCCTCAAGTCTTATGGCTGATTACAAGAACACCCTGAATCTTCCGGATACACCGTTTCAGATGCGTGGCGAACTGGCGAAGCGCGAACCGCTGCGTGTCGCTCTGTGGCACGACAATGGCGCCTACCAGGCCATCCAGGCGGCTTCCCGGGGCCGACCGAAGTTCATTTTGCACGACGGGCCGCCCTATGCCAATGGCGACATCCATATCGGACACGCGGTCAATAAGGTGTTGAAGGATGTGATTGTCAAGTCGAAGTCCATGGCGGGATTCGATGCGCCCTACGTGCCGGGTTGGGACTGCCACGGCATGCCGATCGAGCGCGAGATTGAAAAGCAGCACGGCAAGAACCTCGCGGTCGAGAAAACGCAGAGCCTGGCACGTGCCTATGCCGCGCTGCAGATCGAACGGCAAAAAGCCGACTTCATGCGCCTGGGCGTGTTGGGTGAATGGGATAACCCCTACCAGACCATGAATTTCAAGAGCGAGGCCGACGAGATTCGCGTGCTCGGCCGGATTCTTGAAAAAGGCTATGTCTACCGCGGCTTGAAACCGGTCAACTGGTGTTTCGACTGCCAATCCGCGCTCGCCGAAGCCGAAGTCGAATATCTCGACCGCAAGGATGTGGCCATCGACGTCGGCTTCCCCTTTGCCGAGCCCGCGAAGGTGGCGGCAGCCTTCGGCCTCCCTGCCTTGCCGCGAGCGGATGGCGCGATCGTCATCTGGACCACGACGCCCTGGACCATACCGGCCAATCAGGCGCTGAACCTGCATCCCGATTTCAGCTATGTCCTGCTTGATACCGCAAGGGGCTTGCTGATCGTGGCCGAGGATCTGCTGGCCTCCTGCCTCAAGCGTTGGGGCTTTCTCGCAGAAGATTGCAGCGTGGTCGCGAAAACCCGTGGTGACGCACTTGCCGGCATCTGTTTTCGCCACCCGCTGGCAACAAGCGACGCTGGTTTCGACCGCACCTCACCGATTTACCTGGGTCACTACGTCACTCTCGAAACCGGCACCGGCATCGTCCATTCGGCGCCCGCCTACGGGGTCGAGGACTTCTTGTCATGCAAGGCCCATGGCATGTCCGACGATGCGATCCTGACGCCGGTACAGGCGGACGGCAAGTACGCCGCCTCGTTGCCGCTGTTCGGCGGCCTGTCGATCTGGGACGCCAACCCGAGGATCACGGCCGTGCTCGAAGCCGCAGGCACCCTGCTCAAGCAGGAGAGCAACGAGCACAGCTATATGCATTGCTGGCGCCACAAGACGCCGATTATTTACCGCGCCTCGATCCAGTGGTTCGCGGCAATGGACACGCCGCCCGGATTCGGTGCCAATCGTCCGCACGAATCGCTGCGTGCAACCGCCTTGCGCGCGGTGGAGGCAACGCGCTTTTTCCCCGCCTGGGGCAAACAGCGCCTGCACAGCATGATCGCCAACCGCCCGGACTGGACGCTCTCGCGCCAGCGGCAATGGGGCGTACCGATGCCATTCCTGGTGCACCGCGAATCCAATCAACTGCACCCGCGCACCCATGACCTGCTCGAAGCGGTGGCCGTTCGCGTCGAACAAGGCGGCATCGAAGCCTGGCAAACACTCGATATCGCGCAAGTCGCGGGTGCCCTGGGCATCCACGATAGCGCCGACTACGTGAAGATCAAGGACACCCTGGATGTCTGGTTTGACTCCGGCTCGACCTTCCAGACCGTGATGGGCGGCCCTGGCGGCGAGACCAATGGCATGGGCTCGCATGGCCCGCAGAGCCGCTTTCCGGCCGATCTTTACCTTGAAGGCAGCGACCAGCACCGCGGCTGGTTCCACTCCTCGCTGCTGGTCTCATGCATGGTCAACGGTTGCGCACCTTATGCCGGCCTCCTGACCCACGGCTTTGTGGTCGACGGCCAAGGCCGCAAGATGAGCAAGTCGGTGGGCAACGTCATCGCGCCGCAAAAGGTGAGCGATACCTTGGGCGCGGAGATTCTGCGACTGTGGGCGGCGTCGACCGACTATTCCGGCGAGTTGTCGATTTCCGACGAGATCTTGAAACGTGTGGTGGAAGCCTATCGGCGCATCCGCAATACCCTGCGGTTCCTGCTCGCCAACACCAGCGATTTCGATCCGCAACGCGATGCCATGGCCCCCTCGGAGTGGCTCGAAATCGATCGCTATGCCGTCGCGCGCGCCGCCGAATTCCAGGCCAGCGTCCTGGAGGACTACGCGCGCTTCGAGTTCCATCTTGCGGTGCCAAAAATCCAGACCTTTTGTTCCGAGGATCTGGGTGGCTTTTACCTTGACATCCTCAAGGACAGGCTTTACACCACCGCACGCACCGGTGCCGCGCGTCGCTCGGCGCAAAATGCCTTGTGGCACTTGAGCCAGGGTCTGCTCAAACTGATCGCGCCGATCCTGTCGTTCACTGCCGAAGAGGCCTGGAGCGTCGTGCAACCGGGCCGAGCAACGATCTTCACCGACACCTACCATGTGTTTCCGGCAATCGAAGGCGCATCCTCCCTCATCAGCCGCTGGAGCGCATTGCGGGCTGTGCGCTCCGAGGTGCAGAAGGTCCTGGAGGATGCGCGCGCCGCCAAGGCAATCGGCTCGTCGCTGCAGGCGGAGGTCGAGATCGTCGCCAGTGGCGACAGGCTCTGTTTGCTCAAATCTCTGGACGACGATCTGCGATTTGTGCTGATCACCTCGAAAGCCCGTGTCATGGTCGGCGCCGAAAACACCAACCTGCAGATTGATGTCAAGGCCAGCGGACATGCCAAATGCGAGCGCTGCTGGCACTATCGAAGCGATGTCGGCAGCCATGCGGAGCATCCGGACATTTGCGGTCGCTGTGTCGCCAACCTTTATGGTGCGGGTGAACCGCGACATTTCGCGTGACAGGGTCCAGTTTCAACTGGCGCCTGGCCGCGATCCTGGCGCTCGTCATCGTTGGCCTGGACCAGTGGAGCAAACAGGCGGTCAGCGCCGCCCTGCGCTACGGCGAATCGGTGGCAGTCACGCCGTTTTTCAACCTGGTGCTGGTTTACAACAAGGGCGCGGCATTCAGTTTTCTGTCCGGCGCGTCCGGCTGGCAGCGTGAATTCTTCATCGGACTCACCGCTGTGGCGCTGATGGCGATCGTCTGGCTGATCCGCCAGCATCGCAACGAAATCATTTTCTGCTGGGCCCTGGCCCTGATCGCAGCAGGCGCGGTGGGCAACCTGATCGACCGCGTCGCACATGGCCACGTGATCGATTTTCTCGATTTTCATGCCTTTGGCTGGCATTTCTGGGCCTTCAACCTGGCCGACTCTTCCATCACGCTGGGGGCCGTTTTGCTCATCATCGACAGCTTCAGGCCGCGTCCGGAAAGCGGGGCATGAGGCGCCGGCTTCCCGTACACTTCCATCTTTGGCGTCTCGCTGTCGGCGAACGCTGTTGATTGCTTTTCTGCACACGCCAGGAAGCGCGTGCGGCACATCTCACTTTACTGATGGATAAACGCATCGTTCTGGGCATTACCGGAGGCATCGCCGCCTACAAGAGTTGCGAGTTGGTGCGTTTGTGCGTCAAGGCGGGCTTCGCCGTCGATGTGGTGATGACCGAGGCGGCGACGCGCTTCGTGACACCGGCTACCTTCCAGGCCCTCTCGGGCCGCCCGGTGTGGACCGACCTGTGGGACACACGCGATCCCAGGAGCATGGCCCACATCGAACTCACGCGCAGCGCAGCCGCCATCGTGGTCGCACCAGCCAGCGCCGATTTCATGGCGCGAGTCGCAAACGGGCTGGCCGACGACCTGCTATCCACCTTGTGCCTGGCGCGTCCGGCGGAATGCCGACTGCTGCTGGCACCGGCCATGAATGTGGAGATGTGGCAACAGTTGCCGACCCAGCGCAATCTGCGGCGACTGCGCGAAGACCAGGTGAACATTCTAGGACCTGGCAGCGGTGCCCAGGCGTGCGGTGAGAGCGGCGACGGCCGCATGCTCGAAGCACAGGAGATCATGCCGCACATCGCCGCACTGGTGATTCCGAAACTGCTGCGTGGCAGGCGCGTGCTGGTCACCGCCGGACCGACCGAAGAGCCGATCGACCCGGTGCGCGTGATCACCAACACCTCTAGCGGCAAGATGGGCTACGCCGTTGCCCAGGCCGCCGCCGATGCCGGTGCCGCAGTCACCCTGATCTCGGGACCAACCGCGCTCGACACACCGGCCTGTGTGACGCGCGTTTCGGTGCAGACAGCACGCGACATGTTTGCCGCCGTCAAGCAACAGGTCGACGGCAGCGACGTGTTCATCGCGGTAGCCGCAGTGGCTGACTACTACGTCAGGCAGTACAGCGAACGCAAGCTCAAGAAAGACGAACACCATCCGGCACTGACCCTTGAACTGGAACAGAATCCGGACATCCTGAAGTGGGTGGCGGAGCTGCCCAGGCCGCCGTTCTGCGTGGGCTTCGCCGCCGAGAGCCACGACGTGATCGAAAACGCCGAAGCCAAGCGCAAACGCAAAGGCATTCCCCTTTTGGTCGCCAACCGCGCACAAGACGCCTTCGGCCGCGACGACAATGAAATCACGTTGATCGACGACAACGGCCGCCACCCGCTGCCGCGCGGCTCCAAGACCGATCTGGCCCGTGACATCATCATTCATCTGGCCGCACTGCTCGACACCTGAGCCGGCAATGGATACATTTCCCCCAGGGTGAACTTGCGCAAGGGCCCAGGATCACCGCTGAGACGGTGTCGGCGATCATCGCGCTCCTGCTGGCCGGAATCCGGCAATCCCTGGGCCAGACAGACTGGAATGGCGGAAAATTCGAGGATGCCGCCCAAATGTTCGAGGGAGTCTGCCTGAATTGCACCTTTGTCGAATTCCTGAACTTGCCTGCAAGCGAAGCCATAGGCTGAAAGGCCCGCGCCGCAACTGGCTTGCCGGTCACAATGTCGGCCTTTTTGCGGGAATGCGCATTTCCGCACACTGCCGGACGGTCGAGACGCCACCTGCAGCGGTGACAGAGTAAGATAAAAACCGCAAAGGAAATTCCCATGGTCACTGATCCCGTCGACGCCAGCATTCTCTCCAATCTGCAGATCCGCCTAGCGGCCCGCCCGAGCGGCCTGCCCAAACCTTCGGACTGGAACCTGGCGCGGCAAGCCGTGGCGTCGCCCGAGCCGGGGGCTGTGTTGATCAAGGTGCTGTATCTCTCGCTTGACCCGGCCATGCGCGGCTGGATGAATGAAGGCAAGAGCTACATTCCCCCGGTGGGCATCGGTGAAGTCATGCGCGCCGGTGGCGTCGGCCGGGTGATCGCATCGAACAACACGGCATTCGCCGTCGGTGACCATGTGAGTGGCGGGGTGGGTGTTCAGGAATACTGTTTAATCGATGCTGCGGGCATTGCCCGCAGCGAACTGACCAGGATCGACCTCGCTATGGGCACATTGCCGCAATGGCTCAATGCCCTGGGAATGCCGGGCATGACAGGCTACTTCGGGCTTCTCGAATCCGGGCAACCGCAGCCTGGCGAAACGGTACTCGTGTCGGGCGCCGCAGGCGCGGTCGGCCAAACCGTAGGCCAGGTGGCGAAGATCAAGGGTTGCCGGGTGGTCGGCATCGCCGGTGGCGCCGACAAATGCCAATTCGTGGTCGATGAACTGGGCTTTGATGCCTGCATCGACTACAAGGCCGGCTTGGTGCGCGATGGCCTGAAACTGTACTGCCCGAAGGGGGTCGACGTGTATTTCGACAACGTCGGCGGCGAAATCCTTGACACAGTGCTCACCCGCATCAACCGGCGCGCGCGCATCGTGATTTGCGGCGCCATCTCGCAATACAACAATACAACGCCGGTCAAGGGGCCATCGAACTATCTTTCCCTGCTCGTCAACCGGGCGCGCATGGAGGGCATCGTCGTGTTCGACTGGGCCGAGCGTTACAGCGAGGCGGTCAGCCAGATCGCGCAATGGATGCGCGATGGAAAATTCCGATCGCGTGAAGATGTGGTCGACGGCCTGGCCAACTTTCCGGCCACTCTCAACCTGCTTTTCTCCGGCGGCAACTTCGGCAAGCTGGTTCTGAAAGTCGCGGATGCCTGAAAATCGCATGAGCAAGCATGCTCAAGCACCTGACCTCCCGGACAGCGGCGCCGCCGCCGTCGTTCAGGCCTGAGGCTCGTCTTGGCTACCGGCCCAGCCTACAATCCGCTGATCAGCCCGGATGCTTGCCGGGTCTGGCTCAACGAGCTACCCAAGGCGGATCCGCAAGCCCTGGTGATTGCCATTACCGATGCCTTGGGCGAGCTGCCCGGTCGCGGCGGGATGGCCGCACTCAAGGTCGTGGAGACCCTGCGCGCACCGATGCTTCAGTACCTGGAAACCCTGGCATCCAGATATGCCGACAAGCTGCTGCCGCTCATGCCGGCGCAGGCTGCCGCGCTGGCTGCAAGCGATCGGCTGACGCGGCGCCTGGCCGAAGCCTACGCAGACGGAATTCCGCAAAGCCTGGCAGCCACCGACGAGTATCTGAGATTCGCCGCATTGCTGCATCAACGCGCGGTGTTCTGGTCGGTCCAAGGGATGATCGCCTACCTGCGCGCGCGCCAGCGGGTGCCTGACGATCTGTGGAACATCGCCCGCAACATACTGGCCAGCGCCGAGCGCGCAGGCCTGACCAGGAAGGCAGTGCGCGACTCTCTGCAAGCCGATGGCAAGAGCAGCGTCGCGGCAACCTACGGCCGTGGCCTGCTGTTGCACCTGTGCGGCGCGCGCTCCATGTCCGGTCGGGAGTTTGAGTACACCTGCCAGATCGCCGGTTTTTTCGAGCGCAAGCTCGCGCTGCGGGTGCACCCGGCTGGCGCCGGTGGCAGCGAGCAAACGGCCGAGGCGGATGGTGCCAAGCTGAAAACCGTTCGCATGGGCGATGTGGAGCATGTTCTCGATGTCACCTCACTGGCACAAAGCATTGGCGGACGGCTCGCCATGCTCAATCGCGGCAGCATGATCGAGAGCCCGACGCTGGTGCCGCCTTCACCGGTGCCGGTGCTGCGCTCGCTTTTCGGCAAGCTCTACGGGGCCTGGTGTGCACGTACCAACCAGCGGCGATTCCCGCGACGGCGCCGCAGTGAAACGATATTTTGTGCGATCGATCCTGAATTGATCTACGGCCTGATGAAACGGCGACGCTATGCGCCGCCCCCGCCGCCCAAGGTTTACAACCATGTCGAGGTGGCGAATATCTTCCTGGGCGCCGGCGAAGTACCGTTCAAGGAGCAAAAACCCACGACCGAATCATGGCAACAGGTGCTGGGAGAGCTTGACTGCTGGCAGATGCTGGAGGAGAGCGCGACCGGCCTGTCCATGCAGCGCGGCGTCGGCGCCGGCAATGCGCGCGTCAGGCGCGGTCAGCTGGCCGCCATCCGACATGGCAGGGACGGCACCGCCATGGTCGGAGAAATCCGCTGGGCGGAAGAAACGGGCGATGGGCGGATCGAGATTGGACTGGAAATGCTGCCCGGCCTGGCGCGCGCCGGCGCAGTGCGCTATGCGGAGGCTACGGCTATCCTGCAGGCCTCCGGCAGGTCGCCTAGCGCTGCGGCACTGATCATCGACAATTTCAAGCGCGCGCGAAGCGCCGCACGCGGTGACAGCGGTCCCGAGCGCGGCGCCCCGCAAGGCCCGGCCAATCCGTTTGACGCACCGGCCGCCCTGCCCGCCATCGATGAGCAGATGCTGACCAACACCGGCGCCAACCCGACCTTGCGCAACTACAGCGAACACGCTTCGATCCTCTTGCCGGTCGGCTGGGCACGCGAAGGCAATGTCATCGAATTCATCGATGGCCCGACCTCACTTAAGCTGCGGCTACGTGCCATCGTCGCGCGCCACGGCGAGTTCGAACGTCTGCTGTTCGAGATTGTCGTGTGACGGTGCAGCATCGTCGCAGCGCCATCGCGCTGCCAACAGCACGGAACCACGA